>Ga0315903_10000968_pt1 | contig 43424 bp, 56 predicted proteins | sample LakEriMetagenome_7_FD_203524 | JGI IMG/M metagenome (GOLD analysis project Ga0315903, IMG submission 203524) | Freshwater fungal communities from buoy surface, Lake Erie, Ohio, United States - Buoy 2 MA119 | ecosystem: Environmental > Aquatic > Freshwater > Lake | place: USA: Lake Erie, Ohio... | reverse complement strand
AGCTCTTTATCTCGATGCCAAAACTCTAAAAAATATCGATTCATAATACTCTGAACAAACTTAATTAGTTCTTGACCTTGGAGGGTGATTGCCTCAGCTACTTTAATATTAAAACCTACAAAGTAAGCGGATGCGGTCGCCCCATAACAACTGTTGATAAAGATTTTAATCGCTTGTTCCTCATTTTTCTTGATGTTCATCAAAGTAGTCAACCTTTCGATTTCCGCTTTAATATCCTCTCGACTTGCCGAACTTATATCAAGTTTTGAATATTGTAAATCCATTTTTGTTTTTTTATTCTACCTTTCCTAATGTCAAAATCGTATTGGTTTCCAAAGAGTGGAAAATCAAACGGTCATCGGAGATGAAGGTTTTCGCATCCTCCTTATCCAAAAAGGCGAATTGGTTTTTATACACCGAGGTGGATAATTTTACCTTAGTATTATCTACTTGACACAAATTATAATTATAGGATTTGCCTCGAGCCGATAATACCCCTTTGTTTAATTGAAAGGTGAGGATTTTTTGGTCGGAGTCAATAGTACCCAAAGAGGCAATTTTAGACTGAATGTCTTTAGTCAAAACAAAATCCACCTCTGCGGCATCTGTGTTGGCTATTTTATGCATCAAGTCATCGGAAATGTGAGTAAACAATCGGAGGCTTGCGCAAGGGAAAGTGATTTCCAACTCGGGACTTTTGAGAATAATCTCCACCCCGACATTTTGACCATCTACGTTTTCGGTTTCGATACGCATGGTTACTTCGTTGCTTGTGAAATGGGAGAATGCCTTAATGAGCTTATCCAATGAATAGATACCAATCATAATAGTATCCGAAATATCATCCGCATCATATTCGAAAATCAAATTCAAATCGATTTTAGAATATTTTACAACACTCTTTTCGGGGGTGTGGGTTTTAGCTTTGAGACAATCACCATCTATTTCTAACAACAACGTGTTTGAGATGGATTGAAAGCGTTTCAAGAAGGTCACCAACTCATTGGTGGATTGAATTTTAAAGTTCATGATGTAACAATAAATTTAGTGTGAGAAATAATTTAATATGTGTAATTTGTATTTGATATGCAAGTTTTGGGTAAAGGTTTTTATAGGTCAAATTCTTCGTCCAAATTAAAATATTCTACCCCATCAATCTCCTCGGGGTCTTCGACGGTCAACAGAGATTGGAATAAGTTTTTCGAGTTTATGGAGGATTTAGATAGAGTAGGGTCGGTAGATTGATGAACAATTTGCTCGGCTTGTTGTCGCAGTATCTCTAATTGCCCTAGACCTTGCTCCAAACCAAGAATAGTTTGTCCTATTTTATGATACTCGTCTTGAGACATGGCTCTTAATGGAATGTTATTCAATCTTTTTCGGATAGGTTCTTTATTGGTTATTTTTTGTAGGTAGGCATCAATTTCGGCTTGGGGTCGCCAAGTGGTACAATCCAACATGAATTTCAAATATTCTTTTTTGCAGCGTTGGTATTCTAATTCTTCGGTATCTACTCGAATTTGGTACATAATTTTAGCCAATCGCAAATGAGCTATGCGGTATTGATAATCATCCAAATAATCCTCGACTCGATTATAATTAATAACCGCCCCATTTTTTACAAACACTAAGATTTCGGTCACGACTAATTGGGTGGCTTTATTCACTCGCATCTTTAACTCTTCCCATTCCGCCACCGAACCTTTGTGTTGAATTAGAATTTCGACCTTTTCCGAAGATTGGTTCACCCACGAACTATTAGGAAACGCCCCCATAATCTGTTGTAGCTTTTTAAGAAAATGGGTATATTTCATTAAAGGGGGTAAATCCAATATTTTAATGGTTTTGTTTTTTTCTTGGGTCTCGACACAGCCCGAGATGAGCCAAGACCTATCCAAACCTTGGTGGCGATTTACCTTCCCCGAAAATCCTTGGAAATGGGGCTTCACCTCTTTGATTTTTCCCTCTAAGTATTTTTGAATATCTTCCAACTTTCGAGGTAGGATAGTAGTTTTATACCCCACACCAATACCCACAATCATAGTGGTCAAGCCAATCGGGGCATCTAACCATAAGGGATTCCAACCATCATTATCATTTTTGGCATTTAGGAAATGATTCTTTTTGATTATTTCGGAAACTTTGGGGTGAATTTTCACCGAGGTGTATCGAGCCGCTGATGCCGTTCCATCCACGGAAGAACCGAAAAAACCATCTCCCTCCAGTAGGGATAAACTGTTCCCATAAGGGCGAGCTAATTTATTGATAGCCCCTACCAAGGAAGCGTCCCCATGATGATATCCATCAGAAATACAAGAACCCACCACAGCAATTGTTTTTTGAAATTGGGTGGAGGTGTTCATTAAAATAAATCTTTGTACATTGGTGAGAGCATCGTCAAACGAGGGGATGCCCCTATGTTCCAAAACATATAGGGCATAGTTCCGAAAATTTCGGTCAATATGTTGAGAAATAGATAAGGTTGAGGTTTTTGACATTTTTTCCTTTTTTTGTTATATGAAAAAAATACCTCAAAGTTTTATCGATACGGGTTTCGAGATATGAATTTTAAGGGAATTGGGTTTTATGGGGTCGCCCAATAAACCTAGCGTAATTTACTCGGAAAACTAGTTTCAGCCTAGACTATCTTCAACCAATCACCGCTTGGAACAACCGCTGAAATCGACCCTACATCCTCGCCTTCATTTCTGTAATAATATCCGCTCTTTGCATTCCCAGCTTTTAATTGTCGAATGATTAAACTATTTGCTCGACTATCAGTATGAGGCGTATGAGGAGTATTTGTCATTGGTCCAGTTATCGCCACCGCAAAGACGTTTGGTTTCGTCCGCAATCCAACAACAACTCCATCTGAATAAACCGCTTTTTCCTTGCGGTCACCAGGATAGTAGTCCTCGTCGGGAACTTCCCGTCCCGCATTATAACCCGTTGTTAAATAATAACCCTTTTCTTTTTCCAATCTCGCCAGGGAAACTCGACCCGCTAAAAGCGTTTTTCCGTATTCGGTTTGACCATCCCATTCGCCAACCGCAGGGACTCCAATTCTTGCTTGTAGGGCTTGTGTTGCAGATAACTTGGTCCCAATATGAATTCCTCGGCTTCCAAAGAAACCAGTATCCGTTGAACCATGCCACCAAAGATTACCAACACTTTCGTTGACATTATCCGCTAACCAGTCTTGAAAACTTTTCATATCACTTTTGTTTATTTAATAATTTTGATACGGTCTCTATCAAAAACAACATAATTGGTTGCGGGTTTATGTGTTGAAAACATCCCACTCCCAGTATCACTAATATTCCTCATTATAATTCCATCTAAATCACCATACAAAGGACTAAAATCTAGACTTTGCAAATATTCTAGTAAGTCATCATCTAACGAATAACGTTTTTCCATATCACGAGCAATGCCTCTAATCGCATTTGCTAAATCCGAGGGCAAATACCACTTATCATAAAAATAATATGTTGATTTACCAGCAAAATCTAACTCAATCGGATTGTCCATATTAAGTTTTGCCTTAACTATAATATTACCATAAGTTCTTGCAACACTAAGGTCATCTACAAAAAATATTGGGGCTTTGTCATTAAAACCAGTAAACTTGTTACCAGTTCCATGATATAATATACCTGAATCATAATTGACACCTTCACTTAACCATTCGCCAAATCCTTTAATCCGTTTCATATCACTAATTGTTTTTTTATTTAATGGTCTGAATTTGGTCATTATAAAAAACTTTTTAAAAGTTTACCTACCCAATTTTTTAACCCAAAATTCCCAACCGTGTGATTTTACAAAACATTTAACGACCGTATTTCTGAATAAAATTTTCAATTTCGAGTCGTTTAATTTCATCCCCGAGTTCCTTGCCTCGCAAGCCTTGTAAACGAGGGTCATTCCCTCGAATCTCTAAAGCATAGTCAAAAATGCCCTTTATTGTGTTCGATTGTAATGGTATGATATTGGATATGTCATTAATATCCACAAATGTGGCATCGGCAATCATTCGTTTTTTTACCAATTCAATCGGGTTTTGAGCATCAAAATTAATAAGTGCATGAATGAAGTCAATCATCGCAACATCCTTTTTCTCGTACCCTAAAAGTTTGAGTGATAATTTCACCCTTTCGTTAAGGTCGATGTTTTTTAACCAAAAGGCAATATGTGCTAATGGGTTTTTCGAATTGATTATCTCGACATTAAGTGCAAACCCAGGTAGGACTTTATCCAAAAACCCATACTTAATTAAATCTTTGACATATTTATCTGCCGATTTTGATTTGATGATTCCACTTTTAAACTCATCTCTGATTCGTTCGGCTGATACGCCCGATAGGGAGTTATCATTTAAGATTGCGGTCTCCGCATGGACATCCATATGACCCCCAATCACATGGGCAAATCGAATGGCTCGCAGTTTTCGCAGTGGGTCTTCATCAAAACGTTCAATCGGGTCACCCACCGTTCGAACCCTTTGGTTTTTGATATCTTCCATACCACCCACCAAGTCAATAAACTCATCATTCGCAATATCATAATAAAGTGCATTGATGGTTAAATCACGGCGGAGTGCGTCCACCTCAATGGTAGCATTCCTTACACTCTCTGGGCGACGACCCTTACCAACATCCTCACGAAATGTGGCAATCTCATATTGCTCACCGTCTGGTGCAATAACAAAAGAAACGTTGTGTTTTTTACCAATATCTAATGTATTATATCCCTTTGGTAAAAGACGGTCAACTTGGTCGGGTGTTGCATCAGTGGTCAAGTCATAATCTTTGGGTGTTTTGTTTGATAGAAAATCACGAACCGCACCACCCACAACCAACAAACGAAATTTTGCCTTTTTGAAAAGCTGCGCCATTTGCTCCACCTCTTCGGGTATTGGCATTTGGCGTTTTATTGAACTCATTTTAAATGATTCATTAACCCACTCCGTAAAATTTTTGATATGGTATTTTTCGGTCATGTGTTGATTAGTTTTAACTTGTTCCGAATTCATTTTTTTGAAAGGCTCAGAAATAAAAATACAGAAACCCATCCGCTTTTTTAATAAAACCGTGCTTACGGTAAAAACGGGTTAGGTTTTCAGTTTCATATTCTTGATGCAAGAAAATACCATCAAACTCATTCAGTTTTCCAAACTTTTTGAGCTTTTCGATAAATTTAGAGCCATGTCCCGACCCCGTAACTTGGGCATCAATTCGAGCCACGTATATCATATTTTCCGCACCTGGGTTGTTATATGAAATATGGGCATCTACTCCACCATCTTCAATAAGTATTTGCACCTCGTCCTCAACTTGAGTTAATGTTGTTAGCTCAAACACATCAAACACATCTCGCCCCTTTAACTGCGTCCAATTTTTACTTTCATTTAAGAAGCTTTCAAATGTTTGGATGTGTTTCATAGTAATTGTTTTTTTAATGAGCTATTTAGCAATATACTGTCCAAATGAAAATACATATTTGCTATTACTTTCACCAATATTACTCAACTCATCTTTTAATTTTTCTAACTTATCTGTCATTTTATCGTACACACTATCCTCAAAGTCGTCGTCTTGTTGGTACTCTGTCATTTTCTTTTTGAGTTCCTCGATTTCCTTTTTTAATCGCTTTTCTTTTTCATAATCACCCTCTTCCTCTTCATCATCCCCACCCGCATCTTCTTTTTCTGGCCAATCAACGCTACCCCCCATATCTTTTACCGCTTCCATACCATCTTCGATTTCGCCCATCAACTCTTGACCCTTTCTACTACCTTGCTCGTCATCACTCATACTTTGATAACGCTTCATTTTTGACTCAACCGATTTAATCTTTTTATCAACCTCATCATCCCCACCCTCTTCGGATTTTTTATCTTGAAATTTTTGAAGGGTTTCCTCTCTCTTTTCGGTTTTTTCTTTTGCCTTATCAGCAAACGCTTGTGCATCAAATTCTAATAACCTATCTACCGCCTCCCACACATATGATTCATTTTTTCCCTCCGCTTCCTCGATTTGTTTTTCTAATTCTTCATATTTAGCAGCTAATGCGTCTATTTTATTTGAGACCTCACCCCCCTTATCCGCCCATTCTTCTTGCCAAGCCTCATATTTGTCAGTGCCAAATTGTGACCCCCAACCGTTATCGCCAGTGTAATCTTGATAACTAAACCCCTCCTTTTCCATCTCCTTCTCAAACTCTTCACGAGATTTATCCTCAGCGGCTTTGTGGTCATCCCACATTTGCTCCATATCCTCTTTAATTTTATCCATTTCCGCTTTCATCTTTTCGGTGTCCATTTTTGGACTCTCCTTTTCCGACTCATCCTCTTGATTTTTAATCGCCATGTCGAATTTTTGTTTCACTTGTGGAGCTTTTTTAGCAGCACTCTGTTTGGCTTCGGCTTTGATTTTTTTCATCTCCTCGCCGTATTTTCCCTTAGCTTGCTTCTTCAACTCCACTAATTTTTCAATTAATGCCTTTTTCGCCTCTTTTAATTTAACAACACCCTCTTTATCTTTTTTCTTCCGAGCCTTTTTAAGACCCTCGGCTATCTTAGCCATTTTTTCCAAAGCCGATTGTGCCGCCTTAACATAGGATGCGGCTGTGGGCGAGCCTGCCAAGCCAGCCGTGATTATTTTTTTACCTGGGTTGATTTTGGACAAACCCTCGCTTAAAAAATCTCCAAAGTTTAAAACGTGTTTCATAGTAATTGTTTTTTTAGAGGGGGGGGAATCCCCACACACTGCTTACTTCATGTAAGCTGATTGGTATTTTTCCATAAAATCCGCAAACTCTTTTTGCCAAGCCTTTTTGCTTTTATCTCCGCTGATGAGGGTAGGGAATTGGAGGTTTAATTTATAACGTCCAATAGTTTGGAGTACTTGATTGGCATCCAAATCATGTTCTTGGAGAAAGGTTTCTACGGCAGTTGGTCGCAATCCCGTCATAGAGGCAATTGATTTTATAGTGTTATTGTCCATAAAATCCTCGAATAGTTTAATGTAACTCATGTGTCTTATTTTTTATTTTTCATGTAAAATTTTAGAAAAATCAGAATAGACGTATTTGTCTATTAATTTATTTTCTAATTTTTTAAATTTTGCCAATTGGTCTCTTTTACCGATGTAAGCATCACCCTCAGTTTCTAATTTTATTTGATGAGTCAGTTCGTGAATTATGGCAAACTCTGGGTCTGTCATCCTACCCACATCAAAGGATATATACGAGGGCTTCATGGTTAAACTATTATAAGATGTTTTTGCACCCCCATAACCAACTGATTCAAATTTAACAGGCAATGGCTTCACCCCCTCCGCTTTACACAATGCCTCGTAATAGGCTTTTATGTTTTCGGGATGGTACTGTCCTTCATTTAATACTTGCTGCTCTTTCAAGTATTCGTGTATTGTAGTTGCTATAAATTTTTGTAGTCCCATATTTTAAAGAACACACCTTATTTTAAGGTCAAGAGGTATTTCAATTTCATCAAAGCCGCTTGAATCTCATCTCGAATATTGGCTAACTCGCTATCCTTTTCCGACATAAAGGCATCGCTGATAAAATCGGACATTCCGTCAATAAATGCCGTTATGTTGATGGTATTATAATCCGCAAAACTGACATCTTTCATGCCCCCAACTTTAGGTCTTTGGTATTTTCCACTATAAACCTCAATCAATTGGTCGAATAACTCACCCAATGACTCATAAGTTAGCTCAAAAGCATTATGCTCGGCATAGGATTCGGTTTGCCAATGTAAGAGCTTCAACTGCCCTTGCATTTGGATAATATTTACAAGTAATTCCTTTTCCATTTTGATACAATTTTTTTATTCTTTTCTTATATATCATTTTAATTTAACCCTCTTCCAACCATTTTTTTCGCTTCTCGGAAGAAATACCAAAGGCAATATCCATAGAATGGGCGGCATTTTTATCGTTTTGGATTTTAAAGGTCTTTCGCTCCCCCATCACATAAGCCCAATCCACTAAACTCAGAGAACCCAACCCCTTTAAATATCTAATATTTTTGGCTTGGTTTGGTTTAGGGGCAAATTGTGACCATTCTTCCATGGAATAAAAATAACGCCTTTTTGTGCCCACATCAGCGGTGATTAAGGGCAAGGAAAGAATACTCAATTTACCACTATCAATTACTTGGGGAAACCACCGATAAAATAAATTAATTATCAAAGAGGCAATGTGCCCCAAACCATCGGGGTCGGGGTCGGTGGCTATGACAATATGAGCAAAACTACACTTACTCCCGTCCTTAGGCTCTAAGTTTAATATTTGCATCAAGTCGATAATTTCTTCGTTACTCGACAAGTCACTCAAAACCCTAGCATTTTTAATCTTACCCTTTAAAGAGTACACCCCATCCACCCTAGGGTCTCTTTTTTGGAGCACTGATGCCATAGCACTCAACCCCTCCACCAAAAATAATGTTCCTTTACTTTGGGTGGGTGGAAAATATTTAGCACTAATTTTCTTTTGAGCTGCCTTTTTCTTATTTTTGATAGTTTTCAACTCGGCATCACGAGTGTGAGCTTCGATACTTTTCTGTACGGCGTGGTAAAAATCAGACACGGGAAGTTTGTGACTCAAAGAGGATTTGAAGTTTTTCTGAAGCACCTCTTGGATTTCCGTTTTTTTCACCGCATATCGAGTTTTGTTTTGGTCGGCAAATTTCAGTAAAGAGGGGGGTAGGTTCAACACCAACATAGTTTCATAAAAATGGTGTGCCGTGGGAAACTTGAATATATCGTTAACCCAATCCAAGACAATTTTTTGATGAATGCCCGTACAGTTAGTCCCATTGATGAACGACACACTTGAGCTGTTTTCAAACTTCGACCACATCCAAAGAACCCCAATCGGACTTGATAGCATAAAAGCCCCCGATGGGATAAAATCGATATCCAAATCCATTTTCACCCCATCGAAAAAAAACTCTAATTTTAGGTTATTCAGTACGGGGTCTTTCTTTTTTAGAAAATTACGAAACACAAACATGGAATAAAGATACTCCTTATCCCAAGTACTCTCTGCAAAAATATCGGCTCGGTGCTTGAAGCGTACCGTCGTACCCAAAGGTAGGCGATTGCGTTTAGTTATTTCTTCTTTCTTTTTTTGGAATTGATGCCAACCAATTTGATAGGACACATTTGGATTCACCGTATGGATTTCAAATTCGTCCGAAAGCATATTCACTAAGGCAGCACCCACCCCATTCATTCCGATTAAGCTTTCCTCGGATTGGTTGTTGTGAAAATTAGAACCCGCTCGTAAAATAGAAACCGCAGTTTCCACGTTTGAAATCCCAGTTTTGGGGTTTTTCTTTTCAGCGTGAATAAAACCGTTCCCCGTATCTTGTACCATAACCTCACCCGTTTGGCTGTTGATGGATACCGTAATTCTTGACATTGCCCCGTTTAAACGTTTGGCTTCATCGAAAGCATTATCCACAATTTCATTGAGCATTTTATAGAACCCCACAGAAAGGGTTTTGTTTTTTTCTATCAATTGACCCTTTTCTATGATATGAACTTTCTCCTCACTCAAATCCACAGAACCCACATACATAGTGGGTCGCAGTAAACAATGCTCAAAATCACTCAAAGCCACAATCTCTTTAGAATTGTGAGCTGATTTTTTAGTCGTATTTTTCTCTTTAGACATTCGATATGTTTTGTTCGATAAAATCTTTTTTCAATACCAAACATTTCTCATAAATCTCCAACTCTTCAAAATGTTTAATCATTTTACGCACAATACTAATCTGAGCTTGGTTGTGGGGTAATTTTATCTCCAAGAACATATCGGAAAATATAATATTTTTTTGATGAAATTTGTGAGGGTTTTCCACAATAAAGTCATACACGCTTGAATAAAACAAATCAATATCTCCCTTGGTTTGCACCTCTCCATCGGGGTCGTAAATCCACTCCTCTAATGCCACCACAGGTTCTTGACCTTGATTAACCTTTCTTTGATAATCAATAGCTTTTTGGATAGTTAACAAAACCCCATTATCGATATCCTCTATCTGATAATCCGAACGAATCAAATCCGAAACTTCCCAATCATCGGGCATTTGTTGTGTGGGAATAGTAATCACCTCCCCATATAAAGGAACACCAAAAACCAAAGAGGCTATTTGATTTAATGGTTTTTTCTTGGCATGACCCATTTCGTCATATATCAACCAAAAATGGTCAAAACATAGGGGTTCTATTTTATTCCCAACTTGCTCGTGGATATCCCCCCAAGTGAAAGAAACACCCTTTGGGTATATGATAGAAACCATATGATTAGCACTTATCTGAACTGCCATACTAAAACTTTTTTTTATTTTATATGCGCATATACCTTATTAGTTTTAGAAAAAAAGGAAAGCCCGAAAAACAGACTTTCCTTTATAGAGAAACCTTATGAGGAACACCCGAAACAATCAAAAGGTGAATCTTTGGGTTTCTGTGGCATAACCTCTGGCTCTTTCGGCTTATCGAATTTACTAACATCAATTCCCAAATGTTTCGCCCCCGTAGAGATAGCCTTGCCTTTAAAGTAATAGGATAGGGTTTTCAAACCTCGCCTCCAAGAGTAAAAATGTGCCGAGGAGAGTTTGGAAAGAGTAGGGTTGGCTATGTAGATATTCATGGACTGAGATTGGTCGATGTACGGTCCTCTCTCCGCCGCCATATCAATCAATTCTCTTTGGGAAATTTCCCAAATGGTTCGATATTTTTGAATCAAGTGTTCAATTCTTTTAACTTTGATTTCGTATTTTCGGTCTTCGGGGTCTAAGTAGCGATTGAAATTGATGTTTTGAATTGAACCGTCATTTAAAATAATTTCATCTTTCAAATCCTCAGTCCAAATTCCAAGTTTCTCAAAGTCATTTATCAAATACTTATTAACAATTGTAATCTCCCCACCAATAACACTGCGATTAAATATTGCCGATTGGGCGGGCTCAGTCATTTCGTACGAACCCGTTATCTTTGCCGAACTAGCCACGGGCATCTGTGCCGTAAGCAAAGAGTTCGCCACCCCATATTCCATAATATCGATTCGGAGGCTAGTCCAATCCCACATTCCCGACATTTCACCTTCGGTCAACCCCCACATATCCCATTGGAAAATCCCTTTAGATATCGGAGACCCCGTAAAATAATGGTAAGGTTGGTACGCCCCCGATTTACATAACTCCATACTCTCAGTAAGGGCGGCGAAATAGATGGTTTCGAATATTTTTTTATTCAACGCCTTAGCTTCGGGGGAGGTAAAGATGGTGTCTAATAAATAAAAAACATCTGCCAACCCTTGTACCCCAATACCAATAGCTCTTTGTTCTCGACCCCCCTTTTCTCCCTTTTCCGTAGAGTAGTTGTTGATATCGATGACGAAATTCAAGGCTCGCACCACTTTTCGTACCTCTTGGTATAATAACAGAAAATCAAATTTACCACCCACTATATAATTTTTCAATACCACAGAGGATAAAGTACAAATAGCTGTGGTTTCCTCATCCGTGGCTTGGAATACCTCAATACACAAATTAGATTGGCGCAACACTCCGATATTTTGGTGGTTGGTTTTGTGGTTCGCATTATCTTTAGATGCCAAATAAGGCACACCCGTTTCTATTTGGGCTTCAATAATACTATTCCAAAGCTCTTGGGCTCTGATTTTAACCCCAATGCCCGCCTCGACGGCTAACTGATAATTGACTTCATATTCCGCCCCATAACACTCTTGTAATGGTTTGATACCCGCTTTTAAAATATCGTTCGGACAGAATAAGTACCAATCACTATCGGCTTCCACGGCTTGTAAAAAATTATCGGGAATCCATAAAGCAGTGAATAGGTCTCGGGCTCTTTGTTCATCCTTGCCCGCTTGTTTTTTGATATCCAACAAATCAAAAATATCTTTATGCCAAGGCTCGATATAAATAGCCGCCACACCAGGTCGGCGACCTTGTTGGTTGAAAAAGCGCAAAGACTCATTAACTATTTTGAGGTATTTCAATAAACCCCCCGCATGACCCCCCGAGGAAGATAGGCGACTTTCCTTACTTCTAATATTGGACAGACACAAGCCAATACCCGCTGCATCCGCAGAGTATACCGAAATATCTCGCATAGTACCTAACAAACCATCCCGAGAATCCCCGTCATTATAATGCAACACACAAGAGGCTAACTGAGGAATCTTGGTGGCGGCATTAATCATGATAGGTGTGGCGGGCGAGATTAGCTGTGCCGATAAGGACTTGTAGTAAGATATCGCCTCTTCAAAACTTTGAGTTAACCACAAAGCAACCCTCATGTACATATGCTGAGGACGTTCTATTACCACCCCCGTAGGTTTTCGCAATAGATACATTTCCTTTAAGGATTTCCAAGCAAAATAATCAAAATTAAAATCATTCTCGTGGATTATCTCGGCATCTATTTTATCCGCCCCGTATTTTTCGATAATACTCAACATCTTTGAGTTGATGATACCATCGCTTGCCAAATCTATCATCGTTTCGGAAAAACTACTCTTGGTTTCTTTGTGATACGAAGAGATAGCTACAATTGCTGCCAATTTAGAATAATCGTGATGACTGCCCGTGTACGCCGCCGCCAACTCCGAAATTAAGGTGTCGATTTGCGTTGTTTTTAACATACCCTCGGTGGGCACTGAGGTAATAACCTTAGCAAAAATCTCAACGGGATTGGTTTTTAAATTTTTATTCGCCTTGTTAATTCGGGTTAGAATCTTTTGTGGCGCAAATGAAACCACATCGCCGTTTCTTTTTTCAATTTTTAATGACATTTGTTTTTTTCTTTTTTTTAAAAATCTTCTGTGAATGTAAGGGGCTCGCCAATTCTCGCTTTTTGGTATTCAATCGTCCTAGCCTCAAAGAAATTGGTTTTGGTTTCCAAAGCAATCTGCTCCATAAATTTGAAAGGGTTACCAACCCCAAAATATTTCGGCAATCCTAATTTAACGAACAAACCATCCAACACAAACTCTAAATACTGCTTCATTAAATTAGCATTCATCCCTATCAAAGATACGGGTAGGGACTCGGTTATAAATTCCTTTTCAATTTCTAATGCGGAGAGTAGAATTTCTTGGATTCTTTCTGCCGAGGGGCGTTGTTCGATATGATGGTTCAGTAAATTAATAGCAAAATCACAATGTAAATTCTCATCCTTGAAAATTAGAGCATTTGCCTTGGATAGCCCTAACATCAACCCTCGAGATTTCAACCAAAATACGGAGCAGAAAGAACCCGAGAAAAACAAACCCTCTACGGCGGCAAAAGCCACCAATTTTTCTTGAAATGACCCATTGTTAATCCAATCTAGAGCCCAATTAGCTTTTTTCTGAATGATAGGCATTTTTTCCAAAGCATTAAAGCAATCTAACTTTTCCTTAGCATTGGAAATATACGTATCAATCAAAAGAGAATACGTTTCGGAATGCACATTCTCCATAAAAATTTGCATCGCATAAAAGGAGCGAGCCTCGGGATACTGCACATCATTATAAAAATTCAAGGCTAAATTTTCATTAACGATGCCATCACTTGCCGCAAAAAAAGCTAAGATATTTTTAACGAAAAACCGTTCATTATCCGTTAAGGTTTTCCAATCACGGATATCATCCGTTAAATCAATTTCCGCAGCGTGCCAAATAGCCGCCTCGTGGGCTTTATAAAAATCCCAAATATCTTGATGGATAATCGGGAAAGTTACAAATCGAGCATTGCTAGGTTGTAATATTTTTTCTGACATTATTTTGGGTTTATTTTTGATAAAATTGTGTGTTCAAATGGGATTAAATGATTCGCCAAATCTTTTTCCACGTATAAAATCAATAAAACGTAGGGTTTTATAGTTTCGGAATCAATCTGTGCCAAGATATCAAAATCCTCCCATTTTCCCAAGTGGAATTCCAAATAACCAATAATATTTTTTATTTGGTCGGGATTGTCTTGTATATCTTCAAGCGTAAAATCAAATCTTTTAATCAGATAAGGTCGTTCCGTACCCTTTTTTAATTTTTCTATAATTTTGTCAAATAATTGCATACTTAAATAGATTAATGGTTAGTATATATCGACAGGTTTAGATTAATTCAGTTATTTTGATACCCGTTGGTATTGCAACTGGTACGTTTTTACACACCCCAAGTTGTTTTATGATAAACTTTAATTTATTGTTATTTTCCCAATAGTATAATAAATGTAAACCATTTTTGTTTTCAAGCTCAACGTGACTATCATTAAATAGCGTGACTATATTATCATCAAATCTAAGATGCGGGTCAACATATATGTTTGTGTTAAATATACTCCCAATATGATAAGGTCTATCAGTGGAGACATCACCTACCAATCCGATTTTTCTAGCATGGAAACCCCAACAGTCCGACAATATAGCCCCAAACCCCACCGAGCAAACTAATGCGTTACCACCGCCCATTCTGTTTTTTGATAATGTGTAATTTCGTATCTTGTTGATATACACAAATAATTGCCTAATTGTTTCTTCTAACAATTCACTTCTATATTTCAAAGTAGGTGAAGGTAAAGTCTGCGGATGGGGTTTTTGTTTTATGCCAAATAAATTAGTAATCATTGAATATAGTTTTCTCCAAAAACCATGTTTCTTTTTAGTCTCGATTGCAGTTTTTGTAGCACACACGGGCGGGGGTGGTGTTAACCCAATTTCAAGCTCCGCAGCTTCATAATTAAGCTGTGCCACTTTGTAAAAATCCTTCATGGCTCGATTTGATACGTAGCCCAATAGGGATTTGTGTTTTAATTTGCTCAAAGTGTCACTGTCAATAATGTCAATAAATGACTCACTTACATCTGTATTGCCTTCAATGGAAATCACATTAACGTCTGTTCCACTGTCCGTAAAATCTATATTTTCCTTTTTAACAGTGATACTGATTTCCGATAGTAATTCTTCTGTAGTTGTAGGCGGTACAAAATTGTAATCAAGATACGGTATATACCCAATTGGTTCTTTTAATTCGTGTAATGAGAAAATTACCTCAATCCCATTTTTATCTAATTCTTGTGTGCTCATTTTTAACTATTTAATTGTTGTTCTAAATATTGAATTTCGGCTTCGATTGCCTCGTATTCTCGCTTAGCTTGTTTTCTTCGATTATAATAATCAGTGAGGACTGTCCGTAAAATGGAATCCTCTTTTTTGCTGAAGACCGCCCCCGAGGTGGTGAGGATTTCTTTATCCAAGTCGACCGTTTCACCAGGTCGTATGTGTCTAAGATAAGAATCGGGCGAGATGTTCCATTGGCGCATAATAAAAGGATATAGGGAGGCAAAGTCCAAAGACCCCACCCATTCATACAAACCCGCTTTGGGGTCAACTACAAAAGCACCCTCATACTTCCCTTTCTTTTTTTCGATTTTATCCTTTTTCGGTATAACCTTGTTTCGGTTTAAACATTCTCGGCACATCGCTGCCTCCGCCATATAAATAGGGGAAAAGGCTCGATTGATTTCCACCTTTGTGATATTAGCCAAAGTTAAAAAGGTTTGCATCGTATTGATTTTTTCATCTATCAACTCCACCAATTTCGTATCGACTACGTTATAAAAAATGTAAGACTCGAAGTCATTATTGTATAGTTCTTGGAGTGAGCCATCATACTTAACTTTTTGAATCCCTAACACCGAATTGGCTACAAAATCTAAAGTATTATTTTCTTTGATTTCTACCACCTTATCCCATTTTTTGTAAATATCCAAATAGTCTAAAACTAAACGGTGCATAGGAAACTCACTCTTACCCACAAGTTTACCCGATAGGGAGGAAGGGCGAGTATCCACTCCTAACTTTTTACAACGGTTGACTAAATACTGCCAGTCGAATTGAACAAAGTTCCAACCCGTAAGTAAAGGCATTTTTAAAATAGCTTTGTGAAAAAAACTAACCAACATATCATACTCACTTGAAAATTTCAAATAAGAAAAGGACATTTTCAGACCGTTTAATTGTTTCTCCAAGTGTTGGTTCATCCGCTGCTCAATTCTTTGAATTTGTTGGGCACTTAAATCTTTCAGTCCCATACAAATCATTCGCTCCCCTCGACAAAAGGCTATCGCCGTGACGGGATATTTGGCGGTTTCAGCTTTCGGCCACTCTTCCCCGATTTCTACCTCGATATCCAAAAACCATTTTTTCGGGGTATGATATTCATACAACTCGGCGGTTGTTTCCATAGGCAAGGATTCGATAAATTCAATCACTCTAAAATTAGTGATGTATTTAGCCCTCCTTTTCTTCACGGGCTTGTCATCCCAAGATTTCACCTCGGGTTGTGATTTCTCCCCCGAAAGGCAATATTCCCAATTAAACATTTCCGATTCGGGGATGCGGATATTCTTGAACGAAACCCCACCCTCTTTATTGAAATAAGAAATAGATAATTCCGATTTTTCTTGCTCGATATCAATTATCATACAGTTTGTTTATCAAATGTGATTTTTGAATCTTTTATGACACAATCCCCTAAAAGTTTTTAGAAAAAAAAAAGATTTAATTCCTCAAAAATTAAATCCTAAAAAAATAGAAAAAAAATGCCAATCGGAAAACCTTTTTTTCTTTTTGTGCATAAAAAGTATAGGTACTTTAAGGTGGGTAAAATTACTTTAAGTACTTAGAGGGCGAGTTAACGGTGGGACACGTACCCCGATAGTATCTTAGCATCCTCTATCATTTGTTCTTGATAGGTCAGTACATCCTTATCCTTATCTCCGATATTGTGACCAACAATAAAACCTACTAATTGTTTTTCGATAGAATAAATAGGTACAGTAACAAATTGAGTAACCCCCAATTTTTCTAATTCCTTTTGGTCTTTATAATCCATATCTTGGGTATCGGTTATAAAACATTTATCTGAAAGCATACGAGTTACCCATTGGGGGTATTCCGAGGTTAAAATGTTTTGTTGTAATCTTTTGAGCTTTTCGTAACCTGGAGCCACTGATTCATAAGTCATAGAAAACTTTTTCATACTTTTCCCATGGAAGAACTTACCCCCATTATGAAACTGAAAGATAGAGGCTCTTTCAAAATCATAGTTGATTCGGAAATTGTTTAACCACTCTTGAATGGCTAACATCTCAAAAGCATCCGTTTCATTAATTGCCTCATCTACTTTCTTTTTATTCTGAGCCAATCGATAATCTAATTTAGTTTTAACTACTACGGTGATTAAAGCCACTAATATAGTACCCACCGTTGTGATTAATGTTTGTATGATTTCTGCACTCATTTTTCTTTACTTTTTTTGTTTTTCCAACGAATTAGCCATTTTTTATAATCATCATAAGACATGACCCCGATTTTATCTTCCTTATTGTCTATCTGATTATCAAAACGGTCACCCGAACCCATACTGCCCACCGTAGGGAGAGCTACATTACCCACCCCACTTGTATTGTTGAACGTAGCAGGCACTCCTGGTGGAACGGGAACGGAGGAAATCCCCGCTTCCTTTAATTCCTCTTTCTCATCTTCGATAAAGCGCATAAATTTTTTCACTAAAGGGTCTTTGTTATCTCTATTGGCGTAAGGTAATTGGGGGGCAATATTAGAGGCAAAGGAATAAAACTGAGGGAACGGCCCCCCGCTCAAAAACCCCGTTAAATTTTCCTTTACTTTCTTTTTGGGTAAGTCCCCAATTTTAGTTTCTGCAAAATCTTTGAGTTCGGCTTGAGACATAGAATCGGATAGGTCGACAATCTGTTTTCGATACTCGGAGTCCAATTCTTTTGGGTCGATGCCGTCAGCACCCCCACTCAATTGAAATTTCTTCACTTGGTAAGCTTGCGCCATTAGTTTTTGTTGGGCTTGGGAAACAGCGGGCATTTATAGGTTATTGATTTTATGGTGAACACGTTCACCGAGTTTAGATAGGGAATAATAAGTAGTCCCATGTTTCTCCACCACATTAAAATATTGTTCGTTTCTGCGCACCCAATTCACGGAAGCCGTTCGGTGTGAGCCCTCGTTTAACCCTCGGATAAACTCATAAATTTGTGCCTTAGTAACCGTTTTTTTCTCTTTGACGAAAGCCAAAATTCTTTCACGGATAGGGGCATAATTAGAGGCAGTTTGGGCGGGGTGTGAGTCCGTATATTTTCTTTTTACGGTAACGATTGCTTCTGTTAAGAATGATTCGAAATCCATTATATAAGCCATGTGTGCTGACGATTATTTTCTTTATATATCAATTGATGATAGGGCTCATTTTTTCAAACATAAAAAACACTATCAAAACGAGATTTAACGACATACCAAAAAGGGTGCATTTCTTCGGGGGTAGATTTCTGAAATTCTATTTCACTATTCCCGATTTCAATAATTTCTAAGGTTTCTTTGTATAGTTTTTTCGAGAGCTTTTCCAATTTCCATTGATAACCTTTCTCTCCCCACAACGCCTTGAAATTTTGGGTTTCCATTTGGAACAAATCATAATGCTCTGAGGAGCAGTAAATATGTTCGGGAATAAAATAATCACAGTCTTGTAGGATTTTTTGAATGAGGGGAACATCTAGAATATAATAACCTAAAAAAATATCATTTCGGTTGTTGACAAACCGAGAAACTATTTTCTCGACATCGGGGGTGGACATATAAAGAAAATCCCCTTTAACATCGTGAAACAGTAAAATTCTTTTTTTCGTTTGTTGATAAATGTGCTCTAATTGTTGCACTAATTTATTAGTGATAAGGGAACAGTTGCATACCACTACCGTCACCGCTTCTTTAGGTGGGAAAGTTCGCTCCCCATTGAAAAAAGACTCCAACGTAGTGATTGCTTTTTCTACTCGGCTATCAGAGTCTTTGGATTCTTTAGCTTCTTTTTTATCTTTCTTATCGGTTTTCTTCTCCTCTTCGTTAAGGATGTAATTAAACTCTAAAAAAGAATAGTCACTATCGACAATTTTAGAAATCTCTTCTATTTTATGGTTGAAGTTGGTTACAATACTCTCGCTCAATAAACCACTCGGATATTTTGGTTTTTTCAAGTTAGCCAAAAAAACGGTAAAGAGATATTCATACCGAGTATCACTCTCGATAATTTTCTGAGTGGTGGGGTTAGAAATCCATTGGGGGTTGAACCGACCGCTTTTTTCTAAAAACTTAGGTCGCTCTAATCCCGAATTTAAAAAATCCGAACCTTTAAGTGTCACAAAGGAATTGAAAATTTCCGACACCGTTTCTAAATAAGCTATATCAGAATCCTTGGTATCGGATTTCACCTTGCCTAAAGACACGGTGTTTAGGTGCTCACAGATTTCTAACAATAAGATATCAAAAAGGTGACTCCTAGTTTCTTTTCTATGTTCCTCCAAGGAATTGTTTTCCAACTTGAACAAAAAATCGGGGTGTTCGAAGACGATAGAATCGATGCACTGTTGGGTTTCGTTCAGTAAACCTTTAACGGGAAATAAAGACTCGTTAATTTGTTCTCCCTCGAATTGAGCAAGGCTGATTAATTGGTCGATACTTTCCGAACTTAGAACCCCCTCATATAGGGGCTTGTTCCAATCACAACCTAAAATCTGAGACCACCGTTCTAAAACCTTGGGGTCTTTAATTTCTCGAAAAATATCGGAATCCTTTTTTCGAATGGTAATGTCCGTAAGAATTAAACCTTTTTTGGGTCGTCTTTCATAATGAGTGGAGAGCGGTGCATTGGATGGAAACCATGAAAACCCGAAACGATGTCGAGTAGGAATAGATTTTTGGATTTCCGAGGGTAAGCTTTCAATAGCAATAATAGCTTGTTCGTATAAGTCATTAATCGTCCTATCGATTTTATTGATGGGTGATTTGCCATTTTTACCATAATAATAAAGCCGATAATTGTCTTGGTTTTTTTCTAAGGCAAAACGATAAGCATCAAACTTTTCAGTGATGCGTATTTCTTGGTTCAGAGCCTCACGAAGACCTTGCTCTCCGACTTTTTTATAGAGTTCTCTAATGTTTTTTATTCCTGCCATTTAATGATTGGGTTTAAATTCTTTCTTATATATCTGTTCTATAAAAGGTATCTTTCGGCAAACCCCTCTATAATCATTTGCTCATTGATATTGAGGTACTGAATGGTTTCCACACCCCCTTGTACCAAAGTCGAGGGTAAGTGAAGAATTCCTAATATCCGACCATACTTTTCCGATTTATCTTTGATACTTTCTAAAATGACGTGTTTGCCCAAAAGGGTGCGCTCTAACCATTTTTTGGAAACTAACCCTAATTCTCGACTATTCCCTTTTAATTCGGGGGCGTTAATGCCATAGAGGCGAATTTTTTGATTATGGAGGGTTGTCCAAAACCCTAAATCAATATCCAAGGTTACGGTATCTCCATCGTAAACATCCGTGACTAAGGCTCGGTACAAATAAAAGTTATTAGTTTCCATATTTTCGAATAAAAAAGGTCGCAATTTGCGACCTCTATTTTTTTATTTAGGTAGTGGTTTTTCTTTTTCGTATCGTAACTCCTTATATTGCTGAATAGATAAAATATAGGTTTTAGCAAAATCTTTCAGTTCTTCCTCACTCCCAAATCTATAACCACCCACATCTATATCGTGACCTTTATAGTACACATTATAGTGGGCACTTTGTGTGGTTTCTTTTGTTTTTAAAAAAACAATTCCATCATTCCCGATAAATTTATCGGGGAATTTAGATTCGTTTAAGAAACTTTCAAATGTTAGTATGCGTGCGTCCATTTTTATTTTATGATGGCTTTTATTTTATCCGCAAAAATTTTAATGGTTTCTTCATGTCCAAATGAATTAAATTGAGGGGCGCAATTAACCTCTAAAACATACCACTCTTTAGTTTTTTTGTTTTGTACTAAATCCACACCTGAAATGTAAAAATTTAAACAATCATGTGCCCTTTTTCCCAAGGTTAACTGTTCGATTGGGATATCTATGATTTCGGCAGTACCCCCTAACGACACATTATTTCTAAATTCTTTTTTATCGCTGCTAGTTCTTTTGACACTAAAAATATTTTCACCCCCAATAAAGAAAAGTCTATAATCACAATCATTGGGAATGAATTCTTGTATCATCAAAAAACGTTCCTTTAAGGATTCTAACGTAGCTTGAAACTCCTTTCGGTTTTTTATTATCTCCACACCTCTTCCTTGCGAGCCGTGGGCGGGTTTTATTACCAAGGGGTAGGTGAAATTTTTTTCTACAAATGAAATATCACAAGTACTTTTTGAATTGAACGTGTAAGTCTTGGGAATTTTTAAACCACTGCTTGAAAGTTTTTGCATTTGGAGATACTTATTATTTAAATAATTTGGGTATCCATAGGAGAGGAAGGGAACTCCTTTTTCTTTACAGTAATTTTCTATTAATTGATAGGTTTCATAGGAATCGTCAGTTACACCGACAAAAACGAGTGAGTAGGCGTTTAATTTTGAGGTGTTACAGTACACATCACCATCAAAAAAATGGACGTTGTCGAACTTACAAAACTCAGAGGATTTAAAGTGTTTTTTTATTACATCTCCAACATTATACTCCTCCCCATTAATAGATTCTCCAACGTATCTAAAATTGAGAAACAAAACAGGCTTCTCCAATGTAAGATAGTCCGTATAACCAACCTCACCATTCCCGACAAGTTTGTCAGAAAATTTAGATTCGTTTAAGAAACTTTCGAATGATTTTAAATTAGAGCCCATTTTTATTTTTTGCTGTGTTTCTATTTAGAAAATATTACTTTTAATGCGTGCTCGAAACCCCCATATCTACCATTTACAAGGTGGTCTATATCATCTTTCGTATAACCTTTTTTAGTAATCATTTGCTCAATATCTGGTATCTTTTTTTCTGCCGATGGCAAAAACTCCTTTTTGTACAGTTTTTGAGGTTCGTGTTTGGTTATCTTAACTGGAATATCATTATTAACCATATATAGGTGTAGTGCAATTTCCATTACTTCGCCTTCTATGTTATAACCTTCATTTAAGAAATCTTCGAATGTTTGAATGTGTTTCATGTGTTTATGTTTAATTTTTAGTTTTGTCAATGACTGACCATACCCCACCCGTGAGTGTGAGTACCGAGCCGCTAATTTCCGCCCACATAGTTTCATCGAGTAAACCTTTCATAACGAGAATCCCACCGACAAAAGTCAAGGTGTGGCGAATAATGCCTAAAATTTGTTCTTTAGTTAATTTCATGGTAGTATTTTTTTTAAAAACCTTGTAATATATATCTATTAAAAAAGTACAAAAATAGTCACACCTTGTAATATATATCTATTAAAAAAGTACAAAAATAGTCACACCTTGTACTTCATTCAACTCACATAAATGTTTTGGTGTCTATCGGCCACTTAGATTTAGCCCACAAATCCTCTTTCCCTTCATAATACATTCGGTAAATTTTGTGTACATAATTTCGGAGGATATAGTCTTCTATTTCGGAGTCAACCTCTTTTTTGTAAAAATCTTGATACATAGCCTTATAATTATAATAAAGCTCGTCCGCATTCAATCCTGGCTGTTTGTTTACCTCAAAAACCCACACCTTACCATTATTGTCCACACACCAATCTAAAGCAAAATATTTTAATTTAACATCCTCTTCAATAGTTGCGCAAATTTTTTCTAATTGGCTTGTAATTGATTTAGGTATTTTTTGATAATCTTGGGGCACATACAAAAATTTCACCGAACTTTTGTAATCCTTGCCCTTGACAGTGCTTTTAAGTCCGTCTATTCCTATCCTATCCGAAACATAGAAAATTTTCCCATTCAACACAAAAGCCCTAAATTCATTTGTGAATTCAACACACTCCGAATATAAATCAAAATTAGTGGTTATCCCTTGATAAATAGATAGCTTAAAGGGTTGTTTGAAATTTTGCAGTTCCTCAGCACTACTGAATTTTTTCACCCCTAAGCCCGAATGACCCGATTTAATTTTGGCAATAATAGGAAAGTTTAACTCCAAAGCATCTTCCAAAGTAAAGACTGTTTTGGGTAACCAATCTCGATGATGAAATAGCTTACTAAAAATAACCTTATCCCAAGGGAGAACGCTACCATAAACACAATCTAAATTCTTTAAACCCAAATGCCAATAATCATCTCTATTTGAAGTCATGTATAAGATAGGTCGGTCGTTACCTAATTTAGCGATTTCTTTTTCATCTCCAGTTTTAATATACATAACATCCGTATCATACTTATCAAACAAAAATTTAGCCAAATCTATTGTTATGTATTTATAGTCTTCGTGTGATGTTATAGGCGCAAATGCTGTTATTAGAATATGTTTTTTGATTTTCTTCTCAAACATAAATCCCTCATTTAAAAACTCGATATAACTTTTCATCTTGGGTTTTTTATTTTAATTTAGACATAATTGTGCTCTATTACCCACACCCCATTCAACTCACATAAATGTTTTGGTGTCTATCGGCCACTTAGATTTAGCCCACAAATCCTCTTTCCCTTCATAATACATTCGGTAAATTTTATACACATAATTTTGAAGAATGTAATTCTCAATTTCGGGGTCGACATCTTTTTTGTAAAAATCTTGGTACATGGCTTTGTAATTGTAATAAAGCTCATCCGCATTCCATCCTGGTTTTCTATTCACCTCAAAAACCCAAACCTTGCCCTTATTATCCACACACCAATCTAAAGCAAAATAGGATAACTTGATATCCTCTTTGATAGTTGCGCAAATTTCTTCTAGTTGACGTGTAATAGATTTAGGTATTTTTTGATAATCTTGGGGTATATATAAAAAATTAACCGAACTTTTGTAATCTTTACCTTTGATGGTACTTTTATCCCCATCCACCCCTACTCTATCCAAAACATGGAAAACTTTCCCGTTCAGTACAAAAGCCCTAAATTCATTTGTGAATTCAACGCATTCAGAATACAAATCAAATTTATTAACAATTTCTTGATAGACCGATAACTTAAAGGGTTGTTTGAAATTTTCTAATTCTTTGGTAGTGTCAAATTTTTTCACCCCTAAGCCCGAATGACCCGCTTTAATTTTGGCAATAATAGGAAAGTTTAATTTTAAAGCGTCCTCCAAAGTAAAGACTGTTTTGGGTAACCAATCTCGATGTTGAAATAGCTTACCAAAAATAACTTTATCATCACAAGGAATGACACCACCATAAACACAATCTAAATTCTTTAAACCCAAATGCCAATAATCATCTCTATTTGAAGTCATGTATAAGATAGGTCGGTCGTTACCTAATTTAGCGATTTCTTTTTCGTCATCTTTCTTGATATATTTATCATCGGTGTCATACTTATCAAATAAAAATTTAGCCAAATCTATTGTTAGGTATTTATATTCGTCTTGTGAGGTTAAGAAGGTGGACGGAGTTATTAGAATATGTTTTTTGATTTTCTTCTCAAACATAAATCCCTCATTTAAAAACTCAATATAACTTTTCATCTTGGGTTTTTTATTTTGGTTTAGTCATAGATTGGGTCATATGCACGAATTCCAACCCCGTAGCTCTATGGGCAAAATCTGCGGCAGTTTCCCACCCCAAATTATCAATAACGATATAATAAGAGCCCGAAGAATTGAAACCTCGTATGAGAACGTGCTTCAAGTTTTCCTTTTTCGCAAATTCTTTAATTTTACTAATGATTTGACGATTAGACATACTCTCATTCAAAAAATCATCAAAAGGTTGGATGTGCTGCATAACTTTTCTTTTTTTATATATATCTACCAAGGCTCATCGCTTTGTAAGCCTAACTGAGAGGAAAATAAGGAGGGGGCGTAACAAGCCCAAAAGCCAGGGGTGTCGGGATTCATTTTTTCTTGCAAATCACATTGTTGTCGAGCCCAAAAACTAGCCGAGGCTTCGGGGTCATCGTTTTTGATACTTAACCCACTCGTATCACCCCACTCTATTTTTTTAGCGACAATGTTTCCACCCTCGTCTTTCTTCCCACTATTGTGATACACGTAGAATTTTTTACCACCCCCCCGAGTTGGTATATCAAGCTCAACCTCTCGACCATCGTACTTGGCTTTCTTCCCCACTTCTAAGTTTTTAGCCATCCAAGCAGCTTTGTCTTTGAGTATGACATTACCCTCGTCCCAATATTTTTTGGTTTCCTCGAACAGATTTTTATATGCCTCACTACCTATGCGATAGACAGAGTTGGTAATATCTAACCCATGCTCCATGTGGTAGCGGAAACCTTCCGAAACTTCAAAATCTTCAAATGTCTTTATGTATTTCATTATGTTTTTGACCATTTTAAATTATTAGGTTCAAAAATATTTATTTCAAATTCCTCTAAGCCCTCTTCACTATCATAATCAAACATAATAGCACCGTCATATTTTGTCTTTGCTTTTTCTAGAACTTTTTTTGCAGACTTATATTTTCCAAGTTCATTAAAAAATTCATTGCCTGGCATTAAGTTTAAATTTGATACAAATGTCATTAAAACAATGGGTGAGCCTCCATATTTTTCCACTGCCCACTCTGCGTGTTCTTGTGCGATACTATATTCAATAGAAGTAGATATGCCTGGTAGTGCATTTTCATCGCCAGATTTCAATCCGCTCTTTTTTAAGTCAAATGCCTTTGATAAAATTTTATCAGCCATTACAGAATTAGTTCCATGGTATACTTCTCTAAATTGATGAGATTCACTCAAAAAACTTTCAAATGTTTTTACGTATTTCATTTATATTCGGGTGATTTTACTTTTTTTCCTTTATCTAGCCCACCTTCTCTCGAAACCATGCCTTGTGCAATAAGAGATGTTTTAACACCAAAAGGGATATCTTCACCCCTTTCATACGCCTCCTTATACTTATCAAGTGTTTCTTGAGAATAAGGTGATTTCTTTTCATTGGTGAATTTTTCAAATGATTTGATATGATTCATTTACTAGTAAAATTAAGGTTCAATTAGCTCTATTTTTTGGATGGCTCTTTTATCCCATACACACCCCGAGGATGCATCCCAAGGGTTGAGCCAACTTCCAAAAACCCCCCAAGGGCTCATAATTTCTACTCCATACCAACCATCTTTTTGGACAGCAACCCAATCAATATCAGAGACTACTTGTAGATTGCCCGTTTTATAAAAACCAATCCCATACTTATCCTCAAATTCTCGAAAAGACATATCTTTGTTTACTTGAAGTATCTTCGACATATTTAGGTGTAGTTCATGGATATATTTCTGTCGCCATCTAGGCATATTTTCATCCACCCAATCAAGCCAAGAACTTCCGATACCATACCAAAGACCCTCGGGTTTGAAGCTATGTTTTCTGGGTTTCTGTTGGACACTGTACGGGGTAATACGCTCTTCCGCTGACATAATAATCTTAGCATCGGGGTCGATGCTCTTATGGATATTAAAATTTTCAAAAGTGGGTATCCAATTCATAATAGGTGGTTTATTTCCAAACCCCAACGGGTTTATTCATATCAATGATATAGCCTAGTTTAGTTAAGATAGGCTCGATGGCTTGCAAGATGGCACTTATCAACTCGTCGTATAAAGCCTTATCACCTTTTATCCCTAACTCTTCCACCATATTAAAGAACTCATGTCTCGATATGATTCTTTTTTCATTTAATTCTTCGGAGTTCAGACCCTCTTGTACTAAATAATGAAGATATTCTTGGTAACTTTTAATCATAATTTAAATGTTTTTTTAAAGCCTCCCTATATATATGCAAATTTTCGGGGGTCATACTTGCAAAAGTCGCCCAATCCTCTTTTTGGAGGGCGGCTCGTAGAGCATTGCCACTCAAATTGTCTTGTCTTTGCATCACCTCTTGAATAGCGAAAGAGGTCGGTATCGATTGAATCTTGCCTTGATTTCGAATTTGGTTCAACTGCGCTTGGTATGCCGCTGTTCTATCCGAACCACAAACCAAACCAATGGGCTGAAACCCCCTTTGGTGGAGTGCTTCCAATACGTGAGGAATGTAATTACTTTGAGATACTAAAAAATCAGCTATCCAAGAGGGGTAGGTTTGGGTCATACTATTTCGGATTTGAGCGTAAATATCCGCTAATTCCGAGGAGGTGTTGGGTTTGATTATTTGAACGGGAATCACCCGAACCCCAAATATTTGAGCTGCTTGTTCGATAGCTAGTAAATGCCCCTTATGAAAGGGTTGGAAGCGACCTGGAAAATAAACCACTCGCTCCCCACCCATATCACCTATATGTGATTCCCCTAAATATTCCGTAAAGGACTGTAAGTATTTCACTATAATTAGGTTATTATCGCCACTCGATGGGCGTGTATTCATTAATTTTAGCTATGACATCATCTGCAATTTTATCGAGTGGGAGAGTGGGTTGCCCCGCTCTTTTAGCATAAGAGAAGAAGGTTTCATTCATATACATTACAGTACCCCCTTTATGCTTACTCACTGTCCCAATATCTGATGGTATATCTTGTTTTTTAGTGACCAAGTTGGTATCCACACCCGCTTGGGCGAAACAGAAAACAATATCTCCATTCATATAGCGGCTTACATCCTCACCCATATTGATAATTTTCAACATAGTGGCGGAAGCCCCCTCGTGAGTAGCCACTAAGATATCCTCGGGGACTATTCGGCTTCGATTTAAATTTTGTTTCTTTGCCAACTCAATGTGGTTAATAACCCAAACAATATGAATATGCTCCATATCATATCCTAATTCGTGAGCGAATTGAGCAATCTCATTTAATTTTTTAATGTTTTTGAGTGTAACATCAAAAATTAAATTAGGTTTACGGTCGGGATGTGCCGCTAAAACCGAGGTGTATATCCTCTGCATCTTTTTTTGGTCAACCCCATATACGTCATTTACAATATGGTGTAATTGCGCCACATCTTCGGGAGTTCTTAAATCCATTTTAGTGATATCGACACCCGTTTCCTCTTTAACCTTGGCTGAGAATTTGGTACTCCCCATGGCTAATGATTTTAGCTCATCCACATCAAAACCCCAACCATCCATACCTAAGATGTTGCTTTTGATGAAGCCCTTTCCGCTACCCGCACCACCTGCCATGATGACTACGTTCCCAAAAGGTTGGAAGGGTTTGTTGTTGAAGATAATCAATTTCTCCAATAGGTCGTCATCCATTTCTTGATTTTCATTGAGAAACTGCTCGAAAGTTTTTAAGTAATTTAATCCCATGATTTTGTGTATTTTTATTTTAAATATTTAGCCATATACTGACGGTATGTTGGTGTTAACTTTTCCACTAACAAAGTGGTAAGCATTTGTAAGTCGACCAAAGGTAGCATACCCTTTTTCTCCCCATTGGTATAGTCCTCCCATTCTTGGGTTAATCCGTCACCCACGACCCAATCTAAATCTTTGGTTGATTTATATTCTTTGCAAATGATGTGGTTTGCTAACTGAAAACAAGCATCCGCTAAGGATTGTCCTAACATGGCATCCGCCCCGATTTCGGTACATTTTTGAGCTATGCGAGTGCCATTAAACCAAGCATAGATGTGGTCAGTAGAAGCCACGTTCACTACTGAGGCCACGGCTGCATCCGCCGATTCATCCCCTTTCATTTTTTCGACATGGGCAACTAAATCAGCATAGGGTACGCCCACAAATTTCTCCACCTCAGCTCGATTCTTTTTTCCAAAGATATCGTAACTAGTGGTGCTATCTGGACCCACGAAGAAATAAATCGGGGTCGATATTTTTCCAAAACTCAATTCCGTTTTGATGGTCATTTTAGTACCTTGGTTGACCTTGTTGTCCACTTGAAAAGCTTCATTCAAAAAGCTTTCAAAAGATTGTAAATGTCGCATAGCTTTAGGTTTTTTTTAATTGTTTTTTATAGCGAAAGTAACATATCTATGACTTCGGGTTGGGGAAACAAATCCACCTTTCCCGCCATGACATTGGTGTGTAGCCACATACCTGGGGTATTTCGACACAAAGGAATATTCACCATATCAAATGCGGCTACTGCGCCTTTTGCTTTAATCTGTTCCACAATTCCTTTACGGATGTCAATATTATCTCGATTCCCAATATACAAAATAAATTCTTTCAATACCTCTACTTGCTTATCTGAGTATCGATGCCAAAATTTGAACCCTCGGAAAGGCTGAGCCAACTCCACAATCTGAGAGGGGTGCGCCTCCGTTCCCACATACGTATAAAACGAATTTGGTTTCAATGCCGCCCAAATATATTTTTTCTGAGTAGCATCATATCGTTGAAAACCCCCTTTGGTTAGTTGTCCAAAATTACACACCTCAATACCCACACTTTCTCGGTGCATGGCATCATTGCCCGTACCTAAGTGCCAACCGTAACCCCCTCTTGGGAATACTTGAAGTAATACCCCATCAAATTGAGTTCGGTTGCCTAAAATACTTTGACCCCCTAAGACAAATTCGGTAGCAACTGCCCCTCGATTGTCATACCCCCAAGTGGATACCGCCCCATTGGGGTCGTCCCAACCTGCGGTGTGGTGGAGAAAGAGCCACCTTTTGGGAACTGGACCATCAAAATACTCCCCTTTCGGTAAATAATTTTTAAGGATTTGTAAACCACTATCATTGGTTTCACTAACATCAGTAGTAGCGATACCCATAGCCGCCCAAGTTTTCGCCCCGACTATACCGTCAGCAACTAACCCATTGTCCGCTTGCCATTTCTTCACAGCAGCTTCGGTTTTCGCACCGAAATCTCCATCAGCCGTGATTTTTAAGAATTGCTGTAGTAGTACTACACTTGCTCCATTTGAACCTCTTTTTAGTAACATAGTTTAAAAGTAAGTATTTTCAAAATATAAAATTTCAAATTTATTATTGATATTGATGAGTTCCAAAGCATTAAGGAAATCAGAATATTCTTCCACCTCTCCATTTTGAATATCTACATATTTTTGCAGAAAATTAAAAGTTGCGGGATGGCTTTGTAACACTTGGTTCAAGCTATCCGAATATTTTTCCAATAGTTCATACTCGATAGTGTATGCCTTATTGATGATATCAATTAAATCCACAAAAGTGGCTATTGTTTCGGGGGTTCTGATTTCGGGAAGACAATTCCACTGAACTAAGTAATCTTGCAGCCCCTTAGCGTGTCCTAATTCACCCTCGGCTTCCTTTTCAAAAAAGGCAGCGGCTTTTTTATAATTAGCATCTTTGCACCAGTTGGCGGCATTGCGGTAGAGAAAATAAGCATTATACTCATCCACGATGCGCTCCGTGAGGATTTGAACCACACTTTTAGGTAATTTTTTAGGTTGCACGGGTTGGGTGATGTTGGAGTTAGAGTCGCCTAAATTCGGTATCATAGGTTTGGGGATAATAGATTCGTGAAAGGTTTTCATAGTAAGATTTTTTTTATTTGATTCGAAGACTGCGAATTTTATGAATAAGCGCAAAAACCCCCGTATATTTATAATGTTTGTTATTCCATATAAAAGTCACCCCCTCGCTCGGAACTAAAGCCTCTAAACCACCTAGAGATTGGAATCGCTCCAACTCGGTTTGTAACTTTGTTATTTTTTGTTCCTCGCCCCCCATTTCGATATCTCGTATTACCTTCTCCAAGTCTTGACGAATTTTTAAAGTAGCTTCCATGGGATTTGCACTTAAAAATTCGGGGGTGTTGCGTAAAAATAAAACCCCTAACAGTAAAAATAAATCGGCAATAGGTTGTAATGCGGCTTTTCTTAAAGTGACTCCTTGATTTTTTTCCACGTCCTTTACCCATTTAGCATCCGCCCCTAAGTCCCGATGAGTGACTCGATGTTTTTTCTCCCCCAAGAAAATCCTTTTGGTGAAAATGGTTTCTAAATTGGGGGGTACAGTGCGTGCATCTTTTTGTAGCATATCTTTCAAATAGTTCCGCCCTCGAACTAATACGTAATCCTCTAGGGTATTTGCCCAAGTAAGGTGCGTGTCCGAGAGAAGCTCTAGCAAGCGGTCTAGAAACTTTTTCTCCCAAGTAGGGGCATCGGGTAGGGGTAAGGGTTCTATAATTTTAGGCGGTCGAATATAAAAATGGTTTTGTACCAATCCGCTCGTAATTTGAATCCAATCACACAATAGATTTATCATGCTCTTCTCCTCCCCTAAAACCTCACCCTTTTCATTATACGTTCGTAAACTATGTAAAACAATCATATCTTGACCGTAAGAAATAATATTTTGAGTTTGGTTTGTGATTATCTCTACCGAGGCAAATATTTTGCCGTTTTGGAATAAATTATTTAAGACCACCTCCTCTAACCCACCGAGTGCCTTGGATAAATCTTCAAGGGCTAACTGAAAAACCATCCCCATCCCCGCTCGATTGGGAAACATATTGGTAACATCCCCTATTTCTAAAGCGTTTTCTCCAAAATTGCGCAAGTGGCTTTTATTTCGAGCCGCCACTAAGCGTCCATCTTTCCAAGAAACTAAAAGATTCCAGCCATCCGTTTTTTCCGAAACAAAATTTTCGGGGGTGAATGAGCCATAAATAGTGGTGACTATTAAATCCCGTAACTCACCAAAAGTCATACTCATATCCTCAAAGGGATGTGGCAAGTGCCCGTAAGCACCACCCTCGAATAATTGCCCCAATTGAGTGGGGGTATATTCAGATTCCTTCAAGAATTGATGATAGGTGAGTAAAGACATAATTAACCTTTGTTCAATCTTCCAATAGCTGCGCCCCAGTCGCCTGATTTTTCGGCATCTTTTGATAACCCATCTATTACCTTTTTAGCAATAGCCTCATCAAAATCTTTCGGGTGTTGTTTCTTTAAGATTTTCATGGCATACTCACTAAAATCTTCTTTGTTTTTGATTTCCCCTTTGCCCGCTTTATCTTGAGCCTTTTCGGCATCTTTAGTGGCGGAATTTGCCTCATCCTCTGCATCCTCCGCTTTTTTCTCGGCATCCTTGGCGGCATCTTCGGCTTTCTTAACCTTTTTCTCCAAATCCTTAGTTTCGTCTTGAATCATTTTTTTGACATCCGACTTTTTGATTTCTTCTTCGTTAACTCCCTTATTGGACACTTGATAAACTTTGCCATTGAATTCAAATTCCTCAGCCCCCTCTTCGAGAGCCTTAGCACGAGCAGCTAAAAAAGCATTGCCCTCTTTGAGTCCATACTCCTTTACGTCTTTTTTGCCCGATTCGTTCGCACCTTGACCCTTTTCCCAATCTTTAGTGATTTCACCAAAGAATTCCGATTTCTTATCAGCGGAAAGGTCGGCTGGTGATTTCACCCCAAATTTTTTCAACTTAGCTAAAAAGTATTCTTGGTAGCTTTGTTGTAGCTTGGATAGTTCACGTTTTTCAGCCTCTCGGATTACGTCAACCCATTCAGATATTTTTTTCATTTTACTATTGTTTTTTTAAATATTTGGTACTTTGCTCTTTAATAATACGACAACAAGCCTCTCAGTGTGCTCATACTATATGAATCTTTATTGTAAGTTGGGGAATTTGTTTTGTAACATAACTCCAAATTTTTCTTTCCCTCTTTCAACCGAAAAGGCATCAGCCGCAGCTTCGAGTTTTTTGCTTTTAATTTTTTTTGCGAAATCGATGGGATTTTCTCTAAACTCAAACATTATAGCCAATGCAAGAACACCTGCAAATAGAGGCATATCACCATCTCCGACTAAACCAGGCTCAAGTATATTTCTTTTATGATTTTCGTTTGCAATATTTATTACATCAATAACAAAATCATAATTAACAATTCCTTTAAGTAAATCTGCTTGTAACGATGCTTTAATATTTTTGGGATTTGCACCACTGTAATAATCAATTCCATATTTCTCAACTATTGAACTAAATTTCCTATCTCCTTTCAGCTCATCCAACATTACAATTGCGATATCAGATTCCTTATTAAAGTTAGGTATCGTGGTTATCTCAGCTTCGTTTGTTTTTTGTTCGTTGATAAACGCTTCAAAATCTTTAATGTGTTTCATATTTTTTGGTTTTTTTATTTTGCAACCTTGTAACCCAATTCCTTCAACAATTTCTTCACATTATCTAGACTGTACTCCATATCATTTTTTTGAAGTTCTGCTGCCATTTCACCTTTTATTTTATCCAAAGACTTGTAATCGGTTATATCTGTCCAACTAGCTAACATACCTGAGGACATTTCTTGTGTAACAAAGTGAAGCATACTTTTACTTTTGTCAATAGCTTCATTTAAAAAGCTTTCAAAATCTTTAATGTGTTTCATAATATTTGTTTTTTTATTTTTTTGAAAAGGTTACGACCCATTTTTTAGTAATTTCATCATAATCCATGTCACTAATTTTTAATTTACTTTTATTTGCTCTTTCAAATCGGCTAAGTTGAGTTAAACTATCAAATTCTTCGACCGTTTCCTCATCATTGTTAGTTTCGGAAAGAAAACTATCAAATTTCTTAATGTAGTTCATAATATTTATTTTTTTTACTTTTTAGATTCCTCTTTATCAAACAACTCCCACACGGAATCCGAGCCAGGCAAGGATATCATCCCCACCACATCTTGTCCCATAGAAGATTGTTTACTACCTAAAGCACTAAATGTAGTTAGGACTGCCATATAAGTTTTGCCATCAATATTCATCTCTTTCATAGTGCCATCGGATGTATCCACCTTTTCGGGGGGTGCGGTTTTAGGTGCGGCAGCTTTATCGGGTTTTTTCTCCTCTTTTTCATGTAGAAAAGAATCAAAATATTTAATGTGTCTCATATCTTTTGTTTTTTTACATTTTCATCCCATATTGATTAAATCCACCATAATGCCCGTTGACCATTTCACCCACGGTTTTGGTGACCTCTTTTATTTTTCGGTTGGTGGTTTTTGCGAGTAATTCAATGATGTCACTATCGATACGCATTTTTTTATCCAAGCAGTACACAATAGTGGATACACACTTATTAATAGTTTCCATTTGCTCCTCTCCCATCTTCTTCATAAACTCATCATAGAGGTCTCTTCGGAGGGGTTCGAGCGTTTCATCGGCATAATTAACGGAGACTTTTACATTTGAGATGTTATCCGTCTTCATAATACTGCCCGCATTCGTTAACCCTTTTTTTCCCTCGGCTAGAAAATCTGTATAGGACAAAAACTTTTTCATTTAGGTATATATCTTTTTTAACGGGCAATATTATGTATTTATAAAATCTTGAATCCTTTTTATATTTTCTTTACTTTTTGGAATTACATAACGAATTACATATTGAGAATCAGAATATTGTGGAATATGAACGATTCCATTTTTTTCTAAAATTTCTAGTTTCTGTAATGAACGGTGCTTGGCGAATATATCTTCACCGATACCATAAGTTGTTGGATAACCAAATTTTATTTTCTCTGCCAATTGTTTAAATAATTCATAAGATTCCTTTTGGGATTTTGACTTTAATATTTTTTTCTCAATCTGCTGAGTTAACCAATCAAATGTTATTTTATTTCTATCTGTTGGGGTTTTTATTTTGACCCCTAAATATTCCCCATCTCTGCTAAATGAAATAGCAATTTCAACTACTGAATCGACAAAAATGGTTGGCTGCTCATTGGCAAATTTATCAAAAAAACTCATTGATGCTATATCTGCGTTCAAAGAATCAGCAAATTTTGCTAATGCTTGTTCAACCTCTTTTTTAGTAGAGGCAGATATACTTTCATTTATAAACTGAGTAAAGTTTTTGACGAACATAATGTTTATTATATTTTTACATTATATATCTTATAGGGGAAGCCTTGTTCTTGATAAACTTTGAGCCTTTCCTCGCTATGACGTAGTAGATAGTTTTTATTTTTATAACCCGAGCCCGTCGAAAAGTCATCCACAAAATCAATAATGTTTACCTTATCCTTACCTTCGGATAAACGCAATCCTCGCCCTATGGATTGGCGAATAATCTTTTCGCTTTTATAGGACTCCACAAAAAAGATATTGTAGATATTATTGATGGAAATCCCCGTTGAGAAACACCCATAAGTAGCCACTAAAATTTTATTCTCCCCTTCTTTAAGTTCCTCGATATACGTATCCCTCTGTTCGATAGAGGTGTGACCATCCACATAATAAATTTTCTTATCGGTAGTTAACTCCCTTAGATAATCATAAATCTGTCGACCATAGGAATCTTTCACATTTTGAAAAAGCACTAAAGTGTTTTTGGTGGTCTTGGTAATAAAATCACATACGAATTTAAAACGAGTTTGGTTTTCGATTACCAACCGTTTCTCGATTTCTAACATTTTCACCCCATCTACTTCCTCTTTTCGACTTCTCAAAGTTCCCAATTTAAACCGCATCTCCTCATCGAGGTATTGCATTTTAACCACCTTAATGAATACGGGGGTGGCATATTTTTGTTCAATCAGAAAGGAAGCGGGGATGTTGTTGACGAGCGGTCCTAAATACGCTTGAATGGTCAACGCCTCGGTCGACCCATTCTGCACTAAAGTCCCACTCAAACCGAAAGTGTACCGAGCCGATTTGCACTTGGTTAAAATATCCTTGATGCTTTTGGATTGGGTATGGTGAGCTTCATCCACACACACCCCTTGGATGGATTGGAAAAATTCTGCTCCCAATTTGACCAAAGACTGATAAGTTCCGATAATAAAATGGGGGTCTTTATTCAACCTATCACTCCCACCATAAATCATTTGTCGAGTGAAGTCTATCTTGCCTTGATTATAAAACTCGAAATCCTCCAAGGTTTGGAGTATCAAGTTAGTATTCGGGACTATCATGAGAAATTTTCGGAGATGCCCTTTGGTGTATAGATAACCGAAAATCATAAAAATAATTAGGGTTTTGCCTGCGGAGGTGGCGATTTCACTAATACTTTTTCGGTATTTGATAATCGGTATGCACGCCTCTATTTGGTAATCCCGAGGGGTTAGTTTAGGGTGGTCGTGAAAGAAATCCGCCACCCAAGCACGGAAATCCTCTTCATCGAAATGAGCATCTATAATATCTTCTAAGCCCTTAAACTCTAAAGGAAATTCATATTTTTCGCACAAGCTACTCAATTCCCCCCACAGCCCTAATGGGATTCGGTTTGTTTTATCCAAAAAAGAAATATAACCATCCCAAAGTCCTTTTTTGACTAAGGGATGGTATCTCCAATTAGTAATTCTTTTATTGAAAGAGTGTCGAATTTGCTCTAATTCCGCTGCCGTATAATCCGTCAGTTGTAAGAAATTTAAACCCTTGACTTCCGCAGTAACCACGATTATTGACTTTTATAGTATTTAGAAATAATATCTTGGGGTTGCCATTTTTGATGGTAATCTTCTACCCAATGTATATATTCTTTTCTTTTTTGGGTCAATTCTGCCCCATTCAGCACATACTCCTCTATCCCCGATTTACTACTCACCCAAATTTCAATTTGGTCTATGGATTGGTGATAATGTTCCTCGAAGGCTATACTATAAGCCGCCCCTTGGAGGAAATACTTATGAATAGTTGCCTCATCTTTAGTGGAATTAGCCGATTTGAAATCCACAATAACTCGTTGTCCGTGGGTATTGACACAAGCAAAATCTAAAGTTCCTGCGTATTGGTGCTGATTCGACCAAATAAACTTTTCCGTAAAGAATATTTTAGATACCCGTTCTAAATAACCCTCGTAATAATAATTGTAAAATAAATCTCGACCCACTCGAAGAGCCTTATCATCGGTTGCCATTTGGCTCAAGTCTTGGAGAGTTTTTTTCTGAGTATACAACAAACACTGTTCGGGGTTATTGGTTTTTTGGAGGCAAATAAAATAGTTTTCCAAATATTGATGCATGACCGAACCTCTTCGACCCCCCCAATCACTGAGTTGATTCAAAACTTCTTTTCCGAGAGCTAATTCCAATTCGGCAAGTTTAGGTATGGGTACGGCTTTTAGTACGGTCGTGACGGAAGGATACAGTTGGAGCACCCCCGTAGGAGAATACACCCCCGAAATAGGGTGATAAAACCGCCCCTCGGGGGTGTCTAAGCGAATTAGTTGCATTAATTTCTTCGGTATTCTTCGAGTGCGATACGGTGCTTGATAGCGAACACGAGGTTATCAATGGTTTTGATGGTTTCCCTTAAATAATCAAAATGGTTCTGAACAATATCTTTCTTTTCTAAGAATTGAGATAGGTCATTGTTAATATGACTTTCCCGAGCCTCTCTATCCAAACGTACATCAAAATTAAAAGTGTAGTGTAGATATCGTTCGTGTTTTTTCTCCCGTATCACCTTATTTAATTTGATGAGGTGTTCCATGAGGGTATGGGAATACTCCAAAGCGATTTGTCTTTGACTATAGACATCGGTCATTAAGTCCCCAAGATAAGAAATGTGTTTCAATTGGTCGGAAAATTCTTGAATTTTCGCCACCCAATCTTTACGCTCTTGTTCAAATCTTTTTAGAAGGGCGTTATCAGAAGAGTTTGGATTTGGATTTTCTAGGTGCGACATAACTAATGATATTGTTTTTGGGTGGAATAGGTTCGGGTAACTCTAATTTCAGTTCGGGTTTTTCTAACTGAGGTGTGGTTTGGAACGACACCAAGCCTTTGGTTTTGGTGGATTCGGTCAGACCCAAGAAATCATAATCTACCTCAAAGTTCATACACATCAAATTTATTTTGGGAGAAGTAATTTGATAGCCTCGGTATTTGAAACCCCTTGCGTTTGGAGAGTACCAACAAATCGGTTAAATCCATTTTTTTGGTGGTGTAGATATCTAAATCTCGAAGTAGTTTTTTCCAAAGAAAAACTGAGTACCCAGCTTCGGCTTTTTCCAATGCGGATTTGATGCCAGCGGAGTCATAATCATAAAGATACCGAATGTGCCCAAATTTAAAGGGGATGTCAATATTCACGGAACAAGTCCCAACACTATTACGGAGGAGGAATGAATCGAGCGGTCCTTCAAACACCGTGATGGGTCGATTCATATCCAAGTCCAAAATACCAAAAATGGTGGATATGTCATTATATTCCCCTACCTCAAGTGTACTTTCCAAGTCCAACATCTCATACATCTTACTTAAATCATAGGTAAGGTATTTAGGCTGATATTTGAAATTCCTAATTTGATAACCCAAGACTAAATTAGTTTGGGGAAGTAAATTAAAAATATACAACTGTTGCTTCACGGGACACCAAGAAAAACGCTCTAATTGGGGTTGGCGGCGTTTGATTAAATAGGTGGAGATGTCCGAAGAATTGACTCGCATCAACTGAAATTTACTTTCGATAGTTTCCCGAGGTATGGCGATTTGAGCTAATTTGGATTGGTCGTACAAAAAAGAGATATTCAAATCCTCACTTTTTTGGAGATTTCGGTTTTCCCAATTTTTAGCCCAAATGATTTCTTCGGAAGTGAGGTCTATCTGAAAATTTTTCAGAAACACATCCACACTCGCATATTTCCCACAATTATAACATTTATAGTAGAACGAATCCCCAAAATACAAATTCCCCCTTTTTTTATGAGCATCCGTGTGTGAATCCCCACAATAAGGACAAGCAAAATTATAGCGACCTGGTTTCGAGTCTATCTGTTGTTTTTCATACTGAGTAAAACGACGACGCAGAACTAAAGCCACCTTTTGTAAGATGTCCGAAAGGAAAGTTTTTTTATCGGCGGTGTTTTCGTTTTCAGATAAAGAAAAAGAAAGACTTACGGGTCTTTCTTTTTCAGAGGGGTTAGAGGGAATCATAAAGTTCAGTATCAAAATTAGAATCGAATTCATCATCGAAATTGAAATCATCTTCCTTTTTTCCTGGTTTGGCTACTACGGGTGGTGCGGCTTCCTTTTTGGTGGCAGCTGCCGTATTGGTTTTAGCGGTTCGATTAGAGGTTTCCAATTCGGATTGGATTCGCCCACTCGGAACTACATTAGCAATTACATCATTGACAAATGCCTCAGTTTCGACTGTCCACTCTTGATAATCGTACAAACTCAAGTCGGGAGATTCATTCAAATAATTTTTGATTATCTCCATATCTTTTTGAGTTTTAGACATGGTGTCTCCATCAATCACAATAGCCGTTCTTTCTTCCGCAAATTTGCAATTATCGTAATTGTTATACCCCGCCACTTTAGTTACGTGTACAATGAAAGGTTTACTTTCAAATAAGTCAAAAGGGTTGTGGGGTTTACCGTATTCGGGTTTCAATTCGGCTTGTAGTTTATTGTAAATCTTAGAGCCATAAGACCAAACCATAATCTTACCCACATTATCAGGATTGTTATCATCCTTGACAATTTGGACAAGCGAGGCATATTTTTCTCGGCGAGAAAAGTTTTCGGCTAATTTCTGTTCGGCTACGGAATCAGATTTTTTAAATTTCCAATACAAATCTTGGATAATGGATTTTTTCCCAATGGTCGAGGGGCAATCAACCGATTTTCCCGAATTGTCCGCAGGGTTTACCATCCAAGTACTCCATTTTTTCATAATGGATTTTTTCACATCCTTGTGCCAAGGTACGAATTTAACTACAGCTTTGTAGACTCCGTCCTTTCCCGAATTAGCCTCGGGTTTGAAAGTGGAATAAGATTTTTTCTTTTCTTCTTTAAAGTCATCCAAAGAAAGATTAAAGATGTCATTGAGGTCGTTCATAATTTTTTAAGATTTTTTAAGAAACGTTGAGAAATAAAGTGTGATTAATTTTTAGTGCTATCTACTTTGGTGGTATCCACACTCGGAGTAGTAACGGTTACTGTAGCCGATGAATCGGTAGTTTCCTTTTGCTCCTCAGTGGTTGTAGGTGCGGTGCAAGCAAAAGCTGTCATCAAGACAACTAAAAAGACAAAAAATGTTTTCATTGTGTTGGTAAAATTTTTTTTAATGAATGAAATGTTTTATAAAGAATGTAAAACAGTTTGCGCTACGTAATTTTGTACAGTGGTGATATCCAAATCATGTTTTTCCGCCAAAGATTGATACAGTAAATACTCTTCGTTTTTGGCAGTCTCGATATCTGAAATCAAAATTTTAACTATATCCTCGGCTTGTTTAATATCCTCCCCGATTTGCTTCACAGCTAAAAATTTTTCTTTATATATCAAAAACAATTTTTGAAATTCTTGTTTTTCTTGTTCTGTAAATTCTATCATTTGTACTTTATATTTACAAAAGGGTAAAAGGTTTTTTTATTTTAGATTTTTTTCTAAAGTTTTTACAATCCAATAAGCGTCACAAATATCATCGAGGGGTTTTAACCAATTCCCTCTTTTGGTTTGGAAAAGTTCGGGGGTGTGGTTTAACTTTATATGCAGAGGGTGGGGTAAAAGTTTTGTTTCTTGTTCGGAAATAAACGCTGATATCATTTCTTCTTTACTGAAATTGCCTTTACCTGCGGTGGCTTTGACTTGGTTGGGGGTAAAAATCCACAAGTGGTCTAAGGGTAAACCAAGTGCCAATAATTCCCTACGAAGTAACCATTGATAGCCACTAATCTGAGATAAGCGACTACTAGTCGAAGCAAAAGATAAACCCTCAATCGCTATCTGTACCCTATCCATACTCCCCGTCAATAGGGGGGCTAAATACCCCATCAAGGTTTGGATTTGTTGTTGGGCATCTTGTAAGGCTCTCCTTTCCGTAAGGGTCAATGCCGCTTTTTTGGGTAAGGTTTCTGTTTCCGCCACATTAATGACCGAAATTTGGCTTTGATGGAGTTCATCTCGTAAACTACTCGTAACCGAGTGGGTGCGGGGAAAAACCGCAAAATTATATGTGCCGTTTTGTAATATGGCGATGGCGGGGGAGGTTATAGAATAATCAATCCCCACTAAAAGGTTAGTCAAATCGTTTTTTAAATTTAATGTAGTTATACTTAAAATTGGCACTAAAGGTGCTAAATTCTGCCGTATTGGAAGAATAGTTTAATTCCAATTCTGAGATGCTAGTGATAAGTATCTGATGCATTTCCACCGCAAAAAACTCAAACCCCGTGTTATCCAAAAAGGTTAAAGTAATATCCGTTAAAAATTTCTCATTGTTGTCCAAATCATAGAAGGCTCGAAATAAATCAAACATAATCCAATAGTTTATATATCCCTCATATAATTTAAAGGTGATACTGAAGTCTCGATTTAAATACCGCTCCAAACGCAAACCACCCTTAGAGGAATAATTATCCTCGTATAGTATTTGGTCTACGGGCTCGGCAGTTAAAGCGGGAAAGGTAATAGATTGAACCGAGGCGGTCATGTAATCATGCACCGATTGATAAGGTATGGGTAACCTCTTCAAATAGGTTTCGTACCGTTCTACAATACTTGGGTATAAGAACCCTTGATTGAACCGAACGATAAAATTATTATTTTTACTACTTAAAATCATAGGTTATCCTCCTCTTTTTTTAGTGCGGACGAGGAAATATTTTGCTTAGTGATTTGAGTATTGGGGTTACTCGGTTTAACCACGAAAGGCGTTTTGGCATTATTGATATTCGCCCCTCCGTTATTACTCACCCCTGGCAACTCCACCAAATTCAAACTAGACAGATTACCGTTATTTGCCGCCGTAATTAAAGCCGAGGTAACCCCTTGCTCCACCGAGGAGGCAAAGGATTGGGCGTTTTGGGCGTTCGCAATGGCTTCGGCTTGGGATGTGTTAATGGCGGCATTGCCATTGGATGTGCCCGTTTGACCTGTTGCCCCAGTGACCCCACTAGTAGTAGTGGTGACCGTTTGCGATAAATTGAATTGCGTTACTTGTAAGGCGGCAATTTTTTTCTCTAAATCCGCTAATAACTGATTACTTTTCTCCTCTAAAATTTTCTTTCGTTCTTTTTGGTCAGCAAACATTCCACCATACATGAGCACCTCATCCCCATTCGAATTTTGATTGACCAAATAGTATTCTCGAGTTTTGCCCGCTAATAAACGAGTAGAGATACTGTCGTCGACTCGAAACATGATTTCTCCCGCCCCAGGGTCGGCAACCGTTTGGTCTAAATAGGGGTTGACATAAATTTTACTTTGGTCGTCATAAATGAACGCCAATTTGACATCCATGCCCGTGGCGTTCAAATCCAAAGAAATGTTTTGTTTTTTATCTGCGGATTTGGTAAAAATTTTAAATTTCACATAGTTATCAAATTTCGTCAAGAAGACCGTATTCTCCCCTTGACCCCAAACAGTCCCACCTAATTTTTCACTAACCGTAGTGGTACTATCCACACTAATCATATTGACATCATAGTAGGAATTGACAAAAACGGTTTGGGTCATAACGGTGGGTGAACCCACATACTGCACACTTTGGGAGATATCCCCCTCAGACATTTTCACAATCTTGTTATAAACTTTTACGGGTCGATAGCCCTCTAAGACATTGATTTTGCTTAATTTCTCTCCATATTTTTTCGGATTGAACGAAGTATAGGTGGATTTTCGGATAATTTCTTGTCCGTTAACTCGATTCATCAAGCGCATCGTATATACAATATTGAACGAAACGGCAAAAGCCGCATTTCGAATAACGGGTCGAAACACCGCAGGCTGATTCAAATTCGTATCTTGTAATGAAGTCAAGCTATAAGTATTGACAAACAAAGAGCCTATTTGCTCATTGACCTCCAACTGATTCACCACGACCCAATCACCCCCGTTGGTGTTCAACACGGGGATAAAATCCTCAATAAACTGACCGTTCCATGTGGGGTAGTATTCGATATAGTCATTCTCATCATTTTCTTGAATAGTTGCCGAAATGTAAGAGTAAATATCTTCGGGATTGAAAGTGGCTGTATAACTTTCCCCCGTGATAAAGTAACGGTTGCTTCTTTCTGTGAGTGTGGTATCAATCTCAAAAAGTTGGGCAGTAATTTGAGAATTTTGAGAAAACCCTACACTATTAAAGGTATAATTATATCCTAAAGTATTAGTTGCCGTGGGCGAGTTCCAAAAATCAAAATTCACTTCCGACAAAGAGGGAACAGAAAACTCAATATACTTATCATATAAACGGTCGCCGACAAACAAAGGACTTAAACTAAACTCGATTCGTTCCTCCCCTTTAACATAAACTTGAGATGCCGCATTAAAATTACGCCCCCCAATTCCATTTTCGTTCCATTCATTCCATCGGATTTGTAGAATGATACCATCCAACCCTGGGAAATCATACCCCGACAATAAATGCAGCTTAACTTTATCGTAACGGATGTTGCTCACCACCGAGGAGGTTAAATCAGTTAACGTGAAATTATTGTCAATATTGATGACGGGGGCTACGGGGTCAATATCCATATACGCCCATTTAGTCCCCTCTCGCCCTAAACGAGTAGCGGTGTTATCCAATACGTTTTGGGTCA
>Ga0315903_10000965_pt1 | contig 43497 bp, 52 predicted proteins | sample LakEriMetagenome_7_FD_203524 | JGI IMG/M metagenome (GOLD analysis project Ga0315903, IMG submission 203524) | Freshwater fungal communities from buoy surface, Lake Erie, Ohio, United States - Buoy 2 MA119 | ecosystem: Environmental > Aquatic > Freshwater > Lake | place: USA: Lake Erie, Ohio... | reverse complement strand
GTGCGGCACGCCGACGCGCTTCAGCGTGGCGCTGATCTGCTCAAGGATTTCCTTCCGGTGCGCGACGACGATCACGCGAGTCCCGCGTTTGAGGACCTGCGATGTGATGTACGAGAAGAGCACTGTCTTACCGGATCCAGTGGGGCTGACGGCGATAGGGCGCTTGGCGCCGGATGCGAACGCGGATCGGATGTCGTTAGACAGCTGGTTTTGGTAGGGCCTTAGCTCCATCGTGAGCCGTAGGCTGCGTTCTCCGACTTGACGTGTCAAGCACAAGCTACACACTGCGCCCATGAAGAACACAATTCGTGTAAGTTACAGGCTGCCGATCGAGGTGGCTCAGCTGTTGGAAGAGGAAGCAATCCGGTCCCGCCGGACGAAGACTGCGGTGCTGATCATCGCGATCGAAGATTACATCGCCAGGGCTGATGATGACGAGGTTTCCACCCATGCCTTTAAGGATGCGCGTGCTCGGGTAGAAAAAACCCGTTGACACTCGGAAGGCGCGCTAGCAGCATTCCGCCACGACGCATAGCTTGGTTTCGTCAACCAGGCGCGAACTGGGCGCGTTAATCCAGTTGGCCAAGAGTGCCGAAGGGCATTCGCCGGTTCCACGGCTCGGACTCGCCACCGAGGTTGGATTGATGGTCTTAACGGACCTGCAATCTGCCTCGTTGTCTCGGAGAGGTAGGTGAAGAAAACCCCCGAGGCAGGAGAGCCAATATGGCCAGTGGAAATGTAATCAGCTGTAAGCAGTTCGCTTCCTTCCTCGTCTCGCAGGAGCCTGTGTATGACAAGGAAGTGCTTAAGGATATCCGCCCGTTTGACGGGATGATCGGATACTACAACACCGGATCGTTTGACGCGTATTCCGGCACGCAACACACCTTCGACCGCTTCAACAGCGTGTTCCCAAATGTGACTGGCGCGTGGGAAAACCCGACTGGCGCGGCCTGCACTGGCCAACCCTGCGATCCTACCGAGAACAAGATCGGTTGGGGCTGGACCCGTAGCACCTACGCTCTGGAGAAGCAGTCTTGGGGTTCCGACATCCTGTGCTTCGATCAGATTATGACGAAGACGAAGGCCAAGGAGCACTTCCGTCAGATCATCGACGACGTGCTGCGTCCGGCCACGAACTGGATCACGACCTACTACCTCCAGCGCAAGGCGATGGAGTTGTCCAGCTACAGCCCGACTGGCATCAGCGGCAACGCCTTTGCTTGCGCCGTCGGTCTACCTGCGGTGATTTATTCCTGGGTTGGTGCCGGTTACACCCGTTTGCGCGTGACGAACGCCGCCCTCGCACCGATCACCGCTGCTTCGTTGGGACGTTTGACTCCGGAAATCCTCCAGTCGCGTGTTACCCGTCAGTACTTCCTGGGTGCTATCCAGGCCGGCAAGGAAGGGTACGATTCCCTCCAGCTGCACACTGACAAGGATACCTTCCGGTATCTCCAGAAGACCAACGCTACCCTGTACGATGCCTGGCGCTTCGGCGTTTTCGCCCCGGCTGCCAAGGAATTCTACAAGTACGGCTTCATGGGATTCGTCGGCGACTTCATGGTGAAGGTTCTCCAGTTCCCGTTGCGCTTCAACGCGACGACTACTCCTGGTGAATACACCCTGGTCCTGCCGTACAAGAACGTGGCTGCTACCGAGGGCATCAAGTCTGTCTTCAACGAAGACTACGACCGCGCCCAGTTCCAGATCAGCTACATCAACAACCCTCGCGCCCTGCGCGTGATGCCGTTCCGCCCCGAGGCCGTGAACCCGAATATGCCGTTCATGGTTCGGGATTATGGTGGGCGTTGGAAGTTCGCGACCAATGACCTGGGCGCGGACTGTGCCGGTAAGCCGATCGACAACAGTCGCGGCAACAAGGGCAAGTTCATTGCCGACTTCCAGTTGGCCGTGAAGGCCGAGCATCCGGAATGGCTTGAAGCTATCTTCCACAAGGTTGATCGTGGCTGCATCGAGATCATCCCTGTCTGCGAAGCTGATCCTGGCGATCCTGCTCAGAGCTACAACTCTGCGGACCCTGTCTGCCCGAGCGTCATCCAGTTCACGGCGGTCATCAACGATGCCGACCCGGCTCGTTATGTCATCGGAACCACCGGAATCATGTGCGACGACAACATCGTCGCTAACGCTGGCATCAGCGCGGCCAGCGTGGCTGCTCTGATTATTGCGTTGCAAGCCGCCTGGGACGCCGAGTTTGGCGCCGGTCAGGGCACCTGGAGCGTTGTCTCTGGCAACCTGATCCAGCTGGCCGGCAGCAGCTGCACCAACGTGACCCTAGAGTTCTCAATCTAAACCACCACCAAACGGGGCTCTCCTTCGGGGGAGCCCCCGAGGTGCTGGCAGCCTTCCGGAGCGTCCGGGATGCTGGCAGCCTCTCAAGAAAAGGATTTTACGATGTACGGACAAATGATGCGGAAACGAAAGATGGACGGCATGGGCCGCATGGGCGCCGAGGTCGAAGTTGTCGAGTTCACCCCGCCCAAGGAACTGCGGCTCGAAGGTGATTCTGGCACCGCCATGGTTGACTGGCGCACCACGCCGCGTGGCACCATCGAGATCATCGGATTCGACGGCATCACGCTGGGTGAGTCCGGCCGCCAGGACGTCGAAGAGATGGAGATGGAAAAGCCTGAGATGGAGATGGAAGACATGGAGGAGGAAGCCTAATATGCCAGCCCTGACTTCCCAAGAGATCGCCTCGCTCAGCGGGTGCTTCGACTGCCTGTCGCCGGGCATCAAGGACACCTACATGGTGACCTTGCTTCAGCAGATTTTGGCTGCTGCACCAGGTGCGCCGCTGACCACGACCAGCCCTGGCGGATTGCTGACCATTACAGCCACGTCTGCGGCCAACCCGTTGCGCCGGAAGTTCACGCTTCAGAACCAGAAGAACGAAGAGTTGTTCGTGAAGTTTGGAACTGGCGCCACCACCACCGACTACCACATCGCGCTTCCGGCCCACAACACTGGGTCGAAGCACTCCGACCCTTTAATGCTAGACGGATACATCGGCGCCATCAGCGTCGCTGCTACCGCCGGCAATCCCTCATACACCTTTGCCCAGTTTGTCTGACCTATGCCTACCCCTTCAATTCAAACCCTAAGGACCGATGCGCAGCAGGTGCTGAACCTAGATTCCATCTCTGCCGTGCGGTCAGTCGTCGCTGCAACCTTGGCCAACGCCAATGCCGGCACGCCGCTCAACCCGAACCTGACCACGCAACAGCTGTGGAATGAGTTCTACCAGATCGTCACACAGCCCAAGTCGGACATCGAATCCATCATCGCTAACCAGCTGATGAAGTTCATGTACGCTCCGCCGGCGCCAGGTGGTGTGGGTGCGAACGGCCAGGTGATCTTCAATGATGGGGGCGTGCTAGCAGGGGATGCTGGGCTGACGTACAACAAGACCACAGATGCTCTCACCATCACCGGCGCACTGACGGTGGATACCACGACGCTGGTGGTTAATCCGGCTGGATATCCTGATCGGGTGGGTATTGGGACGGCGACTCCGACGTTTGTGCTGGATGTTGCTGGAAGTGCTGGAAGCGGTGTTCGCTACACCGGCAACAGCGTTCAAAACGTACTTGGTGAAACTGGAGGACTTGGTTTGGTTGGAACTGTTTCAAACCATAGTCTCGGTCTTTACGCAAACGCATCGCTCAAAGCTACCATCGACACATCCGGGAATTTGTCTCTTGCAAACGGAAACCTAGTAATGGGTACCTCCGGCAAAGGCATCGACTTCTCCGCGACTTCTGAAGGCAGCGGAACGATGACCTCCGAGCTGCTGAATGATTACGAGGAGGGGACGTTTGTGCCGACGGTGACTGGAAGCACTGCTGCTGGAGTTGGAACGTACACGCAGCAAGTTGGATTTTACACAAAGGTTGGACGAGTTGTTACTATCAATGTCTGGCTCCAATGGACAGCGCACACTGGAACTGGAAACCTTAGGTTTGCCAACCTTCCTTTTACGGCTGCAAACATTTCTGGAAACTACGGTGGTATCAGTATTGGATACCACTCTCAAATTGCACTCACAGCAAACAATGTTTTGTATGGTCTGTTTGAGTTTGGTTCTACATACATTACGGCAACTCAAACACCAACCGGAGGAGGTGTTAATGGACTTGTTCCAATAGATACCGCTGGGGAAATTGCATTTAGTGGAACCTACTTCGTTTAATCATATGCTCACTGAACGTACCATCTTCTCGCTCTGCGAGGTTCTCCCCAACACGACGCTTCAAGTCCGTCTTGCGGACCAGATCGTCGATGGAGAAGCCGTTAAGGCCTCCACCTTCCGCCGCTATTGCCTCACTCCCGGCTCAGACCTTACGGGTCAGCCCGAGCAGGTGGTTGCGATTGCCAACGCTGTCTGGACTCCTGCTGCTGTCGCTGCCTACGCCGCCAGCCAAACCCCTAGCCCCATCACCCAATGATCGTACCAGTCAATATTGTCGCAGTGCAGGTGAACGCCAACAACAGCCTGTTCGTCACGACCGGCGTTGATTACGACAGCGACGGCACGATTGTCGGCCAAGAGATTACCTCGCAGTACACGCTGAACCCCGGCGACTCGCTGGAAGGCCAGCCGACTGAGGTTGTGAATATCGCCAACGCGCTGTGGACTCCTGCGGTTGTGGAGGCTTACAAGCTGGCGAATCCTCCGGCTCCTGAGCCTCAGCCTGAGATGATCGTGCCTCCGATGCTGCCTCAGAGGGAGCCGGTTTTGGTTGCCAATGACGCTTCAGAGTTGCCAGCTGCTTGACGCTGACACACACTGACGCCGCATGATTCCTATCATTGTTCAACTCACCGAAAACGAGGCCAAAGCGATCATACAGTTCATTGAAATGGGGATCCGATCACAGGGCGGCCAAGCTGCCCGCATCGGAATTCCAATTCAGGACAAGGTAGCTTTGGCGACAGACGCAGCTGAGAAAGCCAACGCCGCAGCCCAACCTGCACTTACCAATGCCGGAGGAGACTCAACACAACCTTGAGGTACGTATCGTGAGACTGGAGACCATCATCGGCGACAAAGACGCAGGGATGGTCTCCGACATCCACGGAATCAAAGCCACCCTCGAAGGCCTCAAGCAGTTCCAATGGAAGCTGTTTGGCGGCCTCGGGGTTTTGGTTGTGCTGGCTCAACTGCTTGGTAGGATCGGCCTGAAATGAAAGATTCAATCAAGTCTATCGCCCGCCACGGACTCTCGTTCGGTGGCGGTTTTCTGGTCGCCAAGGGCATTGTCAGCGTTGACCAAGCCAACGAGCTTGCCGGCGCTGTGATCACCATATTCGGTGTCGCTTGGTCGATCTACAAGAACCGCAAGACCCCTCCGACTCCGCCCGCTGCTCCAGCTGCGTGAACTGGATCTACCAACTGGTAAAGGCGTTCCTGGATTGGCTCCGGGAAACGCCTGCGCCAACGGTTGAAGACGGAAATGCACCCAAACCTCTCAAGTCTGATCTGGCTGCTCGCATTGCCGATCTGCCTGGGATGCCGGACGAAGGTGGTCCTGGTCCCTTCCGGTGATCCGATCATGCTAGCAGAGCCGACGCGGGCGAGCGTGTACGCGTTTGACCGCGACGGTAAGCTGGTCGGCCCTTCGACTGTGAAGATTCCAGCTGGGTGGTACGCGCTACCCAAGACCAAATGATCACCTACCGAGGCCAGAAGTTCGCCGGCTACAACAAGCCGAAGGCTACGCCAGGCGCGTCCAAGAAGTCCGCCGTGCTGGCCAAGGAAGATGGCAAGGTGAAATTGGTCCGGTTCGGCGATCCCAAGATGCCGATCAAGAAGCACATCGCGAAGAACCGGAAAAGCTTCCGTGCGCGGCATGGTTGCGATACCCCGGGAACGAAGCTGTCGGCCAAGTACTGGAGCTGCCGCGCCTGGTGACTTTATGCAGACGAAATACGCCAAACTGGTCCGCAAGCTGAAGAATCAAGGCGCTGATGATCCCCGCGCTCTCGCGGCCTTCATCGGCAGAAAAAAGCTCGGCGCGGAAGAGTTCCAACGCCGAGCCGCTGCTGGCCGTAAGGCCGCCCGTTAGTACGCCGACGGCAGTTCGTCGATCGCGTCTTCCGCGTTTCGAGGCGCCACGCGGGTAGCCGTTGAGGTGCCTTCACCCTGACCGGGTTCGGAAGAGCGGACCTTGCCGACCTTCTTCTCCAGTTCCGCAACCTTCTGCTGGAGGCGGATCACACGCAGGCGCTCACGGCCGTAGGCACGCGCCCGCAGAGCCACCTGAGCCTGAGCCTTGGTGATCAGGTCCACCTTGTCGTCGTAGCCCATGTCGGCATCGACGCCTTCGCCCTTCAACGCGATCTTGATCAACCGATCGCTTTCATCGAGGAGCTTGTTACCATCTTCATCGCCCTCTTCCTTGCCGAACAGCTGAGCGTGGGTCTTCTCGTAGTCAGCAAACTGGGACTCGAAAAGCTCGCGGGAACGCGACTGGCGGGTCTCCAGCTGCTTCTTTGACTCAACCTCACGCTGGGCGCCCTTTTCCTTCCACTCGGCGATGGACCTATCGCGGGCTTGGGTCAACTCAATCAACCGACGGCGATGCGCCATGATCTCTGGAGCGGCCGGCCCGAAGGTCTCCTGGGCGATGATAGCAGCCTTAGCCACCGGCACGTTCAAGAGCGCCATGATGTCCTGATGGTTTGCATCACGCTCGGTGCCATCCGGATCGGTGACGCGGATGCCGTCGATGTCACCCAGAGCGGTCTGCCACGCTTCGCGCAGCGGCGATTCGTACTTCTGCTTGTACTCGGTCGAACGCGTGTAGTTCAGGTAGCGGACCTCGGTATCGAGTTCCTCGGCGTTTTTGCGGATCGAATCCATCTCGGCCTTGAGGGCCTTGGTGGCTTCTTCGACCTCCTTACGGGTGCCTTCAGACTTTGCGCGTTCGAGTTCAGCGACCTTGGCCGCGAAATCATCGCGCTCCTTCTTGGTCATCTCGTACTGCTCGCGGAACTGCTTGAGCGACGCGGGCTCCGGCTTGGCCGGCTCCGGTGTTTTGGCAGGTGCGGCCGTCTCAGTCTTTGGGGCGACCAGCTTATCGAGGTTGAACAGGTCGTCGTTCTTCTGCGGGGCAGCGGCCTGTGGTTCCGGAGTGGGTGCCACTGGCGCTACGGGCGCCGCAGGTGCAGCCGGGGCCGAAGGCGCTATTGGCGCTGGGCTGACTGACCCCATTGGGTTCTCTAAGCCCTGTCCTTCAATGGCGTCGATGCCAGCAAAGGCGTCCGTGTAATCTCCACCGCGATCAGCGGGAGGTGTCATTTCGGTGCTCATTCAAGATTCTGAGTCGGTGCTTTTTTAGGTTCGCGGAAATCCACCAGACCATTCAGTTCCTCCAGGAACGCACGCGCACCAGCGCGCTTGCAGTTGGCATTCCAGCCATGCTGCGGATTCTCAGAGGGCGGAAGGTTCCAGCAGAAATTATTGAAGGCCGCTAGGAGCGCGGCTTGGAGTTCTGGCGTTTCGAGCATTCGCTCGACTGATTGGAGGCGCTGCTTGTCGCGCTGAAACTCTTGCTTGGGTGTTTGAATCATTGGTTAAGGATGTCGGCCTGAGTCTTGAGATCCATCGCGGCAATATCAGCCCGAGTCATAGCGCCCTTGCGCTGAGCCTCGGCGATCGTGCTGGCGTTCTTGCGCTGCTGATCCTGCTCGAAGGCCACCTGCTTCTGGATGCGCTTCTGCTCGGCATTCGCAGCGGCGATCTGAGACTTCGATTGGGCAGTGATGATCATCGACTGGATCTTCGCAGCCGTCTCGGCGTCCATGCCATTGCCAGCTGCGCCGGCCTCGGCCTGAGCCTGTGCCTGCTCCTGGAGACGTTGCACGTAGCCCTTGATGTAGTTCGACGCCTGACCGATGCCGTCCATGTAGAGCTTGATGTTCTGCTCCTGGCCGGGGTCCTGAGCGATCAGCTGGATCTGCTCCTGGATGTGCTGGATCACGTTCGCCAAGCCCATGACGCGTTCCATGGTCGGCATACCGCCGGCCTGCTCGATCTTGCCGATCGCAGCGCCCAGCATTTGCAGGAGCGTCTGGATGTACTCGGGCCGGTTGATCGCGCTGGCGATAACCACCGGCTGGCCGTCGATGAGCGTACCCCAAGCCAGCGTAGCGCGCTCGACCGCCGGGGAGACAGGCTTGCTGTCCACTGGTGCGAGGCGGTTCGCCAGGAGCGGATCGTCGGTGTTGGCCTCGACGTACATATGCACGACCTCGGCCTGAGAATCGGGTGCTAGCAACGGGCGGATAGCCATGAGGCGGTCGGCCTGCGCGATCTCCAGCATCTTGTTGCCGGAACCCATGACGCGCTCGGGCATGATGTCCCAGCTATCGAGGTTGTTGAACACGGACGGATCGACACCTTCAGCTTCGCACTTGCGACGGAACTGAATGCAGTCGGGATGGTCGATCGTGCAGAACCGGCGAGCGATCTCGCGGTACTGGAAGGTCTGCTGGGTGTAAGCGCGGGTGAGCATCGAGCCCATGAGCGCATTGGCGTTGTTCACGCGGGCCATCACCTCGGTCGCGGTCAGTTCCTTGGAAGAACCGTCGTTGACGTCTTGAGTGTAGGCAGCGCTGGACTCGGCCATGATCTGCCGGTGCATGGCCATGGCGCCCGAAAGCATCGTGTAGTCCACGACGTGCCGCTCAGACTGCGGAACCCACGACAGGCCCTCGGGGATCACGCCCATGTTGAAGAGGTCAATCTTCTCCATGCGTTCCATGTCGCCGTCCGCGACGTTGCGGAAGAGCCAGAGCATCTGCTCGAACACGGAGTCAGTGAACTTACAGCGGAGTCGGTTCTGGAGATGGCAGACTGCGTAGAGCAAGTAACCCAGCGAGCGCACCGAGTGCCAGCGGAACGGAGGCACCACAGCGCCGTCAGCAAACTGGGTGTGCATCAACTCGAAGATATCGCGACCGTAGGACCGATCGCCGGCATCGAAGAGCCACTGACCAGCGGTCTGCATATTGCCGATACCGCTGTTGTACTGGTCCACGATGATGCGACGTCGCCAGGAGGGATCGTCAGTCGTGGTGTCCAAGAAGTAGAAATCGTAGCAGCGCAGCACCGGCGTCGCGTCGGAACCCCAGTAGCCAGAGTTCTCCTTGAAGTCTTCCTCAATCTTCTCCGGGAAGTACTGGCCGGACCAGTCGTTGACCTGAAGGCTGGTCGCCTCACGCTCGATCATCGCTGCCAGCAGCTGGTTCACCAGTTTGAGGTTCCAGCCCGGATCGACGTTCTCGCCACGGGTCATGCGGATCAGGTCCTGCGCCGTGAACGAGGTGTAGATCGCGAAGTGCGAGAGGTTATCGAGCGACGTGAGCGTGTTGGTCGGGACAAGAATGTCCTCGGTGCCGCGAGCCGATGGGCACCAGTCGCGATCACGGAGCCAAGTCACTGGGCCGATGCCGTGAAGCACGGTGGCAGCAAACTGGGACTCCAAGACAGTCGAGTATTTGGCCGACCGTTTCATCACGCGGTTAATCTGCTTCGTGATGATGTTGCCCCACTGGGTGCGCTTGTCGCGTGGGCCGATGTCCAGTCCGACCGAGAAGTAATTCTGCGGCTTCAGGAACGCGTTGGTGAACTGCTGACGCGCCGCGTGGATAATCCTGGTGCCTTCCAGAAAGTTCACGTTGGTCTGAATCCGATTGTCGCGTGCCTCCTCTGCGGAATACGGAGGGTTGCCGTTAAAAACGGCGTTGATGCGCGCCCGATTGCGGGATCGCGGTTGCTCCGCCTCCAGCATGGCGCTGACGACGTTCCAGACTCTGCTCGGTTCCTTGAAGCTCATATCGGTCTCAGATTGCTTTCCGTTCCTGCGAAATCCAGCAATTATCAGGCATTTCAGTCTTGCCAAGATACGAAAGTGGCACCCACACCTTCAGTTTGAGGTAGCACCCGCAGACATCGCAGGTGCCAGCAAGGCCTTCTCCTTGCAGAAACATCGCCAAGTCGTTACGCGCCTGCTCCTGCTCCAGAATCGCCTCAGCGACGGTCTTGGTGATTGACCGCGCATCCGTGGGTTTGTTGTGAATGCAGCGGTTGCAGGTATCAATGCGGTCCTGCGCCTGCCGACGATCGACAGGCGTGCCTCCATCACCCAGCCATTCGGCTAGGATCCGTGCACCCTGAGCCGTTTGACGCAGTCTAGCGGCCGCACGTACGACAGCCTGAAACCCTTGGTTGTACATCGGTTGTGGTTGATGGAGCGGATGCAAACTGGGGAAAACGCGCACGTGTGTAAGCCTCCAAGTCATTCATCGCCTGCTCGAACGTAGACGGAATGCTGTTGGCAACCCGATGGTTGTGGATCAGGCGGGCCATTTCATAGAACCCATAGTTGAGGACATCCTTGGGACTCCACTTGGTCTTAGGTTCGTAGAATTGCCAACCACCAGGAGGAAACGTGTCGCGATTCATGGTGAGCTATTAAAAGGGAAGGTCGTCTTCCGGGTCCAGATCAGGCTTTGCAACAGCAGCGGCAGGCTTAGCTGCGGGCGCAGCGGATCCAGCATCGCGACTCTTCAGGAACTGGAACTGCTCGACCACGATGCGGGTCGAAGACTTCTCCTGGCCGTCCTTGGCGGTCCACTTCTCGGTAGTCAGTCGGCCGGTAATCATCAGCGGATCACCCTTCTTGACGTACTTGCCGATCGAGTCAGCAGACTTCCCGAATGCCTTGCAGCTGGCAAAGAAGACCTCTTCCTTGTCCTCACCAGACTCACTCTTCCAGCGGCGATTAGCTGCCAGACTGAAGCCACAAACGGTGCTTCCCTTGGGGAGCGTTTTGACTTCGGGGTCTTTGGTGAGGTTACCGATCAGGATGACTTGATTGAATGAGGCCATATCAGGAGTAAGTTAATGAATGTTCAGACTCCACTGACCGGCGCTTGTCAGACATACGCGTCAGCCACTTTGGTGTCTGTCGCTTGACAATACCAACACCTTGGCCGCCTGCAATCTCAAAACCGTTTCGGCGCGCCATTTCGAGTGCGACCACGAACGAATCCCACAAGTCAGGCGACCTACCCATGCGCTCCTTGGTCTTGTGCTTTGGCTCAACGTCGATCAGGCCAGTGCGGGCGATACCCCACTCGCGCATCGAACCTTCTTCAGCGACTTCGCGGGGCAGTTTACGCAGCTGCTTGGATTCAATCAGCAGACGCGACGCGTACCACAGTGCGGTGACCATCTTGCCGTAGGCCTCGCGCTCAGTCTTCGGATCTCCCTGGCGTACCGGGCGATCCAACGGCTTGCCACCAAACTCGATCGGAACGACCTGCGGAGACCACAAGCGAGCGAACGCAGACATCAGCGTGCCGCGTCCAGTGGAGTCAAACCCAACGCGCTCAGGCGGGATGTTGCGCTGCTTGCAATAGAGAAGAACGTACTCAGCTATCTGCTCTTCGGCCTGCTGGGCTTTGACCGCCGTAACGGGAATCACGATGGGCGTCTCGGTGAATGCTAGCACGATGCGGCCCGATGAGTCCGGCCCAAACGTCAGGTCGGTCATTACGCATCGGTCACCGCCGACGCCTGAGTACGCTGCGTCGATGCCGATGATCCGCGTGATCTTATCGGCGCGCTCCCAAACTGGATCGTCGAACGCTTGGTTCTGTTCGCACAGCGACATCGTGACCACGCGCCTGGTGCCACCGTCCCGAGGCAGCAGACCGAGGTTCATCATCGAGAACTGCAATGAATCCCGGCCGTAGTAATCGAGGTCCGCCTGAATCTGCTCCGGAGTGATGATGCCTCGGTACGGATTCGTGCCCTTGGGGAACTTCGCATTCGGCGTGTCGTACCCACACAGCTGGACAGCGAGACCACCGGGCGCTCGCGTTTTCCAGGTGCGTGTTTTCTCCAAGTATTCAAGACCCTCCCAACCACCGAACGTCGGATGCGGTTCGCACACCACACCAAGCGCATCGTTGCGGTCCTTGGGGTTGCCCATCGCGATCAGCTTAAACTCGGGGTTCTTTCGGAGGTTCGCCACCGAGTCCAAGAAACCGCGTCCCATCAACGAGGCTTCGTCAGCGATCAACATCACGCGGTCGTTCTTCAAACCGACGTAGTTCGAGAGGCCGACAAACGTGCCGCCGACCTTGCACGCCACACCGATGATGCCGTCACGGAAGTCCTGCGCCTCGGCATCTTCATCCGAACTGGTCAGGATGAATCGGCTTTCAATCACGCGCCCCGGCAACCATTCGCGCCGTTCCTTGGCCTTGTTGTGAAGCTCCTTGATCGAGCCCCAGATGCGCAGCTGGAGACCCTCACGCGTCGTTGACGACATGATGATCGAGGTGCCCTTCGGCCAGATGTAGAACGAGCACAGCCCGAACGCTGCGGAGTTGTACGTCTTGCCAGATGAACCCGGCCCCATGATGCCGACCTCTTGGTTTTCGACGAATGCTTGGATCAGAAGCTCCGACCACTCATGCCAATCGAAGTGCGGCCACAGCGCGGTCATGGCAGCACGGAAGTGGTAATACTTGCCCTGGCCGTACTTTACGCCGGCGTTGTGAATGTACCCTCCACGACGCACCATCTCGGCCTCGATGAGAAAGCGGTCTTTTGTACGCCACGGTATGGACAAGTAATCGGGGCTTTCATTCATCTTGCGGGAATCCTGCGATGGCCTTTCAATCGGTTCAAGCGTCATGGTCGCAGAAAAAAATCGCATCGTAGATGGCCTCCTTACCGCTGAAGGTGGGGTGGATAGCGGTTTTTCGCCCTCACTTATTCAGCCCAACCAACTGGCTTGGGCAGTCAACACGACGGTGCGCGGCGGATTCCCGAAAGCGCGGCCTGGGATCTGGGTGAAGAATCTGACGTTTGATGATCCGGACGTGGTCTACAACGGTGGGTACTACAACGCCGTTGTGGAATCTGCATTCAAGACGGGTTATTTCCAGGGTTGCGGCGCCTACACCAACGATCAGGGGGAGCCATACCTGTACGCCGCGATCAGCGGAAAAATCTTTCAGATCGACATCGGGAACAACTTTCGAGTTACGGATCGAACCCCTCAGACCGGAACATTCCAGGTGAACACACGTGGAAGGGTGTCCAATGTGGCAACCTACGTGACCGCTGGGGCTCACGGTTTGTTTCCAGGCATGGTTGTCAGGCTTCCAGAGCCGGTGGGCGCCCTCTACCCAGAAGGGTTCTTTGGCGATTTCGTGGTGCAGACAACGCCGTCAACGACAACTTTCACAGTCTACTCGCCTGGAATCGACGCTGGACCGCTGCTTGGACCTAGCTTTATCGGCTACATACTGGCAGCCAATAATCCGAATGCGGATCATGTCTACTTCCAGCAGGCGGAAAACTGGTTGATCATTCAGGATCAACAAAACGCTCCGTACCTTTACGACGGCACGTCGTTCCGAAGAGCGGCAAGTGATGAGGTGCCTGTAGGTGGCCCAATGGCTTACGGCAAAGGACGCCTCTGGGTTGCCAAAGGATCCGAATACTACGGTGGCGACCTTGTCTACGGTGATCCTGCATACGGCCGCAACTCAGTCATTCGATTCACCGAAAACACGTTTCTCAATGAAGGTGGCGCCTTCGCGGTTTCCAACGGCCCAATTACCGGACTGGCGTTTGCCGCTAACTTGGACACATCGCTAGGAGATGGCGACCTGCTGGTCTTCACGCCCACCGCGACCTACGCGTTTAACGCTCCAGTCGATCGGGATGTTTGGAAGGATCTTAATTATCCGATCCAACGATTCGCCCTTCTAAACTTCGGGTCGTTCAACCATGAGTCGATTGTCCCAGTCAACGGCGACCTGTTCTTCCGTGCGCAGGACGGCATCCGGTCGTTAATCTACGCTCGCCGCGATTTCACCGAGTTTGGAAACACGCCGATCAGCCGACAGGTCGTTAGGGCGCTAGCCTACGACACTGAGTTTTACCTGACAGCTGCTAGCGCGGTGAACTTCGACAACCGAATGCTGATGACCATTCAGCCGGAGAAGGTCAACGGACGCGGCGTTGTCCACCGTGGCATGGTTGCGATGGATTTCGATCTCGTCTCTGGCATGGGCCGAAAGCTACCGCCGGCGTGGGAAGGCGTCTGGACTGGGGTTGATATTCTTCAGATGGTGACGGTGCGAATCCAGAAGCAGGAGCGATGCTTTATCTTCGGGCTGAATCAAGGTGACATCGGCCTTTACGAGGTGACCAAGAACGGCCAGTTCGACTTCGACGGGTTCGATGATGCGCCGATCGACTGGACCATTGAGACGCGCTCGCTGACTTTCGCGGAGCCCACCAACAAGAAGCGTCTAGTGAGCGCCGAGCAGTGGTATGACCAGGTGATGGGCGACATCGAATCGAAGGTCTACTTCAAGGCCAACGAAGGCGAGTGCTGGCAGCCGTGGGCCGAGTTCAAGGACTGCGCCAAGTACCGCAACTGCGAGCCTGGTGAGATTTCGTGCCCTCCGGCGGTAATCAACTGCCAGGAGGTCAAATACTACCAGCCTCCGACCCGCTCGCGGATTGCCCTGCCGCAACCCCCGGACAAGTGCGACGTGCAGACTGGCGGCTTTACTCGCGACGGGTACGAATTCCAGCTGCGCTACGTGAACACCGGCAGGTTTCGCTTGAAGCGTATTGCTATGGTTGCCCAACGTCTCCAGGAGGACATCTACGGCGACCTCAGCCGGGTGGCCTGCCCACTCCTATCTGCCTAGTATGCCCTCTTCAAACCCAGTTGATTACGGAGCGGATCCTTGCGGGCTGCGAAACAGCGCGTGGGCGATCAACGAATGCCTGTTTGCGGCCAAGCGGTGCGATTTTCCTGAAGGCACGTTTCTGTTGGGATCGAGTCCAGGGGCAGAGATTATTCAGAGCCAGAGGACAGGTGGCTACGCAACCTTCACAACCGCGACCCCGCATGGGTTGGTTCTTGGTGAAAAAATCACAGTCTACGGTCTTACTGTCATTTACATAGATCCCAGTAATGGACAACCAAGCAACACTGGTCCAGGTCAGTTTGGTTTCGAGGTAACGGCGATTTACACCCCGACGTCATTCCAGATTCTCATGCCGGGAGCCAACACGCCATTGGCGGTTGAATCTGGCTGGATCAATCTTGTTGGCGGCGGCTACACATCGTCGTTGGTCATGGGATACCCTCCCCTAACCGGCGTGATCAACAACGTCGCGTTTACCGGCAAAGGCGCCGGAAAAACAATCCTGAAGTTCGCTAACAACACCTCCACGAAAAGAGGGGACACTTTTGGCTTTAACATTCAGATGCTGAAGACCCTGGGAAACTATGGTGGATCCGGAACAGCAGTCGGATCACCTGGTTCTTATGCAGGTGCGCCGCTGAACAGCATCAACTGCAAAAACACCCTAATCGAAGGAATCACCTTCGACGGCAACTACGCCAACAACTCGGTCGCGGACATCAAGATTGTCTCGGTGCAACGCACCAACGGAGTCAACACGTACACCGTGGACAAGCCGTTGTACGCGCCTGGAATTAACGGCACTCAGTTCTATTCCGTCGCACCTCCGGCCTACATTCCTCCCATTTCGCCTCCCCCGTACACCAACGTCAGCGCGATTGGTCAGTACATCAGCAACGTGGTGACATCCGGCCCAGGAAATGACGCGACGTTTGTCGGGTTTGGCAGCATCACAAACGTCACCGCACTGTCGTTTCAGCGCGATTTGCGGGTTGTTCTTCGGCAGGCGCGAAGAAACGCATTTAACTACGCCATCTACACGAAACATCCTCAATGGAACTTTGGGTTTACGATCGGTGATTCAATCACCGTTACTGGATTTTCGGATGCCAGTTTCAACGGCACTTTCACTGTCGTCGGATTTCTTTCCACTGAAGAAGTCTACTGCGTCAACGTCGGCCCCGCTACGACTCGCGAGATCAATGGATTCCAGCGAAACTTAAACGTCGCCACCTACGACACTATCACCCCGCACGGATTCGTTGGCGGCGAAACGGTGATGATCCAGAATCTTTTGAACGCGTCATTCAATGGCACGTTCACTGTCAGTGGAATCCCATCTCCAACTCAATTCACCTGTTCAAACATTGGAGCCAACGTTGGATTGACGCCAGGTCTTGGATATTACGGCATCGTTGAAAATGCCCGCGCTTGGAGTGCTCCAGATGTCTTGCTCACGCCACAAACCAAAGCGGGCGTCAACTCACTCTACACGGTCGCGGGAATCAACCATGTCGGAGAAAGGGCTTTGATTCAGAACAATCAGTTCTACGACTTCGGCGTGGGTGTCGCGGATGCGGAGACGTTCCTGGTTAAATCGTTCCTGCCGATGAACGTCGATGACCTGACGGCCGGCGCCAAGGTTCTTAACAACGACTTTAGTTACCAGGGGCGCAACTCGATCCAGAGCACGCTGTACCCGGGCAACGCGGAGGCCAACACCCAGTGCGCGATCGGTGGCTTTTCGAGCCTTGTAAACCCAATCAACGTGGTGTCCAGGTCAGCTGGAGTGGCCACCTACACGTGCGTGATGAAGCACACGTTGCGGGTCGGGGATGTTGTAATCGTAAATTCTTTCCCAGATCCCACCTTCAACGGCAGCCTCACTGTCATATCGACACCCGACGCGTTTCGATTCACAGCAAACACAGGTGGCCCAGACGTGCTCCCCGGCCTGTACCTCGACGGCCAGGTAATCATGCTCCGTAGCAAGCGGATCTTCGCCTCAGAGTGCGAGTTCAAATACAACCGCGTCCAAGGTGGCCCTGACGTGGTCAACCAGCAAAGCCCAGTCCATGCTATCACGGCTCGCGAAACCAGCGGGATGGACATCAGCTACAACAACTTTGACGGCTTCCGGGGCACCTGCTTCTACGTCGATTCGTACCAGCACAAAGGCACTCACATCCATCACAACTCGGCGTTGAACGTCTCAGCGTTTATCTCGCTGGTAGTGCAGGATTGGTATGAGTTGATCAAAACTATCACGCCACCAGTTGCGAACCCAGAGACCTACTCGACGCTGATCGCAGCCCACAAGGATATGCTGATCGAGAACAACGATGTTTTCTTGACCGGCCCAGATTCGTGGTTCTACCAGACCGCGTTGACGCCGCTGGATGCGGTGTTTCTGATCAATAACCACGACGTAAACAAGTCGGAGTATTACTACCCGACGGACTACCAGATTCCGATTACGGCTGCATCCCGCGCTACCAACATCTCGACGTTCACAACCGCATCACCTCACGAACTCCAGGTGGGCATGGAAATTTCCACGGTCGGGGTTACTGACGGCACGTTTAACGGCGTCTTTACGGTTGCTAGCACGCCTTCACTCACAACATTTACGGTCGCAAATCCCGGCAGCGTTGTATCCACATCCGGAGGATTTCTAGGCATCAACGACCCCGTCAAATTCCCATGGGAGATCCGCCCAATCGGATACCAGCGCACCAGTGGAGTCGCCACGTACACGACGAACAAGGCGCATCAACTCTCAACCGGAGATCACGCGACGATTGAAGGCCTTAGCAACGCCTCGTTTAACGATGAGGTGATCGTGACCGGCACGCCGACGCTCTACACCTTCACGTGCGCGAGCCCCGGCCCAGACGTGCCGTTCACCTCTGAGACCGGAAATTTCTTCCGGTACGTTGATAACATTCAGATCGGCTGCAACACGGTTAGGCGCCTGAGTGGAAACGGACTGGTCGTAAACAACGGCGGCCGGTTTGGCCCGTCCTTTCTCCAGGGGCGTCCTGCGCGCTGCGTGGCACCGCTGGAGCAGTTTTTCTATTTCGATTGTCCCGAGGGCTGTTTGGCGCTTGAATGCGACCCCGGCCCGTGTAAGCCCAACGACTACCTCTACCGCATCTAATCATGGCAACCGTTGACATTTCAGCAGGCCTTTTGCCGCCGCCCGCTTGCTACCCATCGGAGCAAGATCGACTGGACGCCTACGCAGCCGCGTTGATCGGAAACCTGACTACAGGCGCTGAATGGGCCACTTCTCAAACCGCGCCCGGAAACCCCGGCCTTTACTGGCTTCGCACCGATACCAACAATCGACCGATCGACGTGATGAGGTTTTCGTCGGCTGCGGGAGATTCCGATTTTATCAGGTTGGCAAGTGAAGTCGTGTTTGCAGGGACCGCAAGCGGTGCTGCTGGCGCGTATGCGGTGACCAATTCTCCGCCGTATCCTAGCGCAGCGTCGGCTTATCGCACCGGCCAGATTTACACCTTTCTGGCAAATCACACCAATTCCGGCGCTAGCACGCTGAACGTGGACGGCAAAGGAGCCAAGGCAATTACCAAGGATGGTGCAGCTGCGTTGTCAGCCAACGACATCCTAATTGGTCAGGTGGTTACCGTGCTGTACGATGGCGTGAATTTCCAGCTGATCACCCAGAAGCGGGACCTGACTCGGCAGAGCTTGCGTCAGTTTCTGACGTATGCGTCAGCTGGCGTTACGCTTTCAACTTTTGCTAGTGATGTACTTGTTCCGTTTACTCACGGATTTGTAAACCCAATCAGCGGGGTGCCATTGATTCCGTTCGCGGTTCGAGTCGTCCTAGTAAGGATTGCAGCTGGATCTGTTACATTTAATGGAGTCAGCGGTGTAACGACCTACACTTGGTACAACGGTCAGGAAGTCGATTGCTTGCATTTCGTAAGCTCTGGAACCGCGCCCTACGAAAAACTCCCGTCATTTAGGTATGTTGCTGACGGAACTAATGTTTGGGTTTCGGTCAATCTTTTGGGCGTGGTTTCAATTCCATTCTTCAATCCAGGTCTGACTCCCGCAGATTATCAGGTCAAAGTCTACGCTACGGCACTTAACCCGGCTTACGTCGCGCCATGAGAAAAACCCTCGCCCAAGCCAAGAATTCCACGATCCCGCAGGCTGTCGGTCTCGCCACCTGCGACGAGCGTTTTCTCCAGCTGCTCAACGAGGCTCAGGCACGCCTCGCGGACATGGGCAAGTGGTGGGGCACATACAAAAAACTGCGCCTCTGCGTCGTTGCCGGCTGCATCACCTGGCCTCGCGAGGTTAAGACGATCGAGGCGATGAACCTCTGCGGATACAACATCCCGGTTCAGAACCAATGGTACGAGTTTCAAACCGACACCCGTGCGCCGCGCACTGGCTGCGGACGTGAAGGCTGCGAGCAGGACCAGCTGCTAGATCGCGGCATGGTCACGCAATATCGCGACTCAGTAGGCAACTGCCACATGAGGGTCTACCCTCAGTTGTCAGCCGACGCCGGAAAACGCGTGCTTCTCCAAGGGTTAGACCCCAACGGAGACCCGATCCGGACGCTCGACACCGTGACTGGCGAGTACGTCTGGGGCGAGTATGTGACGCTGCCGAATCCGTTGATTACGGCTTACGTGCAGACCACCAACCTCTTCAAGCAACCGGGCTTGAATGGCGCCCAGAAGCCGCTCACTCAGGGAAGCCTGACCATTGTTGCCTACAACCCATCGACCAGCTTGCAGACTCAGGTCGCCGTCTGGGGGCCGAGCGAGCAGAACCCAGAGTACCGCCGTACGTACCTGATCAATATGCCCGAGGTTTGCGGGGGCACTCAGGGATGCAACTCCAGCAACGATAACTGCTGTATCGACCACGGCGACGGTTGCGTGCCTCCAGATGAAGCCTGCACGAACACCGTGGTCGAAGCCATCGTGCGCCTGGACTTCATTCCTGCGATCGTGGACTCCGACTGGTTGTTTATCGGCAACCTTCAAGCGATCAAGCACATGATGAAGGCCATCCAGAAGGAGGATCGCAACCAGTACACCGAGGCTGAGCGCGAAATCCAGCTGGCGCTTCGCAGCCTGCGCAACGAACTCGAAGCCTACAGCCCGAACGAGCGCAGCGTGATCAACGTGCAGCCCTACGGATCGGCGAAGATCGAGTATCGGTTTGGAGGGTTCATCTGATGGAGGTGGCGCTGGAAAAGCCGTTGACGTGGTTGGACATCCTCACGGATGAAACCATCACGTTCGATGACCGCCTGGACAGGTGGGAAGCATTCGTTGCTAACCTGCCACCTCAGGAGTGCCCCCTGAAGCACACGTTTCCTGAAGGGATGTACGTGCGCGAAATCTTCATGCCGGCTGGGTCTGTGATTACCAGCCGCATCCACAAGTTCGCCAACCCGTTCTTCGTCACCAAGGGCAAGGTCACGGTGGTCAGCGAGAACGAGGGGTGGGTGACGTACACGGCGCCATACTCCGGCATCACGAAGCCTGGAACTCGTCGGGTGCTGCTGATCCATGAGGACACCGTTTGGACAACGGTCCACCTGAATCTCGATAACAAGACGGATCACGAAGAGCTTTTGAACGACCTCACCTACGTGAGGCAGAACCAATACTTACCATGTCATTCGTAGCCACAGCAATCGGAGCCGGCGTTGTCACGTCGGGTATCGGGATGGGTCTTCAGGCATCGTCTGCTAGCGCAGCGCGTCGCCAAGCCAGTGAAGCTGCAAATCTTCCTGGCATTAACATTGGTGCGGCAATGGGAGAGTCCACTCTCAATGCGCCCCGTGCTCGCGAAATGGAGGCTCAGCGCAACGCGTACAACCGCGCACAGCTGCTAGAGTCGCTAGGCATCCAAGTCCCGGGCTATCAGGAGGCGCAGGCCAAGCGCGCTGAGAACGCGCTAGCACTACTTCGAGGCGAACTTCCTCCAGATGTCGCGGCGCAGGTTCAGCGCAATGCGGCCGCTAAAGCTGTTCAAGGTGGCTACGCGGGAAGTGCAGCTGGACGAAACCTTGTCGCTCGCGATCTTGGTAGGACCAGCCTTGAGATGGCCAATCTCGGAAACCAGCAGTTCTCCAACATCCTTGGAACCACGCCGTTGGCTCCGCTGGCGAACTACGAATTCACGCCGCAGCAGATTGCCGCATTGCGCGGTGGCGAACGTAGCGCACAGCAGCAGGCGATGCTCGGTGTTGCCGGTATGCCGAGCGCAACGGGTGTTTTTGGACAAGGCATTGGTTCGCTTGGAACCGGCCTGACCAACCTTGGATTCGCTTCCCTTGGACAGGGTGGTTTTGGAGGCGGTAAGGGCACCAGTGACCTTGTTTCCACCCAGCAGAGCATCATGCCGAAAACCATCTAACCTATGGCAAACCCCTTCTCAGGACTCGAAAACATCGGGCAGTCGTACCTCGCAGGCGTGCAGCTGGCGAATCAACGCCAGGCGCGTGAGGAAGCTCTTGCGCAGCGGCAGGAAGAGGCGCGGGTGCGCGAGAGGTATTATCAGGATCTTGTGCAGCAGCGGCGTGATGCGGCGGTGTTGGCGGCGCAGAACAGAAACGATGTGCTTGGATCAAAGTTCGGTGAGTATCTGACCCTAAATACAGACGGCAGCGTCAACATTGTTGAATCGTCTCGAAAACTCAAAGAAGCCGAGGGAACGGATGCATTTGCTGAAACTGCTGGGTTAGCTCAAGGACTCGGTACGCCTATCACGGGAATTACGCCAGAGATCAGCAAGAGCAAAGCATTTCAGCGCGGACTGGCAAATGCGATGGTCGAGAAGACCAAAAATCAGATCCAGATGGAGCGGATCTTGGCTTCGCAAGGAATTATTGCGGCAGGCCCTGGGCGATCTCTTCCAGCTGCCGTTGAAAATGCGGTTACGGGTCAAGAACCGCAGACTGTTTTTGACATTTCGTCGGGTCGTGGAGAAACAACCGGACCTGCCGTTGCGGACCAACTTTCTGCTCCGCCGGGAACAATTCCAATCCGGATGAATGACCGAGACTATTTCATGCGGAAGCCCAAGGCCGAAAAACCCGCAAAGACTGAATATCCTGGGGAAATTGAAATGGATACCCCAGAGGGTCCGATGAAGATCAAGCTAACTGCCGAACAGGTGGCTAGTAGATTGGCTCAACAAAAATCTGCGGCGCCTACGAACGCTCCTGTAAAAGTGCGCTTTCAACGCGACCCGGTCACGGGCAAGCTCGTCCTAGCCAAATAAACCATGCCTAAGCTCGTTGATATTCAAGACATCGGCCTAATCGAGGTTCCTGATGATGTTGGTGAAAACGAACTTCAAGAGCTTGTCGATACATTCGACCAAGGCAGGCTAGCTGCCGCTGGATCAGCGGTCATGCGCGAAGGCGGCCGAATGGTCGGCGGCGCAATGATGGGTTTGGCGCGTGCAGCATCTGAGGAACCGCCTCCTGCCATTACGGCAGCACAGGCTGAAAGCCCCGCTGGAATGGCAGCCTACGAGCGCCGTCTGGCGGAATGGGAGCAACGCACCAAAGCGGTTTCACCTGAGGAACTCCAGGCGCGAACTGAAACGAGCCCCACGTTCAAGCTCGGTCAGAATCTTCAAGAGGGCGCAAGAGAAGCGTTCCCGGTCAACCCGCTGCGGGAAGAAGATTACCTTACCCAGCTGGCGAGCGGCGTTGGATCTCTTCCAGTCTCCGCTGTCCCGATCATTGGCCAGCTGGCTTATGGTTTGAGCACCGGTGAGGATTCGGCGCAGCAAGCTGGTCAATTCTACGACACCAAGATTGCGGAAGCGTTGGCCAGTGGAAACACGGTAGAGGCCAACCGACTCCGCGCCGAAAAGCCGATAGCACAGCGCAAGGTCCTCATGGCAACCGCTCCCGTTGGAGCGATCACAGAAGGCGCGCTGGGCGCTGTTCCGGCGGTGAAGCGTTTGGTGACCGGTGCCGTTGGAAAACGGGTTGTCAGTGGCGCCATTAAGACCGGCCTTACAGAAGCTGCTCAGGAATCATCGGAACAATTTCTTCAGAATCTGGCGGCTCAGAAAATCTACAATCCTGACCAGAAACTCGGTCAAGGTATCCTTGAATCCGGAGAGGTTGGTGCTGGCGTCGGTACGTTGGTTGGTCTTGTTGCAGGTGGTGCTGGGAAGATTTCGCGTGGCCAAAGACTTCGCAGTTTGCAGGAGCAACGCCTTGCCAGGGGCATAGCGCCTGCCACAGACGACATTCAAACCGTCGTTGATCGCGAGGCTGCCATCCGGGCATCCATTGGCGGTGATCCCGCCAACCCTCTCCCGAACTCTGCCGCTACCGTGGCCGGGATCGAAGATGAGCTTACCCCTGACATTGCTGAAGAGCTTGGTGGCATCAACGCCGGAGGTCCTCCGTCTGGTCCGATTCAGATCCAGCCTGAGCCCACGATCCCTGCCGCTGTTGAGGAGGCTATTGCGCCGCCGGCGGAGCCGATTGCACCGATTGTAACTGAAGCGCCCGTACAACCCGAACTCCAACCCCCCACACCCAGTGCCATTCAAGAACAAGGCCCAGATGAAGGCCTGCTTCGCGGAGAAGAGCCGCAACCCGAAGTCCAAGTGGGACTGCCAGAAGTGGATCAAAGAGGGCGGCCTACCGAAGGAGGAAGGCCCGAAGCCCAAGCGCCGGTCGTCCCGGAAGAGTTAATCCGTCCGCCGGAGGAAATCTCTCCAGCGGCGTCTGCGCTTCCCCCTGCCGAACCGACTCCGGTTCCTGCCCCCAAACTGGTTGAACCGACCAAGAAGGCGGCCGAAGAGGAACTCGAATCGCAGATCGTTGAAGCAACAGCCCAGACCGTTCGTGAAGATCGGTCGGCCGGAGTGGATCCGACTGAGACCTACGATAAGCTCGCTCAGCGGTACGAGGAGCAGCCGCAGCTGGGGACTCGCACTGCGTCCAGCAAAACTGCGCAGGCCTACTCGACTCCGCCGCCGCTGGCCTATCTGGCCGGCATTCTGGCGGATGTAGAGGGAGGCCAACGCGTGGCCGAGACGACTGCCGGCAACGGAATGCTCCTGGTCACGTCGGATCCGACCAAGCAGGACATTCTTGCCAACGAGTTGGACCCGAATCGCCGCACGCGCTTGGAGCGTTTCATCGGCAAGCCTGCGACCGGACTCGATGCGGTAAGCCAAGAGTTCTTCAACTCGCTGGATTCTGCTCAGCCGGATCGCGTCATTATCAATCCTCCGTTTGGCGCTCGATTCATCGAAGGCCAGAAGGAGTCCTTCCCGCTCTTCAGGAGCAGCATCAAGCGTGCGCAGACATCGAGCATCGACCTCGCCATCGCGCTGAACACGCTCGAAGCCATGGCCCCGAACGGAAAGGCCGTGCTGATCTTGGGATCCAAGACTGGATCGCAGTCCAACAAGCTGGGAACTCCCGAAAACCGGCTCAAATCCTACGATCGGGCTGAGTACCTCGACCTGTTCAATCGGTTCAACGTCACCGACTTCTTCACCATCGACGGAGGTATGTACTCCAAGATGGGCGCAGGATGGCCGGTCGATATTGTGGTAATCGACGGAAAACGATCAACCCCTCCCGCTGCCCAAGGAGGCTTGGTCCGTCCGTGGATTTCGGCACCTCGCGTTTACAATAGCTGGGCAGACCTCAAACCGCTGATCAATGAAGCTCGCAAAACGAAAGTCACAACCCCTGTCACCCCAGCAGCAACTGGCGTCGGAAATCTCCCAGCTGTGGAGCCAGCAGTTGCAGGAGGTGGAGAACAACCCGGAGGCGTTCCAGGAGCGCCTGCGCGTCCTGAAATCGTACCTCAAGGACAGCGGGCAGAACCTGCACCTGTCGAGCAGCCTGTTCCTGGACCCGGACCAGTTGTACCAAGTGTTCAAGAACAACGACCTGCTGCTCCAAGTGAACCGACGGCAGCTGGACCAGTGGTTGAGCCAGCGGCCGCAGTCGAACAACCAGGAGCAGCTGGAGTCGTGGCGGGTGGACGGCCTGAACCTGTGGTTAAGCCGCCTGCCGCAAGGCCCGGACTAACCTCCAACCTGTCGGCCGAAAAACAGGCGCAGCTGGAGGCCCTTAAGAAGCAGCTGCGCGACAAGCTCGGCGGCGTCGGCATGGGCGTCGATCCGGAGATCATTGTGATCGGCGCCCGCATGGCTGGTATCTATGCAGAAGCCGGTATCCGACGGTTTTCTGAGTTTGCCGCTCAGGTTCGAGCGGATCTCCCTGAAATCTGGGACAAGCTTAAGCAATCACTTCTGGCCATCTGGCAGGAGACCTCCAACACGGTCGAAGGGTTGGACGACCTGACACGCAAGCAAGCTAACGAGGTGATTGCTGGCATTGATCAGGCCACGGTGCCCACGGAACCCGAGATTCCAGTCGAGCCCGAAACGGATGCAGAGCCAGAGGTGATGTCCGAGGCCCGGACCAAGCCCTACAAGAGCCAAAGCAAGAACGCGGAAACCGGGTTGGTCAGCCCTTCAAACATCGCAGACGCCACTGAGCGCGCCCTCCGCGAATTGGAGGCCGAGGTCAAAATGCCAATCGACGAGTACGTCGCCAATCGGTTGCAGATGTCTAAGGACCAGCTGTTCAAGACGATGTCAGCCGCGCAGATTGATGCTGCGGGATTGGCGATCCGTAATATTGAACGCGGTTCGGCGCTGATCAACTCAGACCAGACCGGCGTGGGTAAGGGACGCACTGTGGCTGCTGTATTGCGGTATGCCCGACTGAACGGCCTGACTCCGGTGTTCATCACCGCCAAGCCCACCCTGTATTCTGACATGGCCGGCCGGGATCTTCCGGCGATCGGAGAAACTGGCATTCGGCCGTATGTAACGAACAGCAATGTCGATTACTTGGCATCCACTGGCGAAACCGTAAAGGTGCGCAGAACGGCCGCGAAAGCCCGTGAGGAACTGGCGAAGATCAACGACACAGCTGAACTTCCGACTGGATCCAATGCGTTCTTCACAACTTACGACCAGCTGAAGGCTGACGTTCCCCAGGGATTCAAGGAGGTGGCCAAGCAACGGCGTCAGCGCCAATCCAAGCGGATTGCCAAACCGTTTGGGCCGATCTGGCAGGCGCTCTCCCGTATTGCTCCCAACGCGATCTTTGTGCTGGACGAAGCCCACCTTGCGGCCGGCGCCAATTCCGACACGAACATCCGGTTTGACCAGGTGCTGCCCAAGTCCAAGGGCGCGTACTTCGCATCTGCGACATTCGCCAAGCGACCAGACAACCTCGGGCTCTACGCGCTCAAGACGTTGATGCAGCGCGCTGGATTGCGCCCGACCGAAATGACCGAGTTGCTGGACAGCGGCGGTTTGGCGCTTCAGCAGGCGTTGACCTCGATGCTCGCTGAATCCGGCGAGTTCGTGCGCCGTGAGCAGAACTGGGGCGGCGTGCCGTTTGATTTCGTCACGTCCACCGACAACGCAGAGCGCGAGCGCGAGCTGGCCGATGTGTACACGGACTTTCTTCAGCAGATCCTGCGCTTCAGCAAGAAGGTCGCAAAAGTCGCTAAGAAGATGGAGAACGCGGAAAACCAGATTCGCGCATCAGAAGAGAAGGTCAGCGTTTCATCCACGAATTTTGGAAGTCAGCTGTTCAATCTTTCGACCCAGTACATTCTGTCCCTGAAGGCCAAAGCGATTGCAGACAACGCAATCCAAACGCTCAAGGGTAATGAGAAGCCGTTCATCGCGATCAACAACACGATGGAAGGTCCGATCGAAACCCTGAAGGAAGAGGGTTACGATGTTTCGTACCAAGGATTGCTGCTTCGCCAGCTGGACAAACTACTTGAGGTCACCGTTCGCGACAAAGCGGCCGACACGAAGACTACGGTTAAAATCACGCCTGACGAACTTCCGGATGATGCTCGCCAGCAGTACGAGGATATTCGCTTTGAAATCGAAGTCGGTGATTTTGGAGATATGCCGATCTCGCCCATCGACTTCATCAAGAACCGCATTCAGCAAGCAGGTTATTCCATCGACGAAATCACCGGACGAAACACGGAGATCGTCACCACGCCCGATGGTAAGGCGACTTCTGTACCAAGGAAAAAGCGCGATCGACGCGTGGTCTTGGACGACTTCAACAACGGTCGGCTCGACGCCATCCTGGTCAACAAGTCGGGCTCAACTGGAACCAGCGCGCATACTGATCCGAAGTTCAAAGACCAGCGGCGTCGTGTGATGATCGTTGGGCAGGCTGCCCCGGACATCAACGACTTCATGCAGATGCTCGGGCGCATTATGCGTTTCGGTCAGACCAGCCTGCCGCGTTACGTGGTTCTATCCTCTTCGCTGGCTGCTGAGAATCGGTTCATGGTGTTGCTGCGCCGCAAGATGGCGTCGCTGAATGCCAACACGTCTGCGGACACTGAATCGGATCTCACCGCAAACGAGGGTCTGGTCGCTGACATCTTCAACTCGATTGGCGATGACGTGGTCTACAACGTCCTGAAATCCAATCCTGAGATCGTTGACCAGATGGACTTCAGCCTTCCTCCGCTTGAAGAAGGCATCGACGAAGGCGGAGACTTCGCCAGATCGGCCACGGGCTACTTCGTAATCCTTCCGGATGACTACGCGGCCAAGCTCTGGCGCGACATATCGGAACTCTACACCGACCGCATCCGCGCACTCGATGAGGTTGGCGAGAACCCGCTGAAGGCGAACGTCGATGATCTCCGGGCCAAAACGGTTGACTCCTCGGAGTTTACTCCTGGAACTGGAACCACTCCGTTTGACGGGCCTTCCGTCATGGAGCGCGTTTCCATCAAGCCCCCGAAGGCTCCCCCGACCTACGAAGCCGCTACGAAAGAGGCTTCCAAGAATCGGGCTACAACCAAGGCTATCTACGAGGGGTGGCTCAATCAGAGTTACGCCTTCGAGAAACAGCGTGTTGCTGCCATGGAGGCCAAGGAGGTCACTCCGGCGCAGATCCAATCTGTGAGGGAAGCGTTCCAGGACACCCGACAGATGATTATCTTTGCGTATCAGAAGATCGGTCGCGCATTCAAAAACCAATTTGGCTACGTCGCGGTCCCGATCGGGCTCAAGCTCAAGTCGAACGACCCCGGCAACTTCACTCGCCCGTCCGATCACCAGCTGCTCTTAATGCGCAACATGGTGCGCTCGCGTGCTTCGATGCCGCTGTCGATATCGGAAGGCGCCGAGAGTGCGTCTTCTCTTGGCGAGCAAGTCTCCAACGCTGCTGAAGAATGGCAGACCACAACGGAGACGACCGATCAGCGGTACGTCGTGACCGGCAACCTCCTGAAGGGTTTCCAGGGAGCGCGTGGCGCATCTGAGGTTCGCCCGAAGATCACCATCTACACGACCAACACCGGCAAGCGGAAGACTGGCATCTTGATGCCGGCGAACTTCACGCCTGAGCGGAAGGTGAAGGACATCCGGGTTCCGAGAGAAGAAGCCATCTCGCTTCTGAGGGCAGGCACCGAGGTCTTTGCCAAGGGCGAGAGTGAGGGCGCGAAGGCAGCTGAACTGCTTCGCATCAAGCCTGTCGGTGGTGGCAAGTACGAGGTTCGCATTCGGGCTGGCAATGCGTTACGGCCGGTCTGGTCTAACCCGAGCGTCCAGCGCCTGTTCCCGGATAACCTCGTTCAGAAGGGATCATTCCTTGTAGGCACGATGGATGCGGCCGATGCGCCGTCTCTGATGTCCGTAGCCGAACAGATCAACCCCGACCTCGGTCGGTTGATGTACGACAAGGTCGAGAACCTGTTGAACCGGGCGATCCAAGCTACCCGCCCACAGGGTTCATACGAATCCACAGCAGCCATTCCGCTGGCGGTGATCAATCTGGCGCTCCGGGCTGCGCGTGCGGTGTACATCAAGACCCGCGACATCGTTCAAGCGCGTCAGGCTGCGATCGAGTATGTGCGCGAGAACGCTCCTGCGAACACGGACTTCGCCGCTGCCGAGGTTGAAATCGGCCAGCTGATCGAAGGCGCATTCGAGACTCCAGGTACTGGTGCGTTTGAGCAACGAGAGGTTCAGCCGCCTCGCGCTGCTGCTGGTCAACGCCGTCGCCCGTCTGCTGGGTTCTTCCAGGGGCGCATCGTTCGTGAGACCAACGCGGAGCGCAAAGCCGCTGCCCGCGAATGGGTCGATCAGTTTGGAGACGACATCGAATAGGCCTTCACCGCTGCCACTGGTGGAAACCGAGCCACTCAGTTCGGTATCACTCCGGCCCTTCAGCAGACCATCCTTGGCGAACTGATCGAGCGCACTGCCGCCCGAGTTCAAGCATCGTTCCGTAATCCGATAGACCAACAGCGATGGGTCTACCTGCTGCGCAAGATCGGCGAGGTCGCTGCCCAGAGTGGCGCCCAAGACTTCGGTCAGAGCGGTCAAGCGCGCCGGGCAATGATCAGCGACATCGACTACCTGACTCCTACGCTGACCTATTACAACCTAATCAACGAGCGTCAGAAGGAGATTCCGTTCCCTGAGGTTTCATCCGATCAGATCCGCCGCTGGTTGCTCGACTCCTCACGTCGGGCCATTGCCAACATCCGGTCTACACTGTCGATCGCTGACAACGTCGTGTCTCGCGAACTCAAGCAGGCTCGCCGAGAGCTTGGTGTTTCCTGGGAGGACATAATGACCTCCAGCTTGGACAAGCAGGGGAACTACAAGCGCATCTTGCTCGACGTGATCAGCGAGCACCCGATCCTCAAGACGCTGAGCCGTGCGGGTCAGATCGAACTCGCCAACCTTCTCGGCAATGCCTTCGAGAAGGAGCGCAACAAAATCGTTCGCGACGAGTTCCGCAAGCAGGTCAAACTGCCCGAGGTTCAGGAGAAGGTTCGCAAGAAGATCTACGACTCCGTCCCGGAGATCATCAAGTGGGCTAACCTCGGTCTGCTCACCAATCCTGAAGCGGCCGCTGATGCGTTCCGCAACGCCATCGCTCCGAAGTTTGGAGTGGCTCAGATCAATGGCGAGACTGCCCAGAAGATCTCCGACATGGCGCAACGCGCCCAGAGGACCGGTGGCACCGCCCGAAACAAGATCATCCAAGAGATGTACCAGCTGATGCAGCGAGAGGGCGGCATCCGCGCTCGCAACATCATCATGGATTACTGGTACGGATCCGTGTTGTCCGGTCTGACTACGGCTGTCGAGCAGGGCACCGGCATCATCAACAGCATGATCAACGCCGGCCTTGCATCCGTGCAGAGCGGGACTTCTGCGCCTTACATCGCGTCTGCGTGGCTCGATGGATTGCGTCGGTCGTTCAAGGACGTGCCGGCAATCCTTGCCAAGGGCGAGATGTTCCGTGGCATCAACTTCGATCCGGAGCGCCCGACCAGCACGCTCGAAGCATTGAAGGACTCGGACAACCTGGCGCTCAAGGTGATCAGCAATCTGCGCTTCGTGTCCCGATTCATGGACGCCATGGACCACGTGGCCGTGACTTCCAACTACGAAGCCATGAAGGCATGGATCATTGCCCGTGGTGGAGACAAGGAGCAGATCCGCAAGTACCTCATCCCAGAGGCGTCTGACGTGCAGTTGGCCAGAGAGAAAGCCGAGTCCGAGGGGCTTCCCGCCGAGCGCATCAACCAGCGTGTTCGTGAGATCCTGGAAGCCAGAATCCCGTCCGAGATCCTGATCGACGCGAAAGAACTCGCCCGCCAAGCCGCGTTCAAGCAGGACCCGACTGGCATTGTTGGTCTCTTCTATCAATGGCTGAACCAAGCCGAGAAGAAGTACCCAGGCGTCAAGATGGTCACCGGACTGGCGTTCCTGCGGTTTGCGGCCAACGCGACCAACAGCAGCATTGACTGGTTGCCGTGGGGATTCACTCGGTACTACCTGAGCAATTCCAGTCGGATCAACAAGCCGTTCGGTTACCAGATCAGCGACAACGAGCGGAAGCTCCTGTTGATGAAGGCTTCGATTGGAACCTCGCTCATGGCCATGGCCGGCGCGCTGTTCCTCGGTGATGATGACAAGGAAGAGGATCGCAACATCGACATCACTGGGTCCTACCGATCGCTCGATCCGGACAAGAAGCGGCAGTTGCTCGCTCAAGGTCGGCAACCGTATTCCATCCGCATCGGAGACAAGTTCATCAGCTACCGGCAGATGCCGTTCGCGATGGGCTTGGCTGCCATCGGCGAGTTGCGCGATCACCAGCTGCACAACCCGAAGGAATGGAATCGCGACGCGATCCTCGGAAAGTTCAAGGATGCCGCTCAGGCTGGTATGTTTGTACTGACCGACTCGCCTGCAATCTCCGCCTTCACGGAACTGGTAGGCATGACCAACGCGTACAAGTACAACGCCGACGACTTGGTCAACAAGGACCTGTCCCGCTGGGCTGGGCGCCTTGCTGGATCGTTCATCCCGAACATCCTCAAGCAGGTCGATACGTACTTCGATCCGCAGTATTACCAAGCCAAACTGGGCTCCGAGTATTTCCTCCAGCAGGTGCCTATGCTTCGTCGCGACATCGGCGCCGGTCCCATGGTCAACGTCCTGGGCGAACCCGTGGAGATAATGAAGCATCCGTTCAGCCGCTGGATCAAAACCCGCAAGGATGATCCCGCCTGGAACACGCTGGCCACGCTGTCAGAGCGCGGAGTGTTTCTCCCTACACCTTCGGCAGCTGCAAAGGTCAGCGAGAACGGCACGCGCCGTCAGATGACTCCCGAAGAGTTCTACCGCTACCAACGAGAGGTTGGTCAGCAGTACCGCGAGTACGTGTTGCGAAAGGGACCGCAACTGCTGGCTGCCACGCCGGACCAAGCGATCAAAGTTATCAGCAAGGACACCGAACGAATTCGTACTAGAATCCGAGAAAAAATCGACCGAGGTGTTCGATGATTGCTTGACGCTGCACACCACTTGCCATACGTTGACTGACGTATGAGCAACCAACTGCAAGTAGCAACACAGCAACAACAACCTCTGAGCGCCTTCTCTTCGGAGAACGCGTTTGTCTCCGTGCAGCGCATGGCCAAGGCCTTGGCGTCTAGCACGCTCGTTCCGGACTCGTACCGGGGCGAGGCCAACCTCGGTAACTGCATCATCGCGCTCGAACTGTCACAGCGCATCGGTGCCTCGGTCATGGCCGTGATGCAGTCCATGGTTCCCATCCACGGCAAGCCCACCTGGAGTGCCTCGTTCCTGATCGCCACCGTCAACAGCTGCGGCCGGTTCAGCCCTATGCGGTTCCGCTGGGTCGGAAAAGAGGGGACAGATGACTGGGGTTGCCGCGCCTACGCCGTCGAGAGGGAGGGCAACCTTGAACTGGTCGGCGCTCTGGTGACGATCGCCATGGCCAAGGCCGAGGGCTGGTACGGCAAGTCTGGGTCGAAGTGGAAGACAATGCCGGAGCAGATGCTCCAGTACCGCGCCGCTGCGTTCTGGTGCCGCGCCTACGCGCCCGAGATCGCGCTGGGTATGCACACCTCGGAAGAGATCCACGACACCCAGGCGTCCCAGCAGGTCGTTCAGCCGTCCGTCGCCACCACGGTCACCGCGTCCGTCGTGGACGTGACGCCGAATCCGCCCGAGCCCAAGCGCAAGAAGAAGGTCGAGCCCGAGGCCATCGCGGTCGTTGAACCCACGCCGGAGCCTGCGCCGGCTCCCGAGCCTGAGCCCACGCCTGCCCCGTTCGAGATTCCTGCCACCCCCGCACCGCTGCCCGAGTTGGTTGAAGACACCGTCGAGTCCACGTTAACATCGGTCGGTGCGACCTACGAGCAGCTGGTGAAGCTCGCCACGGAACTGAACTGGTGGCCGACGCCCGAGGCGTACCCGACGGCGAACGATCTCACCGATGACCTGAAGAAGTGGGTGATCCGCAACAAGCGCGGCATCGGTCGTGCGGTGCAGAAGGCGGGAGGTGCGCTGTGAAGTTAGTCCACCCCATCGACGTAAACACCTACCGCAGCCACCCTGCGATCAACGTCTCTTCACTCAAGGCATTCTCCCGCTCGCCAGCGCACGCCATGGTCGGCTTTGAGGAAGAGAAGGAAACCACCGAAGCCATGGCCATCGGCAGTTTGCTGGACCACAAGGTCCTCGGCACGCCGTACCTGTGGACCACGTCGCCATACGACGACTACCGGACCAAGGAGGCACGCTCGTGGAGAGATGAGCAGACCGAGCGTGGCGTCACCGTGTTCAAGCAGGACGCCATCGAGATCGTCGAGCGCATGGTCGAGGCCGTGCGTGAACACCCAGTTGCAGGTCGCCTGCTGGCTGAGCCAGGCAAGGCGCAGGTCGGGATGTTCGGCGAGTTCGAGTCCTGCGAACGGAAAGGCCTGATCGACTGGTTGCCCAACACGACGCCGGTGATCGTGGACCTCAAGAAGTGCCGCGATGCTAGCAAGGCCGGGTTCCGCCGGCAGATTGGCCAGCTGCGCTACGACGTGCAGGCCGCGTACTACCGGGACCTGTACCGGGACATCACCGGCGAGACCCGCGCATGGCAGTGGATCTGCGTCGAAGACCAAGCGCCCTACGCCGTGGCTGTGTACCAGCTGGACACCGAATCCTTGGACAAGGGTTCCAGCACGTGGCAGTCGTGGATCCGCCAGTGGATGGTCTGCGAAGACACCGACAGCTGGCCGGGCTACAACGGCGATTCTATCCAGATCATTCAATCCCCAGCATACATTCTGAAGGATGAAAACCCCATCACGTGAAGCCATCGAGCGCATCCTGGGGCCGCAACCTCCGCTTCCAGTAATAGAGAAGGGTAAACCGCGTGGCATCTGGTCTGCCATCAGCAAAGAGGAATCAAAGAAGATCGCGGCATTTTTCCGGGCTAACCCAACTTACAGTCTCAATGAGCTTGGTAAAAAATTTAACCGCTCCTCCGGAGCCATCTGCACCGTGCTCAAGCGGGAGGGAGTGAGATGAACCAGATGATAGCAAACGCCGTCGCGCGTGGCTGGATCTCCTTCCCTGATCCAGTTGCGGCGCCAGCACACATCGAGGCGCCGAAATTCAATTCCAAGCGCGCCTGGAAATTGTGGAACGAAGGCCAATCCCTGGCCTACGTGGCAAAGGCAATCGGTGTGAAGAAGCGCGCCGTCTGGGCGATCATTCAGGAGGGGCGGCCGTGAGCGATACGCCGAGAACCGAAGCCGAGGTGAACCGACAGAAATGCTGGTCCGACGACCTCATCACTATCGACGCGAATTTCGCGTGCCAGTTGGAGCGTGAGTTGAACGCAGCGAACGACCGCATCAAGCGGCTGGAGGAGGCTCTTGAAGGAACCGTAAAATGGATCGTTCATCTGGCAGATAGCGGAGACGCTGGATTCTGGAATCCTGAAGAGCAGTCAGTGATAATCGCAGCAAGAGCAGCACTACAAGCCAAGGAGGCCAAGCTGTGAGCAACTTTCACCTTCAGGAAATCGAGACTCTTCAAAACTCTTTGAGAGAACGACAAGAATACGTCACCGAACTTGAAAACCGTCTCCGCGCTTTGTGGGACAAATACGATGGTGACAGGAAGCACTACATGGAGCGCATCAAGCGGCTGGAGGAGGCGGGGGACGCTCTCGCTTACAACCACAACCCATTCACCTTCATCGACTGGACTAAAGCCAAGGAGGACAAGCTGTGAGCCACATAGTAGATGCCCACGTCGCATATTGCACAGCAATCTCCGATCTGAGTCGGGACAAGACCGAACTTCTTGAGCGCATTAAGCGGTTGGAAGAGGCGGGTAATGCGTTGCTGTGGTATTTCTGCCCAAAAAACACGGGAGACATCAGTTTCCTTCAATCGGAAGCCATTAAACAGTGGAACAAAGCCAAGGAGGCCAAGCTGTGAATGATCAACCTGAACTATTTGATATTTGCGAACGTAACCATGGAGGTGACGAATGCTCTAAGGAAGCAAACTTGGTTACAGATAAAAGCAGGGATAAAGCAAGAATAGTTGCTTACCTTACCACAGTGCCTGATGCCACTTGTGATGAAGCGGAAACGGCTCTTGGAATGAATCATCAAACCTGCAGCGCGAGATTTTCTGAATTGAAGTTAGCCGGCGCAATAGTTTCGACATCGAAGCGACCGACAAGAACTGGATGCATGGCAAAAGCATGGGCGCTAAGCAATAAGCCATGATCACCAAACTCCACGAACTCCCACCGGACCACCGTCTGCGAAACATCGCCATCCAGGACATCAACGTCAGGATCCGGTGCCGCCACACCGGCGCCACCCGTGACCCTCGCACCTGGAAGATCAAGGCCGATACCTACAACAGGTTGGGCGAAACGTGGCGCAGCAACTTTGATTTCATCATTCAACCAGCATGACCACCCACTACAACCACTTATCAAAGCGCGCCGCCTGCGGACGTGCTAGCGCCCGAACCACCGCCGACAAATCCAAAGTCACCTGCATCGCGTGCCGGCGCACGGTGGCTTACACCTCAAAAAAATGACCTACTCCCAATCCGGCCAGCTGCCCCATCACCAGTACTGCTGGGTCGATGCCTCGTTCATAAGTAATGAGCACGGGTTCAAACCCTGCGTCTGGTTCGGCTTGGTCTCGATCCCTGGACGTGCCTGGGGCTGCACGGTCATGCTGGAATGCGGCGCGATCTACCGGGCTGTGCCACCGCACGCGCTAGCATTCCATGAGAACCCAGAGCCTGACTGGCGCATCGAGCACGCTCAACGCTGGGACTGCTACGGCCGGGAGTTCTCGACGATCGAGTACACCTATCTGCGCGGCGTCACCGCCGAGGCGAAGGCTGGTAGCCTGCTTCGCAAAGGCCAGTACCTCTTCACCGTCGCGCCCATCGACGACGGCTTCTCTCGGTATCCCGAACAGGCCAAGGAGTTCTGCTTCATCCAGCTGGACAACGGCCGGCTCACGATCCAGCCGACGGACAAAGTCCTATTCCACGACCTCTCCTTCGTCGCTCCCGAGTGGCCGACCAATCTTAAAACCACAACCGAAATCTACAGCTGCGAATGAACCTCATCCACCGCATCAAAAAACTCCTCGGCCTTACCAAGCCTACAGGCCGACCACGCATCCCCATCGAGAAGCAAATGGCAATCAAAGGCGCGCCACCGCACGTGACCGATGTCGAGCTAGCACATATCCTCAATGTCTCTTACGCAACCATTCAACGCTACCGTCACAACAATGGAACCCAATGCCGCAAACGACGAACTCTCAAAATTCAAAGCGATAGCCCACCAGCTGCATGACCGGATCGCCTGTGGTTGTCACCCCGAGCCATGCTGGACCTGTCAGCAGGTATCGAAGCGTTACCTCGCCATGACCCGTGAAGACCAGCGCATCATCCAAGCAATCCACCGGCGCCCATCGGATTCATCTCTCCGGTAACCGGGTTGTCGTGATCGACACCAAGGATCTCAGCGAGCGCGCTCGCAAGGATCTCATTGGCATCTGCGTGGCCAACTCGCAGAATTCTGACGCGCTCCTGGCAAACCTCCGCAGGATTCCAGGCGTCCTATCAGCCACCTTCGGGTAACCGACGTGGTCGGGATGGTTTCTTAGTTTTTCCCATCCATCGGCTTGGTATCGGCCTATCCCTCTCTCGGTTGGACGCCGGGGGAGGGAGCCCCAATAAAAACCCCCTAGGACCTCTCAATCCTAGGGGGCTAGACAACTATGAACAGCACTACAAGCGGTGGTATCCTACTTCTTACGACCCCCAACCGCAAGTGTTTTGATCGCCCGGTCGCGGAACTCTTTCGACGGCCGGAACACGACCTTCGGCCGGGGCGGAATCACGATCTCGACATCCGGGATCAGCGGGTTCCGTCCGATCATCGGCTTGGTCATTCGGGTTTCCATCACGCCGAACCCCCTGACTTCAAACCCACCTGCCAAGGTCGCGTCCATCATCAGGTCGAACATCCGATCGACAATCTGCCGGGCATGAGGCACCAGCAGACCGCACTCCTCGGCTAGCGTATGAATCAGGTCACTCTTGGTCATTGGGCTTTTGCGATTGCACCAACTCCTCGATCGCACGCCGAGCCACCATGCCGGCGATCAACGCGGCAGACGGCTCAGGCACGGTGCCATCGGTGGGCAGCGGCGGTTCTGAGTTAATTAACAGGCTGAATCCACCTTCAGCGTCCTCAATCACGATGGTAACTTTGCGATTCATTGCACGATCCTCCCTTGAGACCGCACGGTGCGGCCGACAGCGGCGACGACTCGGGGGTCAGTCACGGGTTCGATCGTCTTCACGATCTGGTTCACCTGCGTGTTACCGCCCGGCGAATTCACGACCACGCCCTGCACTCTCACGGTGCGGCGCTTCTCGTTGATTTCTTTCATCTGGTCGGAACGCCGCTGGCGATCTTCGTCAGTGATGGTCTTCGGTTTGCCACGGCCGCGTCGGCCGAGCTTCGAGGCTGCAATCTGCACCTCGGTAGGTTGAACTGGTGTTTCGTTTTCCATAACTATTCCCGCGTTACTGGCGCGGAGAGGGTGGTCGGACACGCCGGCCACCGTGCTCCGTGTCATTTCGCTGCCGACACCCGCTTCCAATACGCCCCGCCCGATCGCTTCCATCCGTTCGGCCCATGATGCCAGATCAGTGCGAGGTCCCGGTCGGTCGCCGGTCGGCCGATGCGCTTCGACCAGTGGGTCAGGTAAATGTCAGCCACCTTCGTAGCGACGACTCGGTTGGTCATCTCGGACCAGCGGTATGACTTACCCGCAATCCGGTTCACGTCCGTCACGACACAGCGGCGCACCTGTAGAGCACCGAGTTCGCCATGACGGCCGCGAGCCAGATCGTTCCCGCCTGACTCGACCGCTATCAATGCTGCCAATAGTTCGGCTTTCATAATCCGCTTACGGTAGCAGCGCCGCTGGCTCAACGGCAAGAGAAAGCATGGACAGCATAGCCTTGCAATCGTTGACGTCGCGCTTCCAGTCCTGAAACTCCTTGATCCCAGATATGACCCGAGCGCGATTGAGATGTGCAATCTGCGCACAAGACTCGGTCATGTTCGGCCGGATCCAGCAAACCAGATCGTAGGCTTGCGATTTCGGAAGTGTCTTCAGACCGGGTTTACAGATGAAACACCGGCCAGCAAACAGCTGGTTCCAAGAACCAAACCACCAGCCCGGGTTTTCGCGCAGCTGACCCATCTCATCCATCCACAGTTCGATGTCCGGCCCTCCAACGCGACTGGGATTGAAGACCTCCAATAACTCCACGTTAAGTAGTTTTTGGATTTCTCGGATGTCCTTCGAGGTTTCAACCATCGTGTTCACCCGTTGAAACGGATCCACGAAAATACCTTTGATCTTCCTCATTCGCCATCCTCCGGCAGGTGATTCAGGTACGGCGGACGATACGTCGAGCCAGCGCACACCACCGCATCTGGATAGGCAATGACAGCCTCCTCCAGCGTATCGAAGTCATCCAACCAGATGCGTCGGCTCTGGCCAGACAACACGCTGTCCCTGTCGTAGACGCCGTGCTCGTAGACGGTCCAGCGTTCACTGGAATACGTCATGCCCCGGCCGTGTTCGATCGTGAGGTCACGCACGTGACACCTCCTTCATGTTCACCAGCACGGCTCGGACGGCCGCACTGATCTTGATTCCCGGAATCGGCCAGCGTGAATCACTCAGGCGCTTACCCACCAGATCCAGTAGGTCGTCGTAGCATCCCTCCGGAATAGCGTTCTCAGCCTCCAACTCAGCCACAGTCAGTGCAGCCAGCGAGATTCTGGTCATCGTGTTCACGCTGGCTCCTTCGACTCGATTCGCCAGACCAGCCGCTGCGAACGCTGCATCGTATGCGCTGGGGGTCATCGCACACCTCCCTTGGCCTTGATCAGTGCATCGCAGACCTGATTCATAAGCTCCTCGGCGCCTTCGTGATCGTCGAGGTATCGGACAGCGACAAGGGCGCCTTCCAACGCCGCCAGCAACTCCGGCGCCGCTGCAATGAGCCTGTGGTTCTGCTCGCCAGTTAGGCGGGGCGTAATCTGCGCGACCTGCTTGCCAGTCGCGTCTTTGATGCGGTCGAACTCAATCGACCACGGTGCAGGGGAATGTATGGGTATCATAGTTTTTGGATTCCGGCGCTTCTGGCCAGAGAAGGCAGCCCCCGCAAGGGGGGCGGCCGTGCTCTGATCAGAAGGAATATCCCAACTCCCGAAGCGACACGTTCCTCTCCGCACCGATGATGATGTGGTCGCGCACGTCAACTCGCAGAAGCTTCCCGCCCGCAATCAGTTCCTTGGTAATCCGGATGTCGGCCTCCGAAGGATTCGGATCTCCGCTGGGATGATTGTGGACAATGACAACCGAGTGAGCGCACGCGACAATCGCGGCCCGAAACACTTCTCTGGGATGGACCACGACTTGATCCAAGGTCCCGATTGCAACCAGCGTATGGCCAGTGATCCTACAGCGTGTGTTCAGCATGATCGTCACGAATGACTCCTGATCCGGCGAGAACCACGGAGCCGTGGCGACGTGCTCCTTCCAGTACGCTGACACCTTCGGAGGGCAGTCACCTATGACGGGCTCACTGGTTCCGCAATCGCGGACTCGCATAATTTTGAATTCGGCGGGGGGTCTCATAGTTTTTCTCTGGATCAACTGATCCGCAGGTGGCTCGCCTGTCACGCCAGCCACCGCCGGATAAGTCAGATGCACATCTGCATTTCCAGTGCATTCACAGCCGAGGCCATGAGGTCGCACACGTAATCGTTCTCCTCTGGGTCCAGCACGTTCTGGTAGCCAGCACACATCCCGATCGAGTCGGCATGATGCCAGCGCCCATCGTCGCCCCTGAACTCAGAGAAGACACACCAGCAGCCATGCAGGTTTATCTGGTCGATGATTTCCTGTCGCTCCTCCGGCGTCTCAGGATTGCCAAAGACATCGAAGTAGCTCTCCCGCTCAGGCTCAGCGCGAAGGCGAACGAACCCATGCCGCTCAAGGTTTCGGAAGGTATCAATGATGCTCATATCAATCGACCTCCACCAATACGCATTGCGCCGCTGGGAACGACCGACAGCCGTCCAAGAACCGGACCAGCACCCGATCGCCGTCGATGCCCATCACCATGCCAGTCAGTCCGTCTGGGCACGTCACGAAGTCACCCAGATTCACAGGCCACCTCCCAGATACTGACGTGCGAGGATTGCGCCCTCGTAGTCATGCTCGACAGCCGTCGTCCGCACTGGATAGGCGATGAACCGCTCACCCTTCCAAGCGGGACCGTAGACGGTGGAACCGGACACTACGTAGCCAGCCTCACGTAGCTCCTGCTTGTTCTGGTCCGACAGGACCATGTCCTTCACTCGACCTGCATTCGACAGGTCCACACTGCGTTTGATTTCGTTGGTCGTCATAGTTGTTTGGATCAGCTGATCCGCAGAACCCCCTGCACGCAGGAGGCTCGCCGGGTCATCCGAGGATTGCGTCTACCAGCAGCCACACGATCAGGAGCACTACGCCGCTGCCAATGATCAGGACGGCCGCATCACGGAGAAGGCGCTTCACAGGCTCACCTCCTCGGCGCTGAACACGACAGCCTCGCCGTCGATTTCGTAGCTCAGGTAACCTGAGGCCAGCGCCTCAGCGATCGAGTTCGGCAGGTTGAATCCCTCACGCAGGATCCGGGTCGCGGTAATGGCGTCAGTGGGGAACATCGCCTTCGCGAAGCGGATGATTCCGGGGGTGTAGCACCAATCGGTGCTGTTGAGTCGGTAGGTGTTTTTCATAGTTATGTGCGGTTCGCCGCCCACTGCCTCCCCAGCGGAGAAGCAGGGAGCGACGATCAGCGGCAGGGACCAGCGAGGGTGAATTTCTCGAACCAATCCCAGACGTCTTCCTCGATCTCCCACAGCCAATCAATCTGCTGCTGGTTGAGTCGGACCGTATCGACCTCGCCTTCGTTTCGAGCGCAGTTGTAGGTAGCGCTGTTACCGCAGGTGTAGACCATCACAGGCGTTCCTTGTCCCGGATCCTCAGGGAAGATTTCTGAGGCGTCGAAGTCCACACGGAGACCGTGTTTGTGCAGCGAGAATTTAGGTTTCATGTTCATAATCAACGTGGACATCATAAAGCGGTTCATGTGGTTGTCGATACCTTTTTTTGATCTCAACGCATTTTTTTCAAAATCCCCCGGTAAACATTGGTTGAAATCGGTGTGCTGTCGGTCATTGTCAGTCATGCCGAGTCTGGAAAGATTGACGCCCGAGGTGAGCCCGAAGAGCCTGAGCAGAAGGGAGAATCGGACTGGGACGGTATTAGCGGTAGCGAGGGCGACCTTACCAGCGCAGATGGTTCTGCGTCTGCGACGATCGGCTGTCACCATGTCAGAGATCGCCGAGGATCCGAATGCGCCTGCACCAGATCGGATCTCCGCCGCGAAGGCCATGGTCTCCCTGCAAGACCAACTCATGGACCTGCTCGCCATCCCGAGGAGACCGGCTGCTTCATCTGGTAAAGGGAAGGCATCCATCCCCATCGACATATCTCCGGCAACCTTGGTCGGCTCCTCCCCATCCCTGCCTGACCTGACGTAACGCCATCCCCGACGGCTGTGCCTGACCTGCGGGTCCCATAAGGGATTCCTTACGGGCTGGACCGTCCCCACGGGGTGGGGTGGGTGGGGGCCGCGCTCGACGGCAGGCCACAACGGGACCCCCTCTCCAACACCTAGGACCGTTTTCAAACTCAACTAGGGGTCACAGGGGGCCTGTGAGGGGTATCCTCAGACCCTCACCCCACGTTTTTGCCCTCATTCTCAGCACTTAACTCTCTTCTGGTAGAGGGGGGAGAGGGTAAAGTCACTATTGATGGTTCCGTTGGATCCGCCGCCGCTCCGCCGCCGCTCCGCGTCTCCAGCCAGCGTCCGCCGCCGCCCCGCCATGGATTTCAGACATACCCTCGCCCCCCCCACCTTTTGTCATGACAAACGCTCGGAAGAGCCTGCAAACTAGGGGCAAAACGTGGGGCGAGGGTACAGCCGACCTTACACAGGTCCTGAAAATACCCTCACCCTTTTCTTCAGTTTTCAGACCCACGAATCGACTTTTGAGCCTGCTGGAGGCGTGATCGCCCAGCGGACCTTCCCGCCGGTCTTGGCCTTCGAGATGCGGTGAGGATCCTGCTCATGCAGGCGCGCTAGGTAGACGCCGCAGGCGGTGTTGAACCGGAAGAGGCGGTCGGCCTCCCTGGAATACTTGGAGTCACGGAGGAGGGTTTCGAGGTCGGCGGCCGTTCCTCTCCAGGTGAGGAATTCGTTCTCGAAGATCACGGTGTCGATGAGGCCAATGAGTTGGTGCTCCGGGGACAGCTGCATGAGTTCTTCGAGGATGGCTGGGTGCTGGTAGGCCTTGAGGCCGCAGCGGGGTTCGACGAGGTGTTCGGGGACGGTGAGGCCGTCGAGGTAGTGGGCGAAGGCGGCGAGTTCGGTTTCGAGGATGTCCTTGAGGACTTCGATTTCGGGGCCGGGCCACGGAAGGGTCTGGCGGACGCAGCGGAGGATAATGAGTTTGTCCATGAGGGACGGGTCGAGGGGCGGGAGGACCTGGAGGTTCTCGGGTTCGTCGTTGAGGGAGATGGACATAGCCCAGATGGGTTTGAGGGTGATGGCTTGGCGGTTCTTGGGGTGGCAGGACTGGTTCTGAGCGAACAGCATGGATTTAATGTTGGACCCGAGAGTGCGCCGGGAATGGATGTCGCGGCCGGGGGCTTCGTCTTCGATGCAGAGGTGCTCGGAGGTGAAGAGGTCGCCGTTGAAGTCGGTGGCGCCACTCATGTAGCGGTAGGGCTTGGCGATGCGGTTGCCGAGCAGGCGCGTGATGATGGCGGACTGGACGAAGGACTTGCCGCACGCAGCGGGGCCGACCAGCGCGAGTGCCTGACTGGATCGCCAGGTGCCTGTCAGGACGGCCTGCCGGCGGAGCGCGAGCCAGTAGATGAGGCGCCAGTACTGGTCGTCGTTCTGGTCGAGGAGATTGTGGAGGTAGGTCTGGAGACGGGCGGAATCGCCGGGGACGCCAGCGAGCGGGACGACAGAGCGCGTGACGAGGATCGTGCCGTACAGGCCAGCGCGGTGGCCGGCGAGTGGGCCAGCGTATTCGATCAGGGTGTCCCGGGTGCGCCGGAGGAGTTCGCGATCGACGTCTGAGGAGCCGGTTTGGTCTTTGACGTGGGAGACGCCGGACTCAGTGAGGAACGTGCGGACGCGCTCGCCGTTGATCTGGGCGTAATCACCCCAGGCGTTACGGGTCCACCACTGGCCGGAATTGGGGTCGTAGTGGAGGTCGTCAAGCGGATTAGGTGAGGCAGCCTGCGGCTCAGCGGGAACCGGGCGTGGTGGATCGCCAGCGGCGTCGAGGAGGCCCTGGATGGATACGTCAGGTGGGATCGGGTCAGCGAGGTCCCAGCCCTCGGGGAGGGAATCGGGGAGGTGAACCAGCTTGGCGGCGGGCAGGCGGGCTTTGAGGTAGACCATGGCGTCCCGGCCGGGTTTGTCGGCGTCGGGCCACAGGACGATCGGGGTGGCGCGTGTCAGGAGAGGGTCGATGGCAGCACGGGCGACCCGCTTGGAACCGCCCTGCCAGGTGAGGACGACGTGGGACGGGAAGAGCTTGGATGCTGCGACGGCGGTT
>Ga0315903_10000963_pt1 | contig 43576 bp, 47 predicted proteins | sample LakEriMetagenome_7_FD_203524 | JGI IMG/M metagenome (GOLD analysis project Ga0315903, IMG submission 203524) | Freshwater fungal communities from buoy surface, Lake Erie, Ohio, United States - Buoy 2 MA119 | ecosystem: Environmental > Aquatic > Freshwater > Lake | place: USA: Lake Erie, Ohio... | reverse complement strand
CCGCTTCTGAGATCGGCACGCATGTCGCCAAAAGGCTCGATTTGGTAGAAGGCCATCCACTCGGTGAGTTCGTCCGAGCCGATGCGGGCGAGCAGCTCGCGCACCGGCATCCCCAGCGCAAGCGCCATGCGAAAGACGAACCGTCGGGTGGGGTTGGCCTTTAGGCCTTTTTTGCGGCTGCCGCCTGCTCGGTACCGATGCCGTTTAGCCGCTGGGCCACCGCAAAGACACGATCGAGCGCCCGGGCGCTCTTGCGGCCCAGGGCAGCAATCTCGCTATCTTCAAAAAGGCGTGCACCGCTCTCATCACACAGGGTGAGCGCAACGAGCCGGGCTCGGACGTTTTCCATGCGACCGTCCCGCTCACCCTCGCGGGCGATGAGACTGGTCTCAAAGGCATCGCGATCGGTACCGCTCATCGTGCGCACGTACACATCGCCACCCCATTCGGGGACATGCACGGTTTCGCGCGGCAGGTCGTCAGCAGCCAGGATGGCGTCTTTGGAAAGAATATTCATGCGCTTTATGCCTCCGTAATGTCGCCATCGATTTCAATCGTGACGCTGGCCTCAACCACCGCATCCACGCCGCCTTGGACGCTGAACTGCGTCACATAGCCGTAGAAGGTCCAGGTCGCGGCCGGCGTGGTGTCGGTAAAGGTGATCTTGAATTGCCGGCGGGTGCGATTCGCGCGGTCAGTGCGCAGCCCCTGGTGGACGGCGTCATCCGGGTTGAAGTGCAACGACAGCGAGAGCTGACCTTCATCGCGAAGACCCACCCGCTTTTCCTTGGCAGTCGAGGCCAGATTGGTGACGTCAATGACCGATGCCTGGCCGCCGGGTCCTTGGAAGGACACGACGTTGGGGATGGTCTCAAAGGTGGTGGCGCCGAATCGGGCAATGGTGATGCCCTGCGCGGTGATCGCAGTACTAGGCATGAAAGGCCTCCAGGTGGGTTTTGAAAAAGGACCGTACGACCACCGTTACCGGTAGTAGGTGAAGTCCACAGAAATCCGGTAGATGCCGGCTTGAGGGTCGAAATCGGTCAGGCCCATACGTACATCGGCCACGGTGTTGATGTCAGCGAGCAAGGCCGAGAGCACCTGGTCTTGCAACTGTTCGCAGACTGCGAGCGTTCGGGCATAGGCATCCACCTGCACCCGGGAGCGCCTGAGCGGATTGGGGCCGTCAAGTGCGATGACCCGTTCCTCATCGATGGGCGTGTACACCAGCGTCGGGTACTGAGCGCCCTGGGGAGCTACGACTGCATACACCTGACCGCCCGCCAACTGCTTGATGGCGTCGTAAAAGTCCTGCATGGCTAGCGTCCATTCAAGGCTTTGGCCTCGATCTCGATTCGCTCAGTCAGCCGCTCTTTGATGGCGTCGACTGCCTCTCGTCTGCGGGACTCAAGCGCCGGGCGCAGGAAAGGTCGCGCAGCCATCTTGCGGGTGCCAAACTCCAGAAACCGCCAGTACCAGGCGTCTTGCGACAGGTTGCCGCGCTTGCCCTGATTGCGATACTTTTTGCCATGGCGTACCAGCACATAGAAGGTCTGGCGGCCTCCACCGGAAAGCTCACGGATGTGTTTCATGATCACCGAGCGTTTGAGCGTTCCGGGTGGCGGTTGCTTGGGGCCAAGCGACTGAGCCGCTTTGGGTGCCCGGGAGCGCGCCTCATCGCGGATCACCTTTGCACCGGCGTAGACCGAGGCTCGCAGCCCCCGGTTTGCGATGCGTTGGGGAAGTTCCCGAAGTGCGCGATCGAGTTGCGCCAGGCCCTCGATGCGTACGGTTTGAACCCTAGCCATCTCGAAGTCCTTCGCTTGCCAAGAGGATGATGGCGACATTGGCCTCATCGTCATTGAGTGCTGCGTGAATGGAAAAAATCCGGCCTCGAAAGAGCACACGCATCCGTGCAACGACCTGAGGATCATCGAGATCAGATCGGTAGCGAACCGTGATCTGATGCGTCACCTCCGCTGCCACCCGGTCTGCAATCCGAGCTTCCCGTCCCGAAAGTGGCTGGATGTCTGCCCAGACGGTTGCCACATCTGCCCAGACTTGAGTCGGAGCCCCGAGAGCATCCTTGACGGTTGTGGGCTGCTGAATGCGCACGCGGTGATTCAGTTGCCCGGCGCTGATGACGCTCATACGAGGCTCACCTTGAAGCCGTCGAGCAGGCCGTCCACAAAGGGCAAGGGATCAATGCGACCGCGGGTGAGCACCGACATCTCTTCCCGATGCCCGTAGAGACTTCCCACCCGCAACTTGATCCAGCTTTTGAGCCCCTCGGGCACTGCACTGGCAGCGCCGTAGCCCGCATCAAAGGTGACTGAAACAGCCCCCATCTGAGGCAAGGCGGGCGGCCAAGTCTTTCCAAACACTGGCGTTAGGCGTGCCGGCTCGCAGGCCACATCGAGCACAGAGTCACCGGCTGGCATCACCTGCGTGGCGCCATTCATGTCCAGATACTCGATGCTCACCACCGCCTGTACCGGGCATTTGGCGAGAAGGATCGCGTGACCCGGCAAGCTAAACGATGCGCCGGTGGCAGATTGCATCAGTGACGGCCCTGGAAAGGCATCGAGCACCAGCTTCCAACGAGCAGTGATCAACTGCCTGCCGGTCTTGGTCTCGGCTGCCTGGCGGGCCGCGGTGATGAGTGAGCCGATCAGCAAGTCATCATCGCCACCGTCCACCCGCAGGTGTTGCTTTGCCTCGGCAAGCGAGACGGGCTCCTGCGCGGGTGGGGTGACGAGTTGCAGCGGCATCAGACGACCTGGGCGACAGCAGCCTGGTTGGCGGTGCTTGCTGGCAGTTCACGGGCGTTGATGCCCAACACCTGCGCGGCGGTCTGGCTTGCAGCCACCCCTACCGTGACGGACAGGCGGACAAAACCAAAGCCGCTCACCGTATCAAGGTCCTCTGGCTTGACGTTGATGAGCGCCTGCTTGTTGTCCCCGCTGGCCTTGACGATCTGGGTGATCGCTTTGCCAGTGATGTCCTTGGCGCCGGTGCCCGAGGCATCTTGGGCCTGCTGGAGCTTGGCATCGACCGTTGCGCCCGTGCCAAGCACGCCGGTCTGGACAATGGCCAGAAGGCCGTGGTGGTTGGCCACTGAGATCCAACCCGTGGTGGCGGTTCCGGCCGCTTGGCTGGAGGGATCGAGCGTAGCCAGGATGGCGAGCAGTTCACTGCCCTTTGCATTGGGAAACATATGCGTTCTCCTTGAAGAATTGAAACGAATTGACGGCTACCGATCAGCGGGCACCGAGTTGCACGAAGGGAGAAAGCGAAGCGCTTCCCTTGGCTGGCGAGATCGGCGCTGCCAGCTTGGACTGCCCGTCCATGCGGAAGGTGGTCCTAAAAGCCGTCAGATCGGCATCGAAATACAGATGCATAGACGTTGCCGTTTGCATGCCGCCGGCCTTGGTAATCGTCTGGTAATAAGAAAGGTCTGCCAGCAGCACATCGCCTTGCCCCGAGAAGGTGTTGGCGTGTTGCGAGACGAAGACCGGCCGGCCCAGCAAAGAGCCGTAGGGCGAGACCTGGATGCCACCGACATTGATGCCAACGGGCAGGTAGATCGGGTAGTTGCCCAAGGTGAGCGTAAAGAGCGCGGGCAAGACGTCGTTGTTGACGATCCAGACCGCCTTGGAGAACGACCCTGGGGGCAGACGCGAGATCATCTTGGCCAGGTTTTGGGCAAGCAGCGTCTGTGCGGCTTGCCCGGTCTCCTTGGCCACCGTCACCGTCGAGCCACCGCTCATGCAACCCATGGGCACCCCAGTACCCGAGCCAAAGAGGATGGACTCGTTGGTCTTCCAGCGGATCGAGGTGGCGATCTTGTCGGGCAGGTAGGTCGACAGCGCGTTGGTGTCGTCAAGCAATTCGTCGGTGACCGGCACCAAGGCCATCAGCTTTTTAAGGCGCAGGCTGGCCAGACCCAAAACTGGCTTGGTCCCTGCCGCAGGCGTTGCCTCGCCTTGCCAGTAGGCGCGAATGCCGTTGGTACCCCAGGGCGTAGTCTCATCTTTGGGAAACGCCATGGTGTTGCCCGTGATCTCGACGTTGTCGGTCATCGGCAAGAGGGAGTCCTCCCCCAAAGAAAGCTGGAAGATTTCCTGCGCAAACTGCGGCGGCACCAGAAAGCCGCCGTCCTGGCCCGAGCCCTCGGCTCCGAAGTTGGCAGGTACCGCAGCACCCCGGTTAGCGCCGATCAGCAAGCGCTCATCGATGCCATTGCCAGGCTTTTGCGCATGGCAGACCGTTTTGAGGAACTCGCCCACGCTTTTGAATCCGTGGCGGGGGTCTGCCTCCCGGTTGTCCGTGACGGTCACGAACCCTCGCGCCGAATCGTCGGGCAGCATGGCCATTCGGGCTTCTTCCGCAATCAGCGCCGACTCACGGTCAATGGCCGCTGATGCCGCTTCGATTCGAAGCTTCAAGGCATCGAAGGCGTTCATCTCCTCCTCATTCATATCCCGCTGCTCGGCAGCTGCTGCATCGGTGAGCGCGCGGGCGTCTTTGATCAGGCCCGCTTTGCGAGCCTGCAGTTCACGAAGTTGTTTACTCATTTGGATCTCCAGAAAAAAACAAAGCCGCCCAACACCCACAGGTGTGGCGGCAAAAATGAATCGACAGGATTACCCCTAGGGGCTACTCATTTGAAGCAACCATGCGCGGAGGCCCGCAGTTACGCTCGATCGCACCACGCATATCAGCCTTGATCATGGTCGTTTATCCCAGCAGTACAAGATCCGCACGCGCGCGATCGATCTGAGCAGTACGCGACCTCGAACCGGGCGGGCCTTGTCTATCGCGCTTTTGCATTCGACTGAGCACGTCCTCAAGCGTGGCAACCCCATCCACCATGTTTTGCTCAAGAGCGACTTGCGCGCCTACAACCCGGCCTTGACCCATCCCATCCCGGACCTGCGAAATCGGTACCCCCCGGCCACGCGAAACGGCCTTGGCAAATGCAGCGTAGTACTCGTCCACCCGGGACTGCATGAACGATTGCGCCTCTGTGTCGAGCGGGCTGTAGGGGTTGCCCTCAACCTTGAACTTGCCTGCCGAAATGAGTGTGGTGGTGACACCGGCCTCATCAAGTGCCCGGCTGAAGTCCTGGTGCGCCTGCCACACGCCAATCGATCCCACTTCCCCCCCAGGGGTGACGTAGAACTCGCTAGCGGCGCAGCCAATCCAGTAGGCCGCAGAGGCGGCTAGGGAGTTGGCGATGGCCACCACGGGCTTTTGCGCCCGCGCCGCCATGATTTCGTCGGCCAGTTCGCAGACCCCATAGACACTGCCGCCAGGACTATCGATGTCGATCAGGATCTGGCTGACGCTCTTATCGGCAACGAGTTCACGCAAGGCCGCAGCAAACTGCTGCGTGCTTGTCATCCCTGGGCCCGAGACGGCATCGACCATGTTGCCGCGCTGGGTGATGACCCCGTAAAGAGGAAGAACGGCGATTCCACCTGGAGAAGGCGCAGCGCTGGATGCGCGGCGGATCTCGCGGGAAACGCGGTCAATTTCGATTTGTTTGAGGGTGTCGGGGTCAGCCGCATTGCCCACCGACCAGCGGGTGGCAATGCTTGCCAGCGCCTGAAGGCGCTCTGGCATCAGCGCCCAGGGGGTGGCCAGACATTCAGCGACCAGCAGGGATGGATTCATGGGTAGGTTCCTCGGTGGATCGGGGTATCGGATGCGCCTGAGGCGTCTGAGGCGTCTGAGTCGGTTTCGGACGTGTCATTTGGACGCTGGCCAGTCGTTAGGATTTCGGGGTCGGCCTTGTCGGCGTGGTTTTCTTCAACCATGTTGAGCGGTCGAAGCGGCTCGTCCAAGCCGTCAATGGGGTTCAGGTTCTCGGCGATCCGAGCCTCGTTGCGCGTGAGCCAGCCGTTTTGAATTCCACTTTGGTAGTAGGCCGAGCGGCTGGCTGCGTCACCGCGCATGAGGTTGGCAAAGTCAAACTCAATCTCCAGCGGATCGTTATCGAGCAGAAGTTCCGCTTCGATCGATGCCTCCCAGCGTTCGGCCCAGGGCGTCATGGTGTGCATCACGAACTCGAGCGACTGCTGCTCGATGTTCGAGAACGTGGCGCGGTCCAGGTCGGCAATCATGTGGGGCGGCACCCGAAATAGCCGGGCAATATCGGTGATCTGGAACTTTCTAAGCTCCAGAAACTGGGCGTCCTTGTTGGTCACGCCCACCTCATGGAACTTCATCCCGTTCTCAAGCACCAGCACCTTGCCGCGGTTGGCACCTGACTGGGCCGCTTGGTAGGACTCGCGAAAGACCTTTTTAGCCTCGGGATCTTTGAAGGAGCCCGGAAACTCAATCCAGCCGCCCGATGGCTTTGCATCATTGGCAAAAAATCGAGCGCCATAGTCCTGCGCAGCGAGCGCGATCCCTAGGCTTTCACGTGCAAGCTCAATCGGGTTCATGCCCATGACACCGTCAGACGATAGCCCTCGCAGGTGCCAGACGGCGCTTCGGACAAGGACAGTTTCATCGCCAAAGCGATCGGTGATTCGGTACCGAAACTCGCCTGAGCGCATCACCTCAACGCGAACCCGGTCGGGATGGATGGGCAACAACTCGGTGATCTCGCCACGGGGGTTGGTGATGATCTGACAGTAGGCATTGCCTCTGAGCGCAAGGTGGCCCTGAAGCATCTCCCGCCACTCGAATGGGTTTTGATAGCGGTTGGGCCGCCGGCACAAAAGCCGGTAAAGCCAGTGATCGATCACCCGGTCTTTGCCGCCGTCTTCGCGCTTTCGATACAGCACGATCGGAAGCGATGCCATCGTCTCCGACAAGATGCGTACGCAGGCGTACACCGCCGAAAGGCGAAGCGCCCCATCAGGCGAGACGCGCAGACCCGTTGCCGACCGGATCGAGACCGGCTCAAACCAAAAGTCTCCCCAGCTGGATCTGTCATCGCTCGATGCACGAAATCGCTCGAAGAAGTTCAGTAGTCCCATTGGTGAATGTCAGAAAACGACCTAGCCAGCTCGCTCAGAGCAGCATCAATTCGTAGTCGGATCCCAGCACCACGTTCTCCCCGGGCTTGATAGCCCGCGAGAGCGCCATGATCAGTGCCACGATGCCGTCGATCTTGTTTTCTGCTCGCTCCTTGCGTGGGTAAATGTTGTCTTTGACGTCCAGGTGCGCCACCACGTTGCTGGCCATCCAGGTGAGCACCGGGTCGCCGTCATGGGTCAGCTTCTTCTGAAGCACCAGGGCTTCAAGCGTCTTCATCGGCTCGCTGAAGTTCAGCACCGTCGGACGGACTTCGATCATGGGCAGGCCTTCGGCCAGCATCCGGGTCGAGAGTTGCGTGGCCTGGAACGGATCGAACGCCACTGCTTGCACCTCAAACCGCGAGGCCATCTCCAGTAGGTCTGCCTCAATCCAGCCGAAATCGATCACGTTGCCAGGCGTCACGGTCAGACGCCCAGTGCGCATCCAGCCGTCGTACTGGCTGTTGCCAGCGGCGGCTACCGTTTCCTCGGGCAGGTAGTACTTGCCAAAGACCACGTAGGCGTCCGCCATCTCAGGATGCAGGAACACCAGCACCAACGCGGCGATGTCCGTCTTGGTGGCCAGATCCAGTCCGATCCAGCAAGGCTGGCCCGTGAAGGCTTCGATGTCGAGGGTCGAGTCGCCGCAGGCATCCCAGGCCCGCATGTCCATCCAGGCCGTGTCAGCATTGACCCACTCGTTGAGGTGCTTGGTCTTGAAGTTGTTGACCGCACTGGGCAACTGCATGGCCTTGGCCTGCAGCGGCACCAGCACCTCGGGGCGGACCGAGATGCCCCAGTTGGGATTGGCCTTGATCAGCGCGCTCTCGGATGTCCAGTCGTCGCCATCGTCCAAGCCATAAATGATTCCGAACTGGGTGTCATCTTCGAACACCCCGTCGAGTAACTTGGTCACGAAGGTCCGGACCTCGTAGCAGATGCCAGCCCGATTGCTCCCCGCGGTGGTGATCACCCAGAGCAGCGAGTTGTCGCGTTTGCCGGTGCCGGTTTCGACCACGTCGTAGACGGTGCGCGTCTTGTGCGCATGCAACTCGTCCACGCATCCGAAATGGATGTTCAGACCATCCAGGGTCGAGCCTTCAGCCGATAGGGCCTCAAACTTGGAGCCTGAGGCCAGCACGTGCATGTTGTGTGCGCCAACCTCCACGGAAAACCTGCGCCGAAATCCCGGGCTGCGCCTGGCCATGGTCTGCGCGTCGCCAAAGACGATCCGTGCCTGGTCCCGCGTGGTTGCCAACGAATACACCTCGGCGCCACCTTCTCGGTCGGCAGCCAACATGTAAAGGGCCACGGCCGACGACAGGGTCGACTTGGCGTTACCCCGGGGCACCTCGATGTACGAGCGCCGAAAACGCCGCGTGCCATTGGGTTTGACCCATCCGAACACCGTCGTCAGGATGAACGCTTGCCAGGGCTCCAGGTGAATCGGCTCGCCCGCTAGCGGCCCCTTCACATGGGGCAAGCGTTCGATGAGCGCGCACAGGTTGTCAGCGGGCTGGAAACTCCTGCCGTCCTTATCCGAAAGCTTCGGGTTGAAAAGGTACGGACTGGCTTTGCCTTTGAATTTGGCGAGGTCATCCAGTTGTCGCTGGCAGGCCCGCTGTACCCAGCGGCAGGTCAGGATTTCTCCAGCCACCACCTGCTCGGCGTACCGTTTAGCGGTCGCCGCGTAATTCGAAGCATCCATCAACCGGCAATGTCCGCCCAGGGGTCAAAGGCATCTTCGGCAGACTCAATCGGCAATGCTACCCTTGAACGCGAAGCCGGGGTGAAGCCCATCTCGGTCGCGGCCTTGGTCATGATCTGAGCCTGCTTGTTGGCAATGGCCAGGTACGGTGACTGCATCGGCACTCCCGTGTTGGGGGCTTTGACCAGTAAGCCGGTCTTGGCGATGCCCGCCTGAGCCTTGCGGTAGAGGTCTGCGGCGCAGGCCCAGATTTCTAGGACCGACATGTCCAGGCGCTTGAGCAGATGGGGCGGTGCGCATTCCAGCGCATAGCGCCAAGCGGCCTTGGCCCCCTCGGGCATGTAATCGGGCGGATCGACCAGATCCCCTTGGGGCTTGGGTTCCCGCAGGTTCGTGCGGCACTTCTGGAGCGTCCCTTTGATCTGCTTGACTTTGGTCGGCAGCGGCTTACGACCAGCCATGAATATCCCCATCCGGGGGGATCCCCCCCTGTTTCAATTTGCACGCGGAAAAATTTGGGCAGGCGAGCGCATCTGCGCCTCCCAACCGTAGAGATTCAACCCCCCTACCTCGTGGGCAAGGGGGTCTAGCGCCGGCCGGCAGTCTCTCTGGCCGTCTTGCGGTTGTGGCAAGAGACGCAGAGAGGCTGCAGGTTGGCCCTGTCAAAGCGGGCACCGCCGTCCTTGAGCGGCACCACGTGATCCACCACCCCAGCCGCAACCAGGCGACCGTAGGCCTTACACACCAGGCACAGGGGGCTCTCGCGAAGTACCGCGGCCCTCAGCACCCGCCAGTCCTTGGACTGGTAGAAGCCGACCTCAACATCAAAGCCACGCCTGGCCCGCCCATAGTCACGGTGCGCGCTGGCTCGGTGCTGGGGGCAAAAGCCCGGGCTTGCCAGTACCGCACCGCAGCCGGGGTAACGGCACGGCGTTGGGGCACTTCGGGGCATGTTGGGGTGTTGATCAAGAAATAAGCGACACAAGCTCTGAATTGACTTGGCTTCATCGGGAAGAAGAGCGTTCATACGAACGTCATCAACACCCCCACAAGGAGCCACCATGTCCTACAGCAGCACCAGGTTCACGGTCGATGAGCTTGGGTTCATCCAAACCGCCCTGACCAAAGTCCTCAGCGCAGCAGCCGCTGGGGAGCTTGACCTCAACCGTCTGGCCCGCGAGGAACTCGCCTCTCGAGGCCTGGACCTCGAAGGCAACTGGGTGGGCTTTGATCGAGCCCGCCAGATTCACAAGTTGGAGGGCAATGCGTGATGAACACCCAAGCCCGTGACCAACTCTTGCAACGCATTGCTGCCGAGCATCTCTTTGTCGAGACGCTGGAGACCCGCAACAGCGACCGACTCGACTTCTACGACGTGAGCGTTTGGGGAATCCGCCAAGCCCTCATCGACGCTTTCGAAGCTGGACGCCTTGCCAGCAGCAACCACACCCCCAACTGAAAAGGAGACGTCATGTCCAACAAACTCACCCCCACCCAGCACGCCATCCTCTCCCATGCCCTGGCTCAGACGCAGGGCAAGGTGCTCTGGTTTCCCGAGACCCTCAAGGGAGGCGCCAAGGCCAAAGCCATCGAAAGCCTGGTCAGCCACGGCCTGATCTCACAGAAGAAGCGCGAGACCGTGGTCACCAAGGCCGGCTACGAGGCATTGGGCCTCAAGCCCCCTGTCGTCGAGCCGCGGACCGTTCGAACCCGGGAGACCAGCAAACAGGCCACGGTGATCAACATGCTCAAGCGGGCCGAGGGTGCCTCCATCGAACAAATCTGCGCGGCCACCGGATGGCAACCGCACACGGTCCGAGGCGCAATGGCTGGCGCACTCAAAAAGAAACTGGGACTGGACATCCAGTCCTCCAAAGAGTCCGGTGGTGCCCGCACCTACCGCATTGCCAGCCAGGAGACACCGACATGCCAAGCATGACCATCACCGTAGAACGAACCCCGATGACCCTGCGCATCGATGGGCGCGAGATTCGAGTCGAAAAGCTTGGAATCAAACTGCCCTTTGGCCGTAAGCCCACCGACCTCACAGACATCGCTGCAAGCGGCGACGATGCCGTCTACATCACCGAGACCCGGGAACTCTCAGCTGAGGAATTCGACGCCTTTGCAGGGCAACTTTACAAGTCACGGGACTGGCTCGACGGCAAAGGCGGGTACTGGGAGGACGGTCGCCTTTGCGTTGAAGTCCACGCACCCGGAAGGCCGTACCTCTTTGTAGACCCCTCAGGCAGCGATTACGGTCGCTACGTCGCCAGACTCGGCTGAATTGTCAGAAGGGTCGGCGGCTGGGTCTCCCAGGCGGGTGGCTTTACGACCGGTGAACTCTTCCCAACGTTTGACGATCACGTCCACGTACTTGGGGTCGAGTTCGATGAGCCGGGCTCTGCGTCCAGACTTCTCGCAAGCAATCAGCGTCGAGCCTGAGCCGCCAAAGGGGTCCAGTACCAGGTCCCGGGTCTTGCTGCTGTTGCGGATCGCCCGCTCGACCAACTCCACCGGTTTCATGGTGGGGTGCAGGTCGTTCTTCACGGGCTTCTTGACGTTCCACACATCACCCTGATCGCGAGCACCGCACCAGTAGTGGTCGGCACCGTCTTTCCAGCCGTAGAGGATGGGTTCGTATTGGCGCTGGTAGTCGGCCCGTCCGAGCGTGAACGTGTTCTTGGCCCAGATGATGAAGGTGGACCATTTGCCACCAGCAGCGCGAAACGCAGCTTGCAGGGTATCGAGTTCACTGGAGGACATGGCGATGTACACCGCGCCCTTGGTTCGAGTGAGGATGTTGTCGCAGGCATCGAACAAGAAGCTGCCGAACCCTTCGCCCAGGTTGTCGTTCATGATGGGGCGGTTCTTGCCACGCATCTTGTCCTTGGCCGTGTTGGCGTAGTTCACGTTGTAGGGCGGATCGGTGAAGGTCATGTCCACCAGCTCTTCACCGAGCAAAGCCTGATAGTCATCAGCCTTGGTGGCGTCGCCACAGAGCAGCTTGTGCTCACCAAGTACCCAGATGTCACCCGGCTTGGAGACCGGAGTCTCGGTGACCTCAGGTACCGCATCTTCATCGGTCAAGCCGTCTTGGGTTTTCTCTTCGCCGGCAATCAAAGCCTCCCACTCCTCGGTGGAAAAGCCCGTGAGGCCAAGGTCAAAGCCAGCGTCCTTGAGCTCGGACAACTCGATGCCGAGCAGCTCGTCTTCCCAAGAGGCGTTCTCACCGATCTTGTTGTCGGCCAGGATCAATGCGCGACGCTGGGTATCGGTGAGGTGCTCCATGGGCACCACGGGAACCTCGGCAAGACCGAGTTTGCGAGCCGCCAGCAACCGACCATGGCCGGCAATGACGTTGCTCGCGCCATCGATCAGGATGGGTGCACCCCAGCCAAACTCCCGAATGCTCGCGGCGATCTGAGCCACCTGAGCGTCGGAATGCTGCTTGGCATTGCGCGCATAGGGGATCAGCGAATCGACCGCGCGGTATTCGAGTTTGATGGGGTTCATGAAGGCCTGAAATGAAAAACCCGCCTCGCAGCACCGGGTGCATGGGGCGGGTTTGAAGGGCAGAAAACAAAACGCCCACCGAGATGAACTGGGTGGGCGTGATTTGAGTGATTAGCTGAATACTAGCCCTTCAATACATATCGGTCAAGCACTTTCAGCGTGAATATCCGTAGTGAACTGCCAGCACTGCGAGCGCACCGACCAGGATGCCTTTGGCCTCGTACTGATTGAGCGTTCGGCCGTTCCACCCCTCAACGGCAGACCACTCTTTCACGCTGCGACCCAGACCTGCCACATGCCACACGGCGCAGCCTCCCGGGCTGCTGATTCCGCCTACCGCGTCGAGCGCCTCATGCATGCGTTTGCGTGCCCAGACCACCCGCTCGGTCATGCTGTCCTTCCACTGACCACCGGGAATGCGGGTGAGCGGCGGAGCGCCTGCCGGATCCATCTGGGCAAAGACAAAGGTTCGGTTGAAGTCCTGGCCTGCGTCGTGCATTTGAGGAGTGATTGAGCCGTTGCGAAGCAAGATGCCCAGGGAGTCGATGCAGCGAAAGTGCTCGGTGCGGTAGCTCGTGCCTTCTTCGGCAAGGCTGTTCCACTCGGCAAGCCGGCCGCCGACCAGGCGAACGACACTGCCGTGCTCCAGGGGGTGCATGACCGGTTTTTTAGCCATGATGGGCACCTCCCGAAGTGCGTCCAGCACTTTGCGCCAATGCCCAGTCCAGGACGGCCAAGGCATCAGCCTCGTTGTCATCTGCCACCAGGTAGCCTCGGGCACGCACAGCAGAAACCATCTCGGACTTGCCAGCGTTTCCCTTGCCGGTCACATGGCGCTTGATCGTGCCCACGGGGACGCCTTGGTACGGGATCTTTTGGTGCTCGCACCAGCTGGTCAGGGTTGCCAGAAAGCCGCCGTAAGCGTGCGCGGCATCAACTCCAAGGTGACGGCGCACCTCCTCGAAATAAACCGCGTCCAGCCCAGATGCGGCGCCTCTCGGGGCTGTCGTAGCCAGGAGTTCATCGAGCCAGCGACGAAAGCGCAGGTAGCGCATACCGCCACCCTCGAATCGCTGGGGCTTGAAGCTGACATAGCCGTGGGTGACCGAGCGATCCGGCAGGCTCAAGGCCCAGCCAGTCGTTGTGCCCAGGTCCAGCGCCAGAACGGCTTGGGGTGTGACGTTGGGTTGTGAATCTTGCGGGTGATGCATCGGGGAAGTCCTCCAAGGGTGCGAACAAGCGCTCGTGCCAACTTGTTCAAGCGACCTGGAGGAGCTCAGGCATCGCCGGGTCAGGGCTGATGCGGCTCCCTCATGTCCGTTTCTGTTACGGCTTCGGGGAAGTCAAAGCAGCTCACGTGGCAGTGGCCAGGGCCAGCTTCAATCTTTCATCTTTCAACGCCAAGTGCATGGGCCTTGGAGTAGTAGAGAGATATTTCAATATTTATTTATTTCAATCTAGTTCTCTTTCTCTCTGTCTCTGTCTGGGGGTGGCTTCGCGCGCGCGAGGCTCTAGGCCCCCACTTTTTATATGTGTATCTCTAGTGGGGGGTTTGAAAGATGAAATTACTGAAGCAAGCCCATCCGGGCGCCACCCGCACCTCATAGGACCTTGATCCACTGGGCCGGGCGACCCTTGCTTTGCAGGGCCATCATCTCGATCAGCCCGGCCTCAGCCAGCGTGCGCAACACGCCATCGCGCTGGCGGTGGTCCATGAACTGGGTGCGCCTGGTGAAATCGCTCTTGGACATGCCAGCCATGCCCGCATCCCGCAAGATCTGCATGGCCCGCTTGTGGTGAGACTCGACCTGGTTCTCGGACACCCGCGCAGATGCTTCACGGATGGTGAGTTCGGCACAGTGGCGCGAGAGCATGATCCCCCACTCGGCATCGTGATCCTCAATCTGGGGGTCCACAGGGTCACGCGATACCGCTCGAATGAGCGCCAGCTTGGTGGCGTTTTCCTCGATCCGGGCCAGGATGGACGAGTACCCGGTGCCTCGTGAGGTGCGAAGGCGCTCAACCAACTCCTGGTCAAGCTGGCGGAAGGTGGCTCTGGCTTGCGGGGTCATCGGAACCACGCGGGGATCCACCAGCACCTCATCGATGGCACCCACATCCGTGAGATTGCCGTTGAGCTTGCCCCCTCCCTGGTGGATAAGGATCAACCGGTCAATCAGGTCTTGGGGCGGGTCGATGACGCCAAACGCCTCGTTGCTGTCCGGAAAGTCGTCCTCGCTTTCCATGATCAGAAAGCGGGCCAACGACCCGTCTGCCACGTTGGACGCCTGCAGCGCCTGCCAAAAGTGCAAAGGCGTCGTGGTGCCATAGATGCAAGCGCATGGCTGGTGAATGGCCCGGTGGGCGTTGTTGTGCTGGGTGCTGGCGTATTCCACGCCGAAGTAGGTGGTGCCCGAGGTGGTGTAGAGCTCAGTCATCAGGTCCAGGATCTCGCACACATAGCGCGGCGAGCGCTTGCGATCGGCCGCTGCCGAGAGAAACATCCCGAACTCATCGAGCTGGAACAGGATCGCAGGCTGGCGCTGGATGGCCGTCAGTAGGCCTGAGCCTGATGCGATCTTGTTGCCGCCCAGGTATTGCAACAACCCGGCCTTGCGAAACAGTTCGTTGATCACCACACGGCTATGGTTTTTTCCGGCACCACTCTCGGCGATGCCGACCACATAAAGGTTCGAACGGATGTTGCTCTCGGTTCGGTACTTGCGCCCCATCAGTGCCCCGATCGCACACAGGCTCGCACCGAGTGCGAGCACCGGCTGAGGGCGCTTGGCCGTCGCTGCCATCAAGGCCATCATGTCTGCGATCACACCCCCCACCTGATCCCAACCGACCGGCATGGGCTTGGGCGGAGGCAGAGAGATTTCCTGCGGCTCAATGGAAATGGGGTCAGCAGCTTGCAGCGCCTGCAGCAGCTCACGAGCCGGGTGGTGCCCGTTCATCACGATCTCGCCGTTCAACTGCATTTCGGCGTCGGGCTCCCACCCGTTGTCCAGCGCCAGCTTGTAGATCGTACCGGCGCCTATGCGCTGGGGGGCAAAGCTGCGCCAACTGCGTGCCGTCGTCTTGGGGTCGTTCTTCTGCGAGCTTTCGGACCATGCCTCAAACAATGGCCAGCCTTCATCGCCCAGCGCCCCCTTGATGGCCATGCCAATACGGACCCAACTGTCGTAATCCAGATCCGCGTTGACGATGTGCCTGAGGGCATCTTCAACAGCCTCATAGGTACCACGCTGCTCAGGCAGGTTGGCGCACTCCATCGGTGCACGCAAGCCAACGCCCAGGGTCTTGGGACGCAACTCGGCCGGAATCAAGCGGTACGCCTCCTTGGCGAACTCCCGGGCCTGGGCCTCCGTGATCCCAGGCAAGTCATCAGGGCACAGGTCCGCCAAGGTGCTCACTGGCCAGTCATAGGGCTTGCCGGTATCGGGGTGGATGCCATAGGCAATGAACTGCTGGCCCACGCCAAGGACCTCAATGGGCGGGTACTTGAAACCAGAAAACGGCTGCACGGCTCGGTAGACCAGCAGGCGCTTAGGTGCGTGGCCAATGCGAACCGCAGGTGTGTCGCCCAGCATCCGCTTGGCCAGCGCCTCGATCTCCAGCGCGATGGTGGGCGAATCGAGGATGTCGATGTCAATGCCGATCACCCGGCCCGCGGCAATGCCGATGCCCGCTTCTGGCCAGTTACCCCAGATGTCGACCTCGTTGTCGGTGGTGTCACGCTCGCAATGTCGACTCCACTTGGGGTACTCGTGCCAAGCGCCAAGCTTATACAGCCCCGGCTTCTTGGTGTTGGGTTGAATCGGCAGGATCGGAAAGCCGCGATCGACCAGGGTGGCGCCAAGTTGCGCCATGTAATTCTTGTTTGTCATGGCGTTCCTTAAAACGGTGGGTCATCGGCATAGGCCTGGCGAAGAAAGTCTTGAAACGCAGTGACAGCCACATCGATGAGAGTCGCCCACTCCTGCTCGGTCCAGCTTGCAAGATCGGTCTTTCCGATCTCCTCGACAAAGGCGCCCGCGCTCATGCCAGCAGCTGCCAGCGCATTGGTTTCATGTTTGTTTGGATCAATCATTCCCTTTAACCTTGCAGTGATGTTTTGGCAGCGCCGAGAGCACTGTTTGCTGTCTGGCGCGTCCTCACGGATGTAGCGAGGTGCGAATCCATAGCCGCGGGCATCCCTGCGGCAGATCACGCACATCATGGAAACCGGGCCCCGACAATCTCGGTGTAGCGACCACTTGGGCGCACGGCGATCTCGGAGGGGCAGCGCAGCTTGGGTGCGCAAGCGATCGCTTCATCCACCCGCCGGGGCAACGGCAGGCCCTGGGCACGGTTGGCCCACCAGGAGGCCGCCTTCTGACGCGGATAGCCCTGGTGCTCGATGCAGATCCACTCGCTGTGATGCGTGAGCCCACTCCAGTAGTCCACGCGCAATGATGGTGGCTTGCCCGGCTTGTCATGTCGGGCGTAGGAGACACGGGTGACCGGTACCCACTCGGACTTGCCGGAGGTCAAAATGTCCAGGTTGCTGGCCTTGGCTTCGATCTTGAGTTCGGGCGGCGGGAACACATGCCCGCAATCAGGACAGGTGCGCACCGAGGCATGCACGATGCTGTCGCAATCGGGGCAGGCCTTGGTGGGCGCCACGCCATCCTCACCCCCCTTGGGGCGCTTGGGCTTGACGGCATCAATGGGGCCGTGGCGAGCGATGTTGCCGGCAAAGTCCAACACCAGGCAGTCGGTCTTGCCAGGGGCCAGCCGACAACCGCGACCCACGATCTGGACATACAGTCCCGCCGACTTTGTGGGACGCAGCATGGCCAGGAGGTCAACGCCCGGGGCGTTGAACCCGGTCGTCAGCACATTGGCGTTGGTCAGGCATTTAATCTTGCCGGCCTTGAAGTCGTTGATGATGGCCTCGCGCTGCGCCCCGGGCGTGTCCCCAACGATGGTCTCGCAGCTCACGCCGCGCGCACGAATCGCATCGCGCACATGGTAGGCATGGTCCACACCGGCGCAGAAGATGAGCCAGCTTTTGCGGTCCTTGCCGTAGGAGAAGATTTCGTCAACGGCGGCCTGGGTGATTGAGTCCTTGTCTACCGCCGCCTCTAGGTCCTTGGCAATGAACTCGCCACCTCGAGTGCCCACGCCGGTCAGGTCAATCTGGGTGGCCATACGCTTGGAGATCAGCGGGGAGAGGTAGCGCTGATCGATCAACTCGCGCACCGACACCTCATAGGCAATGTCAGTGAAGATGGCGTCATCGCCCTCATGCAGGAGTCCGGAGTCCAGCCGGTACGGCGTAGCGGTAAGGCCAATAACCTTCATCTGGGGGTTGAGCCGGGCTAGGTCAGACAGGAAGCGCCGGTACATGGTGTTGCTCGAGCGCGGAATCAGGTGCGCCTCGTCAATGAGCACCAGGTCACACTGCTGAACGTCATAGACCCGCTTGTGGATCGACTGGATGCCAGCAAAAAGGATCCGGGCATGGATATCGCGCTGCTTGAGACCGGCCGAATAGATGCCCGCGGGGGCCTGCGGCCAGAGCTTCTTGAGTTCGGTGTAGTTCTGCTCGATCAACTCCCGCACATGGGTCACGATCAGGATGCGCTGGTCCGGATAGGCCTTGAGCACGCCCTCGACGAAGGTGGCCATGACCAGCGACTTGCCACCGGCAGTGGGGATCACCACCAACGGATTTCCGGTGTCCTCATGGAAGTAGTTGTAGATGCCTTGAATGGCGCCGCTTTGATAGGGGCGAAGGACCATCGAGTGGTTTGTGCTCATGCTGGTGCTCCTTAAAAGGTGTTCGCATACTTGTTCATACCGGTGTCGCGCCAGCGATTCCCACTGGCGAACTCGTACTCGACCCAGTCCTCGCCCGCGTCCACTTGCTGGCCCGGTACCAGCGATGGGATGAAGAGGTGCATGGCGCAGGCAGCGCGCTGGTCGGCCTCGGTCAAAGAACGGTCATGGCGTGCGCAGTTCCACCCACCGTCGACGGGTGTCGCATGCAGGCAGGTTCGGCAATTGATCTCGGGGGCTGCAGCCTCTGCGGAACCCGCGTGGCAGACCGGTGCGTGGTCACACATGCGGCACTGATACCAGGCGGGATCGGTGCTGATACGCGGTGGTGGGGTGGCCGCGAAGATGACTCGCTCAGCCTTGGCCAACAGGCCCTGCGCAAAAGCCGGATCGGCCTCGACCCGTTCGACGTAAACGTCGTCAGTGTCCTTGCAGACGGCCAGATACATCGCCCGGGTCAAGCCCATGAGGTGCATGTAGGTCTGCATCTGGGCAAAGTGCAGCGGCTTGCTCTCGCGCACTTTCTTGGCCATCAGATCGTTGAAGCTCTTGACCGAGTGCGTCTTGAACTCCAGCACGTGCCAGGTCTTGGGTGCCTCCAGCAGGTTGACGGCCACGCCATCGAGCGAGCCCCCAAAGTGGCCACCGTGGGCTTGAACCCGAAACTGGCGCCCCGTGTCCGGATCAACTTCCAGAACCGTCGCCCCGGTGCGGCGCAGGTTCTGAACCAGCCGGGCTTCTTGCAACTGGCCAGTCTCAAAAAGGCGCAAGAGTCGGCCAGGATGCCGGGCGCGGGTGACCCAGCGGAAGTCAAACCAGAGGGCGCGCTCACATTCCTTACCGATCAGGGATGCGCCGAGGTGCGCACGAAACCCGTCTCCCGCGTCGGCTTCGTAGGCAGCGAAGATCGCCTCTCGGGTGGGGCTGGTGATGCTGGGCAATTCAGCCATGCTGCACCCCCTGCTTGGCGTGAAGCTCCCGGGCTCGGGTCACCGCGGCCTGCCAGCGCTCATCGTCGCAGTCGGCACGCAGTACCTCAATCAGTGCATCCTTAAACCGCGCCCGGTGGCCTCCAGGCTCAGCCGCATTCAACTTGGCCATGTGAGCAGTCAACTGCGCCAGTTCCTGCTGTTTCAAGCGCAGCGCCGTCTTGGCCCGGTGGAACCAGGTGGCATCGAGCGACTTCTTTTCTGTCTGGCGACGTATGTCGGTCGTGGCGATCTGGATCCGGATGGATGCGATCTCATCTTGAAGCGCGGCCAACCGCTCACGGCAGCCCTGCAAAGTGTTGGGCAGTCGGATTGGCGTGGCCGCTGGAGCGTGCTCATGCATGCCCGGGTCCTCCTTACGCCTGGCGCTTCCAGGGCAGCCCGTTGGCCGCGGGGGTGGCGGTTGGGGCGGCCGTGATGGGGCGTGCAGCAACAGGGGCTGAGGGAGGCGTAAATGGCTGTGTGGACTGAGCGACCGCTCCACTGGCACCGCCTCGCGGCAGATAGCGGATGGAGTTGGACTCACCGTACAGGCCCTTGGGCGGGCGCACCCGCACATCAAGGGTGATAGGGATCAGATGCAACTGCTCGGAGTTACTCACCTGCATCTTGCCCACGGCGCGGCAAATCGACGACAGCGTGCGCTTGGCGATCTCTACTGTGTCGGGATTAGCGTTGACCAGATTGAGGCGGTCGAAAAGCTTGCGGCCGGCGTACTGACCTTCAAGGATGTCGACTTCCAGATACAGGTACTGGCCAGTGCCGTCTTTGGTCGGGCGCATTTCGCTGGCGACGATCTGGCCGAGGTACTTGCCCGGAGGCAGGACGTCGTAACTGGTGCTGGGCGCGACAGAGGATGCGTCGAAGGTTTGTCCGAATGAAGCCATGGTGATTTCTCCTTTTTCAGGTGCGGGTGGTGGTGGATGGGATTAGGGTGGGATGCAAGGTTTCAGGCATGGCCTGCGCAAAGGCAGACCACTCAAGGGGAAGCGTGTCGGGCAGGTCGTAGCGGTTCTTGGCCAGGAAGGCTGGGCGTTCGACCGTGTGAATCACACGTTCGCCGGAGCCCACGGCACGACTGACCTTCTTGTTGAAGCCGACGTCCGCCTTGACGGTGGAAATCCGGTAGTTGGCAAACAGCACGACGTCCGAGTGCTCTTGCAGCAATGCTGCGGCGCGGGCATGGAGCTTGATCACGTAACGGTCGTAGGGGTCGTGCTCAGGCGAATCGAAGCGCTTGATGTCGGTGTGCGCGATCTGCACCACGGTCATCCCGCGGTCATCGCGAAGGGCGTTGAGGCCATCGATGTACTGGCGCCAGAGGTTCAGGGCCGCGACGTAGCCCTTACCGTACCCAGCGTCCTCGATCGAATTCCAGCCGTTGTCGCGGCAGGCTTTGGCCCAAACCAGCGGTTCAAGCCAGTCCACGCTGTCGATCACGACCGTGGCGAAATCGTGCTGCTCGGTGTAGAGCGCCGCCAGTGCCTCCATCACTTCGTCGAAGGTCTTTGACAGCGGGAAATTCGCTGCGGAGTTGGTGCCCAGCCCATCTTCGGTCTGAATGAACACGGGTTTGTTGGCCTGGCCGGCGAAGGTGGTCTTACCGACCCCAGCAACACCGTGAATCAGCACCCTGGGCGGCTTGGGTGTGCCCGCCCGGTTGAGTTGTGCAAGGGAGATAGCCATCAAAGGTCCTCCCCGAACTTGCTGTCATTGGCCGCCTCAGGCACAGCACCGTCCACGATGCGCTCAAGCTTGTAGGTGGGCTTGCCGGCTTTGAGGGTGCGGGCGGGTTCAAACAGTTGGCGCACTGCTGGCGGCCAGGCCGTGTACTTGGCCTCGGCAACCTTGATCTCCAGGCTCACGTAGTCCTCGGGGTTTTCGCCCCACTTGCGCAGGGCCTCGACGGCTTCCTTGAGCTTGCGTTGGTCGTATTCAGTCCGCTTTGGCAAGTCCGCCACAACGGTGAACCCGTCGTCGGAGAACCGCACCGTACCGGTGGACTTACCAGCGTCCTGGCGCAACTGGTGCGCACGCTCACCGAAGCGGCGGTGCAGCACGCCTTGCAGGAACTGCCTGTAATGGCAGGCGGTATCTTCAGTGTCAGACACCTTACGGATGAGGCGGTCGAGGTCCGCCAGTGGCAGGTTTTCAACCTCTGCCATCACATAGTTGCCCATCTCGTCGAGGGCATCGGGTTCAGGGATCATGGGGACTCTCTTTCTCAATGGGTGCCGGTGGCGGGCACAGGGGATGGCGTACCTACCTGGCGCAGGCGGGTGCGGATTTCGGGGGGCGTGAGGGTGTTGGCCGATCGCACGGCGATATAGCGGTAATGGCCGTCGGCCACCTTCAAGCTGAACAGGTGGACCAAGCCCAGTTCGCATGCGATCCACATGCGCCGGGCGACCGAATGCAGCCGGTTTCGCTCCTTTGCGGGGAGCCCGCTACCTGTATCGGAGCGGTCCATCATCAAGAAACCCTCGTGGTACTGAATCGACTGACCAACCAGGGCGTTGGCGATCCAGTCACAGGAAGCGGCCTCCGTGAGTTTTTCCGCGGGTACGTACACCGGTGGGGTAGTCACGCCGGCGTTAACGCCTAGCCCAAGGTGGCTGCGCGTGGTATCGACAATAGTTTTTGCGTTCAACATCAAATCTCCAGGCGTGAGTTGGCCTACCACCACCGCCCAGAGGGGCGCGGCGTTTGTTTACTTCGTGAAGGTTCTTACCGGGCGAGAGGGCTGTTTTTCTCAGCCACCCCGCGATCGGTCAGGCAGCCGGCCGTATGCCGAACATGCGCAGGTGCATCTGCAGGTCGGCAACACGGCGGTAGAAGGTGGCGCTCGGAACGCCAGACGCCTTGGCGGCTGCAGCCAAATCGCGATGATTGGCGAGCAGATCCATCAGGCAGCGCTGATCACCGCTCATGTAGGCAAGAGCTGCCATCACGTCATGCCGGGTCTCAGCGTCAGGAAGCAAGTCCATGTTTTCGCCCCAGAACCACGTGATCTCGTCTGGGGGCATGGAATTTGACGACCCACCGTTTTCGTCATTGGCAGCGTTCTGGGTCGGTGCGAAGTCGTGAATTGCACGGTCAATGGCGACGACCTCCAGGGTGTCGACATATTGCGGCTCAGAAAACACCAGCCTCTGCCGGTCAGCTTTTCTGGCGTTCAAAAAATCAGTGGTGCAGTGCGCTGAGACAGTCCCTGTGAAGGTACCGGGTGCCCCACGGCTGGGGTCAAACTGCCCTTTGCGCCTGTAGATGTCACACAGGATCTCCTGACAAAGATCCTCACGCTCGGCTGGGGCCAGCCCGGCAGTCAGCGCTGCCCTATATGCACGAGTTTTGGCGGCATTCACCGCAGCCTCGTAGAAGGGGTCATTGGCCGCCGAATGGACACCCTTTTTTCGAGTTCCAGTTGACGCGTCTGCGTTGGGGTTCTTGGGGGTAACTCCAGGCTTGATTTCCGTTGGCAACATGTTTTTCCTTTTCCGTGTTCGTGTACATGAAGCCATTGGACCGGGGTTACTTCATGAAGGCACCGCAATTGCGTTTTTGGCTACCGCAGTTGCGGTGGGCCTGTTGATCTTTCCTTATTGATTGAGGCTCTTTTTGCCTTGGGCAAACTTCTCTTCCAAGCCACGCCTTGAAATCCCAGGCTTGCCGTCGTAATCGGCAAGAATGTGATCGATCACCGCGGATTGGCTGTTGAAAACCGAGTTGGACTTACCTGCTGGGGTCTTGCCGAGGATTACTGAAACCATGGCGCCAATGATGTTCAGGTAAGTGGTTTGAGCCCTGGGACCGGGGTCTTGTGGACTGTTGACTGGCGCCGCCGGTGCATCGAGACCAGCGACAAGACGATCGCGTTCAGCAGCAAGGCCATCACGTTCGCTGATAAGACTGTCACGCTCAGACCTGAGCTTCCGATATTCCTCGGCCGCCTTTTCAAGGCGAGCCCGAAGAGCGTCACGATCCGCTTGCAGAGAGCGGAAGGCGTCAGCGTTGATGGCGGAGTGAGTGTTGCGCTCGATTTCGTCAAACAAGAACGCGGGCTTGTCGGATGGGAACTGCGCCGCAATCCAGTCTTTCAGGTGTTGCCGGGAAACGTGCCTGCGCTCGTTGGCAACATGCTCGTGAACGACCTTGCCATTTTCTCGGCTGCAGGGCAGCAGACCCTTCTCGATCGCGTCATGAATTGCCCGGCACCGCGGCTCTAGGCACTTGATGTACGGATGCTTGAAGATGCCCCTGGAACTCTCGGTGCTGATACGCAGGGCTTCATCAATTTCATCGGGCGGGATTCCACACCAAAGCGCTGCGGCTACCGGGACGCGGTAAACGGTGAAATAGGCCTGGACTGCCTCACAACTGTCGTTTTCCCATGGTTTCTTGCTCATACGGGTCTCTTTTCATTTGCATGCCGTTACCGGCGTTCCTTTTGCGTTTTTGGTTCCTTGCTGCAACACGGTACTGTGGGCAGGTCAGTCAGTTCAGGCCTCTGGGGACTCCGCTGTAGCAGCGGCAGGTGCTTTGGCTGGCTCCATGTCCTTGGCCCCAATCTCGATGGCGCGGGTCTGCAACTGACGGAAAGTGCCTTCCTGGATCCGGCCCCTGAGTTGCCAGACCACCTTGTGGGGGTTGAGCAGCAGTACGTAATGGAAAGGCCCCGCTGACCCCTCCTTGGCATCGATGAAGCCGAGTTCGACCAAAGAGCGCATCCGGTCTTTCCAAGTGCTCAGCGCCCGCTCACCAGAAAAACCAGCCTCTACTGCCAAGGTCATGGGGTTATCAATGACCAGCAGCGAGTGATCAAAGGTTCGGCACCACATGACGAAGTAGGTACTGCCTGCGGGCTTGTTCTTGGTGAGCGCATCGATGATGTTCATCACCAGTGGCATGGTTCGCGGGATCGTGGTGAACCCGCTGACAGCCTTGCGGTTCCAGAGCATTTGCTCGTCGAGGTCGGGCCAAACGCTGTCGCGCAGGGCCTTGGCTTTCTCCTGCGCCTTGGAGATCTTTTTGGCGGCGGCTGCGTTGGAAATGTTCATTGGGGGCTCCCGTGAAAGTGCTTGTGTGATGGGGAAATTCTAAGCCACGGAAGAGCCAACTCACAATGAGAAAAGCAGCTCAATCTAGCTCCAGTGAGCGTCCGTTACTGCCAACTCAATATCTGAGTAGACACAACCAGCAGACTCTTCAGTCATGTGGGATGTTTTGCTTTACGTCTGAATTCTGATGTTTTCACATATAAATCAATGGCTTACAAATTTTTTGCTGTATTCACTGTGCTCCGTAATCAAGTTTTAATGTAATCATCGTTATCGCGTGCCGACCCCGGGAACTGTCACGATGGACTCCAGATCCGGTTTTACGGGCGTGACGGACGCGCTGTCAGGTGGTTGGCTGCCGAGTACAGGCGAGTGAGAAAACACCCGGGCTGCGCCGGTATGAACCTTCATGCCAGCCCAATCTCCACGCCCCGCCCCCAAGAAGTCCCCTGTGAAGCCCCCAGCAGCCGTTGTGGGGGCAATCCTGGCCCTGGCCGTCATCCGCCTACATGACCGGCGAGATGGACTTGATAACCTGACCGAACAGAGCGTTAGTACGGGGTGTCCTGACCACCAAGGAGAACCCCAGTGACCGAATCCGTTGTGGCCCGTGTGGCCGCCCTCAAGACTGCCAGCGCTGCCGATCTCAAGCAGACATGGCGAGACCTCTTCCACCAGGAGCCGCCGCCCTTCAACAGGCGCTTCCTTGAAACCCGCCTGGCTTATCGCATCCAGGAGTTGGCCTACGGCGGACTAAAGCGCGAGAGCGCCAAGCGCCTTGAGCTGCTCGGCGAGCAACTGGATGGGGGCAAGCTGGAGGTCCGGCGCCGCCGCCTCGACAACCGGCCCATCGCAGGTACCCGCCTGATCCGTGAATGGCAAGGCACCCCCTTCGAAGTGCTGGTCTGCGTCGACCACTTTGATTACAACGGCCGGCGGTACAAGTCACTGTCGAGCATCGCCCGCGCTATCACCGGCACCAACCGAAACGGGTGGGCATTTTTCGGTCTTGGCTCGGCAAGGAGCGCGTGATGACGGCGGAGCGTCGCCTGATCTGCGCGATCTACACGCGCAAGTCCACCGAAGAAGGGCTTGATCAAAACTTCAACTCGCTCGACGCCCAGCGGGACGCTTGCGAGAACTTCATCGCCAGCCAGAAATCCGAGGGCTGGATGATGGCCCGCGAGCGCTATGACGACGGTGGCTACTCCGGCGGCAACATGGAGCGGCCCGGCTTGAAGAAACTGCTTGATGACGTCCGATCCGGCATGGTCGACATCATCGTCGTCTACAAAATCGACCGGCTGTCGCGCTCACTGGCCGACTTCGCCAAGTTGGTCGAGATCTTCGACGAGCACAAGGTCACCTTTGTATCGGTGACCCAGGCGTTCAACACAACTACCTCGATGGGCCGACTGACGCTCAACATCCTGCTGTCGTTTGCCCAATTCGAGCGCGAACTGGCAGGTGAGCGCGTGCGCGACAAGATCGCGGCCTCCCGCCAGCGCGGTATCTGGATGGGCGGCATGCCACCCCTGGGTTACGACGTTGCCGACCGAAAGCTGATTGCGAACGTCGCCGAAGCGAAGATTGTCCGTGAGGTGTTCACGCGTTTTGCAGCAACGCCCTCGATGTCAACCCTGGTCAGAGACCTGCGGGCGCGAGGGGTCACGTCTAAAGCGTGGACCACAGCTAAGGGCATCGAGCGCAAGGGCAAACTGATCACCAAGGGTCACGTCTACAAGATGTTTAAGAACTCGGTCTACATCGGCATGGCCGCCTACAAGGGCAAGCAGTTCCCCGGCGAACACCAGCCCATCATTGACCAGGAGTTGTGGGACACAGTGCAGGCGTTGCTCAAGGCTGGAGACAAGCATGTCAAAGGCGGTACACAGTGCCGCAACGCGACATCCCCAACACTTCTGCGCGGTCTGCTGTTTTCACCAGAAGGCCGCGCCTTCACCCCCGCCTGGACCAGCAAGGGACCCAAGCAATACCGGTACTACGTCAACACCGACTCCATCAAGCTGGGCAAAGAGGCCTGCGAGGTCTGTCGCGTGCCAGCCGGCGAAATCGAAGGGGTCGTGGTTGAACAACTGCGGGGGGTGCTGCGCTCGCCGGAAATTCTGGCGCAAGCGGTGCACGAGGTCACATTAGCCCGCCCGGACATCAGCGAAACCGAAGCGATCCGTCACCTGCAATCCATCGATGAGGTTTGGGACCACCTTTTCCCCGCTGAGCAGGCCCGCATCGCACACGCATTGATTGAGAGGATCACCGTCCGAAAAGATGGGATCAGCATCAAGTGGCACACGAAAGGTATGCCGAAATTCCTGCGTGACTCGGTCATGCAGCCCACTTACCGGGAGGCCGCATGACGCTGGCTGAGTGCAACGCTGAAATCACTGATATCCCGATGTCCTTTCGCCCACGGGGAGGGAGGACTGTGATCGTGCTACCCGACGGCTCAAGAGGCGTGGTGCGCCGAGAGGCGACGATCGACAACACCATGATCAAAGTGATCGCACGAGGCTTTCGCTGGCAGCGGCTTCTGTACGACGGCACCTACGCAACGATTGAGGACTTGGCAGCAGCCGAAAAAATCAATCCGTCCTATGTCAGCCGAATCCTGCGGCTGGCCTACCTCTCACCGGTCGTTGTGCAGGCGATCCTGGACGGCAAGCACCCCGCCTGGTTGACGATGCGGCACCTGCTGGAGCCGTTCCCTACGGACTGGAAGCAGCAGGAGAAAAAGCTTCTCGCTCAGTTCCGAATCTGAGAGTTCAATGCTGCATCCAAAGCTGCCTGAAACACTGCTTTCATTTGCGCGTCTCCAACGCAGATCCGCACAAGCGTGATCTCAGAATGCTCTGCAGCCCGGCTGAGCAGAGCCCTCACGATGATCTCGGCCGCCAGTTCTGGCGGGAACTTGAAGACGCCGGTACCGATAGCGGGCATGGCCATCGACTTAATGCCTGCTTCCTTCGCAACCCGAAGCGTTTGACCGACAGCGAGGTCAAGGTACCGTTCAGGGTGGTCGTCATTGATGTAGCTGGCTGCCCGTGCATGGATGATGTACGGGTTGGGAAGCTCAAACCCTGGGGTGACCACAGCTTCGCCGAGTGCAATAGGCGAGTAGCGCCGGCTGTACTGCTCCAGTTCCGGTCCGGCAGCAGTGTGGATGGCACCGGCAACACCCGATCCAAAGCGCAGGTTCGCGTTTGCAGAGTTCACCAGCGCGTCCACGTCCTGCTGGCGGACGATGTTGCCGACGACGATCTCAACCCGCACTGCAGCTGACCCTCTTAGAAATCATCAAATTTATCGCGGGACCTACTTGATCTGACCCCAAAGTCATCCCGAGGGTTGTTGAAAACCGCACCAAGGCCGGTCGCAGTACTCCCCATACGTGTACTTCCATCGCTGCTGAAACTACCGGTCTGGGTGAACACCGAACCATCCGACCCAACAGTCGTAGAACCCATGAGGGTGTAGGTGGTCCCGTCGGAGGACACGCTGGTCGTGTCGGAGACCTTCTGGATCGTCTCCCCTTGGTCAGAAAACGCGAACCTACCCAAGATTTGCCAGAACGACATAGCCAGCCCCTTTCATGTTGTCCGCTGGATGCAACTGAAGTCCCCTCGAAAACCTGATCCAAGCTGAAGTAGAGAATCCACCCTATGGAGTCTCTACATGAAGAAATCAAGATTCAGTGAAAGCCAGATCGTCGGCATCCTCAAGGAAGTCGAGCTGGGCGCCAAAGTTGGCGAGACCTGCCGCAAACACGGCGTGAGCGAGCCGACGTATTACAAGTGGAAGAGCCACTATTCGGGCATGACCGTCTCGCACCTGGCCCAGCTGCGCGAACTGCAAGACGAAAACGGCCGGCTCAAACGCATGTATGCCGACCTGGCCCTGATGCACAACGCCCTGAAAGACGTTGTAGACCGAAAGCTCTGACCCCGGAGCGTCGTGAGCAGGTGGTGCAGTCGCTGATGGCCGAGCATGGCTTGAGCCAACGCCGCGCCTGCATCGCCAGCGGCATTGCCCGCTCAACGCTGCGCTACCGAGCCGCGCCGCGTGACGACTCCGGGGTCATCGCCTTCATCCAGGCCCACATCGCACTGAACCCGCGTCACGGCTTTGGCTTGCTCTACGACAGCGCCCGCCACCAAGGCAAGCCCTGGGGTAAATCAGTGCTTGGCCGCGTCTACGGCGAACTCAAGCTGAACCTGCCCAGGCGCGGCAAGAAGCGGCTGCCTGATCGCATCAAGCAGCCCTTGCTGGCAGCTGATCAGCCGAACCAGGGCTGGAGCTGCGACTTCATGGCTGATGCGCTGTGGTCGGGACGGCGCTTTCGCACCTTCAACGTCATCGATGAATTCAACCGAGAGGCCCTGCGCATTGAGATTGACACCAGCTTGCCGGCGGCCCGGGTCATCCGGGCCTTGAACGAATTGGTGGAGGTGCGCGGGGCACCGCTGTCGATCCGCATGGACAACGGGCCGGAGTTCATCGCCCATGCGCTGGCCGAATGGGCCAAAGCCAAGGGCATTGCCCTCAATCACATTCAACCAGGAAAGCCTACCCAGAATGCCTATGTCGAGCGATTCAACAGAACCTTCCGCACCGAGGTGCTGGACTGCTACGTCTTTGATTCTTTGCAGGAGGTGCGCCAGATGACGGCCGACTGGCTGCATCGCTACAACCACCATCGTCCCCATGAATCTCTGGGCAGAATCCCGCCCGTCGAATACCGTGTGAAACAATTCCCCAACCTCTACTTCTGACTGGTTCAGGAAAACGGGGGGACTTCACAACCCCAAAAGACCTTCAGATTAGATCCTATCGCCAGGCTCATCCGGCGAGCCTGTACACCAGCACAATATTTCAATCTTTCAACCGCAGATTGAAAATTTTGCACTATGCTGGTGTTTTCTACCATTCAACCGGCCAAGACCATGCCATCCAGTACATCAGACAACGCCATCATGACCATTGGGGAGGTTGCCGGCTACCTCAAGGTCACCGAGCGAACTATCTACCGGCTGGCGGGAGCAAAACAGATCCCAGCCTTTAAGGTGGGCGGGAGCTGGAGGTTCTCGAAGGCAGATCTCGACAAATGGATTGAACAACAGTCGACTCAGACAGACAACAGGACGACGAACGCCACTGAGACCGAATCCTAATTGTGGAAATGAATTAATACAAAAATTCAGCAAATTTTTTATTTTTCAAAAACATGCAAGCACGGACCTCAAGAAACTTGCGCCTAACAGATAGGGCCTGCCTAAATAAAGGCAAGCGAGTGTCCTTAGCATGAAAAGCATATTGAACAAGCTACTAAAAATAGCGGTCTCAAATGGCGTTGAGGCTGCGATAAAGTTACATATTGCAAAAGGTGATGATCTGAATGCCCGTGACGACGCGGGCAACACGCCGCTCATGATCGCGGCCAGAAAAAAACAGACCAACGCTTGCAGACTGCTGCTGGAGAATGGCGCCGACCCTCTCTTATTGGACTTAGAGGGGAAGAATGCAGTCAGCATAGCCTCAGAGGCAGGGTCTGGCGAGACCGCAGCACTTATACAGTCATTCGTGTCAATTCCAGTTGCAGCTCAGCCGACGGAACAGGTAGCAGAATCACCGCCTTCCGTCACAACCGAACAGGCAACGGATCCCTCTGCAGCATCAAACGACTTCACAATCGATCTTAATCAGGGTGAATTAGATTCGGAATGGAATATCGGGGATTGGGAGCCAGAAGAAGAGGCCCATCCTCCTGAAGAAGATCCTGAAATTGCGCTCAAGGTCAAAGTTCAGCAGAAAGCGATTTCAGAGCACGTTGCGATTGACACTTCGGCCGACTGGGAAGATTTTGACGTCTCGCTTCCCGAGTTTGCAGAACCGATTTTCAGAACGGCAATCGCGGAAACACGTGCTGCAGTTAGAAGTGCACTGCTCAGAGTCTTGCGGGAAGGAAGTGTTCCGGACTTCCAGATCCAAGACATTGCGTTGTCGGAATTCGGGATTGAAGATCTGGATTTCTCCAACAATATTCGTCAGGTCATTAACGATCTTGGTGGCCAGACGGACGAACGACACGAATATGTTTCCATATTTGATGACTTCACTGTTCACCTGAATGAAGAAGAGACGGCCGAGGAAGATCGTACCTTAAATAGTGCCCTCGAATACCTAGACGACCTTTCGGGGTCATCAAACGACCCAGGGCGCCTTTACATGCGCCAAATGGGCAGAGCTGAACTGCTCTCACGTGAAGGCGAAATCAAAGTAGCCAAGCGCATTGAAAAAGGTCTGATGGACATGATGGAGGCGATTAGCGCATCGCCTGCCACCATTGCCGAAATCCTACGTATGGCGGGCGAAATCCGTGAAGGCAAGGTCGTGATTTCCACCTTGGTCGACGGCTTCTTCAGCGCCGACAAGGCCGACGACCCTGTGACCGAAAAAGACTTCGACGAGTTCGACGAGTTCGACGACCTCGACGACCTCGACGATGCCGACGAAGCCGAAAACCATAGCGAATCCCAAGCACAGAACAAACATCTTGAGGAACTGAAAAACCAGGCTTTGGAACGGTTTGACCAGATTGCCAATCTGTTTGAACAATTGCACAAGGTCTACGAGAAGGAGGGCTGGGGAACACTCAACTACGTCAGGGCGCAGACCGCGCTGTCCGAAGAGTTGATGACCATTCGGTTCACTACCAAAGCCATTGAGAAGCTGTGCGAGATGGTGCGTGGTCAGGTGGACAATGTACGCAGGAACGAGCGCGAGCTTCGCCGCATCATCGTAAACAAGTGCGGCTACCCGCATAACCAATTCGTGACCGAATTCAGCGATCGCGATATGAAGGACAACCGTATAGCTTCACATTTACTCGACCTCAACTGGGTAGAGGAGCAGGCTGTATCCGGAATGCCCTGGGCTACCAACATAGGGCGGAATATTTCGCAGATTAAGGGTATTCAACGAAATCTGATTGACTTGCAGTATCGCGTTGTGGTTCCGCTGGATGAACTCAAGAACATCAACACACGCATGAACGCTGGCGAGCGCGCCTGCCGAGAAGCCAGGAGAGAAATGATTGAAGCCAACCTTCGGCTTGTGCTGTCGATCGCAAAAAAATACACCAATCGCGGACTGGAATTTCTGGATCTACTACAGGAAGGAAATATCGGCCTGATGAAGGCTGTGGACAAATTTCAATATCGTAGGGGCTACAAGTTCTCGACCTATGCCACATGGTGGATACGTCAAGCCGTTACCCGCGCCATCGCCGACCAGGCCCGCACCATCCGTATTCCGGTGCACATGATCGAAACCATCAACAAACTTAACCGGATCTCTCGTCAATATTTCCAGGAGCACGGGACCAAGGCTGACGTTTCCGTTTTATCGGATCGAATGGAGATACCCGAGGACAGGATTCGACAGATCATGAAATTCGATATAGAGATCGTACCCCTGGATACGTTAATCGATAAAGAGGGAAATCTGCAAACTGAGCTCATTGCAGATAGTGCTCAATCAGCTCCCCTGAATGCCGCATTGCAGCAAAATATTCATGAAACAGTCAGGGACATGCTGGACAGTTTGACACCCAATGAGGCCCGCATTTTGCGAATGCGGTTTGGAATAGACCTGTCAACAGATCACACGCTTGAAGAAATTGGACAGGTATTCGGTGTGACAAGAGAACGTATCCGGCAGATTGAGGCCAAAGCCATGCGCAAGTTGAAGCACCCGTCCCGAAGCGACAAACTCGGAGACCTAATTGATATCGCTTATGAGTCCATACAATCAAAATAATCATATGGCTACAAGGAATGCACCACCAAGGGCCAGCGCCATGCTGGAATCCCTGCGTGGGCTCGGTTACTCGACCGCTGCTGCACTGGCTGACATCATCGACAACAGCATTTCCGCTGATGCCACAACAGTGGATATCCAATTCAACTGGAAAGAGACGTCGAGCAATATCCATATTCTGGACAACGGGTCCGGGATGAGTGACCAAGAGCTTGAGAGCGCCATGACACTTGGCGACAAAAACCCTCTCGACGCACGATCACCGCACGATCTTGGCCGATTCGGCATGGGGCTCAAGACTGCCTCGTTTTCTCAATGCAAACGCCTTACAGTTGCATCCAGAAAGAACGGCGTCACCAGCTGTCTGCGATGGGATCTGGATCTGCTCACCGCCAATCCGGGTATGGGATGGGTCCTGATTGAAGGACCGGCACCCGGCTCCGAGGACCTGCCGGCAAAGCTGGAATCCCACGACCACGGGACAATCGTGATCTGGGAGGTTCTTGACCGCGTCGTCACCGAAAGCTTCACGGTCAATGACTTCCTGGCCTTGATGGAAGAGCAGGTCGAGCGTCACTTGGCCATGGTTTTTCACCGTTTGCTCGAAGGACACCATCCAAAGCTGCGACTCAATCTGAATGGGAAAAAGATCGAGGCATGGGATCCTTTCCTGAGTGGCCATCCCGCAAAACCATGGACATCGCCTGTCCAGAGGCACCGGACCTCAAGCGGAGACATCGAAGTTCAATGCCACGTCCTGCCTCACAGGGATAAGTTGTCAGATAAGGAATACGAGATCAACGGCGGTCCTGCCGGGTGGAATGCTCAGCAGGGTTTTTACGTTTACCGAAACCAGCGGCTTCTGGTCGCTGGTGGATGGCTGGGGCTGGGACAGCCCAGGGCTTGGAACCGGGAAGAGCCACACAGACTGGCTCGCATTCGACTGGATATCCCGAACACGGCAGATGCAGACTGGAAAATTGACGTCAAGAAGTCAGTTGCACGCCCTCCCGTAGCGTTGCGTCCCTGGTTGACCAGTATGGCCACTGACACGAGGGAGCGTGCCCGCCGGGTCTTTGCCTACCGGGGAAGCCCAACCAGCGTCAATACGAGTACACCAATCGAGCAAGCCTGGAAGGTGGAACGTACGTCCAAGGGAATTCGCTACAGGATCGACGAGGCGCATCCGAGCATTTCAGCGGTTCTTGATGACGCCACCTCCACCCAGAAGGATCTGATCATCAGCATGCTCAGGGTCATTGAAGAGACAGTTCCTGTTCAAAAAATCTGGCTGGACACCGCCGAGCAAAAGGAAACGCCAGTGACAAGCTTTGCCTCCAGTTCAGACGAAGCTGTTCTGAAGGTAATGAAATCCCTGTTCAGAAATTTGGTTGTCCAAAAGGGCATGGATATCGAGGATGCCAGAGCGAGACTCGCCTGCACAGATCCTTTTCAGAATTTCCCTCATCTGATTGCACAGCTTTCCGCACCGGAATCCTGAATGCGGGGATGAATCAGACCAGACAGGAATAGCACATGAGCGAATTCAATCGACCAACCAGCACCGTCATCAGCAATGCGCAGAACCTGCTAATGGAACAAGCCACCCAGAACCCAACCGCTTCACTGATCAAGGAAATGGTTGAGCTGGCCGCTTCCATCATGCCCCGACGGGAAGATGAACCCATTGATATCGAGGGTGCCGTTGCTGAACTGATCCGTCGTTACAGCATCTGGATCGGCAAGAACTCAACACTCTCCGACGACAGTGATCACGAAACGTGGCTTGGTTCTTCACGAAAAAAGGGATGGAGATACTGGCCAAGGTACAGGGACATGCTGGAGCGGAAAATGCCTCCGGCCGCCATAAATGCACTGGAAATCTCTACAGACGAAGTGCTTGGCCTTCTTGAGGACCCCAACCGGACTGGTTCCTGGGACAGGCGTGGGCTGGTGGTTGGGCATGTGCAATCGGGGAAAACCGCCAACTACACGGGCCTGATCTGTAAAGCGGCTGACGCTGGCTACAAGATCATCATCATCCTGGCCGGTCTTCACAACAACCTGCGATCCCAGACCCAGATTCGACTTGAAGAAGGGTTTCTGGGCTACGAAACTTCTGCCAACAATGATGTCGTCAAATTCATCGGGGTCGGCGAAATGGGACGCGATCTGGAGATCAAGCCCAACTGCGCCACCAATCGAACTGAAAACGGCGACTTCAGCACAAGGGTCGCGAACCACCTGGCCATCACTCCAGAAGAACGCCCCTGGCTATTCGTCGTCAAGAAGAACAAAACCGTCTTGGATCGCTTGCTGAAATGGATCAAGAACCATGTCGCCGATGCCAGAGATAACGAAACCGGACACAAATACGTCAGCAATCTCCCCTTGCTTCTGATTGATGACGAGGCAGATAACGGGTCAGTTGATACTGGGGAGCAGACATTTGACTCCGAAGGCAACCCAGACCCTGATCACGAGCCCAAGGCCATCAATAGCCGAATCCGGAAGATCCTGCACAGCTTTGCAAAGTCAGCCTATGTCGGGTACACGGCCACCCCGTTTGCCAACGTGTTTATCCACAGGCAAGGGAAGACCACTGATGAGGGCGCAGACCTGTTTCCAAAGTCATTCATCATCAATCTCGCAGCCCCTTCCAATTACGTCGGACCTACTCGCATCTTTGGCCTGAAAGATGTCGATGGAAGAACCGGAGGGCTGCCTCTCATGCGCGTCTTCAAGGACCACATGAGCGAAGACCGTCAGTCAGGCTGGATGCCAGAAAAACACGACAAGCATCACCAACCTTTCTATCTTGGGGTAGACGCCCTGCCCCCCTCGCTGAAGAATGCAATCCAGTCATTTGTATTGGCCTGTGCTTCCCGCGAGTTACGCGGCCAGGGTAGCGAGCATTCATCCATGCTGATTCACGTTACCCGCTATATCCAGGTTCAGAAGGATGTTCATAGGCAGGTAAAGGAATACGTCACCGGCCTGCGCCAGCGTATTACCCGTGGCGTCGACGACACCGAGTCGCTGGAACAGATTCGCAAGCTCTGGGAGGAGGATTTCTCGCCTACACGCACTGCCGTAATCGAGAGGCTGGTTGAGTCTGAAACCCAGCCGCCAGATCATGTCTGGGATGAAATCCGACAGAAGCTTGGAGATGTGCTGTCCGATATTGAAGTCCGAATGATCAACGGCAAGGCCAAGGATGTCCTTGATTACGCCACTCCCGGCACCAAGGGGCTGAAAGTGATTGCTGTCGGCGGCGACAAGCTCGCCCGGGGTCTGACTCTTGAGGGACTTTGCACCAGTTACTTTGTCCGCACATCAAAAATGTACGACACCCTCATGCAAATGGGGCGATGGTTCGGATATCGCCCTGGCTATCTGGATCTTTGCCGCCTGTACACGACGGATGATCTGATCGAGTGGTTCCAGCACATTGCTGATGCATCCGAGGAACTGCGAGACGAATTCGAAGCCATGAAAGACAGTGGCGCAACCCCCAGGGACTATGGCCTCAGGGTCCAGTCGCATCCCGTCCTGCTGGTCACATCACCTTTGAAAATGCGAACCGCCAAGGATTTGCAACTGTCCTTCAGCGGCGAAATCCTTGAGACTGTGGCGCTGCACAGCTCCGCTGACATCCTGTCGAAGAATCTGGATGCAACCACGAGACTTCTCCAAGCATGTGGCTCTCCGCAAGAGTCGCCTGAAATCATCAGACTGCGGGAAGGCAAGCCCAAAAAATGGAACGGGCATCTCTGGAATAACGTATCCAGCGAAGCTATCGCAGACTTCTTTGATGCCTACGCCACCCATCCGGCAGCGCGCAAGGTCAATAGCCCCCTGATCCGGGATTTCATCCGGTCCATGGCCAAGATTGGTCAATTGACCTCGTGGACGGTCTACCTGGCAGACGGTGGTGCGGGATCCTCTTACCAGTTCACCGGTGGACCTAGGGTTGATCGCATGATCAAGCGGAAAGCGGATGATTCACGCAGCGACCGCTATGCAATTGGCCGTCCAGTTTCCCCGCCAGATGAATCCATCGATCTTGATGGCCCGGCCTGGGACGCAGCCATGGCTTTGACTCTGAAGAACTGGAATCCTGACGCAGCCCGAGTGAAAGACGGAAAAAAACCAGATGCGCCCACAGTTCCCAATGGTCTCGCCATCCGCCACATCAGAGGCATGGGCGCTCCAGAGCAGGGAATACAGGCGGCCCCTGAGAGAGGCTTGCTGATTCTGTACCCATTGGACCCGGATCAGGCCGAATTTGGGCCGGGCTTTGGTGACTGGAAAAGACCTGTCATTGCATTTGGCATCAGCTTCCCTGCAAGCGATGCCGGGGTGAAAGTCAAATATGCAGTGGATCATTTAACTCAAGCACAGTGGGCACAGGAATATGGCCAAGTTGATTGACGAAATTCAGCTGGCTTGGAATTCAATCCAGACCGCGCAAGGCACATCAGGATGGAACACCGTGGCAGTGTTGCCAAGCCATCCCGGCAGGTTCAGAGCTGGGCGTAATTTTCCAGATCAATGCGAAGCATTGCTCGCGGGATTTCGTACAAGTGTGATCTCGCGAAACGAAAAATTGCCTGAAGGATTGGGATTCCACGTCACTCGTGTGAATTCTGAACAGGATGCATTGGTCTGGCTTGCATTGACTAGGAGTCCAAATGGCAACCTTGAATTGTTCTCGGCCATGGTTTCAGATGTTCTTCGGGCGATCCTGGCCACTGGTACAGGAGACCACAGTCGTGAGTTGCGCGCTTTCCTTGGCAGGATTCGAGCGTGGCAGGAATTCATGCGCAAGGGCGCTGTACCTTTGTCTGCCGAGAACGAAGTTGGTCTCGTTGGTGAACTCACCGTGCTGGAAAAGATGCTGGACATCGGCATGGCTCCTGAAACAGCAATCAAAGCCTGGAGTGGCCCACTTGACGGGCTCAGGGATTTCGAGCTTGGCTTTGGTGCCATCGAAGTCAAGACCACTGTTGCCTCCGCTGGATTGGTCGCAAAAATTGGCTCGCTGGAACAACTGGATGACACGAACTGCAAGCCAATCTTCCTGGGTGCAGTCAAATATGCGTTGACCGAGAGTGGACAAACACTCCCCGAAAAGCTATCTGCAATCAGGGCACAGCTGGAATCCGATCCAATCACACTTTCCGAGTTTGAAGATCGAGTTCTTGCCGCTGGTTACATGCCAGCTCATGCGCCTCAATACCATCGCAGATTCTCCCTGCGGGACATTGCGATACTTGAAATTGGCGAGAACTTTCCCCGCCTGATGCACGGCAACGTGACGCCCGGAGTCATCAGCGCACGATACGAAATCAATCTCGAGCCCTTGCTCAGCCAGGATATTGGTCTGACAACAGCTCTCAAGAAACTGGAAATGATCTGACTATGGAACTTGCTGAATTTTTGAGGGAAACACAGGCAACTGTGCGCGCGCAGATGCAGGACGGAGCCCTCTACGAAGAACTTGTCTATGCCAACATCGTCATGGATCACATGGCAGAAATTGGCATGACATTCGAGCCAGTCCAGTGCCATTTTGAAGGCAAGGTTGGCAACGCCATATTGCGATTGAGTGGTTACGCACTGTCTGACGACAACGATCAGCTCGATCTGTTCGTCAGCCTCTACCAAGGGGTAGATGAGCCAACGCGCATCCCTGACGCCGAAACGAAAACGGCTGTTGAGCAATGTTTCCGTTTCCTGTCCCTCTGCGCACAAGGAACGCTCGCTCCAAAGCTGGATCCGACCAATGATGTCCGTTCATTGGCCGAGACGCTGCAAGCCATCTACAACGATCTGGAACAGATTCGCATCTTCGTCATTACGGACCGCATCGCCAATTCCAAGAGCTTCAAGACCAAAGAAATAAACGGAAAGGCTATCAGGCTGGAGGTCATGGACATTGAGCGACTACACCGCCACATCTCCGAAGGTAAGCCGCGTGACGAGCTGGTCATCGATTTCAATGAATTGTCGGGTCAACCTCTACCCTGCGTCTTCGTCAATGGGCAGAACGATGACTATGACTACGCACTGACCGCCGTTCCCGGTGACGCACTGCGCCTGCTTTACGAAAAATTTGGAGCCCGACTTCTTGAAGCAAACGTTCGTTCGTTTCTAAGCGTCAAGGGCAAAGGCGTGAATGCTGGCATACAAAGCACGCTCAGAAATTCACCCGAACGCTTCATGGCCTACAACAACGGCATTGTCATGGTTGCCGACGAAATCAGGCTGGGGAACTCTTTGGATGGTACGACCGGAATTGCATGGATCAAGGGTCTGCAAATCGTCAATGGAGGGCAAACCACCGCCTCCCTGTACTTCACAAAGAAGAAGTATCCTGAAGTCGACCTGTCCAGCGTCAGAGTGGCAGCAAAAATTATTGTCATGAGAGTTCAGGACCCCGCCAAGGAAGAAGCCCTAGTCTCAGACATTTCCCGTTTCGCGAACAGCCAGAACGCAGTCAGGCAGTCAGACCTGTCTGCCAACAAACCGTTCCATGTGGAGATCGAAAAGATTTCCCGTACTGTTTACTGCCCAGATGGAGTCAGTCAGTGGTTCTATGAACGCGCGGCAGGAAGCTACAACACCCTGCTGACCAGGGAAGGCACAACCCCTGCAAAACTCAAGAAGATCAAGGACGCCATCCCAACGAGTCGTCGCCTGACCAAAACAGATCTAGCAAAGTATCTGAATGCCTGGGATCAGAAACCGGAGATCGTCAGCCTCGGCTCCCAGAAAAACTTTGATCGCTTCATGGCTGCGCTCGTTGCTCCAGAGGGACAGGAAGTCAAACTACCCTCCACAGCTGACTTCAAAGCCATGATCGCGAAGGCAAAGCTCTACCGGGATGCACAAAAACTGATCCGCCCCATGTTCCAGGCCTTCCAGGCAAACATCACGGCATATACCGTTTCAGTGACGGCCAAGATGCTCGGTGACCGCATTGATCTGGATAAGATCTGGAGCAATCAGGCTGTCTCCCATGAACTCCTGAAACAGATTGAGACATGGGCGCGCCAGGTCAGTGATGTGCTCCACGAAAGTGCTGGTGGCAAGATGATTTCGGAATGGGCCAAAAAGCCAGAGTGCAGGGATGCAGTTTTCGCTGCTTCGTACTCTCCTGTAGCCACAGGAATTCCTGAGGTTCGCTACAACGGCTGATAGAAAATGGCCGACATCGTTTCCAGCGCAATACGGAGCAGGATGATGTCGGGCATTCAGACCAGAGACACAAAACCGGAAATCCTGGTTCGCTAGGCTCTGCACGCGCAAGGCTAAGGGTTCGGAATTCATCGCAAGGACTTACCGAGCGAGTCACCGGGCCATCTTAGCCTCGTTCTTGCTTGTTGAAATTAGGTATTATTGTGCTGGCAGATCTCTGAGGCCGCATGACTTAAGGTGCGAATAGGCCGAATCAAAATCATCCGGCGCACGTGTTTGATCTTCATGGTCACCTTTTGGTACGAAGATGACCATCGCCTTGCGGAAGCGGGTAAGCAGTACTCGATATTTATTGATGGTACGCATGGAATTATCGTCGGCTCCAGCCTGAGGATCACCATTTCCGCTTATTTTTTCCCAGGTGCACCCTTTGAGTTTTCGTGGAACAGGCTTGCCGTCCTTGAAGATGAGGTCGCAGCCCCAGAGAAGGCCAGAGACGTCAATCTCCAGTCCCTGCATCTCGAATTCGCTAAGAGCCACCTCAAGCTGGTTGGATGAACGGTGATCGAATCTGTCATCTAGGAACCAGCGCTTGTAGTCGATGCCACCCAAGAAAGTGAAGGTGGGTGTCTCTACTCCTTCGGCTCTAAGTCGATCCGCGCCTGAGCTAGCAATGAGGCCTGCGCGACGATTTCCCTCCGAATGATATTTGAGCCAATTTCTGGCTTTAGCCAAATCTCGGGTTACCCATATGGATAGGCCCTTTTTTGAGAGTTCGGCTGCTTTGGTTACTTCTCCCTTAAGAGTGGCATTCACCCAAGCTGCGGTGACTTCTGACTCAATCGATCTTTTCGAAATCGCAAGATGTAGATCCTTGGCATCCTTGATCTTTAGCGGAATACTAACTTCGGTTCGGAAAAGTCTGGACCCTGCAACCGAAGGGCCCCCGTGGAGTGCCTCGGGTGAGGTCAGGACTTCCCATTCGGGATGATTGACGATGGCATCTCCCCAGGCTGCTAAACCGGCTTCGCCTCCATGAATCTCCTGTCCGCCACCGACTAGCGCGATGATGACGGCCCAACCTTGGTGACGAGCCATGATGTCTAGAACCATGTCAGGCTCGGAAATATCTCGTCCGAACTTCTTTTTGTTCTTCGCTGCGGTCCATGCACGCTGGGCCTCATCGAAGACGACGAGGCGCTCTGCCGGAGGACGGTTTTCGGTGTCTGCGTAGGTCTCGTTGACGAACGTGTGCATGTTTCGGATCCGTGACCGAATGGAACGGGTGCTCTTCTTTCCAGTGCGCCGGACGCTCCGCTTCAGGGCTTCCTGAAGTACTTCGACCAAGGGCGAGTTGCCGGAAAGGAATGATGCCTGTTCCTTGCTGGCTTCTAGCTTGGATTGAACAGTCTGCACGGCATTGAGGCCTGCGAGGGTTTTGCCGGCACCAGGTACGCCTGTGAGGATGATCAGTTTCTTGGCGCCACTTACTCTAGCTTCATTGACCGCATTTACGATGCATGTTTCGGTTTCTTTTAGATTTTCAACTCCGGCCTTTGAGTTTGCGAGGTCTTTGACGTCATGGTTGGCGTAGATATTTGACGCGGCGTCGATGATTGTTGGGACAGGGAAGTACCTAGACTTATCCCAGCGAGCTGGGTCGATAGCATTAGCTTTATTTCCCCATGTCTCGATCGCGACTTTGAGCGTTTCCTCGAGCTGCACGTGGGTAATGATCGCACCCTTGCCAGCATTGGTAGTGTCAAGCGTCTTGAGTGTCTTGAAGGACCCGAGGGCCAATGGAAAAATCACTCTGTGACGTGATTCTTCGTGGAAGTCTGATAGATTGAGGGCGTACTCTTGGGCTTGCCGGAGGGCCTGCGCCCCGGAGGTTGATTCGCCCCCTTTGAACTCGATTACCAAAATCAGGTCGCCGGCGATGATTACGCAGTCGATTCGCTGGTTGATCATCGGGATCACGTATTCGAGGAGGATAGACCAATCCGCTGCAACAGGATTCTTGCTGACAATGCTTCGTAGGCAGGATCGAAGTTGCGCGATGGCGTCTTTCCAGGAATTTAGGGTCTCTTCGTTGAGCTCGAAGTTCAGGTTGGTGATGCCGGCCGCCAAGTCGCTCAGGATGGACTTCTCTTCCTCTTCTAGGAAGGATTTGATATTTTTAATATAAAAAGACGACATGCCCGCCTTACAGCCAAAAAGTAGGACTTAGGAAACAGTATAGAGCCTGCTCATATGCACCTTCCCAAAGGTCCTGCAGGCGGACTTGGCCCGCTGGATTGCAGGCACTGAGGTCTCGGGAGATTTCAACGTCCGGCCGACTGGAATAGCCTGAGCACGATTTCAGCAATCTTCCGGGCCAACAGCGGCGGGACAGCATTACCCACCTGGTGATACTGCTGTGTTCGATTGCCCTCGAAAAAGTAGTTATCGGGGAACGTCTGTAAGCGCGCAGCCTCGCGAACCGTCAGGCTACGACACTGAGAGGGCTCAGGATGAATATAGTAGTGCCCATCTTTTGCAATATGGGACACGATTGTTGTCGATGGTTGATTGCGCAACTGCACTCGGAATCTGTCCAGAAATGGCGTTGATTCACTATTCACATTTTCATGACTTGGTAACAAGGCTTGCGGAAAATCACGCAACTTCGGTGATCGCTTTTCCTCTCGAGCGAATGAGGAGGCAAACAAATACCGATGCAGATCGGATTCCATATGGCTTCTCGTCTCATGCAGCGTTACGCCACCGATCTTAGGGTCGAGGTACCAAGCAGCGAGAGGTTCATTCATCAAGATATCCGACTGGATGAATTGTCCACCAGTTGATTTATGGATCCATGACTTAGTCACCGCCCACTGTGCACGTTCCAACACACGCAGTGGAACCGCACTTTTTTTCTTCTCGAGGACCTTTAGTCCATTAGTAAGAGCCTTTTGCCAATTAGCGACAGAGTCGGTCATCCCGTCATAACGGTTTGAAAGCTTGCTTCGAAGCGGGGGCAGACCATCAAGAACATCCCGGGCGCACACTAAGGGTGACTGCTCCAATGAGAAACGTTCGGGACAGTTAACTAGGTCTGGCACCGACTCAGCAACATCGGCCCTGATGCCAAACAGTATGACCCTGTGCCTAGATTGTGGGATTCCAAAATTCTCGGACTTGATTACAAAGTCATCCGAGTCACTGATCTCGCCAGGAACACTAAATGATCTGACCAGATATTGATGACCGTTTCCGGGTAATTTAAGATCCTCAAGTATTCGGTTAAATATTAATGAGCCCGAATGCTGTGAGGTCAGCATTCCTTTGACATTTTCCATTACGAAGACAGAAGGAGAAAATTCCTTGATGATTCGCAAGTATTCCTTGTAAAGAAAATGTCGCTTGTCTGACTCAAATTCCTTTGGATTACTGCCGCGCATCCTCGATCGGCCAACGATTGAATAAGCCTGACAAGGTGGTCCACCTATCAGGACCCACTCTTTGGCACCTGCAAGGCCACCCCGAATCCAAGAGTCAATCTCACTATGATCATTTTTTCCCAATTCGGCGCATCTGGCTTCCGCATATGATTTTTTGACATACGGAATTACAGCCGGATCACTTTCCAACTGCTCTCGTGAAATTTCCCCTCTGATGTATTGATAGTAAGCTGCAGGAACCTTCCCTACGGGAAAGGAGCGGAAAAGAGCTCGAAGCGAAAGAGTCTTATGAGCGACAGGATCCTTCTCAATCGAAACACGAATCTCAAAGCATCTCGATTCACCTTTTGTTAAAGATGCAAAACCCTCGCACAACCCTCCCGGGCCGGCAAAAAGATCAATAACAGGTATGCCATTCATTGTTGATTTTTTAATCCAAATATTCGAACGTCTTCCTATTGGCCGTATGGAAGACTACGCCACAACCAGGGACTACCTCTCAGGCGCCTCAAACTTTTTACATTCTGCCAGGTTTCGACGGTTCCCGAGCAACTGAAATTTCGCGAATTACATCTCTGCCTAGACTCAGTATTTGTATTAACGCTCCATACGTCCAACAAGACAAGCCATCACACCCGTGAGCAACTGTTCATTCAGTACGGCACCAAAACCCCGTTTTTTCGCTAACCCCCTCCTGCCGTACCACGGCGAAAAAGTCAGGAGGTTCTGAGACGAAACGGGGTTTGAGACGGGTTTCGGGGGTGGGTGGCCATGGGGTCAGTCAGGAGCCCATAGCAAAAAGCCCCACGTGGTGCGGGGCTCTGAGCGCCTTACAACCCGGCTGAGCGAGTTAGAAGGACTTGTTCTGGCGGAGTCGGAGGGATTCGAACCCTCGATGCGGCTCTACACCGCATACTCCCTTAGCAGGGGAGCACCTTCGGCCTCTCGGTCACGACTCCAGGCC
>Ga0315903_10000962_pt1 | contig 43583 bp, 40 predicted proteins | sample LakEriMetagenome_7_FD_203524 | JGI IMG/M metagenome (GOLD analysis project Ga0315903, IMG submission 203524) | Freshwater fungal communities from buoy surface, Lake Erie, Ohio, United States - Buoy 2 MA119 | ecosystem: Environmental > Aquatic > Freshwater > Lake | place: USA: Lake Erie, Ohio... | reverse complement strand
GAACGGTAGCGAATAAAACACGAACCCAGTCCTGAATCTGGGCGTTGCGAACATCTCGCTCCAGTAATTGTCCGCCTTCACGGAAGAGCCGAGCACGCATAAAGCCAAGAAGTAGGCCGCCACTGCGTTGCCTCCTGCTTTCCAAATTGGAATCTTGGCCGAGGTCATATTCATTTCCGGCGAACAGTGAATTGGTTCACCTCCCGCAGGATATCGTTTGGACGATATCAGTCAAATCCTCCCTTCCGCGCTCGCGACTCGTTGACGCTCAGAGCCGGGACGGAGGCGTTTCGGCTGCCTTTGCTTTTCGGATGGCATGGCATTCCGGGGATGTGCCGTTTCCGTTATCTTCCGCGGTGATCGTTTCGTGGTCCATTCGAGCATGGCGGTGGCAAACCGCCGCCACGATGACGCATCCCGAAACTTCAAGCCAATCGGTCGATTGAATTGCCGGCGAGCTGTCCATGGCACCCGCGGCCCAAGAGCCTGTCTGAAAAATGGCAGGGACCGTTCTCCGCAACGGTCCGGCGAATGGCACGAGAACTCTACCGCGCATGAAATGCTTGAAAATCCGCCCATGCCCACCCGTTCGCTTTCCATTCCCACGGACCGCCCGGAGGCCGGTCCCTGCCTTCGGCCATTTTTCAGGCAACCTCAGCGCGCGCCGGCCGCCTTGAGTTTCGCAATGGCCTCGTCGAGGCGTTGGCGGGTGGCGGCGAGGTCCGAGTTGAGCTGGGTGATCCGTGTGTCGCGCTCCTTGAGGGCGGCTTCCCAGGCGGCGACCTGTTGGGTGGCGGCGGCGAGGTCGGTCTGGAGTTTTTCGGCGAGTTCCTGTTTGGCGGCGAGGTCACCCGCGGCGGATTCGGCGGCCTGCTGGGTGGCGGTGACGGCCTCCTTGAGCACGGCGATGTCGCGTTCGAGCGCGCTGCGGCGCGAGGCCTCGTCGGCGGCGTGGCGGCGGGCTTCGGCGAGCTGGCTGCGGAGTTTTTCGAGATCGGTATTCAGCGCGCGTTCCTTGAGCCATTGGACGGCGACGAGTCCGGTGAGGACCAGGCAGCCGATGGCATTGAGGATGGGAAGGACGCGCGCGTTCATTCCTTGGTTTCGAAGCTGACTTTCTCGACACCGGCGTCGCGGGTGGCATTGAGCACGGCGAGCACCTGCTTGTGGCGGGCCTCCTCGTCGGCGGAGATGAGGACGCGGGTTTCACTGCCGGAGCCGGCCGCCTTGAGGCGGGCGGTGATTTCGGAGAGGGTCACGATTTTCCCCTCCCAGGTGGTGACGCCGTTGGCATCGATGGCGATCTGATAGGGCGGCTCCTTGGTATCGGCAACACCGGTGGATGCCTCGGGCAGATTGATGGGCACCCGTTTCATGTGCGTCATGCTCAGGCTCACCAGCATGAAGGCGGCGAGCAGGAAGAACATGATGTCGATGAGCGGAATGATCTCGATGCGGGCCTCGTCGCCCTCGTCATCGCCGCTGCGGCTGTGGAGGTTTACGGGCATGACAATGAGAAGCCGGAGACCAGAGACCGGAAACCAGAGAAGAGGACGGACGCGCCAAATGCCATGGCGGAACGGTTGGACGACGTAGGCACGGATAAAGACATATCAATCTGGTCTCTGGCTTCTGGGCTCTGGTTTCCTCGAGGCGAAATCCTCGATGTCATGTCCATGTTCCTTCGCGGATCTGACGAGCAGTTCGGAGTGATTGATCCAGCGTTCGAGCGAGCTGCGGAGCATTGAAACGCGCTTGCGGAAGAAATTGTAGGGAAGCAGGCAGAGGATGGCGATGGCGATGCCGGCGGCGGTGGCGATGAGCGCCTCGGCGATGCCGCCGGAGACCTTGGTGGCGGCGAGTTGTTCGTCGCCGACGAAGCTGAAGGAGCCCATGATGCCGACGACGGTGCCGAAGAGGCCTAACAGCGGAGCCAGCGTGATCATGGTGCTGATGACCCACATGCGGGCTTCGGATTTCTCGATGAGGTGGGTGGCATCGAGCTGCATGGCGGCGAGCATGGAGGTGTTCGCGTGGGTCATGCCCTCGGCGAGGTTGAGGAGATAGGGGTCGCGGGTGTCGCGGGTGAGTTGCCATGCCTTGGCGAAGTCGCCGGTGCCGAGCGCCTCGCGGGCCTGCGCCTGCTTGGAGGACTCCACGCGGGCCTTGAGCCGCAGCCACCAGACGACGCGGTCGAGCACGACGCAGATGGCGAGGAAGAAGGTGGCGAGGATGGGCCACATGACCCAGCCGCCTTCGATGAACGTTTCGACGACAATGTTTGCGAGCACGCGGATGGGGATCTAACGGAGTTGGAAAACGATGGGGCGCTGGAGTTTCATCACACCGCCGGGCGGGAACTTCCAACCTCGCACGGTGCGGACGGCTTCGTTGTTGAGCAGCGGCCAGGGGGACGGCTTCACCGCGTGGGCGGCGATGACGCGGCCGTTGGTATCAACCGTGAATTCGACGACGACGGTGCCGGTTTGGCCCCCGCGGCGGGCAGCGGCCGGGTAGCTGGGCGCGGGCATCCGGCCGGCGGCGAGGCGGGCGGAGTTGGACATGCCGGAGGATCCCGCGCCGGTGGCGGATGATCCGCCCGATGACGGACTGCCGCCGCGCGACGAGGTGCTTGGGCGGGGCGTGGAACTGGCGGCGGGCCTGCGGCTTTCGGTCCGCGTTTCGCGGGGAGCGCTGGCGACGGGCGCGGGCGCGGCGGCTGGCAACTCGGGAATGGCCGGCAGCGGCTCGGAAGGCGCGCTGGGCGGGAGTTCCGGGGGAGCGGGTAGCGTTTCGGCAGGCGGCTCCGGAGATGGCTCAGGCGCCGGGTTTTCCGGGTTGCCCGGCGGTCCGGCATCGGTGAAATCGCCGAGGTCGATCGGGGTGATCAGAATTTCGGTTTCCTCTTTCGGGGCGGACTGGCCGGAAGGAGCATCGGAGGGGTGGACCAGCATCCCCACCGTGCCGAAACCGGCGAGGCTCAGCCAAGTGGAGAGCGTGCCGATGTTCAGGAAGTGGAGAAATGACTGACTCACAGGTGGGGACGGCTACTTAAACGCCGATTTTACCCTTGGCAATCATGGATGCGGGTGCCGCCGGTGCCTCAGTTGCCGCTCGCGCAGCCACAGGAAAATGACCGGAGTGACGATGAGGATGTGGATGAGGCTGGAGATCATGCCGCCGATGACCGGGGTGGCGAGGGGTTTCATGACTTCCGCGCCCTGGCGGCTGCTCCACATGATGGGCAGCAGGCTGGCAACGGTGGTGGCCACGGTCATGACTTTCGGGCGCAGGCGGAGCTTGGCACCGTCCTTGACCGCTTGGACCAGGTCGCTGCGGGTGAATTTTTCCCCGAGTGCGGCCATCTTCGCCTGCACGCTTTCCTCCAGATAAACCACCATCACTACGCCGGTTTGCACGGCGGTGCCGAAGAGGGCGATGTAGCCGACCCAGACCGCGCCGTTGAAATCATAGTCTAACAGTTTCTGGAGGATTACCCCTCCGCTCAGGGCGAAGGGCACGGCGAGCATGACGTGGGCGGCTTCCTTGCCACTGCGGAAGACCATGAACAGCAGCACGAAGATGATGAGCATGACGATCGGGAAAACCCACATCATCGTGCGGGCAAACCGCTTCTGGTTTTCATATTCGCCGGTCATCTTGTAGGTCATGCCTTCCCAGTCGACGGTCTTGAGTTTTTCCTCGACCTCCTGCACGAAGCCGCCGAGGTCGCGGTCCTGGACGTTGGCCTGCACGTAGCTGCGCAGCTTGCCGTTCTCCGAGGCGATTTCGTTGGCGCCGATCGAGCGGGTGATTTTGGCGACCATGCCAAGTGGGATGTAGGTGCCGGGTGAGGAAGCGGAAGCGGCAGGCGTGGCCGCTGACGGAGCAGCCCCGCCGCCACCCATTCCGCCCATGCCACCGCCGGCTTGCGGGGCGCCACCCGCGGCGGCCATACCGGGGTTGGCGGCGATGAGGATGCGGCTGAGTTCCTCGATGTCGTCGCGTTCACCGCGTTCGACGCGGATCTGGATCGGGAAGCGCTGGCGGCCCTCGATGGTGGTGCTGACGTTCTTGCCGCCGATGGAGATCTCCACCGCATCTAACACATCCTTGGCGCTGAGTCCGTAACGAGACATCGCCACGCGATCGACCTCGATGTTGAGGTAGGGTTTTCCCTGCACGCGGGATGGTGAGACGCCGGCGGCTCCGGGGATTTCATTGATCAGTTTCTCCACTTCGAAGGCCTTTCGCTGGATGTCGTCGAGGTTGTCGCCATAGATCTTCACGCCGACCTGGGCGCGGATGCCGGTGTAGAGCATGAGGATGCGGTTTTCGATGGGCTGGAGGAAGGCGGGCACGTAGCCGGGCACCTCCTTCATCTTCTCGGTCAGCTCGGCCTTGAGTTTTTCCATGGTCATGCCATCCCGCCACACGGGGTTGCGTTTCATGCGGAATTTCCCGTCGGGGATGTATTCCGGTTTGAGCATGATGGTGGTTTCCAGCATCTCGGTGGGCGCGGGGTCGGTGGCGGTTTCGAAGCGACCGAGCTTGCCGGCCACAATGTCCACTTCGGGAATCTCAGCCATCACCTTGTCCTGCCACGACATCACGCGCTGGATCTCCTTGAGCCCGGTTTTGGGCATCAGCACCGGCATGTGCAGCAGGCTGCCTTCGTTGAGCGGGGGCATGAATGCCTTGCCGAAGCCGGCGAAGAGATTGGCGGTTCGCTCGAAGCCCGCATCGCGGAGTTGCTTGTTCCATGCGCGCGGGATGCCGAAGGCAATGAGCAGGCAGATGGCGAGAAGCAACACCGCCGCGCCGACGACCGTGCGCTGGAACCGCAACGCCCAGGAAAGCGTCGGTTCGTAGATGCCCATCAGGAAGCGCATCACGATGTGGCGGTTCTCATCGTGATAGGGTCCGCGCACGAGGAAGGAACAAAGCACCGGAACCAAGGTCACGCCCAGCACCGTGGCTCCGATCATCGCGAAGGTCTTGGTAAAGGCGAGCGGATGGAACAATTTCCTCTCCTGACCGGTGAGCGCGAAGACCGGAAAGAAGGCGAGCAGGATGATGGCCATCGCGAAGAAGATCGGCCGGCCCACTTGCGTGGACGAGCGGAGCGTGGTTTCCCAGCGTTCGGTGGCGGTGAGAGGCCGCCCGAGTTCCTTTTCCTTCGTTTCGCAGTGGCGGATCACGTTTTCGGTGACGACGATGGCCGCGTCCACCAGCACGCCGATGGCGATGGCGATGCCGGCCAGTGACATGATGTTGCTCGTGATGCCGAAGGCATTCATCAGGAGGAAGGAGACGAGAATCGAGATCGGCAGCGGCAGCGTGACAATCAGGATGCTGCGGAAGTGCCAGAGGAAGATGATGTGGGCGAGGGTGACGAGGATGATTTCCTCGATCAGCGCGTGCTTGAGAGTGTCGATCGTCTTGTCGATCAGCTCGCTGCGGTCGTAGAACGGGCGGATGCTCACACCAGGCGGCAGACTGGGGCTGATCTGGGCGATCTTTTCCTTCACGCGTTCGATCACGGCCTTGGCGTTCTCACCGGTGCGCATGACGACGGTGCCGCCGACCGCCTCGCTGCCATCGATGTCGAGCGTGCCGCGGCGGTAGTCGCCGCCGATCTGGATGGTCGCGATGTCCTTGAGGAATACGGGCGTGCCATCGACGGCCTTGACGGTCACGAGCTCGAGATCCTGCGGGCTGGTGACCAAACCCACGCCGCGCAGGACGAATTCAGCGCCGTTTTCCTCAACGGTTTTCCCGCCAACATTGAGGTTGGCGTTCTGCACCGCGTTGACCACCTCCATGAGCGTGACGCCCACCGAGCGCATTTTTCCCGAGGATAACTCGATCTGATATTGTTTCACGAACCCACCGATGCTGGCCACCTCGGCCACGCCCTGCACGCTGGCGAGATCGTAGCGGATTTTCCAATCCTGGAGCGAACGCAGTTGGGCGAGATCGTATCCACCATCGGGAGCCTTTTCCGGATCAACGTGGAGGTAATACTGATAGACCCAACCCAGACCGGTGGCATCCGGTCCGAGCTGTGGTGTGACGCCCTCAGGCATCTGTCCTTGCAAGTAGTTGAGCCGTTCCAGCACGCGGGCACGGGCAAAGTAGGTATCGATACGGTCCTCGAAGATAATGGTCACCAGCGAGAACCCGAACATCGATGTGGCGCGCACTTCCTTCACACCGGCCAGCCCTTGCAGTCCGGTGGAGAGCGGAAAGGTCACTTGGTCCTCGACCTCCTGCGGACTGCGGCCCATCCAGTCGGCATAGACGAGCACCTGGTTTTCCGTGAGATCCGGAATCGCATCCACCGGCGTGAGTTTCACCGCGCGGATGCCGAGGGCGATGAGGAGCAGGGCCCCGCAGATGACCAGAAAGCGGTTGCGCAGGCTCCATTCAATGGTTTTCTCGATCATGGCTTTGGTTGATTGTGGCGCGGGCGTCTCGCCCGCAGCCTTTATTTGATGGGCTCCGGGCGAGACGCCCGGGCCACTGTTAGAGTTTGATCTCTTTGCCGCACTCGAGCATCTCCGCTCCGAAGAAAGGATTCGCCATGGCGCGTCCGCTGGTTTGAATCCAGCGGGCCTTTTTCGGCACGTTGGGGATGGCTTCATCGACCATGCCGCATTCGTAGATTTCGAATTCGGGAGTTTGCCCGGCCTTGCGCAGTGGCTCGAGGGCAGCGACGGCGGCGACCGAGAACTTTCGGAAGGCGGTGCGCGCGGACTTGATGTCGTCGAAGCCGTGGAAGTGGCGTGACGTGTCGAGAGCGTCGAGGTTTTCGGCGGCGGGGCGCAGGGCTTCGATCATGGCACCGGTGATGTTCATCGCCGGCTCGCTGGCCTTGTTGAATTTCTCCAGATCATCCGCGGCAAGGGCGGCGGCCATGGCATCGGCAACTGTTAGAAATGCGGCGATGGATGTCTTTTGTTCGTCGTTGAGTTCCTTGGTGACCGTCACGGGTTCGCCGGCTTCCGGAGGAGTCATGAACGCCCGGTTCATCTCGGCCTGACCGTCGATGAGGAGGTTGCCGTTGGTGACGACCGCGTCGCCTTCCTTCAGTCCTGATAGAACCTCGATGTGGGTGTCGCCGCGGCGGCCGATTCTGAGAGGTGTGTGCGCGTAGGCACCGCCGCCTTGATCGACATACACAACGGCTTCGGGGCCGGTCTGGATCACGGCGGAGCGGGGGACGGTGAGAACGGCGGGTGCCTCGAGTTCCACCATGCCATCGGCATAGAGGCGGTGGAGGAGTTCGCGCCGGCCATCGACGAGCGGGTTGTCGAGTTCCACCCGGACTTTTGTCGAGCGCGTGGCTTCGTCGAAGTTGGGATCGATGAAGGTGACTTTGCCGGTGAAGGTTTTGCCCGGAATGGAAGGTGTGGTCACGCGGACCGTGAGGCCCGGTTTGATCCAAGGCAAGTCCTGCTCGTAGGCGAGGAACATGAACCACATGGTGGAGAAATCCGCGATTTCAAACAGCGGCTGGCCGGTGGAGACGTATTGGCCTTCGTAGATCGATTGGGAAACAACCGTGCCGCTGATTGGCGCGAGGATTTGGGACACGAGCGCGTCGGCGGGTTTCGTATCGACCGCCGCGATCTGTTCCGGGGTGAGGCCCATTTGTCTCAAACGCAACGCGGTGTTGCGTTTCAGTTCGCCGCCGAGCTGGCGGTATTCGCGTTCGGCCTGGAGGAGTGAAGGGCTGTAGAAATCCGCGAGCGGCTGGCCTGACGTGACTTCGGCCCCGACATAGTTGACATATAACCTGTCGATCCGTCCATCCACGTAAGCGGAGAGAACGCGATGGCGCGAGGCGTTGTCGTCGATGGTGCCGGACACCTTGAGGGTGCGCGTGAGTGGTCGCGTTTTGGCGGCGACGGTCTGGACATGCAGCACCTGGATCTGGCTTTGGGTGAGGGCGATGATGTTGTCGCCGCCGGATTCGTCGAATCCCTTTTCGCCTTCGTAAACGGGCGTGAGTTCCATGCCGCAGATCGTGCAGCGGCCGGGTTTGTCGCTCTTGATCCACGGGTGCATGGCGCTTTGGTAGAAGAGCACCTTGCGTTCGGCGGAGGGTGAAGGGGCGGATTCCGGTTTGTTCCGAAGGAAATACCAGGTGCCGCCGGCCGCCAGTGCGGCGGTAATGAGGATGGTGAGGAATGTCTTCATGGATTTCTAACGGTTGGGGACGAGGGAGTGGAGTTCTTCGAGTGCCGCGAGTTGCATCGCGATCATGCGGCGTTCTTCGAGCCGAATGCCGAAAAGAATGCGCGAGGCATCGAGCAGGTCCGTGAGCGGGGCCTTCGAGCTGATCCAGGCCGCCTCGGTCGTCTGCCGGGCCTTGAGCGCCTTGTCGTGGATTTCACCGGCGTAGGCACGCGCCTGGGCGGCGGTGCTGGCGGCCTCGGTAGTGGCCATCACGACCATGGATGCGATCTCGCGGCGCATCGATTCGACATCACTGCCCGCGGCCAACTCGCGGCTTTTGGCGGCGTCGATATTCGACTGATAGACCGGATCATTGAACCATGGCAGGCTGAGCTTGATGCCAAGCGTCGTACTCTTGATGTCGCCCGTGCCGGAATACAGCTGGGTATCGACACCGACCGCCACTTCGGGAAGCCGTTCGCGCTGTGCGATGCGGGTGTCGGCATTGGCGGCGGCGGTCATTTCGCGCATGGCGCGGACCTTGGGATTCGCATGCGGGATGCGCGCGATTTCGGCCTGGGCGAGGGGCACGGGCGGTGCCGTGGCGGGCAGTTTCAATGCCGGCCAATGCGATTCCAAGGGGCGGCCGAGGGCGAGGTTGAGATTCATCGCGTAGCCGTTGCGACTGCGGAATGCGGCCTCGAGCATTTGCTTTTCCCTGGCCAGTTCGGTTTCCATGCGCAGCGCGTCGGTGCCGGAGCCCATGGGATCGGCGGCCATTTGTTTGGCGTTTTCCGCCATCTCAACCATCCATTGGATTTGCGCTTGCTGCATGGCGATCGATTCATCCGCGAGTGCGAGCTCGATGGCGGCCTTGGTGGCGAGTGCGCCTGCGGCCAAGGCGGCGTTTCCGGAGTTTTCGGCTTCGGCGCGCCGCATGGCTTCCATCTTGGCGCGCTCGGCATCGAACATGCCGGGTTTCGGCAACGACTGTTCGAAGCCAACCATGATGTCGCCATCGTCCATGCGCATCATTTGCGAGGCACCCATGAATCCGAAGCCCAACATGGGATCGTTCCACAGACGGACAGACCGGACTTCCTTTGCGGCGGCGGTTTCCCTGTGTTTCCCGGCGATGGCCGACGGGTGCGCGCGGGCGGCCTCGCTTCTCAGTTGCGAGAGAAGGCCGTCATGCAAGAGCCGCGATTCGCCCGCATGAAGCAGGCTTCCGGCCACGGCAAGGCCGGTTAGTATCATGGAGAAATTGTGCATGGTTCATCTGGGTCAATGGTTGGAATGCGGGTTCCAATCGCCCGCAACGGGATGCGCGGGCACAATGCGCCTGGGAATGGCGCGGACTCAGATGACAAACGAACAGAAGGCGACCGACAGGCGGACGCCAGTGAAGCCAGGCCACGGACCGGTGACCGGAGTGGCTGTGACGGCTGTGGAAGCGGCTTGCGTGCCGGAAGTGGTTTCAAGCGAAACGCGCGTCCCTGTGATCCTGGCCAGCGGGGCTTTCAGGGATTGGCTGGAATCGGGAGCCAGGGGCAGAGGTTTCCGCGTGGGATCGCCTTTTTCCGCACACGGGCAGGCAGTCAAACCGTCACAGCACTCACACGATTCCGCCACGGGTGCGCAATCCGTCATGGCGGCAGCCATCCCGGGAATGACCTGGGAAAGCTGGAAAACCAGCCCGAGAACCAGGGCGATGGCGGTTTTCATGTTCATAACGTGGGTGAGACTACTAAGGACGGGGTCTTGTTCCAATTGATTTTTCGCGCGGATCAACGGAGGCGCAGTGAACGCAAACGCAGCGCGTTACCGATGACGGACACCGAAGACAAGGACATCGCCGCTCCCGCCAGGATCGGGCTGAGCAGGGTGCCGGTGATGGGATAGAGCACTCCGGCAGCGATCGGGATGCCGGCCGCGTTGTAAAGGAAGGCGAAGAACAGGTTCTGGCGGATGTTGCGCATGACCGCACGGCTCAGGCGGATGGCTTTCGCGATGCCCCGCAGGTCGCCTTTCACCAGCGTGATGCCCGCGCTTTGCATTGCCACATCGGTGCCGGTGCCCATGGCGATGCCGACTTCCGCCTCGCTGAGCGCGGGCGCGTCGTTGATGCCGTCGCCCGCCATGGCGGTGTGCCTGCCTTCTTTCCGGAGTTTCCGGACATGGGCGGCCTTGCCCGCGGGATCGACCTCCGCCTCCACGTCGGTGATGCCCAGCGGCGCGGCGACCGCAGCGGCGGTCCGGCGGTTGTCGCCCGTCAACATGACGATCCGGAGGCCAAGGTTCTGCAATTCGCGGATCGCATGCGGTGTCGTCTCCTTGATCGGGTCCGCGATGGTAAGCAGACCGGCGACCGCGCCATCCACGGCGACAAATACGACCGACTTGCCTTGGTTTTGAAACGAGGCGGAGGAGGGTTCGAGTTCGTCCACGCCACGGATGTTCTCCGCACGCAGGAAATCCGCTTTCCCGACAAGAACGGACCGTCCATCGATCTTTCCGACCACACCTCCTCCGGTCACCGAGCGGAAATCCACCACCGGCAAAAGTGCGATATCCTGTTTTCCCGCGCCGCGCACGATGGCCGCGGCAAGCGGGTGTTCGCTGTGCTGCTCGAGCGATGCGGCGAGTTTCAGGATCTCCTCCTGATCGAAACGACCGACGGGAAGAACTTCGATCAACTCGGGCTTTCCTTCGGTGAGGGTGCCCGTTTTATCGATGACGAGTGTATCGGTTCTTTCGAGGCGCTCCAAAGCCTCGGCGCTTTTTACCAGCACTCCGGCTTGCGCGCCACGACCCACGCCGACCATGATGGACATCGGTGTGGCCAGTCCGAGCGCACAAGGGCAGGCGATGATGAGAACCGCCACCGCGTTGACGATGGCATGGGCGAGTTTCGGCTCCGGCCCGAGCCACATCCAAAGGACAAAAGTAAGGACGGAAACGACCATTACCGTCGGCACGAAGAACGCGGAGACCTTGTCCGCAAGTCCTTGGATCGGCGCGCGGCTGCGCTGGGCTTGCGCCACCATGTCCACGATCTGGCCTAACAGCGTATCGTTCCCCACCCGTTCCGCGCTCATCACGAAGCTGCCTGTTCCGTTCACCGTGCCTCCCGTGACCTTGTCGCCAGTGGCCTTCTCCACTGGCAGCGGCTCGCCGGTGACCATCGACTCATCCACGCTTGAATTCCCTTCCAGCACCACGCCGTCCACGGGCACCTTGTCACCGGGCACGACGCGGAGTTGGTCGCCGATCTTCACCTCATCGAGCGGGACTTCGCGGTCGCCTTTATGTTCCACCAACCTTGCGACAGGCGGGGCGAGGTTCAACAGGGCCTTGATCGCGCTGCCCGTGCGGCTTCTCGCGCGGAGTTCCAGCACCTGGCCCAACAGTACCAGCACCACGATCACCGCCGCTGCCTCGAAATACACCGGCACGTTGCCATGATGGCTCATCGTGTGGGGAAACACGCCGGGGGTGATCATTGCCACCGCGCTGAAGAGGAAGGCCGCGCCCACGCCGATGGCGATGAGAGTGAACATGTTGAGATTTCCTGTTAGAAACGAGCGCCACCCGCGCCGGAAGAACGGCCATGCCGCCCAGCCGACCACCGGAATCGACAAGGCAAACTGTGTCCATCGCGATGCCTCGCCATCCGCCCAAGAGGACCACGATGGAACCAGATGAGCCATCGCGAGGAAAAAAACCGGCAGGGTGAGTGCGGTGGAAATTTGGAAACGCCTCGTCATGTCCCGGAGTTCGGCATTGTCGTCCCCGTCGTCCGTGTCTTCGCCGCGCCATGCCGGATTGCGTTCCAACGCCATGCCGCATTTCGGGCAGTCGCCGGGCTTGTCCGATTCCACACCGGGGCACATCGGGCAGAGGTATTTCGCGGTGACGGAGGGTTTCACCTCGGCATGGCCGTGATCATGATGGGTGTGGCACGAATGGGATTCTTCGGCGACGGGATCCGGGGTATGATTACCGCCGCAGCAGGATGGCGGCTCGGCCGGATGATGGTGGTGGGTTTTCATGGTTTGGCGGCGGATTGGTGTTTCGGATGTCTTCATTCACCCGGGCAAACGCATGAGGTCGGAAACCATTACACACGAATTTCGATCCACGGCTTTACCGGTGCCGACCATTCAAGCTAGCGTGGTCTCCATGAAACGTCTCGAAGAATCGTTGATCGAGAATCTGCGCGAATTCACTGCCTTTGCGCGCAGCCGGCTGGGCGATCCGCATCTGGCCGACGATGTGGTTCAGGAAAGCATGGTGAAAGCGCTCGCCTCCGCAAACCAACCGGCTGGCGATGAGGAGACAATCACCTGGTTCTACCGGATCCTGCGTCATTCCATCATTGATATCTACCGTCGCGACGCGGCGCGGAGAAAGGCTTTGGAAACATTCGAACGCGAACTTCCTGAAAATCCATCACCGGGTGAGAAAGCGGCTCTCTGCTAATGCTTCAGGCGCCTTCTGCCCGCCCTTCCGGAGAACTACCGTGTTTTGCTCCAGCGCATCGATCTGGATGGCGAGGACAGCGGCGCGGTGGCGGATGACCTGCACATCACCCGCAACAATCTCACCGTCCGCCTGCATCGCGCGCGGAAGCAGCTTGCCGAGGAACTCACGAAAAACTGCAAGGCCTGCGCGAAGCACGGCTGCCTCGACTGCTCCTGCGGCGAGGGCGGGGCGGACCGCAGTTAGGGCGGTGATGAACGATCTCCGGATTTTGGACGCGGATGGGGCGGACAAGAGTGTCCGCCTTCCTTGCCACAGCCTCACTTGCCGGCGGCTTCGGCGACTTGCTTTTCGAATGCGTCGGCCTTGGCGCGGTCGTGATTGCCCTCGAGCGTGGCGACGACCTTTTCGCAGGCGGCATCGGTGACGACGATGCGGGGAGTGGTTTTGCCGGAGTCGCGCACAACTCCTGGAAGCTTGTCGAGCCCGCGGGTCTCGCCGGCGTCGATGGTGACAACGCTGGCGTATTTGCGGGGCAGGGCCTTTTTCATCGCGTTGTTGTTGGCATTGACCTCCTGGACGCACTTCGGGCAATTCGGCAGATAGTAATCCTGCTCGAAAAAGAAGGCGATCAAGCGGCCGCTTTTCGCAGCGCTTTTCTTGACGGATTCGAGGCGGCTCTCGCTGATCCCGGCGGAAACGGGGGCGAGCGAGGCGGCACAAACGGCGAGCAGGAGAGTGAAAATCCTCATGGTTCTGGTGGATGTATCGTGCCGGCAGCGGGCTTCGTCAAGGATGATGAGGTGGTGGCCGAAATCGCGTGACCGGCGGGCGGTTTGTCGGTTCCACTGCGTCCGTGAGCCTGTTGAAGTCCTGCCTTCTCGCCGCCCGCCCGAAGACGCTGCCCGCCGCGGTGGTGCCGGTGTGGACGGGTTGCGCGCTGGCGTGGAGGCTCGGCGGCGCACTCGATCTGCCGCTCGCGGCGTGGACCCTGGCCGGGGCGCTGTGCATCCAGATCGCGACGAATTTCTTCAACGACGCCATCGACGCGCGGAAGGGTGCGGACACGGCGAAACGGCTCGGCCCCGCGCGGGTGACGGCCTCCGGGCTGATGAGTCCGCGCGCGGTGATGGCGGTGGCGGCGGTGTTTCTCGTCGCGGCGACGGTTTGCGGAGTGTTCCTGTATCAGGCGCGCGGCTGGCCGATCATCGCCATCGGTGTGCCCTCGCTGTTTCTCGCCTATGGTTATACCGGCGGGCCGTTTCCGCTCGCTTATCGCGGGATGGGAGAGCTGTTTGTGATCGGGTTCTTCGGCTTTGTTGCCGTGACCGGCACGGTGTTCATCCAGACCGGAGACTGGCCGCGCGAGGCGTTTCTGTTAGGAGGTCAGGTGGGCCTTTTGTCCGCAGTGCTGATTTCCATCAACAACTTCCGCGACCGCGCGGAGGACTCGGGCACAGGCAAACGCACGCTGGCGGTGCGCTTCGGGCCGAAGGTGGCGGCGGCGGTGATTTGGCTGGAAATCAAGGTGGCGGCGTTTGCCGGGCTCGGTTGGATCGCGCTCGGGCATCCGGGCCTGATGTTGGCGAGCCTGCCGGTGCTGGTGCTCGGCATGCGGATCATCTGGGGTGTCTTCACGCTGCCGCCGGGGCCGGGATTCAACCGGCTGCTGGCGCTCGGTGGAGTGCAGTTGATCCTCTTCGCGGCGGTGTTTCACTTCGCGGCGGCGAGGATCGCCTGATGCACGTCCGCCGCATCGCGCACCGGATGGTCCGTGCCTAACAGAACCGGGTGAAACGCCTGCGGCACGCGGTCGCTGCCGTGCGATCCTTTCACCAGCGTGGCGTCCAGCGGGACGACTTCGAGCAGCCCGCGCAGGCCGAGTTTTTTGCGCAGCAGGAATTTCGCGATCCGGAGTTTGGGAAAACGAAGCGCCGGATCGATGAGCAGCTCGCAGGGGTCGTAGCCGGGCTTGCGGTGGATGTCCACGGTGCGGGCGTAGTCGGGCGCGAGCGCGTCGTCGTTCCAGAAGTAATAGGTGAACCACGCGTCGGGATCGGCCACGGCCACGAGATCGCCGCCGCGTTCGGTGGCGGGGCCGGGGCCCCAGATGTCGGACGGCGCGCGGACTTCGGCGATGCCGGGGGTTTTCTCTAACAGCTCGCGGACCTCGCCGAGGATGGCGGGATCGTTCACATAGACATGCGCCGCCTGGTGATCCGCCACGGCGAAGGCGCGGCAGCCGCCGCAATCGAGGGTCTCGCGCCCGAGTTCGTTCTTGAGCGAGAGCCAGCCCTTGGCGCGGAACAGGCGGTTGAGGTGGACGGGCTTCGAAACCGGCGTGATGCCATACTCGGAGAGCACCAGCACGCGGATACCGCGTTTCTGATAGAAGTCGATCAGTCCGCCGGCGACGCGGTCGATGTCGCGGAGTTCCCGCGGGATGTTGGGCGCGTCCGGACCGTCGCGTTGAAGCGGGTAGTCGAGGTGCGGCAGATAGACGAGGCTGAGGGTGGGCGAGTGTTTTTCCTCGATCCATTTTGCGGACGCGGCGATCCATTCGGACGAAGCGATGCCGGCCATCGGTCCCCAGAAGGCGGGGAAGGGGAAATCGCCGAGGTCGCGCTTCAGTTCGTCGCGCAGGCCCATCGGCTGGGTGTGGATGTCGAAGACCTTGCGGCCGTCCGCCGGATAGAGCGGCCGCGGGGTGATGGTAAGGTCCGCGGTGGAATGCATGTTATACCACCAGAAGAGCTTGGCGCAGGTGAAACCGGGGATCTCGCGGCGCAGCTTGTCCCAGAGCTTCTCGCCGCGGACGAGGTGGTTGGATTGTTTCCAGAAGCGGACTTCGGCGGACTCGCGGTCATACCAGCCGTTGGCGACGATGCCGTGGCGGGAAACCGTCAGACCGGTGAGGATGGACGATTGCCCGGTGCAGGTGACGGCGGGGAAATCCGGCGCGTAGGAGGTTTGGCCGTGTTTCTCGGCGAACTCGCACAGCCGCGGCGTGTGCGGCCCGAGGAGGGACTCCGAAAGTCCGACGATGTTGATGACGGCAAGGCGCATGGTTTCCCGATCCGGGACAAGCAGACAGGAGCGGCACGCCGGAGGCAAGGCTGGGGTGGGAAAGACGCATTCTCACGAATGCGCCTACCGCTCCGCTCAGCCGTGGTGTTTTTTGGAACAATCGCAGCCGTGGCCGCAGCCGGACTTGGGCTTTCGCTTCGCCAGACGGACGAGGAAGAAAACGAGAGTCAGCGTGACAATGCCGGCGGCGGTGTAGGTTTGCCAGTCCATGGGATCAGAGGCCTAACAGGCGGCCGGTTTGATAGACGATGAGCGAGGCGGTGTAGGCGAAGGCGGACATGAAGGCGAACTGTCCGACGGCCCATTTCCACGAGCGGGCCTCGCGGGCGACGACCGCGGAGGTGGGCAGGCACTGGAGCGCGTAGATGAAGAACACGAGGATGGAAACGAGCGTCAGTGGCGTGAAGAGCGGGCGCCCGTCAGGCCACGTGGCGGCGGCGATGCGGTCACGGATGAGATTGCGGGTTTCCTCTTCGTCTTCCGTTTCCTCCGCGCGGAAGATGACGCCAAGCGAGGAATTGAAGACTTCGCGTGCGGCGAAGGAAGTGAGGATGGCGGTTCCGATGCGGCCATCGAAGCCAAGGGGCTTGACCACCGGCTCGATCACCGCGCCGATCCGACCCATGGCGCTATGGGTGAGCGGATCCGTGGTGTCGTCCTTCGGTTTCGGATAGGTTTGCAGCGCCCAGAGCAGGATCGATAAACCGAGGATGACGGTGCCGGCCTTGGCGACGAAGGCCCAGCCGCGTTCGGCGACGTGACGCAGGATGTAGGACCACTGCGGCGCGCGATACGGCGGCAGTTCGAGCATGAAGTGGTTGGCGGTCTTGTCCTCGCCCAGCCTGCCGCGCAACAGCCGCGCCACGATGAAGGCGCTGAGTGTGCCAATGGCATAGATGCCGAAAAGGATGAGCGCCTGTTTCCATGTGCCTTCCTTCTCGTGCAACAGCATCGGCACGATGAGGAAATACACGGGCAGGCGCGCCGAACAACTCATCCACGGCGCGACGAAGATGGTGACGAGTCGCTCCTTGGCGGAGTCGATGGTGCGCGTGGCCATCACGCCCGGGATGGCGCAGGCGTAGGAGCTGAAGAGCGGCAGGAAGGCCTTGCCGCTCAGGCCGGCCTTGGCCATCACGCCATCCATGAGGAACGCGGCGCGCGCCATGTAGCCGGAACTCTCTAACAAACCGATGAAGAGAAACAGCAGCACGATCTGCGGCAGGAAAACCACCACGCCGCCCACACCGCCGATCACGCCGTCGATGAGCAGCGAGCGCAGGTCGCCATCGGGCATCAGCCCCTCGACCCATTTGGCCAACGCGCCCTGACCGGCCTCGATCCACCCCATCGGGGTTTCCGCGAAGGAGAAAATCGACCAGAACACCGCGAAGATCACCGTGAGAAACGCCACCCATCCCCAGACCGGATGGAGGAGCCAGCCGTCGATCCGGTCCGAAATTGTGAGCTGGTGCGCGTCCGGGCGGCGGGCAGCGGTTTCGCACACGCGGAGGATGAAATCGCGGCGGGCCTGGTCGCCGGATTCGCCGGAGGTGGCCCACGACGGTTCGGCGGGCGGCGGCAGCGGAAACCGCAGCGCCTGTTTCAACTCGATCACGCCCTTGCCCGCACTCGCGCGCATCGGGATGACGGCCACGCCGAGTTCCTCGGAAAGCTTCACCGGATCGAGGCGGAGCCCGGATTTCTCCGCGACATCCACCATGTTGAGGGCGATCACCACGGGCAGGCGCAGCTCGATGACCTGGAGCGCGAGCTGGAGGTGGCGTTCAAGGTTCGAGGCGTCGACCACGCAGACGACGAGGTCGGGTTTCGGCTGGCCCTTGAGCTGGCCGCGCAGGCAATCCACCGTCACCTGCTCGTCTGGCGAGGCGGCCTTGAGCGAGTAACAGCCGGGCAAATCGAGCACCCGCAGCTTGCGGCCGTGCGGGGTGAAAGTCTCACCGGATTTCAGGGAAACCGTGACGCCGGAGTAGTTTCCGACCTTTTCGTTGGCGCCGGTCAGCGCGTTGAAAAGCGTGGTTTTCCCGGCGTTCGGGTTGCCGACAAGCGCGATGAGGGCGGCGGGTTCCATGGGCGGCGGCGATGCGGACTCGAATTCAGGCCAGAGCCTCGACGAGCACCTGGTCGGCAAGCTCGCGGCTGATGGCCATCCGGGTGCCGCAGACCGAGCAAATCAGATTGCGGCCGCCGGACAGCTTCCGCACCTGCAGTTGCTCGCAGAATCCCAGATCCCGCAGCCGCTCGCAGGACGGCCCGCTCAGCACGCGGATCCGCACGTCACAACCCACGCCCACCTGATTCAGGGTCAGGGCGCTGTCGAACTGAAGCTCGGCGGCAAGTCTGTGTGACATCGGCGACACACAATCCGCAATTGAGATTGGTTTGCAACAAGAAAAACGTGAGCAAGGCGATCAACCTGAGGCGACCGGATTTTCCGGAGTCGATTGGCACCAGTCGGGGCATGCCGGGGCAGGTCACGGTTGCCCGCAGACAGGACTGACCGGCCCGCGCGCTTTCCCATCCCGGGGCATGCCTTGCCACAATTGCTGAGAGGCACGCCCGAATCGCCGGCAAGTAGGGCGTTTTCGTCGACATGGGCGCACCGATCTGCGCGGCGGCGGGCCATGATCAAACCCGGACACGAAATCTTCGCCAACCTCTGTCACAAAAATCATGACATCAAGTATTTCGGGTAAGGGCCCGATTTCGGTCCTCTCCCCATGCCCGATTTCAGCCCTTCCGTTCTTCTCATCGACCCTCACCCGGTGGTCCTCCGGGGACTGGTCACTACCCTCAAGGACGTCCCCCATCACGCCGACGTCGCGGCCTGCTCCAGCTTCGCCGACGCCAGACGGTTCCTCGGTCTGCGGCAGGTCGGCTTGGTCATTTCCGAGTTCCGGATCGATGGCGAGACCATCATCGACTTGCTCAAAACCCTCACCACCAACGGGACCGGAACCCGGTGTCTGGTCTTTTCCGCTTTCGACGAAAGCCGCTTTGGCGCCACCGCCATCCGCGGCGGTGCGTCCGGATTCCTTCCGAAATCCGCTCCGCTCAGCGACCTGACCGCCGCCATCCAAAGCATCCTCGCCGGACGCCCGTGGATCAGTGATCGACTTGCCCGCGCGCTGACCTCGCCCGTCAATCCCGGGTCCCCCACCAAACAACTCACCCCGCGCGAACGGGAAATTTTCACCCGCCTCGGCAATGGCGATGCCGTCTCTCGCATCGCCACCGAACTCGGCCTCTCCGTGAAAACCATCGAGGCCCATCGCGAACACATCAAAACCAAACTCGGCCTCCAAACCGCCACCCAGGTCACCATCGCCGCCAGCCGCTGGATCGATGACCCAGCCGCCCAAATCTGACCTCCCACCCCTTCCCTCACGTATCCCAATGCCCACCGAACACCCATAGGTGTTCCACCTATCCAAAATTAGGTGATCCACCATCCTGACAGATTCCAAGAATTCTGCCAATCATCTCCCTTTCCTCCCCCGATCGATGCCTACGCTTCGCTGTAGTCTCCCCACCGTGTCGCTTGCGCGCTCGCAAGTCGCCTTGCTCGTGAGAGCAAGCGGGAGAGCACACCATCGCGAGACACCACGGCGCGCAGCCACCCAGGTCCACTGCAGCGGCGCATTGCATGCGCCATGCCTCTCTCCTCTCCCTCTGCTCACCGATCACTCGGCACTGCTTCCACACCTCGCGCCGATGGCGACAAGCGTGTCCCAAGGAGGGGCGGGCACCCATCCGCCCCGGCGCATGGATTGCCGAAGGAAATGCACTCCTCTGCACCGACCATCCCCGGTATTCACAACCATTAAAACAAGCAAAATAGACACCACATGAAAGCCAACATCACCACGACGGCGATATTCGCCGCCCTATCCGTCCTCGCCTCGGCGGCCGTCAATATTGACTGGGTCACCGTCGGCGATCCCGGCAATGCGGCCAACACCTCCGAGTTTGGGTCTTACAAGCCGGGCTCAGTTGGATATGAATACCAGATTGGGAAATACGAAGTCAGCATCGGCCAGTATGCAGAGTTCCTAAACAATGCAGCAAAAAATGATGCATACGGACTTTGGCATCCAGCCATGCAATCGCAGGGAACAATAGCAGGAATCAGTCGCTCCGGTTCTGAAGGCAGCTATGTCTATTCCACATTCGGATCAGTCAACCGACCTATTGCTTATGTAAGTTGGTTTGACGCCGCACGCTTTGCAAACTGGATCCAGAACGGCCAAGGAAGCGGAAGCACTGAATCCGGCGCATACGCATTGAACGGCGCGACCTCCGGCATCATTCTGGCGCAGACAAATGCCACGATTCGCCTTCCCACGCTCGATGAGTGGTATAAAGCCGCATACTATGATCCCACCCCGGGAGCAGGCGGTGGTGACCAGTATTGGCGCTATGCGACAAGAAGTGAATCGTTGGTGAGCAATTCTATTGATGGAAACTATTTTGACGGCGATTATGCGACGACCCAATCAAATGTATACGACGAGAGTCAGAATTATCTGACTGATGTGGGTGCATATTCGGGAAAATCGAGCTATTATGGCACGTTTGATCAGCTTGGAAATGTTATGGAATGGAATGATAGGTTCGGGATGGATGAAAATACAGACCCTCTTGTTGGTCGTGGAGTAAGTGGCGGCGCATGGAGTTCTGGCGGGCCATTTCCTTCTGCCTTGTGGTTTTCTAACAATAATTTCCTTGGAATTCCCCAAGATGAAGGCCATCAATCTGGATTTCGTCTGGTTAGTATCTCAATCCCCGAGCCAAGCACCACGCTCCTCACCCTTCTCTTCAGCACCGGCCTCCTCTGCCGCCGGAGGAAGAATCTCTGATTCTTTCTCCATAAAACATACCCCCATGTCCTTCCCTCACCCACCCTCGTCTTCCCTCACGAGCCTCGGGAAGCTCCGCCTCTGGGCCACACATTATCACATCTTCCAAGCTCCCGCGATTCCAGTCAACCGCGATAGCGTCGAACCCCTCGGAGCTGGAAACGCCCCGCTCGGCGTCCGCCTCACCAAGCGGAAACTCCAGAAACACCACCGCCTTCACGTGGATGGCGGCGGCGGCGACCAAACCTGGTGCAAGGCCCTCATGCTTGGCCTCCCCGCCGCCATCCCAGAACCTTCCACCGCCATCCTTTCCCTCCTCGCCAGCAGTGCACTCCTGAAGCGCCGCAGGCGGCACCCCGCAATGTAGCGGCGGTCTGCGACCGCCGTCTCTGTTTCTCATGTTCCGCCCGGCACTTCTTCATTCCTGAAAACTGAACACTGAAAACTCGAAGCTCAGTCTCCCATGAACCACCACACCCGCATCCTCCTCGCCGCCGTTCTGGCGGTGTTCTGCCACACCGCCGCTGCCCAAGTGCCGCAGATCATTAACTACCAGGGTCGCATCAACGTTGGCGCTTCGCCCTTCACCGGCACCGGGCAGTTCCGCTTCGCCCTCGTCAATGGCGACAGCTCCACCAGCTTCTGGAGCAATGACGGCACCAGCACCGCCGGCAGCCAGCCGACTGCGGCCGTCAGCCTGCCCGTCGCCAACGGGCTCTATGTGGTTCCATTGGGAGACACCTCCATTGCGAACATGCAGGCCGTGCCCGCCAGCGTCTTCACCAACAACGACGTCCGGCTCCGCGTCTGGTTCAACGACGGCACCAACGGTAGCCAGTTGCTCTCGCCCGACCAAAGGATCACCTCGGTGGGCTACGCAATGGTCGCGGGAACCGTGCCGGACGGGGCGATCACCTCAGCCAAAATCGCGCCGGGAGCGGTGAACAGCGCGCAACTTGCCAATGGAATCAATGTGACCGGCAATCTGAATGGCAATGCCACCACCGCAACAAATGCCACCAACTTGGCAATCCAACTTGGTAGCAGCGGATCAATCAACGGGCCTGGCAACCCCGTGAGTTGGTCGCAGCTCAAGCATGTGCCTGCTGTGTTCGCCGACGGCTCGGATGACATGGGGGTCACCTCGATCACGGCGGGCTCCGGTCTTGCTGGCGGAACAATTACCAGCATGGGAACCATCGCGCTCTCGAACACGGGGGTTTCCGCAGGGATATATGGATCTCCGAACTCGATCCCACGAATTTCCGTGGACGCGCAAGGGCGAATTACAAACGCTTCAAGCAATGCTCTGTCTATTGGACCCGGCGAAATACAGAGCGGCGCCGTAAACTCCTCCCACCTGTCACCCAACACCGTGCTGAGCAGTTACATCTCCCCGGGCGCAGTCTCACGGCCGACGACGACCTCGGCCACGAGTGTGAATGCCGTGGCCAACACGGACTATCTGCTCACCAGCGCCACGCAGACGACGGTGACTTTGCCTGCCTCTCCCTCTATCGGCGACGTGATCCGCATCTCTTCCAGCGGCGCGGGTGGATGGAAGATTGCCCAGAACTCCGGGCAGTCGATCATGGGTGCGACTCAGTTGGTAAATGGGGGATCTTTTGGTGCTACTTGGACTCAAACGCTCTTTACCGGCTCGAACTCGCAGGGCGTGGCTTGCTCTTCAGACGGAAGCCGCGTCTGCGTGGTAGCTTTGGGGGCAAATAATTATACCTCCGCAGACTATGGTGTTACTTGGACAGCACGCGGCGGCGGTCTTAGCTGCGTCGCTAGCTCTGCAAGCGGCTCCAAGCTGGCAGCTGCAGCCAGTACTGGTGGTTTTCTTTACACCTCCACAGATTATGGAGTCAACTGGATCAGCAGGCCCCTTTCAGGGACGATACGGAGCATTGCTTCGTCATCTGATGGCTCTAAACTGGTCGCTGTCATTCAGAACGGCCAAATTTACACCTCTACGGATTCGGGTGCGAGTTGGACAGCTCGCGAATCTTCCCGCGCTTGGTATGGCGTCGCATCTTCGGCAGATGGCACCAAGCTCGTTGCCGTCGTCAATGGCGGCCAAATTTACACCTCTACGGATTCAGGTGTTAATTGGACCGCCCGGGACAGCAGTCGAAGCTGGTATGCCGTTGCATCGTCGTCGGATGGCGCAAAACTGGTCGCAGTTGTTCAGGGTGGTCAGATCTATACCTCGACGGATTCGGGTGCCACATGGACTGCGCGCGAGAGCTCACGGAATTGGTATTCGGTGGCATCTTCGGCTGACGGAACGATTCTTACTGCAGGTGTCTCGGGCGGCGGATCCGGCCAGCTCTATGCCTCGACTGACGGCGGTGTGACATGGGTCGCACGGGATAGCAGCCGCCAATGGAATGGGGTGGCGATGTCCGCCGATGGCACCAAGCAATTTGCCAGTGCGGCTGGTGTTGGCGGGTTCGTGTCGTCAAGCAACTCTACCTACGGAAGTAGTACAGGCGCTGCAGGCTACCTCACCGGCGGGCAATACTCCGCGATCGAGCTTCTATACATCGGCAACAACCAGTTCATGCTACGCAGCCACGAAGGAACGATTCTGGCCTACTAATCAATTCGTCCCATGAACTGGAACACGCGTTTCATCACGTTCCTGCCTTGGTTGGCGGGTGTTGGCCTGCTACTGCATTCCGCGCCTCTCCAAGCCGAGCCACGCACCAGCGCGAACTACAGCTTGCCTGCCGAATCAATGGATGCCGGCGGCGGCCTCGGTTCGTCAAATTCCTATCGAAACCTCGGCAGTGTCGGCGTGATTGGAGCTGCGCCCTTGTCGGCCAACTACAACCTGACGGCAGGCTATCCGGCGCAAACGGACGGGCTTCCCGTGCCGGTGTTGCAAGTTGAGCAGCCATTGGCGTCTCCATTAGCGGATGGAGGCAGTCGGGATTTCGGCGTGTCGGTGATCGGCTCGCCGGTGGCGCTTAATTTCACCCTTCGTAACACCGGCAGCGCCTCGATGGTGGTTTCCGGCGTGTTGGTCGGAGGCACCCATACCGGGGAATTTGTGACGGGATCTCCGGGGGCCACGACCATCGAGCCCGGATCGGCCACGACAATGACCGTGACCTTCACCCCCGGAGCCGCAGGACCGCGAAGTGCGACGCTCACGCTGACCACCAACACGGCGGATCCCGAATTCACGTTGAACCTCACCGGCACCGGCAACACGCCCCCGACCTTCGCAGGCTACAGCGTGTCCACCTCCTACCAAACGGCGGCGACGATCTCCCTCGGTAAACTGCTTGCCGAAGCCGCCGATGCCGATGGCGACGCGTTCAGCGTGACCGCCGCCGGTCTTAACAGCGCACAAAGCGGCACGGCGGCGCTGCATAGCGGTTCCATCCTCTACACCCCGCCGCCGACCTTCTCCGGCACGGACACGTTCTCCGTCACCATCACCGACGCCCGCGGCGGCACGGTCAACGGCACGGTGACGGTCAGCGTCGGCGCGGATCCCAACTCCGGCGGACAGGGAACCAACACCCCGCAGATCACCGTGCTGCCCGGCGTTCATATCGGCATCGCCTTCCAAGGCATCCCCGGTCGTTCCTATCAGGTCCAGCGTTCCACCAATCTCACCAACTGGACCACCATCACCACGGTGGTCGCCGCATCGAATGGTGCCGTCACTTTCACCGACACTTCTCCGCCGGAGGGAAGTGCCTTTTATCGATTGAGAAAGCCCTGAACGCAAGCATCCTCGATCCTCGATCTCCAATCCTCGATCTTATGAAGTTTTCCCTTCTCAATCTTGCCGCGGCGGTCATGGACCGCCGCTACAGTTCAATCCTCCTTGGCGTGCTTGGCGTCTTGGCGGTGAACTCCTCTTCCTTCGCCGCGACGATCTGGAACGGCCCGACGTGGACTGTTTCCACCGCCATCCCCGACAATGACGACGTCGGTTTCACCGACACCCGCAACGTTTCGATTCCCGGCATGACGGAAATCGTAAGTGTCACGGTGAATCTCAACTTCAGCGGCGGATGGAATGGCGACCTGTATGTCTACCTTGTCCATGGCAGCGGGTTTTCCGTCCTGCTCAACCGGCCGGGTCGCAGCACGGGAGCACCCGACGGCTCGGCCACCGTGGGCATGGACATCACCTTCGATGACGGCGCGTTCTCCGACATCCACACCGCCATCCCGATGAGCGGCGGCAGCGTGAACGGAATCTATCAGCCCGACGGACGCAGCACCGATCCGCTTGTGGTGCTCAACACGGACGCGCGTCCCGCGATGCTTTCCAACTTCATCGGCATCAATCCCAACGGCCTCTGGACCCTGTTCGTCGCCGACCAGAGCGCGGGCGAAACCAGCACCCTGCAAAGCTGGAGCATGACCATCACCGCCGTGCCGGAGCCCAGTGCGGCGGTAATAGGAATGATGGGGGCGGCTTTTCTGCTTCGGAGACGGAGATAATCACCGGATTTCATCACTGAAGCAGTCTCCTCTTTCACCGCTTACCTGAAGAAACTCCAACACATAACATGAGACCTACGACCAACCTTCGCTTCGCCCGACTGATCCAGATCTCATCGATCCTGCTTTCCCCGCTCGCGTTCGGGGATCGCGTGATTTTCAGCGGCACAGGAGGCGATCAATCATTCATCGTGCCGGCAGGTGTCACCACCCTGCAAGTGAAGGCGTGGGGAGCCGGAGGCAGTTCCGTGCCCTCATCCAACGCAGCAGGCGGAGGCGGAGCATTCGTCAAGGGCAGCCTCGCGGTGACTCCAGGCGAGTTGATCACTGTCGTGGTTGGAACTTCCTTTTATGGAGGCGGCGGCGCTGGAGGCCCAAGCCAGTTCAAGCCCCTCGGCAGCTATCATGGCAACGGTGGAGGCAGGACTGCCCTGAGAAGATTCACCACAGAACTCATGACGGCTGCAGGCGGCGGAGGGGCTGGAGCCGGTTATCCATATGGCCAACATGGAGGAGCCGCAGGTGCCGTCGGATTATACGGTGTGAGCATAAGCCCTGCGCTTGCAGGCGCAGGCGCCATCGAGTACGCCGGCGGGGCAGGCGGCCAGAACCTAGCCCATCCCCCGCTGAACGGAAGTGCCGGCGGTCAAAGGGCGGGAGGCGCGGGAGGCGGACAACAGGGTTACTCTGGCTACGGCGGCGGTGGCGGCGGCGGTGGCTACTTCGGCGGTGGCGGCGGCGCGGGCGGGTTGTCCGGGTATCCCGGTGGTGCCGGAGGTGGTGGAGGCTCAAGCTACACGGGTTTTCTCACATCAATCACGGTCCAAGGTGCAACCGGCGCCACTCCAGGCGGTGCCTCCGATCCCGATTATGTCTCTGGAGTCGGAACAGGCGGCACGGGAGGCGCAGCGGGAGGATCCGGCCGGCTCATCATCGAGTATACCCCGGATACGGTCACTGCCGCTCCGACACTCAACAAACCGGCACCATCCACTGCCAAGGGAAACCCGATCGAAGTGCAATTCCTTCTTCCAGAGAATGCGCAGCCGGGATCGCTTAAGCTGACCTTCAGCGGATCCTCCTCAAGAACCCTAACGTTGGCTTCATCCCAACTCTCATCCGGGCAACACGATTTCAGCTTCGATCCGCAAAACCCGCTGGCAAGCCCTCAGATTTCCTCCATTTCAGGCGGGCCCTCCTTGCCAGACGGAGTCTATACCGTCACTCTGGGCTACCAAGACCAATACAGCAATCCGGAAGCCACCGCGACCATTGGGGACTTCAGGGTCGACACGGCGTCGCCGTCATTACTTTTGCCGAATTCCATCACAATGTCGGCGACTACGCCGACCGGAGCGCCGGTAACCTACACCGTGAATGCCAGCGACCCCGATGGCAGCGGCATCGCATCATTGGTCGTCACTCCACCAAGCGGCTCGCAATTTCCAGTCGGCACAACCGTTGTGACCGCAACTGCCGTCGATCAGGCAGGCAACAGCGCCAACGGCAGTTTCCAGGTCACGATCACCGCCAACGCAATGCCGACTTTCGCGGGCTACAGTGTTGCCACCGCTTACCAGACTGCGGCCACGATCTCGCTCGGCAAGCTGTTGTCCAAAGCCGCCGATGCCGATGGTGACGCGTTCAGCGTGACCGCCGCCGGTCCTAACAGCGCACAAAGCGGCACCGCTGTGCTGCAAAGCGGTTCCATCCTCTACACTCCGCCGCCCACCTTCTCCGGCACGGACACCTTCTCCGTCACCATCACCGATGCGCGTGGCGGATCGGTCATCGGCACGGTATCGGTCTCCGTCGGTCCGAATCCCAACTCCGGTGGCCAGGGAACCAACAGCCCGCAGCTCACGATACTGCCCGGCGGCCACGTCGACATCGCATTCCAGGGGATCCCCGGCCGTTCCTATCAGGTCCAGCGCTCCATCGACCTGAGCAACTGGACACCCCTCAACACGGTGGTCGCCGCATCGAATGGTGCCGTCACTTTCACCGACACTTCTCCGCCTGAGGGAAGTGCGTTCTATCGATTGAGAAAGCCGTGAACGCAAGCATCCACGATCCTCTATCCACGATCTCATGAAATCCTTCCTCTGCTTTCTCTCTGCAACCTTCGCGTCTTCGCGGTTCAATCTCTTCGCATCGTCATCCCGCGCCGCTGGCGGCAAGTGGGTAACAAGGAGGGGCGGACTCCGATCCGCCCTGGCGAATGAAATGATGAAGAAGTTTGCTGCGCGCATTTGCTTCTGCAGCACACGCTCCCGGGCGCATCGGAGTGCGCCCCTCCTTGGTCGCGCCCTTTCGCGCTCCCTTTTCCTTGGCGTGCTTGGCGTCTTGGCGGTGAACTCCTCTTCCTTCGCAGCGACGATCTGGAACGGCCCGACGTGGACTGTTTCCACCGCCATCCCCGACAATGACGACGTCGGTTTCACCGACACCCGCAACGTTTCGATTCCCGGCATGACGGAAATCGTAAGTGTCACGGTGAATCTCAACTTCAGCGGCGGATGGAATGGCGACCTGTATGTCTACCTTGTCCATGGCAGCGGGTTTTCCGTCCTGCTCAACCGGCCGGGTCGCAGCACGGGAGCACCCGACGGCTCGGCCACCGTGGGCATGGACATCACCTTCGATGACGGCGCGTTCTCCGACATCCACACCGCCATCCCGATGAGCGGCGGCAGCGTGAACGGAATCTATCAGCCCGACGGGCGAACCACCGATCCGCTTGTCGTGCTCAACACGGACGCGCGTCCCGCGATGCTTTCCAACTTCATCGGCATCGATCCCAACGGCCTCTGGACCCTGTTCGTCGCCGACCAGAGCGCGGGCGAAACCAGCACCCTGCAAAGCTGGAGCATGAGCATCACCGCCGTGCCGGAGCCGGGTGTGGCGGCGTTCGCGATACTGGGCTCGGGACTGTTGCTCCGGAGACGGAGTAAATCACCGACATCCGGCCACTGAAGTCGCCTTTTCCCCACGGCCTCCCTGCGGTCGGGGATTGACGAGTTAAGCTGCGGTTGGCTTGATGAATGCGGATGGAGTTGTGCTGGAACCGCCGGGAAGGCCTGCGCACCACAAGCTGGAGTCTGGTCCGCCGTGCGACGGTGGGCGGAAGGGCGCTGGAGGAGTGGGCGGCTTCGTGTTGGTATCCGCTTTATGCGTGGGCGCGCGGTAGGGGTTGTGCGCCGGAGGATGCGGCGGACGCGGTGCAGGAGTTTCTCGGCAAGCTTTGCGCGGGCGGTTTGCTGGAACAGGCGGATCCGGCGCGCGGGCGTTTCCGCTCGTGGCTGCTCGCCGGGTTTTCCAACCACCTCGCGAGCCGATCCGCGCAGGCGCGGCGTCTCAAGCGGGGAGGCGGCGCGCCCCATCTCTCCATCGACCTGCCGGGGATGGAAACCATCTATCAGCACGACATGGCGACGGTGGAGGATCCGGAGCGGGCCTACACCAAGGCGTGGGCTCTCTCGCTGATGGACGAGGCGCTCGGGCGGCTTGAGGCGCACTACCAATCGGGCGGACGAAGCGAGCTTTACGACGCGCTGCTGCCCGCGCTGGAGGGGCCGCTGCAGGATGCGACCTATGACGAGGTCGCGGCGCGGCTCGGGTTGGGAGCGGCCGCGCTGAGGCAGGCGGCGCTGCGTTTCCGCCAGCGCTACCGGAGGCTCCTGCTGGAGGTCGCGGGCGAGCGTCTGGGCATCACCTGTGAGGCGCGGCTCGGCGCGGAGTTGCGCGAATTGCTCGGAAATCCATGAGTTTCACGGGTCACAAAACCGGAGAAAACGAGTCATTATGGGAGAACCCGATGATTGCCGACGCGCTTCATTCTCATGGCGGACGGCTCCGCGGACTGGATCCCGATCTGCTGCTCGGGGTGCTTGAGGATGATGTTCTGGAATCGCCACCCGCCGTGCCCGGATGGCGGGTGACGGGCATTGCCGGTTCCGGTGGTTCGGGGATCGTTTGGCGGGCGCTGCGGGAGTCGGACGGAATCGAGGCGGCGATCAAGATCGCCCGGGCGGACGACCCGGACACGATCGAGCGAATCGAGACCGAGGCTGCGGCACTGCGGACCTTGGACCATCCGAACATCGTCCGGCTGATCGATGCCGGCCCTGTGACCAGCGGCGAAGAAGCTGGCGGGATGTTCCTGGCGATGGAGTTCATCGACGGCCCCGCGCTGTTGCACGAGATCCCCGCGCACGGGTTGCCGCCGGAGCAGGCCTTGCCATGGTTTTCCCAGATCGCCTCGGCAGTGGGTCACGCGCATGAGGCGGGCGTGCTTCACCGGGATTTGAAACCGGCAAACGTCCTGCTGGCGACGGACGGCGTGGTGAAGGTCGCGGATTTCGGTCTGGCCCGCCCGGTCCACCGCAGGGTTCACCAGCTTTCGCTCACCCGTGCCGGGTTGGTGGCGGGCACCGCCGAATACCTGCCGCCCGAGGCCTATCACCGCGACTATCGGCCGGATGTGGCGGCGGATGTTTTCGCGCTGGGCGTGATGTTACACGAAATGCTCACCGGCGCTCCACCGCGCGGTGCATGGAAGCCGGCGTCCACCCGCCGCGGCGTGGATGTCCGCGTCGATGGGATCATTGCAAAAGCGATGGACCCGGAGCCATCGCGGCGTTGGGCCCATGTCCGGGAAATGGATGCGGCGCTGCGCGAGGTCGCTGCCAGCCCGCCGCGTTATTCGGGAGTGCCGATGGTGAATTTTCCCGTGCGCGTGGGCGATGCCCTGTGGACTTCGCTCGGACTGCTGGTGCTGACTGCCTCAGCAGCCAGCACGCTGGCGCTGGAGAAATCGCAGGTGGCGCTGCCCTTCGATCTGGTGGGTGGTCACGGGCGGCTGACCGGCGGATTTCAGGCGGTGTTTTTGCTATTGCTGGCTTCGCTGCCGCTGGCGGTGTGGCAGATCGTGCGGTTGCGCCGCTTCCGGCGCGTGCCACTGCGCGAGGCGCTGCCCTCACCCTTCGGCCTGAATCTCGGCACTTCGCGTCTCGCCGCAGTGCTGGTCGCCCTCAGTCAGGTGGCCCTGCTGTGGTTGCCGGCGTTTCTCATCCTGTCGATGTTCGTGGGCAACGGCTTGACGTGGATTCGCCCGGACGATCCACCGTGGCTCCATGGCCTGGCCGTCACGCGACTTGATGACAACGAGTTGCTCAGCCCGTGGACCACAGTGTCCTCGCCGAACGGATTCTGGCTTTGGGAAACCTTCGGCACACCCGGCCACGGACTGGCCCAAACGGTGGATCGCATTTCCTTCATCCCGTTTTACGGACCACTGCTGATGTGCTTGTCCGCCGCGGCGCTTGCCTCTGCGTTCCTTCTAACCGTTTTCACCGCCTGCCGCGGATGGTGGTACCGCGCGCGCCGCATTAGCCCGGCCGCGCTGGTCATCGCCATCGCCGCGGTTTCCGTCCTCGTTTTCAGCGCGACGGCCACCGAATGGCGGGCCGTCAGTGCCAAGCGCGAGGGTGCCGACAATTGGGTGGTGGACGCCCATATGACCTCTCGCGTGCGCGACTTCGCCCAGTTTCTGTTAGACAAGGAGCAAGACTGGCAGGGCGAGAACTGGGCCGCGCTCTATCAGGACCCGGTGGACTATCGCGATCACGGATGGGTGCCTGCAGCGCGGATTCCGGAACTCGTGAGGGAATCCCGCAAGCGCTGTGCAACGACACGCTTGGAAATCATCCTGTTCGAACAATCGTGGGACGCGTCCGATGAGTCCTTCACCGTCACGGTGCGCGCGGTCGAAAGTTTCGACCACCCGTCGCCCGGCGGAGAATGCGGCGCGGACGACCTGACGCTGGAACTCTCCGGCACGATCCGCCTGGACGGCACCATCCGCATCAACCGCGAACGGCTGCAACGCACGCCGATGTACCGTTGCAAGGCCGCGAAACCCAGCCACGCCGAGGCGGAGGAGTGGGTGAACCGGTTCCTCAGCGCCGCATCCAGGGTGAAGTCAGATCCCTCAGGCGCGGATCTCGCCTTCGCCTCGCTGTTCCACGCGTTGCCAGGGGGGTTGCCCGATGACTCCTTCACCGGATGGGTGAGGAGGATTCCCGATCATCGTGAAGGCCTGCCCGCCCTGCTCGGAGTCGAACTCAAACGCGCGGGCACCGTGCATCACCGGATTCGGGGAAACCGGCCGGGCGGAAGAACGCGGATCGAAGTGCCGTTTCACGGTGGCGACGAACGCCCGACGCGAGTGCTGACCGTTGATTTGATCCGCGTCGGCGATTCCTGGCGCTGCGCAAAACTTGCTTTCTGACCGGCGATTTGTTTGGGATGGGCATGCGTTTCCTCCTCCCCTCGATCGTCCTCCTTTGCCTCCCGCTCGCCGCCGATGATGAATCGGGATTTGACGCCCCGCCGCCCGTCTCGTGGGAACGGTTTGCCCCGCTCGCTCCCTATTTCCCTCCCTCGTTCGATTATTCCGGCGGCATGTGCCGCATCATCTGCCCGGCTCCGCCCGTACTCGACTACGGCGGCACCCGCGGCGGACTCTTCGCTCCAACGCCGATGCTCGACTGCGCCGCCTCGGTCGACATCACCGCCTGGGATCCCAGTGACGACCGGAATGCCGACGGCATCCATATGTTCGTCTTCACCCGCGTCCAGGGAGCGCTCGGATTCGGAAGCCTTACCGGTTATGCCGCGGTCATCATCGACATGGGGGCGAACAGTGGTCCGGAGCCTGGCACCCGCAATGGCCGGCTCCAGATCATGCGGATCGCCAACGAAGTCCCCGCACAGATCTTCGTCCCCTATGAGGACTTCCCGCTCGACGAAACCCACGACTACCGCCTCCTGCTGAGCAGCCGCGGCGACCGGCATGTCGCCCGCGTCTTCGATCTCGCGAACCCGGTCGATCCGCTCGCCGAAATCATCGTCCACGACTCCACCATCGCGCTTCCCGGCCGCACCGGAATTGTCATTTACAACGACAAGCTCGCGCCGGTCGATGTCACATTTGATAACTTCCTGTCGTGGGACGGCACGCCACCACCACTCGGCATCCGGACAGGCACCGCTCCCGGCACCGTCGAGATCACCAGCGACTATTACCGCTCGTTCGCCAGCGACATGCTGACAACGACGAACCTCGCTGATGCTGCCTCATGGCTTCCGGCCGCACCAACGACGGTGTCACGCAACGGCAACCAACTGGTGCAAGTCCACGCGCTCGACGGGCCCCGGCGGTTTTTCCGCCGTGGCAGTTTGTAATGTGTCTTCCTCAGTCCCTATAATACGGGTGATACCGCCCGCGGTCGGCGGGGGCGGGAAAAATCATCAAGATTTTCTCCGAATGCCTGTCACAATTTTCCGCTTATGGGGTATTCCACAATGTGGAACCGGTTTACAAACTACCTGATGCTCCGGCTGTGCCGCGCGGCACCGGACGGCCGGCAGTCCTTCGCCCAAGCCTGCCGAGACTTTGGTTGGCAGTAGGAATCCTCGCGCTCTTCGCCCCATCAGGATTCTCAGCCACACTGAAAACCTCGCTCGGTAGCCAAGGGGTGGACCGTTGCACGCGGGAAAACCAACATCATGCGGCCATTCGGGATTCCATGGCTCTTTCGGGACTACAGCCCTTCGAACCAGTCACCTCCGCGCTCGCGTTTGATCTCACCCTGCTCGCCGCGGCCTCCGGCACACCCGAGGTTGACGCCGTCCGCCACGACCCGGCCCCGCCCGACGGTTCCGCTCAGCCGCCAGACGCCCTCCCAACGGCGATCTCCGGCGATGAGATGGTGAAATGGTTCGGAATTCTCGGGTTCATCATGCTGCTCACAAGGGGAACCCGACGCCGATAGCCCACCCGCCGGTTTCACATCCGTCTCCCCACCTCCCCGATGACACACCTTGACGATTCATCCGATGGTTTCGCCAATGGCCACCCTCACGCGCTTCCGCCCTCATTTCCGGTGACACTCGATACCTTGGCCAAACTCGAACAACTCGCCAAGGCGCGCAGCCAGGATGCCGCCGCAACCCTGAGCCAACTCGTCGAAGCCGAGATCCGCCGCCTCGACATCACCGATACGTCCTGCCTGCCACTCACCGCCAAACAGCAAGTCGTCATCCAAAAACTGCGCAGCGGTCTCAGCGTCAAGGAAGTCGCCGCTTCCATGAATGTTTCCGAACAAACCGTCCGCACCCATATCCTGCGTGCCCGCACCCGCCTCGGCCAGTCCGACCTGCTTTCGCTCCGCTATCTCTGATACCCATTCACCGGTCAGGCCGAAGCCCGGGATGCGACGCCGCTTCGTTTGCCATCGTGTAGCGGAACCGATGACAAGAAACCCATTTCCGGCCATGGCGATTTTCCTATCATGCAAGTTCCGGTGAGCCACCAAACGACATGGGTTCATCACGGACAGGCATTCCGCCACGACTCCAGAGCTCACCTGAAAATCAACAAAACAATGATGCGGACTCTGGCAACCGCCCTCATCACACTCGGAATACTGTCCGGCGGCGCGAGCGCTTCCGTGGTAATCCCAATCGGGGTTCAACAGAACATTCCGATCAGCACCGTGACGGGCCTATGGGGATGGACCTTGGTGTATCAAGGCACCTACGGCACCTTTGATGTTCCGATCAATACCCTGTTTGCCGGGGTGACCGCGGGCGATTATGTGATGTACGCGGCCAGGCCGACGGGATCGGCGACGATTACACTGCTGGCTGCAGCAATCGAGTCGGACGTAAGGACCGTTACACTTGGAAATTCAACCACCACGTCAAACGGCGCCGAATGGTATTACAACGCCAATTCCATTGGATTTGCCGGGCTCGGAAACACGATCTTCCAGAGCACCGCAGACACCTCCTCCACAAATCCCGAGCTACGCCTAAGCTGGCACACAGGGGGAGGAGTGACAGGCTTTGGGGGGCAGTCTAACAGCGTGGGTCCGACCGATGTTGACGGAGGTTGGCGGGCCGGCACCACAACAAACCTCAACAATTCCACCGCCTGGGAAAGGCTGGTCTTTGTGGCAACTCCGGTCCCCGAACCCTCATCGGCAATCCTTCTGGCATTTGGCGCATTCGCAATCGCGTTCAGGCGCTCCCGCAGCTGAGCGCCCCGCTGTCCCTATTCCCACGCGGATCTGCGGACTGCCCACAACGATTCATCCGCGCGCTTCCGGTCGCCTCCCCCCGCCCCGTTGTCATTGAAACGATGACAGCCACCCGCACGCATCCTGCTGTTTGGTCTCCCATTCGCACGCATCAAGCTTCCCCGAAACCATGAAACCCAATATCTCCACTACCCGTGGCTTCCGCCTCGGCCTGATTGGCCTTGTCGCGTTGCCATCACTGATTCGCACCAGCGCGGACGCAGCCACCATTTCCGGCACCAACGGCTTCGGAGTGCCGGTGATTTCAGGCGCGTCCACGACCATCACCTTTGACGATCGGCCCAACGCTTCATTCTCCTCGCTCACCGTTGCCAACGTCACCTTCTCGGGCATCGGCGGAAACCTCAGGACCGACAACAGCTATCCCAACCAATACAACGGCAGGGGAGCGCGCTACCTTGACAACAATGTCGGTTCGACACCGACCATCCGTTTCGATTTCACCACTCCCGTCGCCGCCTTCGCCTTCAACTGGGGGGCATCGGACGTCTCTTGGGTTCTCCGCGCCTATGACAGTTCGAACAACCTCATCGAATCCTTCAACCTGCCGGTGACCAGCAATTCGAATGCCGGCAACTATTACGGACTCTCCAATCCCGGGATGAAATACGCCACCCTGAGCAGTGCGGGAGGTGATTATGTCTTCGTCGACAACTTCACCTACAGCCAGATCCCCGAGCCCTCCGCAGTGTTGATGGGAATCCTCGGCACCACCCTGTTCCTGCGCCGCCGCAGAGAACCCGGGCTTTCCGCGCTGTCATCGAACCGATGACCATCTCGCGCTTCCCGAGCCTTCCAACTCTCGTTATCCAATATCCGGATCCTGTCAGTTTCCCAATCCTCCCCGACCCAAATGAAATTGAATCCATCAAGCCGCGGCTTCCGGCCCATTTCGCGAAAGCTTTCCATTCTCGGAGCCACCGCCCTTGTTTCCACGGGTTCCCGGACTTCGGTCGGCAAACTCAATTCCCAACGGATTCGGTGTTTCGGACTCGCTGGCATGATGGGCCTCTTTTCCCTGGCACCGAATGCCAATGCCGCGACTTATCAGGGCATACTCACCAACGTCGATGCTGACGGTGACACCTTCGTGGACGATCTGCCCATCCACAAACTTTCATTCACAGTGACGGCGGGCACCACGGTTGTGTTCGATGCCCTTGTGTGGGACTACAATGGACTTGATTGGAACAACGACGGATTGTTCACCGGATTTGACATGTACTTCCAGCTTTACGATTCGGCCAACAATCTGATCGCCGCAAATGATGACTACTCGGGGGTTCTCAACACCAACGGTTCAACCCATCCCTTTGACTCTGTCATCCAAGCCACGTTCCCGGTCGCGGGCTCATATTTCCTGGCTTTCGGTCAATTGAGCTTTTCGACGGCCGAAGCGCTCCAAGGATACGATCAAGACCGTGCGTTTTCCGACTACGAATCGTCGGACGGCCAACAGAACTTCTCGGCGTGGAGAATCGATACGACAGTCACTGGCGGAATCATGAGCAATATCCAAATCACGGGAGGCTCGGCGGTTCCTGAACCCACATCGTTAGTCCTGGCCGGATTGGGTGCGTTATCGCTGCTGCGCCGCCGCAGAACCCCCGGGCATCCGCATTTGTCATCGAACCAATGACAGCCTCGCGCTTCCCAATCCGACCCTCACTCCATATTCCATCCGAGTTACTTATCGCTGTCCCAAACCTCCCCAGTCACCATGAAATCCGATTTCTCCTCATCAGGACTTCCTTCCATCCCGAAAAAGATGTCGATTCTCGGCGCAAGCGCCCTCGTCTCCCTCGGTATCTCGCAAGGTGCCACCACCGGCATCACCGTCGGAGCCGACAACTTCGGCGCATGGGGTATCCGAAACCTCAGCGACACCTACCTGATCACCTCGCTGAGCATTCTCCTTACCAACGACACGTTCTTTGACAGCGCCTCGACCGCCCCGGGAACAGCCGCCACCGGATGGGGCACCCAAGCCAGCCTTGGAACGGTCTCCGCGACCTATCCGTCCAACGCCTCCACCGACGGATTGCAGGCTGCCTCATTCACCACCGTCAGTTTCGATCCCGGAGACATCCTCAACTTCTATGTGGATCTCGATCTTTACGCCTCCCCTGATGGTGCCGGGAATGTTACGGGCGCGATTATCACGGCTCTGTTTCGTGACAACCTCAACAATTTCATCGGGACCGAGACGGTGACGCTGGCACTTGGCAGCATCTCACTCAACGGATTCGGTTACAGCCACTCTGCCTCGACGATCCCCGAGCCCACCGCCGCCCTGCTCGGCGGAATCGGCATGCTCGCCTTGCTGCGCCGCCGCCGGAACTGATACGGATGGCTCTCTCACCCACACCCCTTGGCCGCTCCGGCGAAGGGGTGTTTTCGTTTCGGGAAAAGCCATTGCGTCCCACGGTCGGCCCTTGCATGCTCGCCGCTCCGATGACGCCGCGTCCGCCGAAAAAGTTCGTCGCCATTCCCTTCGAGTATCATCATGAGATCGAGGTGGACATCGACTCGCTGACCAATCTCGGCGCCGGAGTGGGCCGTGTGGGCGGATGGGTGGTGTTCGTGCCCTTCGCGCTGCCCGGTGAGACCGTGCGGGCGCGTGTCCATCGCAACGACAAGAATTGTTCCCATGCGGATCTCGTTGAAGTGATCAACGCCTCGCCGGACCGTGTGGAGCCGCGTTGTCCGCTCTTCGGCGAGTGTGGCGGCTGCCAATACCAGCACCTCGCCTACGAACGGCAGTTGGAGTGGAAGTCGCGGCAGGTGGGCGAGTTGATGAAACACATGGCCGGCATCGAACATCCGGTGAACGCCTGTCTTTCCACGCCGCAGATCTGGAACTATCGCTCGAAGATCACACCGCATTTCGAGAAACCGCGCGATGGTGTGATGGGTGAGATCGGATTTCTCGCCGCGGGCCGCCGCTCGAAACTGATCGACGTGCCGCGCTGCGAGATCGCCATGGATGCGATCAACACCGCGCTGCCCGCCATCCGCGAGGAGCACCGCGCGCGTGCTGCAAGCTTCCGCCGTGGCTCCACCATCCTCATCCGCGCCGCGGCCGAGGGGGTGATCACCGATTTCAAGGCCACCGTCAGCGAACGCGTGGGCGACCTGACCTTCCGGTTCCTCGCCGGGGATTTCTTCCAGAACAATCCGTTCATCCTGCCGCTTTTCACCGGCTACGTGGCGGACCGCGCCGCCGAGGGCGGGGCGCGCTTCCTGGTGGACGCCTATTGCGGTTCCGGCTTGTTCGCGCTTTCGCTCGCACGGCGCTTTGACAGGGTCTCCGGCGTCGAGGTTTCCGAAAGCTCCTGCGAGTGGGCGCGGCAAAACGCGGCGGCCAACGGCATTGCCAACGCCGGATTTCTAACAGCATCGGCCGAGGCGATTTTCGCTCAGGTCGATTTCCCTCCGGCGGAGACGGCGGTGGTGATCGATCCGCCGCGCAAGGGTTGCACGCCGGAGTTCATCCAACAGCTTGCCGCCTTCGGGCCATCGCGCCTCGTTTACGTTTCCTGCGACCCCGCGACCCAGGTGCGGGATCTGAAACTGCTGTCACAGCACGGCTATCAGTTGCGCGACGTGCAGCCCTTCGACCTGTTCCCGCACACCCGGCATCTGGAGTGTGTGATGACCTTGGAAAGACAGGGATGAGGGTTCACTCGCCGGTGTCCTCTTCCTCCTCATCATCGAAGCGGGCCGGCAGATTGTCCTCGGGCTCGGGGCCCTGGACGCGCCGCGGCTGGATCGAATGCCTCACAAGATCCAGCATGGTCTTTTCCTCGGCGATGATCGCGTGAAGCTGGCCCATCTGCGCCGGGGTGAGCACGCCGTCGTAACAGCGCAGCTTGTCCTCTAACAGACGACGCTGTTGCATGTTCCGCTGCTCCTCCGCCGCTTCGGGCGTCTCGGCCTGCGGCAGTTGCGAGAGGCTGGCGATGGTGAGCACCCCGTCCATCGTCAGCTCCTGGGGACCGGTGGGCAGCACCGAGTTTTTCAGCAGCAAGGTGGCGGATTCGGGAATCGACTGGATGCGCTCCCTTTCCGCCTGTCTCAGACGGGCGAGGGCGTCCTCGCGCTGGCCGGGGGACATGTCGATTTCCTCCATCAGTTGCCCGAGCGCCTTCACCGCACGGGATTCGATGCGGTTGTCGCGCTCGCGCACCCGGAGTTCCTCAAGCTTGGCATACTGCTCGGGACTGAGGATTTTCCGCAGGGTTTCCTCCACCTTGCGGCCGCGGGCGGTGAGGTCCTCTAACAGCGGCTTGTCGGTATCGGCGGAGATCTTGGTCTCATCCACGATGCGGATGATGTCGGCCTGTTGGTCGATGCTCAGCTCGAGCGCCTCGGCGAGTCGCAGCATTTTGGCCTCCGCGCGGGTCTTGGGGCCTTTCTCGGCGAGGTCCACCAGCGGAAACTCGCTGGCATCCACTTCCTTCGGGCGCTTGTTGGTGAAGGAGGACCGGTCACGCGAACTGTCCGCCCGGGGAGAGCGGGAAGTGGGTCCGGCAAGTGCCGTGCCTTCATTGCCACCGGTTTTCGGCGCTTCCGGCGCGGGCTTGAGCGCCCACGCGAGCGAAAATCCGAGAGCGGCGGCGATGAGAGGCAGGAGATACTGGTTTTTCATGAGTGGCGGATGGCGGAAATGGCGGCGGCCATGTCCGGCGCACGGAAGGTGGAGGAACCGGCGACCATCACGTTGGCCCCGGCACCGTAACAAAGCAAGGCGGTGGAAGCGTCGATGCCGCCATCCACTTCAACGTGGAAATCCAGACCTTTTGTCTCCCGAATCACCACCGCGGCGCGGATTTTCCCCAGGACTTCCGGCATGAAGGCCTGGCCGCCGAAGCCCGGGACCACCGTCATGCACAACAACAGGTCGATCTGTCCGAGGAACGGCTCCACCGCGGCGAGCGGCGTCGCGGGATTGAGCGCCAGCCCGGCGAGACGGCCCGCACCGCGGATGCGGCCGAGGGTTTCCGCCACGTCGTGATCCGCCTCAATGTGGACCGTCACCAGGTCCGCTCCCGCATCGAGAAAACGCGGCAGGTAATGGTCCGGCCGGGAAATCATCAGATGCACGTCAAGGAACCGATCGACGGACTTGTCCACCGTTTCCACCACGGCCGGTCCGAAGGAAATGTTGTCCACGAAATGGCCGTCCATCACATCGAGATGGATCCAGTCCGCGCCCGCCGCCACCGCGCGCCGCGCCTCGTCGCCGATCCGCGAGAAATCCGCCGCCAGCAGCGAGGGGGCGATGATGCGTTCCTGATATCGCTGTTTCGCACTCACGCGGGGATACGAACCACAGCCCGCCGGGCAGGACACGGAAAAACTTCCGCCCGCCGCCGAATCCGGCCACACTCGCCGCGTGGACGATTCCAGCCCGATCATCGATCTCCAGAGCGACGCGCATTTCATGGCCCAGGCGCTGCGTGAAGCACACAAGGCCTACGCCGCGGGCGAGGTGCCGGTGGGAGCCGTCGTCGTGCGCGAAGGCCGGGTGATCGCCCGGGCCTGGAATCAGGTCGAAACCCTCAGGGATGCCACCGCCCATGCGGAAATGCTGGCACTTACCGCGGCCCAGCAGTCGGTCGGCGATTGGCGGCTGGAGAAATGCACGCTCTACGTCACCAAGGAGCCCTGCCCGATGTGCGCCGGGGCCATTGTCCACTGCCGGCCGGAGCGGGTGGTCTTCGGCTGCCCGGACGCCAAGGCCGGAGCCGCCGGCGGCTGGATCAACCTGCTCGAATCCAATCCCCCGCTCAACCACCGCTGCGACATCACCCAAGGCGTCCTCGGCGAGGAATCCCTGCACCTGCTCCAGACTTTCTTCCGCGAGGCGCGCGCGAAAAGCAAAGCGGACAGAGAGGCGAACGGCGCGCCCCCAACTCCGGGCGAACCGGAATGACGCGCTCTGGTCGCCTCGCTAGCCAAGACTACACCCGAAGGCCGCAACGCCGCTCAAACAATCGGCGTCGGCACGACTCCGGAAAACAACACCTTGCCGCCATTCCGGATTTCAACCGGCAGCCCGGAAGGATCAAACGGCAGAGGCAGTTCGTCGGAATCATCCGGTGTGGTTTCAAATTCGGTCTCGCCTTCCGTGCGTCCATCATCGTCCACCATCTCCAGATCTCCGAGTTTCTTGCCATCCACCACGATGTCATAGGTGCCTTCCGCCAGATTCCGGCCATCGACCTCAAACTCGATCTCACCCGAGAGCTGCTTGCGGATCTTCACCCGCACCCGGCTGCCGATCGGAGCATCCTCGCCCCGCTTCAAGGCGATCTCCACCTCGCCCATGTCATCGTCGTCACTGATGCCGTCGTTGTCGTCATCGTCGTCGTCATCGTCATCCTTGCCGTCGCCATCGTCGTCGTCATCCCTCCCGCGGCCCCTGCCATCACCGTCGCAATCGTCATCCAGGCGGTTGGACTTGCCGTCGCCGTCAACATCGTCATCGCTGGAGTCCGGCCTACCGTCGCCATCGATGTCCTTCTCCCGCGGCGAATCGTCCGCCAGCCCGTCGTCATCGATATCCTTCTCTTCACGCGAACCGTTCGTCAGGCGGTCGCCCACGTATTTGCCCTTCTTGGGACCGCGCTTGCAAACGCCGCCATCGACATTGAGGTCCTTGCCGTTGGGGATGCCGTCGTTGTCCACATCGCGGTCCACGCGGTTTGGAATCCCGTCGCCGTCGATGTCCTTGGCTGCCGCCTGCCCGGCGGTGGCTGACAGCGTGGCGGCCGCGACAACGGCTGCGGAAAGGGCGGATAGCGAACGGCGGCGGAGCGATTTGGGTTTCATGGTTTGGGAAATGTGATGCATTCCATCGCACGGACTTGCCAAACGGTCAAACGGGAAATCGAAATCCGATTCACGCTTGAGTCACCACCCCGCGTCCCTAGGGTCTCCGTCCGATGTCATCCATCCGGGAAACCATCCACCTCATGGGCCGACAGGCGCGCGCCGCCGCCTACCGGCTCGCCCAGCTTTCCTCCGGGGAGAAAAACGCCATCCTTCGCGCCATGGCCGCCGCGATCCGCGAAGCCACGCCCGAATTGATGGCGGCGAATGCCAAGGATCTCGCCGCCGGCACCGCCAAAGGCCTCTCCGCCGCCATGCTCGACCGCCTCAGGCTCGATGAAACCCGCATCGAAGCCATGGCCGCCGGCATCGAACAGGTCGCCACCCTGCCCGACCCCGTCGGCCAGGTGATGGAAAAATGGACCCGCCCGAACGGCATCGAAATCGAACAAATCCGCGTGCCCATCGGCACCATCGGCATCATCTACGAAAGCCGGCCCAACGTCACCGCGGACGCCGCAGTCCTGTGCTTCAAGACCGGCAACGCCACCATCCTCCGCGGCGGCAGCGAGGCCATCCACTCGAACGTCGCCATCGCCGCCGCCCTCGCCCAAGCCGGCGCGCCCGAACACGCCATCCAGCTCATCCCCTTCACCGACCGCGAAAGCGTCGCCGCCATGGCCCAAATGGACCAATGGCTCGACCTCATCATCCCCCGTGGCGGCAAGGGTCTCATCGAAACCGTCGTCTCCCTCGCCCGCATGCCCGTCATCAAACACTACGACGGCATCTGCCACCTCTTCGTGGACCGGGCCGCGGACATCGACATGGCCGTCGCCCTGACAGTCAACGCCAAGACCCAGAAATGCGGCGTCTGCAACGCACTCGAAACGCTGCTCGTGCACCAGGACATCGCCGCCCAAGCCTTGCCGAAGATTGCCGCCGCCCTGCGCGAGAAAAACGTCGAACTCCGCGGCTGCGAGAAAACCATCAAGATTCTAACAGGCCATGGCAGGGACGGCTCTCCGCAGCCGTCCGGCGAATGCGAGGGCAATGTCTCCGCCGATGATGCGCTCGAAGATCAATCCATGGCCGGGCATTCGCATTCCATTCTCCCGGACCGCCCGGAGGTCGGTCCCTACCCACCGATCCTCCCCGCCACCGAGGACGACTGGTCCACCGAATATCTCGACCTCATCCTCTCTATCAAGATCGTCGATTCGCTCGAAGCCGCCGTCGGCCACATCAACCACTACGGTTCCCACCACACCGACACCATCGTCACCGCCGACCACGAGGCCGCCGAACGCTTCCTCCGCAGCGTGGACTCCGCCTGCGTCTTCCACAACGTCTCCACCCGCTTCGCCGACGGCGGCGAATTCGGCTTCGGCGCCGAAATCGGCATCTCCACCGACAAACTCCACGCCCGCGGACCGATGGGGCTCAGGGAACTCACCAGCTACCAATACCGGGTGCGGGGCAAAGGGCAGGTGAGGGGGTGAGGCGCGCCTGAATCCATGGCGGTTTGCACAGCCACGGTGGATTCAGCGACGCTAAAGTCGATGCACCGGCGATGGCGAGCTTGAATTCAAATAGAGATGTTGCCGCCGGTTGCATCCCATGGCTTGCTGGGCATCGTTCTCATTCGTGCCCGGCTGCTCTACGGGCTTCAATCTTCCTTCGCCTCTCCACGGCTCTGCAACTGCGGCACCGAACCGCGGTGGAATAATAGGGCGCTCCAGATGTCTCGTAATACCACGCCTGATCTTCGGCCTTCCAAATCTGCTGCTTCCCGCAATCTTGGCAAACAAAGGAAAGATCCTCGAAATAGGTGGGTCGAAAATACGATCCACCCAAATTAAGTCTGTGCGGATCAACGGGAATCGAGGTCACAGGTATCTCAGTGGCATCCTTAATCCATCCTTCAGCGATAAGCTTCGCAATTCTATCAGCTCGCCGTCGAACATCGCGATACTCATTCTGCTTTGCGCTTCGGCGTGTCATATGATTTCTGCCCAACAGTGCATTAGTTCAGCGGTCGGAGATTAGAAAAAAGGTCTGCTCTGACAAGGCTGAAGAAGGCGGTTTTCAGAAGTCTGAGAATGAGCGGCTTGGGGACAAGCGCCGGATGGGTTGAATTCCCGGATGGGAAAGAATTCGGTAAGGAATGAACCACTGATATCGAGCTACGGACGGGCTGACCTTTTGGAACATGAGGAAGACAGGGGTTGGTTATCTTTTCGACACCTTGGAAGATTCCGAGCGATGAGGTCCGGGCCAAATGGCACGGGATGAAGCGGACTCATGGCCTCGGAGGGGGCTTCGGAGATCAACCGGTGGCGTGAGCCCTGATCCTTATACACAAATCAGTCGATCACCGTGACTTTCGTCGTCGGATCAATTTTCAAGAAGCAACAAACCCGAGTCGCTCGACATCCAAGCCGATATCCAGGCAGCGCAAAGCGGGCGA
>Ga0315903_10000959_pt1 | contig 43619 bp, 31 predicted proteins | sample LakEriMetagenome_7_FD_203524 | JGI IMG/M metagenome (GOLD analysis project Ga0315903, IMG submission 203524) | Freshwater fungal communities from buoy surface, Lake Erie, Ohio, United States - Buoy 2 MA119 | ecosystem: Environmental > Aquatic > Freshwater > Lake | place: USA: Lake Erie, Ohio... | reverse complement strand
CCGTCCACGAGCGTGACGGGGTCGAGCTGGCGGAGGAACCCGGCTTCGATGCCGAGGCCGGTCAATTGTTCGACGACCATCGCCTTCGGGTCCTGCAGACGTCGCCCGAGGTCCAGGCCCACGCGCAAGGTCGGTTCGACCGCGTCGAAATCGGCCGCCTTCACGAACTCGTCCTGCATCCCGCGGAGATCCTTGGACAGGCCCAGGCCGAGGCGGATTTGGGCGAGGTTGGCGCCCACCGAGGCGCTGAGTCCGGCGACCAACGCGGCGGTCGGTTCGTAGCCGGCTTCGACGTAGGCGGCGGCGGTGGCGTCGAGCAGCCTCAGGCCATGGCCCTGCAGGGCGCCTTGGTCCATCGACGCCAGGAGCTCCTGCGCCGCCTTAGGGTAGTCGCCCGCCGCGAAGGCCGCCTGCGCCCCCAGGTAATTGCCCAGGGGGTTGTCGGGTTGCCGCGCCCGGAAGGCCTCGACCGCCGCCTTCTTTTCCGCCGGGTCATCGCTGCGGAGCGCCAGTTCGAGGTGCCCCAGGGGGTCGGTAGGGTCGGCCTTCACCGCTTCGCGCAGCAGCGCGAGGTCGTCGGCGAGGCGCGACGCGATCAGCAGGCTCGTCGCGTCCCGGCCGTGCCGCGCCAGGTAGGCGTCGATCTCAGCCTTCGTCAGGCGGATTCGTTCGCCGGCCTCCATCGCCTTGAGGATCGCGCGCAGGCCCTTGTCCGCCGGGCCGCTCCAGTCGGGCAACTTCAGGTTCGCCGAGGAGCGCACCTTGATCGGCGGCGGGGCGGTCGGCTCGGCCGCGGGCGCCGTGCGCGTCGCGACAGGGCTCGGCTTGCGCCCGACCAAGGACCAACCGAGGGACGCCACGAGGGCGGCCGTCGCCAGGACCTGGAGCGTGCGCGGCTTCATCCGAAGCTCAGACCTTCGTCAGCGACCAGGGCTTGCGCAGCTCGCGGGTGAGCAGGGCGTTCGCGGCGTCGTCGCCGACGAACTGACGGGCCGCGGGGTCGAACTTCAGCTTGCGGCCCGTGAAGAGGGCGGCGTTGCCGAAGTGGCCGATGGCGGTGGAGTGGTGCGCGGCGAGCGCGTGCGAGAGCGGCTTGCGGCGCGACTGGCAGCAATCGACGAACTCCTGGAAGTGGTCCGTGGTGCCGGGGCAGCGCCAGGCGTCCGGCCCGAGGTCCTTTTCCCAGAGGCCCTTGATGCTGCATTCCTGCCCGCCGCGGCGGACGAAGAGCGTGCCCTTCTCGCCGACGAACTTCACGCCCTCGAACTTGCTGTTCACGTTCAGCTTCACGCCATCGGCGTACGTCAGCGTGTAGTCGTAGGTGCGGTGCGTGTCCCACGGGGACTCGCGCAGCTCGCCCTTGCCTTCGACCGCCACGGCGTACTCGGCGTCCTTGCCGATGGCCCAGGCGGCGATGTCGCCGTGGTGGCAGACCCAGTCGAGGACCATGCCGCCGCCGAAGTTGGTGTGCCAGCGCCAGTGGAAGTGGAAGACGCGCGGGTCGTACTCCATCCACGCGGACGGGCCGACCCACAGGTCGTAGTCGACCTCGACGGGCGGCTTCTCGCCCGGCTTGGGGGCGTCGGGGATCTTGTGTCCGTTGGCGGTCGTGCCGGCCTCGACGTGCAGGAGCTTGCCGAGCTCGCCGTTGCGGACGATCTCGACGGCCTTGCGGAAGTTACCGGTGGAGCGCTGCCACATGCCGGTCTGCCACACGCGGCCGTTCGCCTTGACGGCGTCGACGATGGCCTGGCCTTCCATGAAGGTCTTCGCCAGGGGCTTTTCGCCGTACACGTCGATGCCCGCGCGCAGGAAGGCGCAGCTGATCACGCCGTGCCAGTGGTCGGGCAGGCCCATCACCGCGGCGTCGGGCTTCTCCTTGGCGAGTAGTTCGCGGAAGTCCTGATACTCGCGCGGGGCGGCCATGCCCCGCTTCACGACGGCTTCGGCGGAGGATTTCAGCACCCGCTTGTCGACGTCGCACACGGCGATGACCTGCACGCCCTTCTTCGACATCAGGTTGCGCATGTCGCCGCCGCCTTGGGACTTCAGGCCGACGCCCACGAGCTGGAGGCGGTTGGAGGGGGCGACGGCGCCGTCCTTACCGAGGGCCGAGCCGGGGATGATCGTCGGGAAACCCAGCGCCAGGCCGGCGAGGGACGAGTTGCGCAGGAACGAACGGCGGTCGAGGCGGGGGGTAGGCATGGGGAGTATGAAGGGGAAGGGCTAAGGGAAGGGCTCTGGCTCAGGGACAGGGCCAGGGTCAGGGCTAGGTGGTTCCTGCTGGCGGGGTAGGGACTGAATTAGGGAGTCCGCCGAAAAGGACAAGGTCATGTGAACAAGGCACAGCCTTTCTCTAATCTTTCCTCGGAACGAGAAGGGCCTTATGCCTGTCCCTACCCCTGACCCTGTCCCTTAATCCCCTCCCATGCGTTCCCTCCTCCCCCTCCTGCTCGCCACGGTTGCCGTCCTAGCCGCCGAGCCCAACCGCGCCCTGGTCTTCTCGAAGACCGCCGGCTTCCGTCACGGTGATTCCATCCCGCTGGGCAACAAGTTGCTCGAGTCCCAGTTCAAGGCCGCCGGCCTGGAGGTCGACTTCTCCGAGGACTCCGCCGTGTTCACGCCGGAGAACCTCGCCAAGTACCGCGCGGTCGCGTTCATGAGCACCACCGGCGACATCATGGCGCCGGCGCTGGGCAAGCAGGCGACGGCGGACGAGAAAGCCGCCGCCGGCAAGGTCGCGGAGTCCCGCCGCGCGGCGTTCCAGGCCTGGCTCGAGGGCGGCGGCGCCTTCGTCGGCGTCCATGCCGCGTCCGACACCGAGTACAAGTGGCCTTGGTACGGCAAGATGATCGGCGGCTACTTTGCGGGTCACCCGGCGATCCAGCCGGCGACGCTCCGCCCCGTGGTGAAGGACCACCTCTCGACCGCCCACCTCCCGGCGGAATGGAAGCGCCGCGACGAGTGGTACAACTTCCGCAACCTGCAGGAAGATAACCAGGTCCTCATCCTGCTCGACGAATCTACCTACAAGGGCGGCAAGAATGGCGAGAAGCACCCGATCGCCTGGTGCAAGGACGTCGCCAAGGGCCGCATGTTCTACACGGCCGGCGGTCACACCAAGGAATCCTTCTCCGAACCCGACTTCATGAAGCACCTCCAGGGCGGCGTGCTCTGGACTCTCCGCAAGACCGAGTTCCCCAAGTGAAGCGCCTCCTGCCCGCCTGCTTCCTGGCCGCCGCCGCGTTCGCCGCGGAGGTCCCGCTCGACCACGCCCGCTACACCGCCGCGCTCAAGGAGTTTCGCGCGCAGGACGGCCGCTCCCTCGCGATCCTGCGGGCCGACGGCAAGTCGGCCGAGGAACGCCGCGCCGCGATCGATGATGTGCGCGAGCGCCTGGTCGACGAGCCCGCCGGGCCGCTGACGAAGGAGGTCGCGGCCCTGCTCGCCCAGGCGAGCCCCGCCGAGGCCCGTCTGCTGCTCGCCGCGTTGGCGGAAGCGAAGGCCGCCGGCGCCACGACCGCGGTCGCGGCGCTCGCCGGACAGGCGGGTTCGCCGGTCCGGGTCGACGCCGCGCTGGCGTTGGCCGAGATCGGCGGCGCCAAGGCGGTGCCCGTGCTGGCCGGCCTGGCCAAGGATGAGGCGATCGCCGAGGAAGCGGTCAACGCGCTCGCCAAGGTCTCCGGGCCGGGCGTGACCGAGGCTTTCAACGCCGGTATCCGCGACGCCAAGGCCGAGCTCCCCGGACGCTTCGCCCTGATCAAGGCCGCGGTCGCCCGCAACAACCGCGCCGTCGCCGCCGCGCTCTGCACCGCCATCCTCGAGGAGCCCATGCGCCTGGAGTCGCAGAAGGCCTTGCTCAAGCTCGCCTCGCCCGCGGATCTCCCGGCGCTGCGTCAGGCCGAGCAGGCCGTCGCCAACGCCGCGACCAAGGCGGCGCTCGGCCGACTCATCGCGAAGCTCGAGAAGCCCGAGGGCAAATGACTCTCCCGGGCGCCACCGACCCGGCTGAGGCGCCTTTGCGGGGAGTCCGTCGTTGGTCGCCGGCGATCTGGGGCGGGTGCCTCTCGCTGGTGACGGCCCTTCCGGCCTTGATGCTGCTCCTCGGTTCCGCGGGCAGCGACGGGTGGCGTCAGCGGATCGCCTTCATCTGCATCTACCCCACGATCGCGTTGGGGCTGCTGCTCGGCGAGAAGCCGGCGTTCGCCCTGGTCACCGGGCAATTCCTCCTTTACGGGGTCATCCTCTCGCTTCCGACCCGGGCGCGCGGTCGCCGGCTGGCGATGTTCGGCCTGCTCGGTTGCCACCTCGCCCTGGTCGCCGGCCTTTTTTATTTCAGCGGGTTCCGTCGCTGACGCCAGGGACGTCCGGGCTCAGCGTTTGCGCAACCAGACCTCGCCCGCGTCGTCGTCGCTTTCGGTCGTCAGTTCGATTTCCAGCGTCCCCTGCGTCGCGCGCGAGGCGGCGTCGGCCCGGAGCCGCTGCAGCAGGCCCTCGTCGGCGAACGTCTGCAGGGTGCCGTCCACGACATCCCGCACCGTGACCTTGCCGACCTTCGCCCAGCCCTTCGTCGGGCGGAGCTCCACCAGGTAATCGCCCGGTTCGGCGAGCAGCCCCGCCAAGGGGATGCTGAGTCGGCGTGACGTGCCTGCGGCGACGTCCCAGTCGCCGATCGGCGCTTCCGGCCTTTCCGTCGGAGCATATTCCCGGAGGACGCGCCCCTGCAGGAAGGCGAACGCCAACGTGCCTTCCGCGTCGGCCGCGTCCCGGCGGTCGAAGGTCACGCGCAACTTCAGGTTGCCCGACTTGGGCGGCACCTGCAGGCGCCAGAACGTCACGGCGCCGCGTCCGTCGCCGCGCGTCGAGGTCGGGCGCCGCGAGACCACCCGATCGTCGAGCAACAGTTCCACCGAGCGGATGCCGGCCTCGGCGCTCGCGGTCAGCACCGCGGGTCCGGGCGTCGCCCCTTCGGGCATCGCGATGGCCAGGGTGCCGTCCCGTTCGCGCGGCAGCTTGCCGAATTCCAGCGCGAAAAGCGTCGCCGGTCGGACCGCGCGCGAGCGGAACCCTTGGGCGTGGATCCGGGGTTCGATCGCCCGGCGCCGTCCCTCGAAGTCCTCCCGCGAAAAACCTTTTTGGCCGCTCCAGCCCCATTCGGCCAGCGTGAGCGCGGCGGGGAACTGGCGACCATCGTCGAGGGCCGGATCGCTGGAGCCCGACCCGTAGGCCACGCCCAGCAGCAAGGGGTCGCGCTCGCCGTCCGCCAGGTTCAGGAGCGGCTCGCCGTCCTCATCCACCACGCCCGAGACCACCACCGCGTGGCCGAGTTTGATGAATTCCGCCAGCGCCTTCGTGGTTCCCTCCTGCGTGGCGCGGCCCGGCGCGAGCAGGTCGATGATCGCGCCCTTCGGCGTCCCCGGCTTGAGCAGTTCCTCGGCCGTGGCTCCCCAGAGGCGGGTCACCAGGCGCTTCTTACGGGCGGCGGCCAGCTTCACCAGCTCGCCCTGCAGCCAGACGCGCGCGGCCTCCGCGCCGGCGAGGGCTTCGTCCACGATGACCTTCTTGAAGCCGGGGCCCGCGAGTTTGGCGGACAGGCCCGGGTGGTCGACCACGTCGACCTGGATGAACTCGCCCGGGAACAAGCGCGCCAACGTGTCGAGCACGTCGGCCTGCAGCGCCCGGTCTTCCGGCTCCAGCGCGAAATCCAGGCGGACGCGCGGGATCACCTCGATGTGCCGGGCCTGCGCGTAGGCGATGACCTCCTTGATCTCGGCCTCCGTGTAGGCGCCGCCGTGCGGCCGGCCCGCCTGGTAGAGGGCGAGTTCGTCGCCGCGCAGCGCGGGCCGCTCCTCCTCGTAGCTCCGGGGCGCGCCCTTGATGGCCTCGGCCAGCTCCGGGTGCTTGTCGACGGGGAGGCGCCAATTGCCCTCCGCGTTGAGCAGCCACCGCAGCACGTTGATCTTGTGCTGCGCCATCTGGTCGAGGTCGCGCAGCAGGACCTCCTTCGGCTTGTGGAAGAAGCCCGTGTCCACGTCGAGGATGCGCCAGCGGAGGGTCGGCTGGTCCTCGAACTCGCCGCAGGCCGCGGACCACTCGGGCGCCTTCGCCGGCTTGGTCGCCGCGAGGAGCTCCGCCGGGAAGAGCTGCAGCAGCGTGCGCGTCGCGCGGAAGACGCCCACGTCGGCGCCCCCGGCGATCAGCGCCCGCGTGCCCGTGAGCCGCATGCGGTAGCCCTCCGGCTTGAGCGACGGATCCAGTCCGAGGATGATGTCGCCCGGATTCATGCGCTGCGTCGCCTCGGCCGCGACCTTCCAGCCCAGGTTGCGCGAGAGTTCCTCCGCCAGCAGCGTCGCCTCGTCGAGCAAGGCCACGTCCAGGGCCACGACCCGGGTGCGCTCCGTCAGCCGGAAGCGGTCGTTCACCGCCTTGGCGGCCACCGGCTTCGGGAGCAGGGCGGGCAGGGGCGGGACTTTCGCCGGTTCCGGCGTGGCCGCGAAGGCGACGCTCAAGGCCAGTCCACAGAGGAGAAGGGGCGATCCGCGCATACGTCGTATTTAGGGCCCGCCGGCGGGCGAAGCGACCTTTTTGCCTTTCTCCAAGGCCGGGACTCGGCAGGATGCCACCCCATGTCCGAATCCCTCCTGACCCTCCGCGAAAGCAAGTCCTCGCCCGTCGGCACCCGTTTCCAGGCCATCTGCGCCATGGGCGACGTCGCCACCAAGACCGCCAAGACCGGCGCCTCCTATTATGAAGTGGTGTTGGCCGACGCCACCGATGACTTCAAGGCGCGCGTCTTCGGCGATTCCCCCGCGAAGCCCGTCCTCGTCACGCTGAAGGCCGGCACGATCGTGCGCATCAGCGCCTACGTCGGCGACTTCAACGGCCGTCCGGACCTCAAGCTCGAGAATTTGGAGCCCCTGACCGACGCCGAGCGCGCCGACCCGGCGATCATGGGTCGCCTGACGCCCGTCTCGCAGCACGACCCCGTCAAGATGAAGGCCGAGCTGCTCGGCATCGTCGGCCGCATCCCCCACGCGCAGCTCCGCGCGACCGTGGAGTCCGTCCTCGCGGAGCACGGCGACCGTTTCTACGAGGCCGTCGCCGCCCTCGGCATGCACCACGCCTTCCGCCACGGCCTGCTCGAGCACACGCTCCGCATGGCCAAGTGCGCCGAGGCCCTCCTCCCGCTCTACCCGAAGGTCGACCCCTCCCTCGCCGTCGCCGGCACCGTCCTGCACGACGTGGGTAAGATCCAGGAATACTCCCGCCTCGAACCCGGCATGGCCAAGGCCAGCTTCACCCGAGCCGGCAACCTGCACGGGCACCTCGTCCTCGGCGCCTTCCTCATACGCGAGCACGGGACCAAGGTCGGCCTGGAGGCTTCCCTGCTCGAGCGCCTCGAGCACATCCTGCTCAGCCACCACACCATGCGCGAGTACGGCGCGGCGGCCATCCCCTCGACCCCCGAGGCGGTCTTCGTCGCCCGCATCGACGACCTCGACGCCAAGCTCTCCGCCGTCGAGGAGGAACTCCGCAAGGCCGCCCCGGGCGTGGAGTTCAGCCCGCTGCGCGCGATCGATGGTCAGTTGCTGATCACGCCGCCGAAGACCGGCCGCTGAGCCATGGACCTGCGGGAACTGGACTTCGACCTGCCCCCCGAGCGCATCGCGGCGGTGCCGGCGGCCCAGCGCGACGCCTCCCGCCTGCTCGTCGTCCATCGCGCGACACGCACGCTCGAGCACCGCGTCTTCGCGGACTTGCCGTCGCTGCTGCCGGCCGGGACCACGCTCTTCCGCAACAACGTGTCGGTGCTCAAGGCCCGCCTCTTCGGCGTCCGCCCCACCGGCGGCAAGGTCGAATGCCTCCTGCTCCGGCCCACGGAGCGGCCGGACGAATGGTGGTGCCTGCTGCGTCCCGGCAAGCGCGCCGCCGACGCCGCCGGCTTCACGGTCGACGGGGTACCCGCGCTCGTCGTGGCCGCCCAGGAAGGCGAGTACCTGGTGCGCTTCGCGCTGCCCGCGGGCGTGACCGTCGCGGGGCTCGCCGAGCGCCACGGGCAGCTGCCGTTGCCGCCCTACATCGTGGAGGCCCGGAAGGAGCGCGGCTTGGCGCCGGTCGACGACGACGCCCGCTACCAGACCGTCTACGCCGACCCCGGCGCCGTGCGCGCCGCCGCCGCCCCCACCGCTGGCCTGCATTTCACGCCTGAGCTGCTGGCCACGCTGGCGGCGCGCGGCCACGAGGCCTTCGACCTGGTGCTCGACGTGGGGCTGGGCACCTTCCAGCCGATCCAGGGCGACGTGTCGGCCCACCACATGCATTCCGAAGCCTACCGCATCCCGGTGCGCACGCTCGCGGCCTTGCGCGACCGGCGCCCGCGCCTCGCGATCGGCACGACCACGGTGCGCGCCTCCGAGGACGCCCTCCGGAAGTTGGGGGATTTCGGTCGGGCGCCCGCCGGTGATTACGCGGGTGCGGCGTCCTTATTCATACAGCCCGGCCAGACCATCGGCTGTTGCGAGCACCTACTCACCAATTTCCACCTGCCGCGTTCGACCCTGCTCTGCCTGGTCGGCGCCTTCCTGACGCCCGGCTCCCCGGAAGGCCTGCCCTGGCTCAAGGAAATCTACGCCGAAGCCATCCGCCGCGAGTACCGGTTCTTCAGCTACGGCGACGCGATGTTGATTCTCTGACGGAGGTAGGCGGAGTGCTGAATCGAGTGCAGGATCGAGTGCTGCATCGAGGACTGCATCGCGGGAGTCGGATCTCGCTGTTGGCGCTACCGAGCTGGCACGTGGGCAAGGGCGTAGAGAAGGCCTCTCACGGCGCGCGTCGCGCGCAGGTAGGGGCGAGCGTCCCTGCTCGTCCGCGGCCGACCGAGGACGGTCAGCCCTACCTAGAGGCAGCGATCACCCCTGGCCCACCGATCAACTAAACAGCCACTCCCTCCGCCGGCGTGAAGCGGCCAAGGCGTCGCCAGATCCAGGGGAGCAGGAGCAGGGCGAGCAACGAGGCCGAGAGGTTGAAGACGGAGTGGACCAAGGCCACCTGCAGCCCTGGCTCGGCGACGAGCGCAAGCAGCGGCTGCAGGGCGAATTGCAGGCCGCCGACGAAGATCGCGAGGCCCGCGAGGTCGAGCCCGGCGTTGAAAAGCGCGAGCCGCCGCGCGAAGGGTCCGAGCGTGGCCGCCGTCAGGAGCGCCACCCAGCCCGTGCCGAGGTTGGCGCCGACCACCACCCAGAGCGAGAGGGCCGGGTCGAGCAGGCCGCCGGCGACGGAAAGCACCGTCAGGCCGACGACCACCGAGGACGATTGCACCAGCATCGTTAGGCCGGCCCCGAAGGCGAGGGCGCGCACCGGGGTGGAGAGGGTGTCGCGCCAGGCGAGCACCGTGGGTTTATCGGCCAGCGGCAGGAGGGTCGAGCTGATCAGGCCGAGCGCGAGGAAGATGAGGCCGAAGTGGAAGATTGGCCGGCCGTAGGTCCGCCAGCGGCGCGGACCCACCAACGACCACAGGCCGCCGAGGGTGACGAGGACCGGGCCCAGTCCGTCGAACTTGGCGGCGATCAGCCAAGCCGTGAGCGTGGTGCCGACGTTGGCGCCGATCATGATCGTCCACGCGGCCCGCATCGGCAGGGCCTTCTCCTCGGCCAAGCCCATGGTGATGAAGTTGACGACCGAGGACGACTGCACGAGCGCGGCGGCCGCGGCGCCGGTCAGCGCGCCCGTGAAGCGGTTCGCCGTGGCGCGTCGCAGCAGGCCCCGTAGCCTTTCGCCCCCGAGCGTGGTCACTTCGCGGGCGAAATCCCGCAGGCTGTGCAGGTAAAGCATGATGGCCGCGACGGCGGAGAAGAGCAGGTCCACGGCATGGAGGCATAGCCGCACTGGGCCGGCGTATCGAGGACGGAGTGCGTCGGAGGTCGTCGGTCGGACTACTTCCCGCCCGCGTTGGCCTTGCCCTTGCCCGCCTTCTTGGCGGCGGGGGCCGCGCCGGCATCCTTGCCGGCGCCACCTTTGTTGGGGGTCGGCAGGGCGGCGTTCGTCTCCTGGCGCCACGCTTCCAGGCGGCCTAGCAATTCCTTGGCCTTGGCCGGGTTCGTCGCCGCGAGGTTCGTCGTCTCCCCCAGGTCTTCCGCCAGGTTGTAGAGCTCGAGGTGGCCGTCTTCGAGGTATTGCATCAGCTTCCAATCGCCCATCTGGACGACGCTCACCGGCGTCGTGCGCCACAGCCCGGGGCCGGATCCCAGGTAGCCCGGGAAGTGCTGGAAGATCGCCGCGCGCTTCAGGGCCGCGGATTTGCCGACCAGCAGCGGCAGCAGGCTTTCGCCGTCGAGGGTTTGGCGCGGGGCGGGGGCGCCGGCGATCTCGAGCAACGTCGGGAACAGGTCGACGTGCGCGGTGGGCGCGCCGAACGTCGCGCCGGCGGCGACCTTGCCGGGCCAGCGCACGATGAACGGCACGCGGACGCCGCCCTCGTAGAGGCTGCCCTTGCCGCTGCGCAGCGGGGCGTTGTCGGTGATCCCGCCGCCGTCCTCGTCGGCCGCCGTCGGCTTGCCCTTGGCGGCCCCCGGTTCGCGGATCAAACCGTCCGGCCGACCGTAGCCGCCGACGCCGCCGTTGTCGCTCGCGAAGATGAACACGGTGTCGTCCGCGAGCTTCAGCTCCGCGAGCTTGGCCATCACGCGGCCGACGCTTTCGTCGACGCTCGCGAGCATCGCGGCGTAGGTCGGGCTGTCGTGGCCGCCGACGCCTGGCTTGGCCTGGAACTTGGCGACCAGCCCGGGCTTGGCCTGGAAAGGCGAGTGCACGCCGAAGTGCGGCAGGTAGAGCAGGAACGGCTTATCCCGATGGCGTTGGATGAAATCGACGGCCCGGTCCGTCAGGAAGTCCGCCAGGTACTGGCCCTTCGGGTAGGCCGTCTTCGGCGTCGTCTCGAAGTCGAAATGGCGGCCCGACGACTCGATGGCTTCATCGAAGCCGCGCTTTGCCGGGTGGTATTCGGGCGCGTTGCCCAGGTGCCACTTGCCGAACATCCCCGTCGCGTAGCCGGCCTTCTTGAGCTGGTCGGCGAACGTATCGCGGTCGAGGGACAGCTTGGTCACGTTGTCGACCGGGCGCAGCGGCCGCGTCCGCCAATCGAAGCGGTCGATCGCGCCGACGGTGTAGGTGCCGGTGCGGGCGCCGTATTGCCCGGAGAGCAGGGCCGAGCGCGTCGGCGCGCAATTTTGGCAATGGTGGTGGTTGGTCAGCCGCATGCCCTGCGCGGCGAGTCGGTCGATGTTCGGCGTCTCGTAATACCGGCTGCCGAAGCAGCCCAGGTCGGTCCAGCCGAGGTCGTCCGCCAAGACGAAGACGATGTTGGGCGGCCGGTCCGCGGCGGGCAGCGGACCGCTCAGGCCGAGGAGGAGCAGACCGAGGAGGGTGCGGACGGGGCTCATGGGCAAGGAGGGAACCCCATCCGGGCGGCGAAGTTGCCGCCCCTCAGATCTCGAAGTCGGTGCCGGCCTCCGTCAGCGCGAGCTGCGCGACGGTGAAGCCGGCGAGGGACTTGTCGAAGCGCTTGGAGACCTCGCGCCAGAGCGCGGCGACCTGGGGGCCGGAGGCGCCCTTGAGCGTGATCTTCGTGTCGATCAGGTCGGGTTCGACCACGGCGAGGACCTGCTTGAGCGTGATGTCCTCGGGAGTCTTCGCCAGGCGATAGCCGCCGGTCTTGCCGCGCTTGGAGTCGACGAGCCCGCCTTCGCGGAGCTCGTTGAGCAGCTGGACCAGGTAATTGCGGGGGATGGCCTCGAGCTTGGCGAGCTCCTCGACGCGGGTCACCGCGCCGCCCTTGTTCTTGCGGGCGAGCTGCGAGAGGACGCGCAGGGAGTATTCGAGTTTGAGGGAGGCTTTCATGCGGAATGGCGAGGCCCCGCGGGCGGGGTCTTGGGTTCCGACCCTACGAGGATGAAAGTACGGTCCGCAACCTCATCCGAGAGAATCGGGGCCTTGGGTCGGGCGAAATAGGAGGTGCCGAGGAAGCAGATGCCCGTGTTCTGGACGACCTGGATGGCGCGGTCGTCCCAGAGTTCGATCATGCCGAAGTCCTTGCGGTCGGTGACCTCGAGTTCCGGCAGGCCCTGGGCCTTGAGCCAGGATTGCGTGGCCGCGAGGCCTTCGGGGTCGCCCGCGCGGGCGGTCACGATCTTCACGCGCAGGCCGTGGTCGAGCCAGTGGCGCACGCGCCGCATCATCAGCGGCACCGGCGCGCCGATGTGGGACATCCCCTGCCAGGCCGTCGCCTCGGCCAAGGTGCCGTCCAGGTCGACCCCGATCCACGGCTTCGTGTTGGGCGGGCGGGTCGAAGGCGCGCGCTCGGACGGGGTCGGCTCCGCCGGTGCCTGGGAAAGGTCCGGCGCCGAAGGCTTCGGCGCGAAGAGGTTGCGGAGCCACGCGAACATGACGGGAGCGTGAACTAGGGCAGGGGAGGGGGCAAGAGTAGGTGATGGGGAATGGGGAGTAGGATGGAGGCTTGGGCCGGGGCTGGGGCGAGGGCTGGGACAGAAATAGAACAAAGGGTCAGGCGTCAGGAAAGTCCTTCGCTGGTTTCGCCGGGCGCATGCCGCCGGAGCGCTCCGCGCTTCCCGCTGCGTCATATCTTTTTTATAATCCCGCCCCAGACCGGACCTTTTTTGGAGCGGAGTCCCATGTCCGTGCTTTCCCAGCCGCTGACCACCAACCGCCATCCGCTTCCGCGAGTGGTCGCCCGCTCGCCAACAGGGTGCTCGGGGCGGGGGTCGAACCCGCACACCTTGCGGCGCCAGAACCTAAATCTGGTGTGTCTGCCATTCCACCACCCGAGCGTGCCTGTCCGTCCAGATTTGTCCGGAGGAGGGCGTTGGCAAGCGCTTAGGCGAGGCGCCCCAGCGGCGAGCCCATCTTCGCGTAGAGCTCGGTGGCGGTCTCGCCGGCTTCGATGAGGTCGGCCTCGAGCTTGATCCGGCCCGGTTCGAACAGCGTCGCGACGAACGAGCCGCCGAAGCGGAAGTAGCCCTTCTCGGCGCCCTTCGCGACGGGCTGGCCGGCCGCGTAGGTCTCGACGATCGAGCCGACGTTGGTGGCGCCGACGGCGACCATCGTCACCAGGCCGAACGGACCGGCGTCCACCGACACGCGTTGGCGCTTGTTCTCCCAGAGGTAGTTGACGTGGCGGCGGAGCGCGAAGGGGTTCACCGAATAGAGCGGCCCGTTGGTGAGCGTCGGCTCCCCCGGCGTGCCGGCGACCGGGAAGTGGAAGCGGTGGTAGTCCACCGGGCAGAGGCGCGAGCACACGACAGTGCCGCGGGCGTAGCGTTCGCCGAGCGCGCGGTCCGCGACGAGCGCCGGGATGTCGAAGGTCTGGCCTTTCGCGAAGATGCCCTTCACCGCGCCGGCGTCCGGGAAACCGAGGTGACGGCCATCGGCGGGCAGCACCGCCATCTCCGGGCGCGGGTCGATCGGGCGCGCCTCTGGCTTGAGCTTGCGGTAGAAGAACTCGTTGAACGTCCGGTACGCGGCCGGGTCCGCCTCCGCGAACTCCGACGGATCGAGGCCGAAGGCCTGTATGAACGGAATCACGCGTTTGGCGCTGCTCGGGCGGTCCGCCAGGAAGCCGTAGAGGTCGGAGAAAAACGCGCGCTTCACGACGGCGTGCAGCGACAGCTTCCCCAAGGGGTTGCCGTAGATGCGCTTCAGCCAGGCCTCGCCGAAGACCCGCTCGACCTCGGTGCCGCCGGTGTGGCGATTGCGGAGGGTGATCGGGGCGTCGGCGTTCATGTGAGTAGATTTGCTAAAAAAGGGCTTCAAGGGAACCATTTATGTGTCAGAAAAGACTTTCCCCACCGATGCCCCGCCTGGTCCTTCCTTTCCTGCTGCTGGCTGCCACCCTCACGGCCCAGCAGTCCAACTTCCGCAAATCGCCCGAGACCATCAAGGCCGAGGTCGAGGCCGAGGTCATCCGCGCCCGCCTCGAGCTAGGCTCCGCCCAGCGCATGCTCGCGCGCCTGCCCCTGTCCCTCGAGATGCGTAAGCTCGAGGCCGAGGCCATGCTCCGCGCCGCCCGCGCCGAGGCCACGTTTGCCGAGACCGAGTCCGAGCGCGCCCGCCTGGGCCTGGAGTCCGTCCTCTCCGCCGCCCGGGCCGCCGCCGCCAACGCCGACAAGGACCGCGCCCGCGCCGAACTCGAGGTCGAGGCCCGCCTCGCCACCGCGCAGATCTCCGTCGAGTACGCCAAGGTGGCCAGCGTCGCCACTATCGCGCGCCTCCAGCAGAAGACCGCCGAGATCGCCGCCGGCGCCAAGATGACCTACCCGAAGGACCCGCTCATCGACGGCGTCCTCCACATCAGCGACCGCCGCATCCCCTTCAACGGCGTCGTCAACGACCGCCTCGCCCGCGACGTCACCTCGGCCATCGCCTTCTACAACGCCCAGGACAGCGAGGCCCCGATCTTCATCGTGATCGACCGCTCCCCGGGCGGCTCGGTCATGTCCGGCTACATGATCCTCCAGGCGATGGAGACCTCCAAGGCCCCGGTCTACGTGGTCGTGAAGGGCTACTGCGCCTCGATGGCGGCCATCGTGACGACCCTCGCCCAGCGTTCCTTCGTCTACCCGCAGACCATCGTCCTCCACCACCAGGCCTCCACCGGCGTCAGCGGCAACATGACGCAGATGCAGGAGCAGCTCAAGTGGAGCAAGGTCTGGTGCGAACGCATCTTCCTCAAGGTCGCCGCCCGCATCGGCGTGCCGCTCGACGAGTTCATCGCCAACATGTACAAGGCCACCACCACCGGCGACTGGAAGGTCTACGGCGACGAGGCCGGCCGCATGAAGTGGGTCACCGACGTCGTCGAGCGCATGGCCGAGGACGGCTTTATCGCGTCGGCCACGCCGCCCGCGCCCGCGCCCCTGCCGTCCACCGGCTTCGGCGACGTCAACGCGAAGGCCGGCCCCGACGGCCGCGTCCGCGAGGAACTTCCGCCCGCCGGCCCCTGCGACCTCTGGTGGCTCTACGACCCGCGCGTCGAGTACACCATCCGCTGAACCCTCTACCAACAATACCTCCATGCAACCCCGTCACGTCCTCCGCGCGCTCGCCCTGGCCTTCCTGGTCGCCGCGCCCGTCCTCGCCCAGTCGACCCGCCGCATCGTCGTCAACGGCGCCGCCGCCGCGGCCGCCCCGGCCTCCGGTGGCGCCACCGCGCCGGCGCCCGCCACCGGCGGCCTGCCGACCGCCCAGCCCGGCCCGACCACCGTCGCGCCCGGTCCCGGCGTGAACCGCGAGGAACTCACCCCCGAGCAGAAGGCCGCGATGAAGGAAGTCGACCGCATGCGCGCCGAGAAGGCCCGCATCGACGCCGAGCTCGCGCTCGCCGACGCCAAGCGCACCGAGGAGCTCGCGCCCCTCAACGCCGAGGCCTCCAAGCTCAACGCCGAGCGCGCCCTGCGCCTGGCCAAGGCCAACGCCGAGGCCGCCGCCCTCGAGGATGAGCGCGCCAAGCTCGAGCGCCAGGCCGCCCTCGAGGCCGCCCGCGCCGCCGCCCGCCTCGCCGAGCGCAACAACAAGATCCGCGAGCTCGAGGCCGAGGCCAAGCAGCTGCAGCTCGAGTCCGCCAACACCGTGGCCCGCCTCACCAACGAGCTGTCGCGCTTCCAGAAGGAGGAGGAGGCCCGCAAGGTCGCCAGCCGGGCCAAGCCGAAGTACCTCAAGGAACCGCTGGTCGACGGCACCCTCGTCATCAGCGACCGCCGCATCCCCTTCAACGGCGCGGTCACCGAGCAGCTCGCCGACTACGTCTGCCAGCGCATCAACTTCTACAACAACCAGTCGCCGGAATTCCCGATCTTCATCGTGATCGACAACAGCCCGGGCGGTTCCGTCGCGGCGGGCTACCAGATCCAGAAGGCCATGGCCGCCTCCAAGGCCCCGGTCTACGTGGTCGTCAAGGGCTTCGCCGCCTCGATGGCCGCGGTCGTCGCGACCCTCGCCGAGCGCTCCTACTGCTACCCCAACACGATCATCCTGCACCACCAGGTCTCCAACACCATGCGCGGCAACATGACCGTGCTGAAGGAGCAGATCGAGTTCACCAACCGCTGGTTCGAGCGCCTCGGCACCCCGGTGGCCAAGAAGATGGGCCTCACGCTGCCCGAGTTCGTGAAGCAGATGTACGCCAACGACTCCACCGGCGACTGGCAGGTCTTCGGCGAGAAGGCCAAGGAGCTCAAGTGGGTCGACAACGTCGTCGAGCGCATCGAGGAGACCGCCATCCTCGACCTCCTGCCGCCCGCCCAGGCCACCTCGATCACGATCCGCCCCCCGCAGTCCGAGGTCTCCGGCGTGACCGCCAAGACCGACGACAAGGGCCGGACCTACTTCGAGCTGCCCCCGCTCTCGAACCCCTTCGACGCCTGGTGGATCTACGACCCGCAGGGTCTCTTCCGCGCCCGCTGAGGTAATCGGCGGTTTTTGGGCCACGAAACCAGGGCCGCTCCTCCCGGGGCGGCCCTTTTTCATTTGCTCGGAACCCCCCGTTTATCCGAATGTCCATCATCCCCATGCGCACCCCGACGCTCCTGGCCTTGCTGGCCGCCACCTCCGTGTCCTTCGCCGCCGAAGATGGCGCCCAGGTCTACAATTCCCTCTGCGTGGCCTGCCACGGCCCGGACGGCAAAGGCCTCAACGGCCTCCCTCCGCTCGTCGGCAGCGACTGGCCGAAGGGCGCGGCGGAGCGCTCGATCAAGATCGTCCTGCAGGGCATGACCGGCCCGGTCGAAGTCGCCGGCAAGACCTATAACATCGATATGCCGCCGCAGGGCGCCGTCCTCAGCGACGAGAAGATCGCCGCCGCGCTCACCTACGTCCGCAAGACCTTCGCGGGCGGCGCCGGCGCCGTCACCCCGGACCTCGTCAAATCCGTGCGCGCCGCGACGGCCGCCCGGACCACGCCGTGGACCGCCGCCGAGCTGCTCAAGGCCCACCCGTTCCCCCCCACCCGCACCGCCCTCGTGAACCTCGTCGGCACCATGTACAAGGGCGAGTGGAAGGAGCTCCCGGATTTCTCCAAGCTCAAGCCCGCCCAGATCGAGGATGAGAACACCGGCGTGATCAGCCCCGCCCAGGCGAGCCTCAAGGACGGCTTCGCGATGGTCTGGGAAGCCAAGTTCGAGGCCCCCCAGGACGGCAAGTACACCTTCGTCTTCGACTGCGACGACTTCGGCGCGCTCTACGTCAACGGCGAGCGCATCGCCGAGATCAAGGGCATCGGCCCGGTCGGCCAGCGCCGGAAGGAAGTCCCCGTGCTCCTGAAGAAGGGGCAGGTCCCGTTCCGCCTCGAGTACGTCGAGTTCGCGGGCCATGAGGTCATCCATCTCGGCTACAAGGGCCCGAAGGACAAGGACTTCGTCTGGCTGTCCGACTCCAAGGGCTCCGGCGGCAAGGCCGGCGGTAAGGCGCGCACCCCGATCCCGATCGAGGCCAAGGACGGCTACGCCGCCAGCTACCGCAACTTCATCGCCGGCACCACGCCGCGCGCCCTCGGCTTCGGTTTCCCGAACGGCACCAACCTCGCCTACAGCGCCGACAACTGCGCGGTCGAGCTCCTCTGGACCGGCAAGTTCATGGATGGCGCCCACCACTGGACCGACCGCGGCGCCGGCAATGAACCGCCCGCCGGCGACGGCGTCGTGAAGGCTTCCGACGGCCTGGCCGTCGCGGGCGCGTCCGCCCCGAGCGGCGCGATCGTCGCCTTCCGCGGCGCGAAGTCCGATGAGTTCAAGGCCGTGCCGGTCGCGGCCGAGTTCAAGGGCTACCAGCTCGACAAGCACGGCAGCCCGACCTTCAAGGTCGCCGGCGAAGGCTTCACCTTGACCGACGCGTGGACGCCGACCGGTGCCGCCGGCCTGACCCGCACGCTCACCGCCGCGGGCGACAAGCCCGTGACCGTCACCCTCGCGCGCGGCATGCTGGCCGTGGCCGCCAAGGACGGCGCTTTCGAGCTCGGTCCGCGCCTCGTCATCCGCCCGTCCGCCGGCGTCGCCCCGACGGCCGCCGCCAACGAGCTCACGCTCACTCTCAAGCCCGGCGAGTCCGCCACCCTCGGCTACTCCTTCCGCTGAACCTTCCGCGCACCCTTACCATGAAAAAGTTCACCGTCACCCTCCTGGCCCTCTGCGCGCTGGCGCCTTTCGCCTCCGCCCAAGCCAAGAAGAAGGCCGCCAAGGTCGCGGGCCCCGAGGCCCTCGCGCTGCAGGCGCAGTATTACGACCGCGTCCAGATCCCGACCCCGCCCGGCGAGGTCGTCGAGGTGTCCTCGATCGCCCTGATGCCCGGCAAGAAGGTCGCCATCGCGACCCGCCGCGGCGACGTCTGGGTCTGCGAAGGCGCCTACGAGGACGACGTCACCAAGGTCAAGTGGACCAAGTTCGCCTCCAACCTGCACGAGCCGCTCGGCATGTTCTACAAGGACAAGTCGCTCTTCCTCACCCAGCGTCCGGAGCACACCCGCCTGACGGACACCGACGGCGACGGCAAGGCCGACGTCTTCGACACGATCTGCGCGAAGTGGGGCATCAACGGCGACTACCACGAGTACGCCTTCGGCACCGATCCCGACAAGGACGGCAACGTCTGGGTGGTGCTCTGCCTGACCGGTTCCTTCCACGCCTATTCGCCCTGGCGGGGCTGGTGCGTGCGCATCACGCCCGAGGGCAAGATGATCCCGACCACCTCCGGCATCCGCTCCCCGGGCGGCATCGGCATGAACGAGAAGGGCGACGTCTTCTACACCGACAACCAGGGCGTGTGGAACGGCTCCTCCTCGCTCAAGTGGCTCCGCCCCGGCTCCTTCCAGGGCAACCCGACCGGCAACAAGTCCGCCGCGCTCCTCGGCTTCCCGGCCCCGCCCGAACCCAAGAGCGGCTCCCGCATCCTCGCCGAGCGCCTCAAGTTCCCCGAGTTCGTCCCGCCCGCCGTCGTCCTGCCCCACGGCAAGGTCGGCAACTCGCCCTCCGGCATCGCGTGCGACATGACCAAGGGCAAGTGGGGTCCCTGGGCCAACCAGCTCTTCGTCGGCGAGCAGACCGCCTCGCAGGTCCAGCGCGTCAACCTCGAGGTCGTCAACGGCCTCTACCAGGGCGCGGTCTTCCACTTCCTGCAGGGCTTCGAGGCCGGCCTCGTCCCGGTCCGCATGGACCAGGAAGACGGCACGCTCTTCATCGGCGGTACCAACCGTGGCTGGGGTTCCCGTGGCTCGCAGCCGTTCACCTTCGAGCGCGTGCGTTACAAGGGCAAGGTGCCCTTCGAGATGCATAACATCTCCGCCCGCCCGGACGGCTTCGAGGTGACCTTCACCCACCCGGTCGACGCCGCCTCCGCCGGCGACGCCGCCAGCTACTCGCTGGACGCCTTCACCTATATCTACCAGTCCGCCTACGGCAGCCCCGAGGTCGACCAAGCCAAGCCGACCGTCAAGTCGGCCACCGTCTCGGCCGACGGCCTCAAGGTCCGTCTCGTCGTCGACGGCCTGGTGCGCGGGCACATCCACCACCTCGTCGCGGACGGCGTCCGCAACAAGGCCGGCGATGCCCTCTGGCACAACGAAGGCTGGTACACGCTGAACGAGATTCCGGCTAAGTAACGCGGGCGAAGCCCGCGAGGGCCAGGGCCCGGGACAGGGCTTGGGCCAGGAAAGGAAGAGGGGCGCCGCAAGGCGCCCTTTTTGTTTGGCGGTTTGGGGACGGCGGGTAGCGGTTGGGGGATAGCGGTTAGGAGGTGGCGAAGTCGGAGGGTCGAGGGATTAGGCACTCTCCGTTAAGCGGTCAGGTGAAAGCATACGGCTCCATCATTCGGTCTTACCGTTGAATGCAGTAGTGGGCTATCAGCTCTCCAACCGCCAACCCCCAAGCGCCAACCCCAAACCGCTCATGCACCCAAGCGAGCATATAAGGGTCGTTCGCCTTAGGTGAAGACGGTTGCCAAGGCGGGGCGATTTTGGGAAACCAAGGTCACCCCTCCCGCTTATGAACATCACTTGGATTGATTGGGTCATCGTCGCTGCCTCGATCCTCATCTGCTTCGTCCCCGCGCTCTTCTACGCCAAGCGCTCGAGCGAGAGTACCTCGGAGTTCTTCGCCTCCGGACGTTCGGTGCCGTGGTGGCTGGCCGGCCTCTCCATGGTCGCCACGACCTTCTCGTCCGATACCCCGAACTGGGTCACCGAGCAGGTCCGCAAGTACGGCGTCGCGGGCAACTGGCAGTGGTGGGCCTTCGTCCTCACCGGCGTCGCCACCGTCTTCTTTTTCGCCCGACTCTGGCGCCGCTCCGGCGTCATGACCGACCTCGAGTTCTACGAGCACCGCTACTCGGGTGCTTCCGCCTCCGTCGTCCGCGGCTTCCGCGCCGTCTACCTCGGCCTCTTCTTCAACTGCCTGATCATGGGCATGGTGACCTTGGCCGCCTGCAAGATCGCCAACATCCTCTTCGGCATGCCCGCCTGGCAGACCATCGTGATCTGCGGGGTGCTCAACATCTTCTTCGCCCAGCACTCCGGCCTCTGGGGCGTGCTGATCATCGACATGGTCCAGTTCTTCATCAAGATGACCGCCGTCTTCGCCGCCGCCTGGTTCTCCCTCAAGGAGGTCGGCCGCCGGCTCGTCAACGACGACAGCGCCTGGGCCGGCCTCAAGGCCCTCGTCGCCAAGCTCTCGGATCAGCAGGTCGTCACCTCCGCCGCGGGCGTGCCCACGATGTCGGCGATCGACGGCAAGGGCCAGCCGGTCCTGGACATCTTGCCCAACTTCTCGATGCCGGAGCTCGCGCTCATGATCTTCATCGTCCCCATCGCCATCGGTTGGTGGGCCAACTGGTACCCCGGCGCCGAGCCCGGCGGCGGCTCCTACATCGCCCAGCGCATGCTCGCCTCCAAGTCCGAGAAGGACTCCCTCGGCGGCACGCTCTTCTTCAACGTCGCCCACTACGTGCTGCGTCCGTGGCCGTGGATCATCACCGCGCTCTGCTCCATCATCATCTACCCCGACCTTGCCTCGATCCAATCCGCCTTCCCGGCGGCGGACCCGACGAAGATCGGCCATGACTCGGCTTTCCCGGCCATGCTCAAGTTCCTGCCCGTCGGCTTCGTTGGCCTGATGGTGGGCGGTCTCATCGCGGCCAATTCCTCGACCATCCTCACGCACCTCAATTGGGGCTCCTCCTACCTCGTGCACGACTTCTACCGCCGCTTCGTGAAGAAGGATGCGACCGAGTCCCATTACATCAACGTCGGACGCGTCAGCACCCTCGGGCTCTATGTGGTGGCGGCCGCCATGTCCTGTGTCCTCGATTCGGCCCAGTCGGCGTTCCAGGTGCTGATCAGCGTCGGTGCCGGCACCGGTAGCCTCTACATCGTCCGCTGGTACTGGTATCGCGTCAACGCCTGGGCCGAGGTCGTCGCGATGGTCTCCTCCGTGGCCGTGACCCTCATGTTCGTGCTGTGCGACAAGTTGGGCGCCGGTAACGGCGGTTTGACGCTCGCGGCCATCGGCGCGTTCCTGCTTCTCCTCGGGGTGGCCACGGATGCCCGTTACAAGCCGGAGTTTTCCGCGCGCACGCTCGCCGGGTACGTCCTGCCCTTCCTGCCGGTCGCCTTCGTGACGATCGGTTCGGCCCCGAATGCCGCGGCCATGGTGCTGGCCTTCGCGGCTCTTGCGTTCGCCGTTCGTCGCTTGTTCGTCTCCGATGTGGAAGGTGAACCCACCATGCAGACCTCCCTTCGCTTGGCTGGTCTGCTGGTCATCGCGGCGGGCTTGGTCGTGAAGGGCCTCACCGACCTCGGGCTGCAGGACACGCTCCTCGGCGGCGGGTTCGCCTACCGAACCCTCTGGACGGTTGGACTCACGACGCTCTGCTGGTTGTCCGCGTGCTTCCTGGCCCCCGGGACCGACCGCGCGACCCTGCTGGCGTTCTACCGTAAGGTCAAACCGGCCGGCCCGGGCTGGACGGAAATCCGCGCGGAAGCCGGCATCAGCGATGCCGAGGTCGCCCAGGAGAACCGCAGCGGCGCCGCCTTCGTCGGCTGGATCGCCGGCTGCGTCGTCATCTGGTCCTCGCTCTTCGCCATCGGCAACTTCCTCTACGCCGCCGGCGACCCCAAGCGCCTCACCATGGCCTGGATCCTCACCGGGGTCTTCGCCGTGAGCGGCTACGTCCTGCTGCGCATCACCCGTCAGCTCTGGGCCGACAGCACCGCCTCCCAGGCCCGCGAGGACGCCAAGAACGCCTGAGCCCTCAAGGATACCTCCCAACGAAAGGGCCGGCATCCGCCGGCCCTTTTTGTCGCCTGAATCGCTGGATCCTCAGCGGTCCGTATAGCCTACTTCGTTGAAGTCATGCATAGACTCGCCCTTACTATCCTTGGGCCTGGGGAGCAGGTTGACGCCGCTGTACTCGAGGTTGGTGTCGTTTTCCGTCGGGTTGAAGAAGAACGTCGCCCCAAAGCCGGTCGTGCCGATTTCGGGCAGCATGAACTTGGCGTAATTCGCGGAAACGACGTTCCCCGCTCCGTCCAGTTTCGAGCGTACGCGGAGGTAATAGCCCGAGTAGTGAGGGTGCTGGAGCTTTTGGTAGTCGGGCGTCGCCTCGGAGGGGCCTTCCACTTCGGTTAGGACGCATTCGCGCAGGTAGCCTTCTTCGGGGGCCCGATGAGGCATCTTCAGCTTGCAGTAGGGCCAGAACTGCGGGCTTCGGATGATGCCATCGCCTGGGTGGGGGAAGGTGATGGTCGCGATGCGTTTCCAGATGCCGAACTGCTTTGCTAATTCTTCACGAGTACCTCGTTTCATGGCAATCTTATGGGCGAGTAGTTCTTCGGAGATTTCCCAGCCGACCAATGTACCGGTAACGCTGATCTCGAAATCCGCCCGCTTGCCGTCACCATGGGGCGGTAGCCATTGCATGACGTCTAGGTCAAAGCCAACCGGTGTTCCGAGAGTCACATTTAAGACCTCGCTGGTTCCGTCTGCACGTCGTTTGTAAGTGTAGTCCATGCCTTTCACCTTGGCCTTCAAGTTCACGGGATGAATGATGCGCGGCAGGGTGAGGTCATACGAAGCTTCCTGTCGGTGGTAAGAGATGAATTTCTCCAGCCAGATGGGGTAGACTTCACGCTGGGGGTCATCCTCATGGAAGAACGCCTGGATATTCTCCAGGCCCCATTTGGGTTGGAACTCATGGTTCCAACGTCCGTCGACATCGGTCAGGACCTTGAAACCGGCCCGGCCGCCCTCCGAGACGTCGTTCTCCTTTCCGGAGTGGACGAGTACCTGAGCCTGTGGGACGGGTTTACCAGTCTCGTCTACGACCCGGATATCGACGGTTCGCCCGGGAGTTGCGAAGCCTAGGGATGGTAGGATGATCCCGATGCGGAAAAGGAGGTGTCGCATGTTAGTTTGTTTGTGTGACGAAGAACTTGAAAGCAGGGCTGACGAAGGGGAGGGCGGCGTTGCGGAAGTCGCTATGGAGCCAGCGGTTTTTCCGCTTATCCTCTGGGTCGGCTTGGTTGCCATGGGCCACGGTTGGCCAGAAAGGCGGATTGGCTCCCGCCCGAACTTTGGGCACGAGGTCATGGGCGCTACCTCGATTTCCGAGCGTCGACCTCGGTCAGTGCTCATCGACATCGAGGCCGAATGGAACGGGTGGCCTCCTGAAAGTCGACTCACCTTCCGGGCGCGGCCAGAGAAGGTTATTGCTGCTATACTCGAGGTTGGTGTCGTTCTCCGTCGGATTGAAGAAGAAGGTCGCGCCAAAACCGCTCGGCCTGACCTTGGGTCGGAGCATTTTGACATAATGGGCCGATATTACTTCGCCATCTACCCCTAACTTGGTGCGCACGCGCAGGAAGTAGCCGCAGTTTTCCGGAAGTTCTAGCCGCTTGATGGTGTGTGCTGCACCCAGATCTTCGTTTGTCTGAATAAGCGCTAATTTCCCATGGTAGCCTGCTAGCGGTGCCCGGTGTGGCATCTTCATGCTACAGTAGGGCCAGAACTTATCACTGCGGACGATTCCATCACCGGGGTTAGGGAAGGATATGAGCAGTGTGCTGCTCCATTTCCCGTGGCGGTGGGCGAGTATTTCCTCGGAATAGTCGCGTTGATTGCGATGCCATGTGAGTTCGTTGGCGGAAATTTCCCATCCGGTCTGCTTGCTCGTTACTTCGACAAAGAAGTCAGCCTTTTGTCCGATACCGAATGGCGCCAACCAACTAACTTTTTCGGCGTCAAAACCTACGGTACGAGGGACTGCTTTGCTCCAAGGCCGTAAACGGCCATCGGCTTCGAACTCATACTGGTAGTCGAAGCCACACCATCTAGCTTTCAGGGCAGTGGGGTGGATGACGCGCGGAAGGGTTAGGTTGTAAGCGGCTCTCGGCTCATGAAAGCTGACGAACTTCTCCAAGTTAATTCCATAGTGGCCCTGGTTGTCGTTTGCTTCACCCACGAAGATTTGAATATTCTCCAGTCCCCATTCCGGCAGGAATGCGTGGTTCCAACGACCCTCTGCGTCAGTAACTGACTGGAATCCCATGCGTCCGCTTTCTGACAAGTCATTTTCTTTACCTGCATGAACGATAACCTTGGCTGCCTTTATGGGTTCGCCGGTCTCGTCGACGACCCGGATGTCTACGGTGCGGCCTGGGGCTGATAGGCCCAGTGAGGGGAGTAGTAGTCCAATTACGAGCAGGGGGTATCGCATGTTAGTTGGTTTGGGTGACGAAGAACTTGAAAGCGGGGCTGACGAAGGGGAGGGCGGCGTTGCGGAAGTCGCTATGAAGCCATCGACTACGTCTCTCGTCTTGGGGGACATTTTGGTTTCCGTGGCTTACCGTTGGCCAGAAGGGCGAGTTGGCTCCGAGGCGACCTTTAGCCTCTAAGTTATAGTTATATGGATCGGCTTTTTCGTCCGCTATTATGGTGCCTGAGGGATTAAAGTTAGCCATACGTCTGGCTCCTGCCCCGAACGAAAGCGCGGGAAGAGCTCGCGCAAACAAGTCGTAGACGACCAAGGGTTGGCCTAGCAGCGCTTGGGCGACGCGGGCGTCTACGCTGGTCAGCCCAGGCTCAAGGAACTCTCGGAAAAAGGGATTGAAGGCGATGTCAGGCTTCTCGCCGGAGATGAACCTCTTCCGGCTCCAGCCCGCCTGATCGCGCGCCATGCCCCAGCTGCCGATGGATTCGGACCAACGTAGGCCTTTCAGCAGTTCTTGAGACTTCCAGGCCGCAAATCCACCCTCCCAGGCTTGCTGCAGGATTGAAATGCCGTCGATCCGATCAGGACAGCGCACGATATCATCGCCCTCTGAGTAGCAGTTTATCGTAAAGCCTCCCTTGCTTATGCGTCCGAATAAATCCGACCACTTTAATTGGAAGCGCGGATCGCTTGCGGCGAAGCGCTTATGCCAGTTCGCTGCGAAATACTCGGCGGCGTAAGTGCCCCCTTTGCCGCGCCATTCCCTCTCCACCATGTTGCCCGCCTCGTTGGCTTCGACTTTGGCGAAAGCCTCCGTCGGGACCGCGGCGTTCAGCATGAGGTAGCGACGCGGCGTCAGGCCGGTCTTCTGGATGGCTTGGCAGGCAACCATGTTGCCTAGGCTATGTGCCATCACCGTGGTTTTCGCAGGGTCCAGGAATCCCAAGGCGTTCTTGAGCCGGTCGCCGGTCTGTAGGGCGTTGAAGACCGCCATGTGGTAGTCGAGGCTGGTGCCGCCGATCCGGACTCCCGTATCGCCATACCAGGTGACTCCGACGAAACGGGTCCGGCTGCCCATCGCGTACAGACGCTTGAAGACCTCGGCCTGCCAGCCGCGCGCACGCTGGGCGTTCACGTTATAGCCATGCACGAAGACGGTCCAGCTATCGCCCATTTCGGCATCCGGCAGTCCCCTGGGGTTGCCGGTTTCCGTTGGCCGGGCTTTTTGAGGGGCGGCCACCGGCTGCCCGGCGTAATCGCGGCAGACGCCGGTCACGTCGACCGACCGGTACATGGACTCCACCGGTACGATTTCCAGCGGCAGCGAAAGCACTAAAGCCTCCGTCCCGCCCTTCCTGACCACGACCTGCAAGGGTTGCTTTGTCTCCCGGGCGCCCTCGACCAAGATCAGGCCATGCCCGACCTGCTCGATGCGGGCGAGCCAGAATTCATCGATCGGAATCTCCCCGGTATCGCTCAGTCGATGGACCCAAGCGTTCAGCACATCCATCGTGGCTTCGCCGCTGGCAACGCGAAAGCGACGAAGCCCCGGCCTCTCGTGGTGCAGGCTGGCCTCCGCCGGACGCAGGGAAGTAAAGGCGAAGTTCACGGCTCGGTCCGCCTGGCGGAGCGCATAGCGGTACCCATCCGCGGGGGGTAGCAGGCGGACCACCTCGCTGATCGCCAAGTTGACGGCGAAGTAGTCCACCAGGTCGCGTTGGCCGTTGATGCCATTCATCTGCCAGTTGGCCCGCGATGTGCTTTGGGCCGGAACGTCGATATCATCCCCCTCGCAGTCGGTCTCGTCCTGGTCGTCGTTGATCCAATGGCGCTGCGGTCGGCCGCGCGGAGGATGTTCACCGGTCGTCATCGTCCCGTCCCGGTTATAGTCGGTCTCCAGGCCACCGCGGATGAGCACGATGTCATCGAGCATCACCCCGGCGGGGTTGCTGTCGGCCGGCGTGAAGCTGATGACCACTCCAGCCAGGCGGTCGGCGAGCGTGATCTGGAAGCTCATGGCATTGGCCGTCCATGTCTCGACCTGCGCCGTCGTCCGCTGGGTTGCGATGACCACGCCATCTTTTCGGGCGACCGTAGCCCAGAAATGATTGGAGCCCCCATGGCTCGCCGGTCGACCCGCGCTTTTCCAGCTCAGCACGTAACCACCCAAGGCTGGGTTGACCAACTCCTGCTTGACGCCGAAATCATTCGCGGTGGCGCATAGTTCGATCAACTGGCTCGTCGCGTTGCGCCAGACTTCGATGAGCCTGCCGACCACCGGGGTCCAGTCGGGAATCAGGTGGGCCGGGACAAGGTCGATTTGGCGCGTGCCAAGGTAGTTGCCCGTGAAGCGGAATTGGTGCGAAATCGGCTTACTGAAGTCGCCGTTCCGCAGGAGGTTCGTCGCTGCCTTGACCGGAGGTTTTGCCGTCAAGGCCGTACCCGGCGTCAATCGCGTCGGCACGTTCGGGTTGGTTGGGTCGGTCCCACGGAGGATTTCCTCCAGGTCGCCAATCCCATCCCCGTCGGAGTCGGCTTTCTGCGGATTAGTACCCGCCTTCCACTCTTCGGCGAAGGTGAGTCCGTCTTGATCCGCATCGGCTAAACCGTCAGTCGCATCCCTTGGATTTAGTTTGAGCCGAATTTCGAGCTCATCATCGAGTCCGTCGCCGTCGGTGTCGGTCATTGTCGGTGCCGCCGGCCACCGCAGCAATTCCGCCTGATAGGTAGAGACACTGGCCCCCATGTGAGTCGCGAAGAGGCAGGCCGAAAGCAGCAAAAGGTATCGCATCCCTGTCAGGATAATCCTGCCGTTGGAAGCACAAGGACGGGCCCATGAGGTTCATCACCTAGGGCTAGCCATTGGCCCGATCCTAGGGCGCAACTTCGCCGCACGCGTCTACCCAGGCTCACATCAATCCGACGTCAGGTTCACGTACATTTGTCAATCAGGAGAGCCTTGCAGGTTTAACTTCTTGGCTTCCTGCCATGCCGTTCTTTCTCCGCGCTCCAGACGCCCGCAACGCAGAAGGCTGACGCCTCCGAAGTTTTCTAGGAACGGCAAACCGCCCTAGAGGCCAGCCATAACGCCAAGAGCGCCTGCGACCCGGCGCAATCATTCTAAATACAGGCCAACAGCGGTCTCCTTCGGCGTGCTGATGCTTCTATTTCCACGAAGCCGGGGATGGTCTACGCGATGCGTCCACTTGTGGATTACCCTCGGCCTGGCTTAGATTATGTTCGGGATATTGACCAAGCGTCGGGTGAATTTTGTGGAAAATGCCATTAGGTGCTTCTAACTATTCCCCTATTCTGGTTCTCTAGAAAATCACCCCTACTGTCATGCCCCAGGCTTTATTCTTTCTCTGCATTGCCACCATCCTGGCTGGATGTTCGGTTCATTATGGTCCTCGTATTCCTGGTTTTCAGCCTGGTTACGTCGATCAGAGGCTCGGTGAGAACACTTATCAGGTGCGCATCGGTGAGGCATGGCCCAAAGACTGGCCCGATCTCGAAAAGTTTGCGATCTATCGGGCCGCCGAAATTACCAAACTAAGCGGGAACAGATATTTCTTCGTCATCAATGCCACGACCTCCGTGACTAGTTTTCAGATTACATCGCCGGGGTCGGCTACCACGCGTGGCACGGTAAATCGATACGGAGACACGGCTTATTTTAATGCAACAACAACCTATTCGCCCCCCAGTTCCACGAACATTCAGGGCGGCTGGTATACTCTCGATTTTAGGATTCTTCGCGAATCCGAATTAGCCAATTTTTCTCAGGTCGTGGATGCTGATCGGGTGATGCGTGAACTCGAGTATTTCATCGCTAGTCGCCGTTGAGGCTCCTCTGCCTGCAAGGAGCCCCCAAATGGGGTCAGGCCGTCAGGCTTTTAGTTTGGATGCCGTCTTTAGCCGTCTAAACTAACAGGGGTGCCGCTAACGGCCTGACCTATTTCTAGTTTAACTTGCGTCCGTCAGGCGCGCTTGGCCGCGGTGCCTTCGATCCACTCGAGGCCCCAATCGCGCAGGGCGAGGAGGACCGGGCGCAAGGCCGCGCCTTTGGGCGTCAGATGGTAGGCGAGGCGGCGGCCATCGCCTTCCACGGGGGCCTGCCCGATCATGTCGTGGTCCAGCAGGCGGGTCAGCCGGTCGCTGAGGATGTTGGTCGGGATGTGTTCGGGGCCGGTCGCGAAGTCCTTGAAGCTGGTCTTGCCGAGGGCGAGGTCGCGGATGACGAGCATGGTCCATTTGTCGCCGAAGAGGTCCAAGCCACAGGCGATGGGGCAGGGCGAGCGACGCTGGCTCGCCTGGTCGGTCTTCTTCTGGGTGCGGCGGGGCTTCATGCGCGACAGTAGTTAGTCTAGCGCACGGCTGGCGGCAAGTAATTTACTTGCAAATTAAAAGTGATTAAGCCCATGTCCGCCCATGGCCCATCACCAAGAAGACTCTCCCCGCCTCGCCGCGCCCGGCGCCGGCCTTCCCGGCATCGAGCTGCAGATCGCCCGGACGCTCTTCGCCCTGCGGGCGTGGACGCACGACCGCCGTCGGACGAACGCGTTCTTCCTCCGTGAGCGCACGCGCATCGCCGAACTCGTCCGGGCCTGTCCTCCCGACCGGCGTGGCCAGCGCGTCCTGATCCCGCGCCCGCGTGGCTTGGAGGACAGTTCGCGACACTGGTCGGTGCTGATGACGCTCGAGCACCTGCGCCTCGTGAACCTCGGGTGCGCGTCGATCATCCGCGAGCTGTCCGATGGCCGGGTACCGGCCGGCAAGGTTTCCATCGCCGACGTGAAGCCCAGCCCCGATGTCACCGAGGCGGTCCTCGCCGCCTACGAAGCCTCCTGCGACGACGTGCTCGCCGCGGTCGCTTCCGCCAAGGACCTGGATGACGCCGCGCGTTTCCCGCACCCGTGGTTCGGCCCGATGTCCGCCCGTCGCTGGCACCTCCTCGCCGCGGTGCACCTGGGAATCCACCGCGGCCAGATTGAGGCGATTCTCCGCGGGCTCCCTTGACGGACCTTGGCGCCCTGACTTTATATCCCTACGCACCATGCTGACCCGCACCCTACTGCTGCTCCTCGTCTCCGCGTTCGCCGGGGCCGCCGAATACACCGGCCGCCTCGAAGTGGAGGCCGGCATCATCTCCACCCGGGAGATGTCCATCCGGGGCTATGGCCAAGGCGACGCCACCCGGGGCTGGGGCCGATCCGCCGCGACTTTCCGTTTGGAGTATTGGCGCGTGAAGGACGATGATTGGAACTATGGCCTGGTCCTGCAGCCGCTCGCGCTGAGCTATGCGGATACGCTCAAGGCGGACTTCTCCGCCAAGGGGAAGTCCTTCCTCGCCGGCGACGCCGCCACGATGGATTACCAATTCCACACCGTGCGCTTCAGCGCCAATCGGCCGTTCTTCCGCGGGATGGAAGGCGGTTCCTTCCGGGCCGGAGGCACGTTGCTGGTCCGGTACGCCGAAGTCACGTTCAGCGGGAGCGGGCAGAGTTTCGAGGATTCCCACCTGCTGGTCATCCCGGTCTTCAACATCGAGGCGACCCGGGTACTGGGCGACGGGTATGAACTCGTCACCCGTTCCGACTTCCTGCCCGGCGTCCGGGGCAACATCCTCCTGGAGGGGTTGTTCGATGTCTACCTCGGCGTCCGCCGGCGGACCCGAGAGGCTTCCCAGGTCGAGGCCGGCGTCCGGCTGTTCTTCGGTGGATACGACCCGCGCCGGCCCGGGGACTACGCCAACAGGATCTTCTACAACTCCCTGGTCTTTCGGTATGTCTATTGACCCGTTCGTGGACCGCGGGCTCACCCGCCGTCCACGATGGGTGCGCGCACACCGATAAGCCCCACAGATGACTCCGACCTGCGGCGAGCCGCCGTCCCTCCGCGCCTCCGTCGTCCGGATGGGCTTGCCGTATGCGGCCTCGATGTTCATCGGGACGCTCTACGCCCCGATCGACCTCTGGTGCGCCGCTCGGCTTGGAGCGTCGCCCGTGGTGGCCATCTCCTTTGCGGCGCCGTTGTTCTTCGTGCTGATGGCTTTCTCCTCGGGTCTCTCGCAGGCCGCCACGGCCCTGATCGCCCGGCAGCTGGGCGCGGGCGAGACCGAGGAGGCTAGGTTGACCTGGACGCATGCGGTCGCCTTGGCGATGGCCGTCGGCGGACTCCTCACGCTGCTGGGACTCTGGGGCGCGCCGTACCTGTTGGCGGCGCAGGGCGCCGATGGCGGGGTCTTGCGGTTGGCGCAGGACTTCGCCGCGGTCCTCTTCGGCGGGGCCGCCGCCTTCCTGCTCGTCGCGACGGTGAACGCCGCGCTCGTCGCGGAAGGCGACGCCCGGCCGAACTTCTGGTTCCTCGCGGCAGGGGGCGTGGCCAACTTGGCGCTCAACTTCGTCCTGATGCGGACTTGGGGCGTCGCCGGCATCGCCGCGTCCACGGTGATCGTCCAGGTGGCCGGGACGATCGCCCTCTGCCTGGTCGCCCGCCGCCGCGGCTGGCCTTTGCGCGCCCCGGCCCGGTGGCGGGCGGCGACCTTCGGGGCGCTCCTGCGCCAAGCTTGGCCTAACGTGGCGAACATGCTGATGATCCCGGTGGCGATCTTCCTGGTGACGCGGCAGGTGGCGACCTTCGGGCCGGAGGCGGTGGCGGCCTACGGCTTCGCCCTGCGGATCGAACACCTCTTCTCCATGCCGTTGATCGGTTTCGTCGCCGCCGTGTTGCCGTTGGCGTCGCGCGCCCGCGGGGCCGGCGACCTTGGCCTGGCTTTCCGGACGTGGAGCACGGCGCTTGGCCTGGCGTCCCTGGCGGTGCTGGTCGCCTCCGGGCTCTTGGTGTGGCTGGCCCCGGACCTATGCGTCTACTCCGGGCTGAGCGGGGCGGCGTTCAACCACTTGGGCGAGTACCTCCTCTTCTCCGCCCTGGCCTTGCCGGCCTACCCCGTGCTCTTCAGCGTCGTCTTCTACATGCAGGCGCTCGGCCGGCCCGAGTACGGCATGTGGATGGGCTTGGCCCGGCATTGTCTCGCTCCGATGCTCCTGCTGCCGCTCTTCGCGTCATGGTGCGGCCTGAAAGGCGTCTGGATCGCCATCGCGGTCATCGCGTGGGCCGCCGCCGTCGTCGCCCTGGGCGTAGCTTGGTGGCGAGGTAAACCCGCCTAAGCCGCCCACCGTCGCCCAAAGGGGTCAGGCCGTTCGTTGTTCAGGCTGTTAGTTTGGAAGCCGTTTTTGGCCGTTTAAACTAACAGGGGCGCCACGAACGGCCTGACCCCTTTAGGCGTTTCCCTCAGGCCACGCCGAAGCGGTAGACCATCTCCATCGCGTACTTTTCGCCGGGGCGAAGGACGCCGCTGGGGTAGCCGGCGCGGTGGAATTCCGGCTGGTTCGGCGAATCGGGGAAGAGGCCGGGCTCGAGGCAGAAGCCTTGGCGGAAGCCGTACGGCTTGTGCCAGCGGGCCTTGATGGTGCCGTCGAGGAAGTTGCCGGAATAGAACTGCAGGCCGGGGGCGTCGGTGAGGACTTCGAGGGTGCGGCCGCTTTCCGGGTCGGTCATGCGGGCGGCTAGGCGCAGCGCTCCGCCGAGCCCAAGGTCGTACGCGTGGTCGTAGCCGCGGGCGCGGACGAGCTGGGGGTGGGGCGCACCGATGCGTTCGCCGACGGCGTGGGGGCGGCGGAAGTCGAAGGGCGTGCCTTCGACGGATGCGCGCTCGCCGGTGGCGATGAGGCTTTCGGAGACGGGGATGAAGCGGTCCGCGAAGAGTTCGAGGCGGTGGTCGAGGATCTCGCCGCCTCCGGCGAGGTTGAAGAACGCGTGGTTCGTGAGGTTGCAGAGGGTGGGGGCGTCGGTAGTGGCCTCGAAGCGGATGCGCACCTCGTTGCGGTCGGCGGGCACGAGGTAGGTCACGTGCACGGTCAGCGTGCCCGGATAGTCCTCCTCGCCCGCGGGGCTGACATAGGTCAGGCGGACGCCGGCGGCGCCGTCTTCGCGGACCGGCTGGCTGGACCAGACGCGGCGATCGAGGCCGGCCACGCCGCCATGCAGGTGCTGGCCGTGGTTGTTGCGGGCCACCTGGAAGGTCTGGCCATCGATGGCGAAGCGGCCGTCGGCGATGCGGTTGGCGTAGCGCCCGACGGTGCTGCCGAGGTAGGGGTTCTGCTCGACGTAGCCGCGGAAGTCGTCGTGCCCCAGCGTGACCTCGCCGATGACGCCGTGGCGGTCCGGCACGCGGACCGAGACGAGCGTCGCGCCGAACTCGCTGACCTGCGCCGTGAGGCCGAGCCCGTTGGCCAGCGTGTGCAAGGCCACCGGGCGACCCTCCAGCTCGCCATGCCGGCGGGTCTGGCCCCGCGCCAGCCCGCGGCGGCCGCCCAGCGCGAGGATGAGGCCGGTGAGCAGGACCAGGAGGAGCAGGACGGCCGGGACGATCGAAAATTCCATGAAGGCCAAGGTGCCCGCCTCGCCGCGTTCGCCAAGCCAAAGCCTCCGGTCCCAACCAACAAAAAACCCGCCGGTGGGCGGGTCTGCGGGCGGTCTTGTCGCCGGCTCAGCGCGACTTGTTCTCGGTCTCGGCGGGCTTGGTCGCGACGGTCGTGGCGGGGAGGGTCTTGACCCAGTCGCCGGCGATGCGGACGGCTTCGCGGAGCTGGATGTCGTATTCCGGCCAGTCGTCGTCCTCGAGCGGGTCGCGGATGCGGCTGATCTTCTTGGACTTGCTCGCGTAATCCGGGCCTTCCTTCTTCTCCTGCTCCAGCGCGGCGTCGAGCTTCACGTCGGCGACCTTGGTGGCCTTCTGCGCGAAGGCGGCGAGGTCCTTGCGGACCTGGTCCCGGAAGATGATGTCGTCCTTGCGCTCCTGCAGGCGCGTGGCGAGGGAGAGCGAGATCTCCTGGCGGGCCTGGCGGCTCTTGGTCCACTCGATCGAGCGGCCCAGCGTGACGAACTCCGGCATCTCGGCCTGGCGGCGGGCGGAGGCCGCGGCGAGGTCGGCGATCAGCTTATCCGAGAGCTTGGCCTTGAGCCAGTCGCCCTCGTCGGGCTGGGAGAGGGAAGGGGCCACCGAATCCCAGGCCAGCGGGCGGTTGAGGTCGGACTCGGCCACGGGCAGCACCGAGAAGACCGACGGCACGACGATGTCGGCGCCGACGCCCTTGAGCTGGATGGAGGAGCCGCTCGGGGCGTACCACTTCTGGATGGTCACCTTGACGGCGGACTTCAGGTTCCGGTCGAAGCGGCTCAGCTCGAGGATGTTCTGGACCGAGCCCTTGCCGTGCGTGGTGACGTCGCCGACGACGAGCGCGCGGCGGTGGTCGTGCATCGCGCCGGCGAAGATCTCGGAGGCCGAGGCGGAGAGCTTGGAGGTCAGCACGATGAGCGGTCCGTCCCAGACGACCTTGGCGTCCTCGTCGCGGTAGTCCTGGATGCGGCCGCCGCTGTCGCGCACCTGCAGCACGGAGCCCTTGGGGATGAAGAGGCCGGAGAGGTCGACCGCCTCGGTGAGGAGGCCGCCGCCGTTCTTGCGCAGGTCCATGATGATGGCCTTCGCACCCATCGCCTTGAGCTTCTCGAGCAGCTGCTCGACGTCCTTGGTGGGGCTGGAGCCGGAGCCGTCGGGGTTCTTGCCGTAGAAGGCGGGGAGGTCGATCACGCCGACGACGCCCTGGCCGGCGCCGAGCTCGAAGGCGCGGGCCGAGGCCATCTGGCCGACGAGCTTGATCTGGTCGCGCTTGAGGACTACGGTCTTGCGGCCGCCGCCCGCGGCGGGGTCGACGAGGAGGCGCACCGAGGTGCCCTGCTTGCCGCGGATCTTGCCGATGGCCTTGTTGAGGCGCATGCCGACGATGTCCTCCATCTCCCCTTCGGTGTCCTGGCCGACCGCGATGATCTTGTCGCCGGGCTTCACCTGGCCGGAAAGGTCGAGCGGGCCGCCGGGCAGGAGGTCCTTGATCGTGCAGTAGCCATCCTCGTCCGCCAGGGTGGCGCCGATGCCCACGAGCGAGTTGCGCATGGCGATCTCGAACTCCTCCAGCGACTGCTGCGAGAAGAAGATCGAGTGCGGGTCGTACTGCGTCGAGTAGGCGTTGATGAAGAGCTCCTGCACCTCGGCGACGTCGTAGTTGAGGTAGGTGCGCACCTTGTCGTAGCGCTTCTTGAGGCGGGCGGCGGCCGCCTTGAGCTTCTCCGGCGTCACCACCAGCTCGGCTTCCTTGCCGTTGGCCTTGCGGGCGGTGGCGTTCGAGCGGTCCTCGCCGAGCACTTCGCCCAGCATGTCGAGGCGGAGGCGCTTGGCCCAGAGGGCGTCGGCTTCGGCGGCGGTGGCGGGCCACTTGGCCTTGCGGCGTTCGAGGGGGAAGACTTCGTCGCGCGTGAGGTCGATCGGCTGGTCGAGGGCCGCCAGCGAGGCTTCGGTCCGGACCTGCACCTTATGCTTGAAGGACGCGTAGATCTCGAAGCCGGGGGTCAGGTTGCCGCGCTGCAGGTAGAGGTCCAGGGTCTTGGCGTAGCGGTTGACGAATTCTTCTACCTCGGCCTCGGTGAAGTACATCTTGGCGCCGTCGAGGTTCTCGCAGTAGGTGCGGACGACCTCGACCATGTCGATGCTCGCCATCTCGCGTTTGCTGATGTGCAGGCGCTCGAGGAGGATGACGGAGGCCTTCGCCTCCTTCTGCATGCCCTCCGTGGTGCTGAACGCGGGGCTCTGACCTTGGGCGAGCGCGGCCAGCAGGAGGAGCAGGGTGGGGACGAGGGGGCGGCGCATGGGAAAGGGGTAGGGAGGGGGTGCTCCGGGGTTGGTCAGCGCAGCCGCGCGCTGAGTTCCTCCAGCCTGCGTTTATCGGCCTTGCTGAGCGAGCCGAAACCCCGGGCGGAGATCTTATCCAGGAGCAGGTCGAGCTCGGCCCGGGCCTGTTGGCGCGTCAGCGGGGCCACGGCGGCGGTCTCCTCGTCGTCGTAGCGGACGACGTCGGGTTCCGGGGCGGTGGGCGGAGGCGGGGCCATCTCCTCCTGAGCGTCCTGGACCGAGAGATTTGTCTGGTTCAGGCGCCGGAAGGCCAACCAACCGAAGAGCAGGCCCCCGAGGTGGGCCGAGTGGGCGATCGAGTCGTTCCACGCGCCCTTCCACTGCGGCCAGGTGTGGCGACCCGGCAGTTCGGCGAAGGCCCAGCCGAGGAACGTGAACAGCGAGACGATGACGAGCAGCCAGCTGACCTTGAGCGTCACCGGCAGGAAGAAGAACAGCAGCAGTGTGATCTGGTGGTCGAGCTTATCGAGCAGAGCCACGAGCATCAGCGCGTAGACGCCGGCGGAGATGCCCAGGAGCTGTCCGCTGCGGTCGCCGCCGAGGCCGGTCGACCACCAGGCCACCGCGCCGATGAGCGTGCCGCCCGCAAGCACGGACCAGAAGGCCCGCCGGCCGTAGGTGCGTTCGACGATATCGCCGGTCCACCAGAGGATGAGTCCGTTGCCGAGCAGGTGCCAGAAGCCGTCGTGCAGCAGGCCGTGCGTGAGCCACTGCCAGAGCATCGGGGAGTTTTCGCCCAGCATGGCCCAGCCGAGGAAGTCCGCGCCAGCCGATGTCTGGATCAGCCCGAGGATGTAGAAGGCGACCAGCACGCCGAGCGTCCACACCGTCGCCGAGAGGCGCGGTCCGGCGGGGCGTTGCCCCCGCATGTAGGACCGGTCGGCGATGCCCATCGCGCGCGGGAGCTCAGAGCTTCGTCACGATCGCGTCGGCGAGGCCATACTCGATGGCCTCTTCGGCGGTCATGTAGAAGTCGCGGTCGGTATCCTTGATGACCTTCTCCAGCTTCTGCTTGGAGGCCTTGGCCAGGATCTCGTTGAGCTCGGTGCGGAGGCGTTCCATCTCCAGCGCCTGGATGTGGATGTCCACGGCCGGGGCCTGGATGCGGCCCATGATCAGGGGCTGGTGGATCATCACCCGGGCGTGCGGGAAGACGAGGCGGCCGCCCTTCTGCTTGGGGGCCTGGAGGAGGATGGAGCCCATCGACGCGGCCATGCCGGTGACGATGACCTTCACCGGCGAGGTGATCAGGCGGATGGTGTCGTAGACGGCCATGCCGGCGGTGATGGAGCCACCCGGGGTGTTGATGTAGAAGAAGATGTCCTTACCCGGCTCGGTGGTCTCGAGGTAGAGGAGCTTCTCGACGATGTCCTTGGCGGACGCGTCGTCCACGGCGCCCCAGAGGAAGATCTTCCGCTGTTCGAGGAACTTCTTCTGGATGAGCATCGCACTCGGGGTCGCCTCCTTCGGGGCTTCCGGGGTCTTCTCGTCCTCGTCTTCGTCGTCGTGGGCCATGGGAGGACGAAACTTGCCCGAAACCTCGTCCGAAGCAAGCGTGGCGACGGTTCGCGGCGGGGAAATATTCACAAAACACGGCGTCGACCCTCCCGTCCTTGCGCCCGCCCCGACCTTCTCCCTAAGTGGGGCGTGCCCACGCTCACCGTCACCGGTCTCCGTCGTCGCCTCGGTTCCGCCGAGGTGCTCGCGGGCGTGGACCTCGAGGTGCCCGCGGGCACGTTGTCTTGCCTCGTCGGCCCCTCCGGCAGCGGCAAGACGACGCTGCTCAAGATCCTCGCGGGCAAACTCGACCCCGAAGGCGGCAAGGTCTCGCTCGATGGTCGCGATTGGTCGTTCACGCCGCCGGCCCAGCGCGGCATCGCGATGGTGATGCAGAATTACGCCTTGTTCCCGCATCTCAGCGTGCGGGAGAACGCGGCGTTCGGCCTCGAGGAGCTCGGCGTCTCCTCCGCCGAAGCCGCCCGCCGCGCCGACGAGGCCCTGCGCTGGGTGCGCGCCCACGAGTGGGCCGCCCGCCGGCCGCAGGAGCTTTCCGGCGGCCAGCAGCAGCGCGTCGCCTTGGCCCGGGCCCTGGCCCATGAGCCGAAGCTGCTCCTTTTGGACGAGCCCTTGAGCAACCTGGACGTGGCCTCCCGGCTGGAACTCCGGTCCATGCTCCGCGCGCTGGTCCGGGAGAAGGGGCTGACGGTCCTTTGCGTCCTCCATGACCAGAAGGATGCCCTGGCCATGGCCGACCGCCTGGGGGTCATGCGTGGGGGGAAGGTCATCCAATCCGGCCTGCCGATCGACGTCTACCGCCGCCCCGTTGATAGCTGGACGGCGACCTTCCTGGGTATGGCTAACCTGTTTAAAGGCAAAGTCTTACAGGTTGGCGCGGGTGAGTTTTTGGCGGAGACGGCCCTCGGGGAGGTCCGGGGCGCCTTGGCGCTCCCGTCGGCGCCCCCTCAGGTCGGCGCGGAGATCGTGGTCTGCATCCGCCCGGAATGCCTCCACCTCGATACCCTCCCCCCGGACGAGAACGCTTTTGGGGGTAAAATCGTGGATTCCTTGTTCCAAGGCGACCACGCCCTGCATGATTTTGCGACCCCCTCGGGGGTGGCCCTTAAGGTGGCCGAATTCAACCCCCGCCAGAGGGTGGGATCCAAGGCCTCTTGGTTCGTCTGGGCCGAGCCTGAGGATGTGGTCGGCTTGCAATCTTAAGGCCCCTTCAGGTGGGGCGCGGTGAACAGTCTTGGGTTGTCCTCTTTCGGGGGAATCCCTTAGATAATATCATGGATAAGAAGCCGTCTACCCCTTCGGCGAAGCGCCAAGGTTTCTCCTTGGTGCTCGCCCTCGTCATGGCCGCCGCCCTGGTGATCGTGATCATCGTACTGGCCGCCTTCCTCAAGGTCGAATCGCGCCTCGCGATCAACAGCGTCCTGCTGACGCGCGCCCGCCTCAATACCGTCGCTTCGCTGCGCCTCGCCCAGGGCAACATGCAGCTGATGCTCGGGCCCGACACCCGCATCACCGCGCCCGCTTCGGCCTACGACGACCCGACCTCCACCGACACCTTCGACTTCCCGATCCTCGGCGTCTGGCGCAGCTGGGAGGGCCTCGACCACGAGCTCAACAACACCAACTACCTCGGCCGCCCGCTGCAGCGCCCGGACTACAACCTCAAGGCCACGGATAATTACAATAAGACCACCGGCGTGATCAACGCGCGCGGTCGCTTCCTCGGCTGGCTGACCTCCAACGCCTACGAGCCGCTGGTCGCCCCCTTGGCGCCGCCGCCTCCCCCGCCGCCGCTCCCGCCCGCCGCGCGCTTCGTCGCGACTAGGCCGACGGGCGGCACTTTCCAGGGCGTCTTCAATGCCGCCCCGGGTCTGCCGCGGCCCGCGCCGGTCCGGCCCCTCGACCCGGCGACTCCCCGCCCCGTCCGCCCGCGCCCGCAGAAGCCGCCGGTCGCCGTCGTCCCCAGCCAGTTGCCCCTCTGGACCAACTCCGGTAACCTCGCGGCGCTGCTTTCGCCGGCCCTCGCCTATTCCTCCCCGCTCGTCGGCGCCAACACCGCCCCGGTGGACGTAAACGATCGCGTGACGCTGACGGCCCAGGATTTCCCGGCCAGCCTCACCAATCAGCCCGGCGACGGCACGTTCGCCTGGTGGGTCTCCGGTGAGAACCAGAAGGCCCTCGTGAGCCTCGAGACGGCGCCCGCGGCGCCCATCACCGGCACGGGCGTCAACGACATCCTCGAGGCCACCCGCCGGGCCCGCACCTTCGGCACCGTCGACTTCACCGCCCTGGGCCTGACCCAGCCGGCGACCGCGCTGAACCTGCCCACGCGCGCGTCCTTCGACGCCGCCGTCAAGACCGGCCTCGTCTCCGTGAGCGTCGCCAACCGGGCCGGCTTCCATGACTACACGACCTACTCGCCGGGTCTCCTGATCAACGCCGCCAACGGCGGTTTCCGCCGCGACCTCTCCCTGCTGGCGGAAAGCTGGGACTGGATGAACCAGGTCGACTCCGGCCGCGATGTCCGCCTGCCCCTCTTCCGCAACCGCCCGAAGATCACCGCCGCCGCCAACGGCGCCGACCTGCTCTACGGCCGACCCCTGCTTGATAGCCAGGCCCCCAGCACCGGCAACAAGACCCGCAAGACCCTGCTGTACTGGTGGTCCGACTACAGCACCATCGGCCAAGGCAACATCGACTACACCGGCGCCAACAACGGCACCTACCGCGGCATCGGCTTCATCCCGCCGATCCGCAGCTGGAACACGATGGTAGACTATATGCTGCAGTACCGCAAGGCCGTGGTCGCCGGCACGCCGGCGCAGGTCGTCGAGATGCGTCCTCCGAGCGCCGTCGGCACCACCGGCGCCAGCAACCCGATGTACAACTACCATGAGACGATCTACCGGCACCCGGTGGTCGCGCGCATGCAGTTCGTCTTCTCCGCCTCGGCCACGACGAACGGCGCAGGTCTCTACCAGCGGCACATCATCCTGCAGCCCGTCATCACCTTCTGGAATCCCTACAACGTCCGGATCAGGGTGCCCGACGTCACCCTCAACATCAAGGGTGACCAGCTGCCGGTCGGCTTCAGCCTCGGCCTGACGAGCACGACGATCGACCCGATCATCGTCCCCCTCGGCTACTGGTTCGCCATCAACCGCTGGGATGCCCTCCAGCTCCGGACGGTCTCGAACGGCGGGATCATGGACCTGGGGCCGGGCGAGACGCGCGTCTACTCCATCACCGACAACGGCTCCGTCGCCGGCGCCCGCGCCCCGGCCGTGGGCATGATCCCGGCCAGCTTCCCCTGGGCGTACGACACCACTCTCCGCGGCAATCCGATCGGCGCCATCGCCTCCTTCAACATCAAGCCCGGCTATGTGGCCGGCTATAACGGCGGCTCGGGGCTCTGGCTCACCTGGCGCGACGACACCACGCCGCAGCCCGCCCGCGGGTCCATGGGCTTCGCCATGCGCAAGGTGAACACCGGCCGCGACGCGATCGGCCTGGACATGGTGCTCGGCTCGACCCTCAACTGGGCCCGCGCCACGCCGTTGCGCTTCAGCTTCGGCAACGACATCTGGACGGACTCCGCGATGTGGCTCTTCCAGTCGCTCTACGGTCCGGACGATCCCAACGTGCCGCTCGGCTACGCCTACGACAGCGTCGTGAACACCTCCCGCCCGTTCGGCACGTTCGCCTTCGGCCTGCGCATGGCCAACGACGGCTCGACGCTCAACAATTACAGCCTCAGCTCCTCGGTCAGCGGCTCCGCCGGCTTCACGGCCGCCGACTACGGCATCGTCTCCCGCGGCGCCCTGCAGTCGAGCCCCTTCACCTGCTACACCGAGCTGGGCGACAAGTCGGCCGAGGTGCTCGTCTACAACGGCCTCAACATGATCGGGGGCACCAGCACCACCCAGAACGGCATCCGCTACTTCGGCTGCATGCACCCGATCAACGCGCCCTTCGACCTCTGGTGGCGCCCGATGTCGGGTTGGAGCGACAGCTACGCCCCGCAGGCCACCGCCGGCGCCCAGGGCTTCGTCGTCTCGGGCCTGGACGCCGCCACCGGCCTCAGCACGGCGGTGGTCGCCGAGCAGCCCGTCACCCCCCTGCAGTCGCTCGCCGACCTCCAGAACTGGGACGCCCGCGGCTTCAACCCGGCGCCGCCCTTCATCTACGGCCTCATCGGCAATTCCGACGCCTCGCCCGTCCTGCCGTCCGACGACGTGGTTGGGCGCTGGTTCATGTCGAACCCGGCCGGCACCTTCCGCAACCGCGACCAGGTGCCCGCTGCGTTCCTGCAGCACGATGACCGTTACTGCCTCAACCACGTGCTGTTCGACGATTGGTTCGTCTCCTCGCTGGCCCCGGACTATTCCACCTGGACCCAGCTGAACGACGACAGCCGCGGGCTCGCGGCGGTCAACGCGCTCCGGACCTCCTGGACCCGCGCCATCGATGGGACCGCGCCCCTCGCCAACCGCGCCTACCGGCCGGCGCTGAACGCGAACGAGCTCACCATGGACAGCCAAGGCTCCGTCACCTGGACCGCTCCCAACACGGGCAATGCGGTCACCGGCGGCGGCCCCCGCGTCCCGGACGCCTGGCTCAAGCTCGGCGCCTACCTGACCGTCAACGGCCAGTTCAACGTGAACAGCACGTCCGTGCCGGCTTGGCGCGCCGTCCTCGGCAGCCTCCGCGACCAGCGCATCCCCGTCCTCCGCACGGGCGCGGCCGCCGCCACGATGGATAGCGTCGGCGCCACCCGGACCTCCCTCGTGCGCATGCTGCCGTCGCCGGAAACCTTGAGCGGCACCTCCCGCGCCACGGCCCTGACCGGCTACAATGCCCTGACCGATGCGCAGCTCGACACCCTCGCCCAGCAGATCGTGAACCAGATCCGCATCCGCGGCCCGTTCCTCTCGCTCTCCGAGTTCGTCAACCGCCAGCTGATGGCCTTCGACGGCACGGCGACCGACCCGTGCCTCCGCGGCGCCCTGCAGTCCGCCCTCGAGGTCCTCCAGCAGTCGAGCGCCAGCTTGGCCCAGACCAACTCGACCCTCAAGGCCTACAACGTCAACGCGGCCAGCTTCGGCAAGCCCACCACGCCGGTCTCGGACCCGTCCAACAAGCTGAACCCCGCCGGCTTCTCGGCCGACTACATCAACCCGCAGGCCTCCGTCGGCAATTCCTCCGAAGGTCTTCCGGGCTGGCCCCGCCAGGCGGACCTCCTGCGTCGCCTCGCGCCGATCATGTCGGTGCGCGACGAGACCTTCACGGTCCGTTCGCTCGGCGAAGTGGTGACCGCCGAAGGCACGGCCCGCGCCTGGTGCGAAGCCGTCTACCAGCGCGTGCCCGAGTACGTCGACCCGCGCATCGAGCCGTGGAAGGCCCCGATGGGCGACTTCATCCCGGCGAGCGGCGCCTACCCGGAAAGCCCCGGCAAGCCGTTCCCGTACATGGCCAACGCCGTCTTCGGTCGCCGCCTGAAGCTGGTGTCTTTCCGCTGGCTGCGCGCCGACGAGATCTAAGCCCCTCTCGTTCCCTCGGACGCCGAAGGGCGGGACCTCCCGGGGTCCCGCCCTTTTTCGTCGGCAGACTTTGCTCGCCTCCGGTGGCCATTCCGCCCCTGCTGGGGGCTTGGACAACTCGCCGACCATCCGCTCCGAACTCGGCCCGACGCTCAAGCTGGCGGTGCCGATCATGCTGGGCATGCTCGGCTACGGCCTGATGTTCGTCGTCGACGTGGCGATGGCCGGACACCTCGGCGAGACGGCCTTGGCGGCCTCGGCGCTGGCCTCGAACCTCAACTACATCCCGTACGTCTTCGGCATCGGGGTCGTCGGCGCCATCGCGGTCTACCAGTCGCAGGACAACGGCGCCGGGGTCGGGGAGTCGGCGCCCGCGATCCTGCGGCACGGCATGGTCCTGGCCGTCGCCATCAGCGTCGTCGCCGCGATCGGCTCGCACGCGGCCGCGGACTTCATCCCCTTGCTCGGCTCCTCGCCCGCGGTCAGCGCCGAGGCCCGGGAGTTCTTCATCCTCATGTCCTGGGCGATGGTGCCGGGCCTGGCGTTCCACGCGCTGCGCGGGCACCGCGATTCCCAGCACCAGCCGTGGATCTCCCTCGCGTGGTTGAGCGTCGGCATCCTCGCCAACATCTTCCTCAACTGGCTCTGGATGTTCGGCCATTGGGGCTTCCCCGCGCTGGGGCTCGCCGGCGCCGGTTGGGCGACGCTCGCCGCCCGCGTCATCATGTTGCTCGGGCTCTGGTGGACGCCGGGCCGCGGCGAGGTGCGCTGGGCGGACGGCCTGCAGCTGGCCGTATTCCGCCGCCTGCTGAAGACCGGTTGGCCCGCCGGGCTGCACAGCCTCAGCGAGGTCGGCATCTTCGCGGTCGTGCCCGTCATGGCCGGCTGGATCAACGCCACCGCGCAGGCCGCCCACCAGGTCGCCATCAGCACCGCCTCCGCCGCCTTCATGTTGCCTCTCGGGCTGGGTATCGCCGCCGGCATCCGCGTCGGCGAGGCCT
>Ga0315903_10000957_pt1 | contig 43687 bp, 38 predicted proteins | sample LakEriMetagenome_7_FD_203524 | JGI IMG/M metagenome (GOLD analysis project Ga0315903, IMG submission 203524) | Freshwater fungal communities from buoy surface, Lake Erie, Ohio, United States - Buoy 2 MA119 | ecosystem: Environmental > Aquatic > Freshwater > Lake | place: USA: Lake Erie, Ohio... | reverse complement strand
CCGTTCGCTGGTCTTCAAGAAGATGCAGATCGTGCGCGGCTGCGACACCAAGCGCAACGTGCTCGTCTACATGGCCTATTCGGACAGGCTGATCGAAGGCTCGCCGCAGAACTCGACGTCAACAGTCCCCATCATGACATGGGGGGAGGCGAGCGCGCCCAAATGTTCGGAATTCATCCGCTGATCGGCGGCGTCAATCCTGGCAGGAAATGACGATCGCGTTGCGCGGCAGGGGTTTCGCGAGCGCCGCGCCGGCGGAGAACGTCACGTCGGAGGCCGGCCCGAAGCCGCGCACGCCGCTGTGGCCGTGGGCCTCGCACCAGGCGGAGGCGACGACCTTGCCGCATTCGGAGGAGCGCGAGATGCACTCCTCGACCCCATAGGCGCCGTCGGCGGGGATCACGTAATCCCCGCTCGCCACCTTGCGCGCGCTCTCGCGCGATTGCGCCTGCGCGGGCGCGACCGCCCCCAGAAACTGGGCGAGCGTCATCGCCACAGCCGCCCCGAGCGGCAGGAGGAACGGCGCGCGGAGCTTGTGCGTCGAGAGGAGGGAGGCCATGGGGATGTCCGGTTGGAACCTGAGGCTCGACTTTTGCCGGTCCGGGGTAAAAAACGGATTAACGACGTTCGCTTTGCGCGCGAAACCGGCGTCCGCGTGGGCGCGCGGGCGCTTGACGGGCGCCGCCCGCTCGCCCATGGTGCGGCCATGACGACCTGCCGCATCATTCGCAGCGCCCCGTGCGCGGGCATTCGCCGCATCGGCATTACGTGCTAGCAACACAGCTGGCAGGACGTCCTTTTTGCGTGTGAGACACGATCGACGCCCCGGCCAGCAGGCTCGAGGAAACTTATGTCGACGTCGCCGCTTCGCCTCTACAACACGCTGACCCGCGCCAAGGAGGACTTCCGTCCCCTCGATCCCGCGCGCGTGCGCATGTATGTCTGCGGCCCGACGGTTTACGATTTCGCGCATATCGGCAACGCGCGCCCGCTGATCGTCTTCGACGTGCTCTACCGCCTGCTGCGCCACATCTATGGCGCGGGCCGCGTGACCTATGTGCGCAACATCACCGACGTGGACGACAAGATCAACGCGCGCGCCGCCGAACGCGGGATCACGATCCGGGAGCTGACCGAGGGCACGAACGCGATCTTTCAGGAAGACGCGCGCGCGCTCGGTTGCCTCGACCCTGACGTGCAGCCGCGCGCCACCGAACATATCGCCGAGATGATCACGATCATCGAAAGGCTGATCGCCGCCGGCCACGCCTATGCGGCGGACGGACACGCGCTGTTCTCCGTGCCCTCGATGGCCGATTACGGCGCCCTGTCGCGCCGCCCGCTCGACGAGATGATCGCCGGCGCGCGCGTGGACGTCGCGCCCTACAAGAAGGGCGAGATGGATTTCGTGCTCTGGAAGCCCTCCAGCGAAAGCGAGCCGGGATGGGACTCGCCCTGGGGACGCGGACGGCCGGGCTGGCACATCGAATGTTCCGCGATGAGCTGGAGACATCTGGGCGAGACCTTCGACATCCACGGCGGCGGGATCGATCTCGTCTTTCCCCACCACGAGAACGAAATCGCGCAGTCGCGCTGCGCCTTCGGCCGCGACGTGATGGCGAATGTGTGGATGCACAATGGATTCCTGCAGGTCGAAGGACAGAAAATGTCCAAGAGCCTCGGCAATTTCATCACCATCCGCGACGTGCTCGCCGACTGGCCGGGCGAGGTCGCGCGCCTCAACATGCTCAAGACCCATTACCGCCAGCCGATCGACTGGACGGCGGCGGCGCTGCGCGAGAGCAAGCGCGAACTCGACAAATGGTATCCGGTCGCGCTGCAATATGCGGGCGCGGAGGCGATGCTGTCGCCTGAGTTCGAAGCAGCCTTGTGCGACGATCTCAACACGCCCGACGCGATTACCCATTTGCGCCGGCTCTATTCGGAGGCTCAGGCGGGCGTGGCTTTCGCGGGCGCGCGGCTGCACGCCTGCGGCGCGCTGCTCGGCCTGTTCCAGCATGATCTTGGCGCCTGGAACGGCTGGCGCCCGGCTTCCGCCGGCATCGACGAGCTCGCCGTGCAGCGGCTCATCAACGCGCGGCTTGCGGCGCGCGCGCAAAAGAACTGGGCGGAATCCGATCGCATCCGCGACGAGCTCGCCGCGATGGGCGTTCAGCTGAAGGACGGCAAGGACGCAAACGGCGCGCCGACCACCCATTGGGAGGTGAAGCGATGAGCCCCGCGCGCACAGTCGGCCTGCGGCCCTATCTGCCGCAGGACGCGGCCCTGCTCGCCGCGGTCTTCGTCGCCAGCGTCGAGGAGATCGCCGGCGAGGATTACGACGTCGAACAGGTCGCCGCCTGGAGCGCGCAGGCTGACGACGCGACCGCCTTCGCCGCGCGGCTCGCCGGTCAGCTCACCCTCGTCGCCACGCTCGACGGCGAGCCGGTCGGATTCGCCTGCCTCAAGGGCGCCGACCATATCGACATGCTCTACGTGCACCCCGCCGCCTGCCGGCAGGGCGTGGCGAGCGCGCTGACGGACGCGCTGGAGAAGCTCGCGCAGGCGCGCGGCGCGCGTCATTTAATGGTGGACGCCAGCGACACGGCGGAGCCTTTTTTCGCGCGCCGCGGTTATAGCGCCCAGCAGCGCAACACGATCGAGATCGACGGCGTATGGCTCGCCAACACCACTATGCGCAAGGCGCTTCCCGCAAACGATTCCGCGCCGCCCGCCCGGCGGCTGCAATGACCTCTCACGGACGCTGACTTCCATGGCCCGCGAAAAACTCACCATATTCGACACCACGCTGCGCGACGGCGCACAGACCACCGGCGTCGACTTCTCCCTCGCCGACAAGCGTCGCGTCGCGCAGATGCTCGATGAGCTCGGCGTCGATTACGTGGAGGGCGGCTATCCGGGCGCCAATCCGCTCGACACTGAGTTCTTCCGCGCCAAGCCTGTCGCGCGCGCGCGCTTCGCCGCCTTCGGCATGACCAAGCGGGCGGGGCGCTCCGCCTCCAACGATCCCGGCGTCGCCGCGCTGATCGACAGCGCAGCGGACACGATCACCTTCGTGGCGAAGACCTGGGACTACCATGTGCATGTGGCGCTGGGCTGCACATTGGACGAGAATCTCGACGGCATCGCGGATTCCATCAAATATGCGCGCAGCCATGGCCGCGAGGCGATCCTCGATTGCGAGCATTTCTTCGACGGCTACAAGGCCAATCCGGAATATGCGCTGCAATGCGCGCGCACGGCCCATGAATCGGGTGCGCGCTGGATCGTGCTGTGCGACACCAATGGCGGCACGCTGCCCTCCGATATCGAGGAGATCGTGCGCGCGGTCGCGAAGATCGTGCCCGGCTCGCATCTGGGCATCCATACGCACAACGACACCGAGAACGCCGTCGCCAACACATTCGCGGCGGTGCGCGCGGGCGTGCGCCACATTCAGGGCACGCTGAACGGATTGGGCGAGCGCTGCGGCAACGCCAATCTGTGTTCGATCATCCCGACGTTGCTCCTGAAGGAGGAATATGCGTCGCGCTTCGAGATCGGCGTCGGGCCTGATCAGCTCAGGCGCCTCAAGAAGATCAGCGCCACGCTGGATGAAATGCTCAACCGGCGGCCCAACCACCACGCGCCTTATGTGGGCGACAGCGCTTTCGCGACCAAGGCGGGCATTCACGCCTCCGCCGTGCTGAAGGATCCGCGCACCTATGAGCATGTGCCGCCTGAGTCCGTCGGCAACCAGCGCAAGGTGCTCGTGTCGGATCAGGCGGGGCGCTCCAACATTCTGGCGGAGCTGGAGCGGCTCGGCGTCGCGGTGGCGAAGGATGATCCGCGCGTGAACCGCCTGCTCGAGCAGGTGAAGGAGCGCGAGGCGCTTGGCTACGCCTATGAGGGCGCGGACGCCTCGTTCGAGTTGCTGGCGCGGCGCATCCTTGGCGAGGCGCCGAGCTATTTCGACGTGGAGCGCTTCAGCGTGAATGTCGAGCGGCGCCATAACGCCAATGGCGAGCTCGTCACCGTGTCGGAAGCGATCGTGAAGGTGAAAGTCGGCGACGAGCTACTCATCTCCGCGGCCGAGGGCAATGGCCCCGTGAATGCGCTCGACCTTGCGTTGCGCAAGGATCTCGGCCGCTATCAGCGCTTCATCGAGGATCTTGAGCTGCTCGACTATCGCGTGCGCGTGTTCCAGGGCGGCACCGACGCGGTGACGCGCGTGCTGATCGAGTTCGGCGATTCCTCCGGCGCGCGCTGGTCTACGGTGGGCGTGTCGGCGAATGTCGTGGACGCCTCGTTCCAGGCGCTCATCGACTCGATCGAGTACAAGCTCTACAAGGCCGGCGTCTGACGCCAGGCCTCGCGCCCGCGCGGGTCAGATGCGCGGGTCGTGGGCGGTCTCCAGCTCGCCGCCATGGGCGCGCGCGCGGGCCTGCGCGCGTTCCTGCGCGGCGCGCAACATCGGCGTGACGTCCTCGATGCGCTCGGCCACGAGATAGCGCACTTCGAGATCGCGGCGGATGAAGCCGTTGTTGCGCATATGGGCGAAGAGATCGAGCAGCGGGCGCCAGAAGCCGGCGACGTCGGCGATCAGCACCGGCTTGTCATGGCGATCGAGCTGGACCCAGGTGAGCTGTTCCACCAGCTCCTCTAGCGTGCCGATGCCGCCGGGCAGGGCGACGATGGCGTCGGCCTTTTCGAACATCATCCTTTTGCGCGTGTGCATGTCGGGCACCACGTGCACTTCCTGCGCCTCGTCATATCTGCGTTCGCGGCTTTGCAGGAAGTCGGGGATGATCCCCGTCACATGGCCGCCGTTCTGGTAGACCGTGCGCGCGAGCGTGCCCATGAGGCCGTTGCCGCCGCCGCCATAGACGAGCCCTATGCCTTCGCGGGCGAATTGCTGGCCGAGCGCGACGGCGGCGGCCTCGAAAACGGGATCGGTTCCGGGGGAGGAACCGCAGTAAACGCAGACTTTTCGAATGGTACTCATGTCCAGCTTTCGCCAAGTGGTCGGAAGGGAGGAAGCGTTCAGCGGCGCTCCCGGTTCCGTCGTTGATTCGCCTTTGCTCGAGCAAAGCGGTAAATTGCTGCGAAACAATGATCGGTTTTCCTGCAATGACGCAACTTCGCTCGATTTCGGTTCTCGTCGGCGTTGGCGTGCTCTCCGCCGGGGCGATCGCCTTCGCCGCCTGGCGTCTGATCACAGGGCCGGAGGGGCCTGCCGCCGTATCCGCTCCCGCAAGTCTGGCGAGCGCGCCTGCGCCAGCCTCCTCCGCGTCTTCCCCTGCGTCTTCCTCCGCGTCTTCCCAGCCGGCGGCGGGTGCGCCGATGAATTTGCCCTCCGCCGCGCCGGCGTCGGCGCTGGCGAAGCCCAGTTTCGACGTGGTGCGCGTCGAGCCCGGCGGCGACGCCGTGGTCGCAGGCCGCGCTGAGCCCGGCGCGGAGGTCGCGCTGATGGCCGGCGGGCGCACGCTTGCGCAGGCGCGGGCGGACGCAGACGGCAATTTCGTGATCCTGCCGCCGCCCCTGCCGCCGGGCGAGCATGTGCTGACCTTGCGCGCGCAGGCGGGCGAGCGCGTCGCCGCCTCGGAACAGGCCGTCACCATTCTGTCGCCGGCGCGCGAGGCCGCCGCGCGCGGGGCGCCGGCCATCGCGGCGCTTGACGCGCCCAACCAGCCGACGCGCGTGCTCTCCGCCCCCGGCGCGCCGTCTGCGGAGCGGGCCGCGCCTGCGGGCGCCGACAAGCCGCTGCGCATCGGCGCCGTCGAGGCGCAGGCGGGCGGCGGCGCCTTCCTGTCCGGGCAGGCGCCTGCGGGCGCCACGGTGCGCCTCTATCTGAACGATTCTTTCGTGGCCTCCGTGACCGCCGCGCCGGACGGGGAATGGAGCGTGCGGATCGATCGCGGCATGTCTCCCGGCTCCTACGCCGTCCGGGCGGATCTGATTGGCGCGGACGGCCGGCCGCTCGGGCGGGTTGAGGCGCCGTTCGAGGCGCCGGTCGAGCTTGCGCTGGGCTCAGCCTCCGGCTCCGGCGCCGGCGGCCCTTCGGAGGCCGCCCCCGCGCCGCTAGGTCCGGGCGCCGCCGTGGTGCGCGAGATGCGAACGGCCCGGGTCGAGCGGGGCGACAGCCTGTGGCGGATCAGCCGCAATATCTACGGCGAGGGGCTGCGTTACTCGCAGATCTATGACGCCAACGCCTCGCAGATCCGCAATCCGAACCTGATCTATCCGGGGCAGGTTCTCGTGGTTCCTCAGAAAGACTAGCCCGCCCAGCAGGGTGCGTCCTCCGCGCTTCCGGTCTATATGGGAACGAATCCCTCACCGCCCCGGCGTCGCCGCCCGGCGACAAGAAGAAGCGTCGATGTCCCATCCCCATTCCGCGTCAGCGTCCGCTCCCGCCCCCAAGGCCGCCGCCTCCGCAGCGCCGGGCGGATCGGCCCCCCCTCAGCAGCCGCGGCGTGAGGCGACCCTCGTCCAGACCGTGACGCATCTGTGGCCCTATGTCTGGCCCCACGACCGCACCGACCTCAAGTTCCGCGTGCTCGCCGCGCTCGCCCTGCTGCTGATCGCCAAGATCATCACGGTGCTGGTGCCCTACAGCTTCAAATGGGCGACCGACGCCATCGCCTCGCCGCAGACCGCCGACATTCCGCTGCCCGCCATTCTCGCCACGCCGGTCATCATCTGCGTGATTTATGGACTGCTGCGCAGCTTCATGCAGTTCTTCACGCAGGCGCGCGACGCGCTGTTCGCCTCCGTCGCCATGCATGCGGTGCGGCGCATCGCCAATGAAGTTTTCGTGCACCTGCACCAATTGTCGCTGCGCTTCCACCTCGAGCGCAAGACGGGCGGGCTCACGCGCGTTCTCGAACGCGGCCGCGAGGCGATCCAGCAGATCGTGCGCATGAGCATTCTCACCGGCATTCCGACGGTGGTGGAGTTCGCGCTGATCCTCGGCATCTTCCTGTGGGCGTTCGACTGGCGCTATGCGCTCACCGTGATCGTGATGATCTGGTTCTATCTCTGGTTCACGCGCGTGGCGACGGACTGGCGCATCGCCATTCGCCGCAACATGAACGAGAGCGACACCGACGCCAATGTGAAGGCGATCGACTCGCTGCTGAACTATGAGACGGTGAAATATTTCGGCGCCGAGAAGCGCGAGGCGGAGCGCTACAACCGCTCTATGGAGCGCTATGAGCGCAATTCCGTGTCGAGCTATGTCTCGCTCGCCATTCTCAACTCCGGTCAGGGCTTCATCTTCTCGATGGCGCTGATGGTGGTGATGATCCTGTGCGTCATCGACATCCGCGAGGGCCGCAACACGATCGGCGATTTCGTGCTGCTGAACGGGCTGATGATCCAGCTCTACCAGCCGCTGAACTTCATGGGCATGGTCTATCGCGAGATCAAGCAGGCGATCATCGACATCGAGGCCATGTTCGACGTGCTCGGCCAGAACCCCGAGATCAAGGACAAGCCTAGCGCGAAGCCCTTGCAGATCGCGCAGGCTACGATCCGCTTCGAGGACGTGCGCTTCGCCTATGATCCCGCGCGCCCCATCCTCAAGGGCGTCACCTTCGAAGTGCCGGCGGGCCATACGGTGGCCGTCGTCGGCCCGTCGGGCGCGGGCAAGTCCACCATTTCGCGCCTGCTTTACCGCTTCTACGAGCCCCAGTCCGGGCGTATCACCATCGACGGGCAGAGCCTGTCGGACGTCACGCAGGAGAGCCTGCGCGCGGCGATCGGCATGGTGCCGCAGGACACGGTGCTGTTCAACGACAGCATCGCCTACAACATCCGCTACGGCCGCTGGGAGGCGAGCGACGAGGAGGTTTATGAGGCCGCCAAGCTCGCCCAGATCGACGAGTTCATCCGCTCGCTGCCGCAGGGCTACAAGTCGCAGGTGGGCGAGCGCGGGCTGAAACTGTCGGGCGGCGAGAAGCAGCGCGTCGCCATCGCGCGCACCATTCTGAAGGGGCCGCCGATCCTACTGCTCGACGAGGCGACTTCGGCGCTCGATTCCTTCACCGAGCGCGAGATCCAGTCCGCGCTCGATCGCGTGGTGAAGGGGCGCACGACGCTCGTCATCGCCCATCGCCTGTCCACCATCGTCAATGCGGACGAGATCCTCGTTCTGGACGCCGGCGAGATCGTGGAGCGCGGCAAGCACGACGACCTGCTCGCCAGGGGCGGCGTCTATGCGGCCATGTGGAACCGCCAGCGCGAGGTGGACGCGGCCGAGGAGACGCTGCGTCGCGCGGAGGCGGAAGAGGGCCGCCCCGTGCGCGCGCCCTCCGCCTAACGGCGCGCCTGCCGGCGCATCGTATAGACGCCGGCGGCTGCGATCATCGCGATGCCGAGGCCTGAGATCATGTCGGGCGCGTCGCCCCATACGACGTAGCCGAGCAGGATCGCCAGCGGCACGCCGGCGTAGCGGAAGGGCGCGACGAACGAGGCCTCCGCCGCGCGATAGGCGACGATGATCGCGAAATTGCCGCAGCCCACCGTCACGGCGGCTGCGAGGATGAGGCCCCAGACCGCAGGCTGCGGCCATTCCCACGGCTGGAACGGGGCGAGCGCGAGCCCTGCGGCCATTGTGCCGAACGTGGCGGTGAGCGTCACCATCGTGGAGGGCACATGCGTCGGGATCGCGCGCGTCACGAGATCGCGCCCCGCCACCAGCGCGGCGGAGAGAAAGGCGAGCGCCATCGGCAGGTCGAGTCCCTGCGGGCTCGGGCGCACGATCAGCGCCATGCCGAGAAAGCCCGCGAGGATCGCGCCCCAGCGCGCGGCGCCGACCTTTTCGCCGAACAGAATGGCGGCGGCCGCCGTCGCGATGATGGGCGAGGATTGCAGCACGCTGAACACGTCGGCGAAGGGCGCGCGGCTGAGGGCTGTGAGATAGGCTGCGATCATCGCGGATTCGAGCGCGGTGCGCAGCAGCACATGGGGCTGAACCAGCGCGCGCGGCGCGATGGGCGCGCGCCAGGCGAGGATGAAGCCCGCCACCATGACGATGGCGAGGGCGCCGCGCAGCGCAAGCACCTGCGAGACGGGCAGGCTCTGCGCCGCCGCCTTCATCAGCACGTCCGTCGTCGTGAAACAGGCGACGGCGGCGAGCATGGCGAGCATGCCCTTGCGATTGTCCGTGGGTTGCACGCGCGCGCCCTTTCGCGGGCGCCGCCTATGTTCGCGGCGCCTGCGCAAGCCATCGCGCAGGGCGCGTCGGAAATCCAGCGGAAAAAGGGCAGGCGCGCGTCAGCCGCCGGTGACGCTCATATGCCGGCCCACTGCGGGGGCGCGCGTCGTGCGGTCGATCACGAAATCGTGGCCCTTGGGCTTGCGCAGGATCGCGCGTTCGATGGCGGCGTGCAGCAGGTCGTCGCTGTCGCTGGCGCGCAGGGGCGCGCGCAGGTCGGCGGCGTCCTCCTGACCGAGGCACATGTAGAGCGTGCCCGTGCAGGTCACGCGCACGCGGTTGCAGCTTTCGCAGAAATTATGCGTGAGCGGCGTGATGAAGCCGATGCGCCCGCCCGTCTCCTTCACGCGCACGTAGCGCGCGGGCCCGCCGGTGGCGTAATCGCTGTGTTCGAGCGAGAAGGTTTCGGCGAGCTGCGCCTGCACGCGGTTGAGCGGCAGATATTGATCGACCCGCGCGGCCTCGATGTCGCCGAGCGGCATGACCTCGATGAAGGTGATGTCCATGTCGCGGCCATGGGCCCAGCGCACCATGGTCTCGAATTCGTCCTCGTTGACGCCGGCGAGCGCGACCGCGTTGATCTTCACCTGAAGGCCGGCGGCCTGCGCGGCGTCGAGGCCGGCGAGCACTTTGTCAAGATCGCCCCAGCGGGTGATCGAACGGAACTTCGCAGGATCGAGCGTGTCGAGCGACACATTGATGCGGCGCACGCCGCAGGCCGCCAGATCTTTCGCAAAGCGCGAGAGCTGCGAGCCGTTGGTGGTGACGGTCAGCTCCTCCAGCGCGCCGCTCGACAGATGGCGCGACAGGCCCTGAAACAATTTCATGATGTCGCGGCGCACGAGCGGCTCGCCGCCGGTGATGCGTAATTTGCGCGTGCCGCGCGCCACGAAGGCGCTGCACAGGCGATCCAGCTCCTCAAGGGTGAGCAGGTCGCCCTTGGGCAGGAAGTTCATGTCCTCCGACATGCAATAGACGCAGCGGAAATCGCAGCGGTCGGTGACGGAGACGCGCACATAGGTGATCGCCCGGCCGAAGGGGTCGATCAGCGGCTTGTCGGCGGTCGTGGTCAGCGGCGCGTGAACGTTCATGATTTCCGTAGGCCTCCCTCTGGGCCAATATATACGTCTGGATACACCGCTTGGGTAGGGGCGGGGACGGACTTGTTCCGCCTGGCGGGTTTCACGTGGAACCCGGCCGCCCGGGGCGCATTGGGCGGGCATGGCCCCCGCGTCCCGCGATCCCCGGAACAGCGCCGACCGACCCGCCCCCGCGTCGGCCGCCGTCGCCGGCCTGCTCCAGCGGCTGCGCGCGCGCATTGACGCCGGCCGGTCGGGCGAGAAGCTCGATCATCCCGATCCTGCGGCGGTCCCTCTGGGCACGGACGAGGAGGCGGCCGGCGCAACCCCCACGCCGGGCGAGGCGCGGCTTGCGGCGCGCGCTGCCCCCGGCGGGCCGGGTTCGGGCGCGCTTGGGTCCCGCCGGCGCGGGGGCGCGGGCTGGCCCACGGCGCTTTTGGCGGGCGTCGCGCTTGCGGCCGCGCTCGTTTTCATCGGCGCGCTCTGGGCCTCCTGAGGCCTCGCTGCTTCAGCGCAGGACGACGACCCGCGTGCCCACGCGCACGCGCTCGTAGAGGTCCACCACGTCGTCGTTGGTCATGCGGATGCAGCCCGAGGAGACCGCCTCGCCGATCGTCTCCGGCTCGTTCGAGCCGTGGATGCGGTAGAGCGACGAGCCGAGATAAAGCGCGCGCGCGCCCAGCGGATTGTCGGGCCCGCCCTTCATGAAGCGCGGCAGGTCGGGGCGACGCTTGAGCATCTGGGCCGGCGGCGTCCACGAGGGCCATTCAGCCTTGCGCGTGATCGCCTGCGAGCCGCCCCACTGGAAGCCCGGACGGCCGACGCCGACGCCGTATTGCACGGCCCGGCCTTCGCCCATCACGTAATAGAGCCGTCGCTCCTGGGTGGAGACGACGATCGTGCCCGGCGCGTATTGCGTTGTGAACTGGACGACGCGGCGGGGAATGGCGGCCTGCTGGGGCCGCAGGCTGAAGCCCGCGCGGGGGCCGTGGAAGGGGGCGGAGAAAAACTCGGCCGCGCTTTCCTGCGCCAGGGCGACCGGCGCGACGCCGGGGCAGAAAATGGCGAGAGCGATCGTCGCGCAGGCGGCGCGAAATGCGTTCGTGAAAGCCATGAGCGAATCCGATGCTTTGGAGGCGGTCGCCAGGCGAGGCGACCGTCAACTTGCTTGATGGCACCCCCCGGACCGCGCAGGCAACCGTCACGCATTCGAAAAGCGCTCTATGGCGCATGGTCTTCACCACTTGTTGCACGTCGGCAACAGGGGGTGCGAAAGGCGCGGGCGGGGGGCTCAGCAGGCGCGCGGGGTGCGCTCCACCGGCATGCCGAACAGCGGGCGCAGGCGCACGCCGACCCAGTTTCCCGGCAGGCAGCAGGCGATCCACAGCCAGCCGTGCAGACTGCCCGAGGCGAGGCCGCTGAAGAACGCGCCGATGTTGCAGCCATAGGAGAGGCGCGCGCCATAGCCCAGAAGCAGGCCGCCGATCACGCTGGCGACGATCTGCCCGGCGGGGATCGTCCAGACGGGCCGGAACTTGCCCGCGAGCGCGGAGGCCGCGAAGGCCCCCAGCATGAGGCCGAAATCCATCACCGAGGTGACGTCCGTCAGCACGCTGGCGGCGAGCGCGTTGCGCGACCATTCGTCCGACCAGGACGCCCATGAGGCGACGTCCACCCCGACGCCTTGCAGGATTTTCGCGCCCCACAGGGCGAAGGCGCCCGTGATGCCCCATGGCCGGCCCGCCAGCCAGAGCGTGGCGAAATTCAGCAGGGCGAGCGCGACGGCGCCGGCCAGAAGCGGCCAGGGGCCGAGCAGCGCCGAAAAGCCGCCCGCGCGGCCCATGATCGGCTCCGCCTTTCCATGCGCGCGCAATTCAATGGCCCGCGCGCCCGCAAAGACGAGCGCGAACACCGCGAGATTGGCGGCGAGCGCCGGCCACAGGCCGAGGCTCTCCACCAGCGAGACCGGCGGCAGGGACGGCAGGGACTGCCACCAGCCCAGATGCGCCCAGCCGATCACCGAGCCGGCGATGAAGAAGACGAGCGTGAGCGCCATGCGCGCGCTGCCGCCGCCCACGGTGAACAGCGTGCCCGAACCGCAGCCGCCGCCGATCTGCATGCCGATCCCGAACAGGAAGGCGCCCACCACCACCGACACGCCCGCCGGCAGGACGAAGCCGCCGACCGGCTGGCCGAACAATTGACCCGCCGCGAGCGCGGGGAAGAACAGGACGACCGCGAGCGCGAGCATCGCCATCTGCGCGCGCACGCCCGCGCTGCGGCTGTCCGACATCAGCACGCGAAAGGCGGCCGTGAAGCCGAAACTTGCGTGATAGAGCGTGAGGCCGAGCGCGAGGCCGACGACATAGAGCCCCAGCATCCGCGCGCCCTGCGTCTGCGCCACAAGGGCGCCGAGCGCGAGGGCGAGAAGGCCGGCCGCCGCCAGAACGCGCGGCTGCGCGAACAGGGCGGGGCGGGCTGACGCGGATGCGGAGCTCATGGGCGTCGTTTCCTCAGGGCTGGATGATGCGCTTGGCGCGATCGACCACGTCGGCGGGGCTTGCGAAAATGCGCGCCACGAGATCCTGCACCGTCTCGCCGGAGGAGGGCGCGATGTCGATGCGCGACTTCTTCGCGTCTTCGAGGAATTCGGGATCCTTGAAGGTTTTGTCGAAGGCTTCACGCAGGATTTTGACCTGCGCCTCCGGCGTGCCCGGCGGCAGAATGTAGGGCCGGCCGAAGATCTGCTGGCTCACCACAAGCTCCGCGGCCTTGCGGTCGAGATCGTTCTTCACGAAGCCCCACATGGCGGGCACGCCCATCTGGGTGAGCTCCGCCTCCTCCTCAAGCGCGGTCTGCACAAGGATGTTGATCTTCTTGTCGCGCAGCCAGTCGGGGCGCTGCGCCTTCAGGCTCGACCAGTCGAGCCCGCACAGGCCGTCCACTTCGCCGCGCTCGATGGCGAGAAAGAGATCCGCCGTGCCCTTGTAGCCGCTGACGATCTCGAATTGCGCGCCGGTGATGTTCTTGAGCATCGCGGCGTAATCGCGCGTCGATCCGCCGGCCGCGCTGGCGCCGACGATGGTCTTTTGCTTCTGCGCGTCGGCGAAGGTCTTCACCTTCGAATTGGGGCCGGTGGCGCAAACGCGCGTGCCGCTGTCGGCGCTGGCGATATAGATGAACTTCGCCGGGTCGAACAGGGTTTGCGGCTTTGGATCGAGAATGGGGCCGATGATGACGCCGGGGAAGATCGCGCCGATCCAGGTGCCGTCCTTCGGCGCCGTGGTGAACATGGCCGCCGCCGCCGTGCCGCTGCCGGCCCCCACCATATTGCGCGGCGTCACGGAAGGCGCGCCGGGAATGTGGCGCGGCAGATGACGCCCGATCGTGCGCGCATAGACGTCGTAGCCGCCGCCCACGTCGCTGCCGATCAGCAAGGTGATCGCCTTGCCGGCGTAGAAATCGCCCGATTGGGCGCGCGCTTCCAATGCGCCGCATGCGACGACGGACATGCAGGCGGCTGCGAACGCGCCCGTGCGGAACTTGAACATGGGTCTCCCTCCCTCGCTCGCGCCGGCGTGACGAGCGTCAGCCGCGCGTGGGGAGTTATTGTGATTTTCTCGCCGACCGCAAGCGTCGCCGGCGTGGCAAGGCGCAGCTCGCGCCGCAAGCCGTCCTCCGTGCGCCGGGGCTTGCCAGAACCAAAGCTCGCGACACATCTTGCGCGTTGGCGCCGATTGCGCGCCGGGGAGGGATGAGGGATGACGAAAGACATGCGCAGATTGCTCGCGCCGGCGTTTCTGACGCTCGCCGCCGCTTGCTCCGGCGCCCACGCGCAGACGCCCGCGGAATTCTACAAGGGCAAAACCCTGACGATCACCGTCGGATTTTCGCCCGGGGGCGGCTATGACCAATATGCGCGCGTGCTCGCCCGCCATATCGGCCGCCACACGCCCGGCGCCCCTTCCGTGATCGTGCAGAACATGCCCGGCGCCGGCAGCCTGACCGCGGTGCGCCGCCTTGAGGCGGGCATGCCCAAGGACGGCACGGCGATCGTGACCTTCAATCCGGCGATCATCACGGAATCGATCCTCGAGCCCGAGCGCGTGAACTTCAAGTTCACCGACGCGGCTTTTCTCGGCTCCGTCACGCGCGACTTCCGCGTCTGCTTCATGTGGCACGCCACGGGCGCGAAGACATGGGAGGACGCGATGGCGCGCAAGGAGGTGATCTTCGGCTCCACCGCCAAGGGCACCGGCGCCTATGTGAATCAGGCGATCCTGAAAAACGTGTTCGGCATGAAGGCGCGCCAGATCCTCGGCTTCCCCGGCAGCGCGGAGCAAAGGCTCGCCATCGAGCGCGGCGAGCTCGACGGCGATTGCGGCTCGTGGAGCTCGGTTCCGGAGGAATGGATCCGCGACAAGAAGGTGCACACCTTCGTCTCCTTCTCGCCGTTCAAGACGCCCGACATGCCCGACGGCGTGCCCTTCATCAAGGATCTCGCCAAGACGCAGGAGCAGAAGGACGTGCTGGAGATCCTGATCGCGTCGGGCGAGCTGGGTCGTCCCTTCATCGTCTCGCAGGGCGTGCCCGCCGACAGGCTGGCGGCGCTGCGCGCGGCCTTCGACGCGACGATGCAGGACAAGGAGTTTTTGGAGGAGAACGCCAAACAGCTCCTGCCGGTCTATCCCGTGAAGGGCGTGGAGGCCGCCGACATCGTGAAGCGGATCTATACTTTCCCGCCCGATCTCATCGCCAAGGCCCGCGCGGCGGCGGACTGACGCAAAAGAAAGGGGCGCTGCGGCGCCCCTTCGCTTGTCCGGCGTGCGGCGCGCTCACGCCGCCGCAGGCTTGGGGGGCAGGTTGGGAAGCTCCGCCTCATAGACGGGCGCCATCTTGCTCTCCACGCCATGGCGCGCGAGCGCGTCGAGGAACATCTGGCGCACGTCCTGCGTCTCGTCGGCGTAGTCGATCTGGTTGCCGCCGAGGCGCCGGCTGATCCAGGACAGCGGCACGCCCTGCTTGTTGCGGATCGAGGAATGTTTGAAGGCGAGATAGCGCGCCGGAGTCGCGCCGCCGTTGAAATGCTGGTGGAAGTAATTGTTGGGCGGCACGATGAGCGTGCCGGGCTTCCAGTCGTAGCGCGTGGGCTCCTCGCCGTCCTGCCACATCAGCGAATAGCCTTCGCCTGAGAGCACGATCACATGGGCGCCAGGTCCGTGGCGATGCGCCTTCTTGTAAGTGCCGACCGGAAACTGCGAGATATGGCTCGCCATCGCGCCTTTCGCCATGTTGAAGCGGATATGGCCGCCGCCGGCGCCGCGCTCCTTGGCGGTGATGAGCGGCAGGTTGACGGCGTCGGGCACGAAATTGGTGCGCAGCAGGAAACCGTCCTGCTCGCCCTTGGCGGCGAAATAATCCGGCTCGCCCGAGAAGCGCTTGGCGAAATCGCGCGGCGTGTTGAAGATGAAATCCTCATCGTCGAACAGGTTCATCAATTGCGGGCAGAAGGTGACGCCCACATAGCGCGCGGGCTCGCGGCCCGAGCCGTTGAAATGCTGGTGCCATGCGTTGAGCGGCACCGCGAAAATGGCGCCCGCCTTCCATTCGAAGGTGAGCTTCTGGCCCGCGTCGTTCCACACGCTCGTCGAGCCGCGCCCGTCGAGCACGAGGATCATCTCCTCGAAGAGTTGGCGTTGCGGGGCGAGCTTTCCGCCGGGCGCGATCTCGCACACATAGCAATCGTTGGAATTGCGCGAGGCCTCGTGGTTGATGAACACGCCGCGCCCGCCGCGTCGCGCCCAAGGCTTGAGGTCCACGGTCTTCAGGTCCGGTACGTAATGGGCGCTGATGATGTCGAGTCCCTGCGCGCGCACCCAGGCCTCATAGGGCGTGTCCTTTTCGGACGCGAACTTGCGGGCGAATTCCTCGGAGACGATCGCTTTATCGGTCATGGCTCAAATCCTGCGTTTATATTTGTGACGGGTGTCGCGGGGGCGGGACGCTCAGTCCTTGCCGCCGCCGGAGAAGCTCATCGCCTCTTTCGCCGTGGCGACGATGTCGGGCGGCATGGCGTAAGCGTCCGCGATGATGCGCGCGACGGCCTCGCCGGGGTTCTCCTCGATCTCGAGACGCTGGCGGCGCGCGTGCTCGATGAATTCGGGATCGGTGATGGCCGCATGGAAGGCGGCGCGCAGCGCGGCGAGGCGCGCGGGCGGCACGTCGGGCGTGGTGAGGATGGGGCGGTTCATCTCCACCGGCGCGAGCACAAGCTTCATCACCATGCGCGTGCGCTCGTCTTTCGCAAGCTCATAGGCGGTGGGCACGTCGGGCAGGGCCTTGCTGCGCTCCACGGCGAACTGGATCGGCACTTTCACCTTGCCGTCGCGCACCCATCCCGGCCGCGAGATCTCGATGGAGGAGACGCCGCTGCCGCAGCGCCCGTGCAATTCGCCGCGCTCCATGGCGAGGTAAATGTCATGCGCGCCGGTGTAGCCGGTGACGATGCGGATCTTCGCGCCATACAGCTTGTTGAGAAGCGCGGGCTGGGTCTCCGTGAGCGAGCCTGCGCCGCTCGAGCCGACAATGTATTCCTTGGTGAGCAGGTCGTTCCACGTCTCGATGCCCGACGTGTGCCAGGCCGCGCAGACGGCGGCCACGCGCGACATGGCGCCGATCCAGGCGATGGAGAGCGGGTCGAACGTTTTGGCCGCGCCAAGGAGCGGCGCGAAAGCCGCGCCCGATTGCACCATGCCGAGATAGGTTCCGTCGCGCGGCGCCTTGCCGGCGAAATGCTGCATAAGGCGGATGCCGCCGGCGCCGGGCATGGATTGCACGACCACGCGCGGCTGGCCGGGAAGATGTTTGGTGAGGAAGGGCGCGAAGGTCTGCGCATAGACGGAATAGCCGCCGCCTTCGCCCCCGCTCTGCATGAGGAAGATCTGCTTGCCGCGATAGAAATCCGCGACCTCGTCGGCGCGCGCGCCCGTTTGCGCTGCGGCGAGCGGCGTGAACGCGACAAGGCCCGCGATCGCGATGGGCGCGCAGCGGCCGAGGGTCGATCGGCGGAATCCGGGCCAGCTCGCCATATGTTCCTCCCAATGGTTTTTGTTGACTCGAGGTTAGGCCCATGGGGCGCGCCTGACAAGAAGGCGGGCGCAGCGTTTGCGCGGGCGCGCTTTCGCCATTAGGCTTCACGCAACGACCGCGGTTCGCGCGGCTGGCGGGAGGAGACGGCGATGGGCGCAGGCTTTGGAAGGCGCGCGGTCGCGCGCGCGGCGGGGGCCTTGCTCTTGGCCGCCATGGCGGGCGCAGCGCATGCGCAGCAGGGGACGGACCGCAACGCGCTGATCCCCCGGCAGGTGGCCGAGGGCGTCTTCATGATGGAGAATCCCACCGGCTCGGGCAATGCGGGCTTCGTCATCACGAGCGAGGGCGTGCTCGTCTATGACGCGGACGTGCGCAACGCCGACCAGACGCTCGCTTTCATCCGCAAGCAGACCGACAAGAAGGTGCGCTATGTGGTGATCTCCCACGCGGCCGGCGACCATGCGACCGGCGTGTGGCATTACCGCGAGGACAAGCCCGTCTTCGTCGCCACGCGGCGACAGATGCGCGACATGTACATGCAGGAGAAGCAGCAGTTCGACGAGCGCAAGGCGCTGGGGAATCCGCAGACCAATCCTTACGCGCGCGCGCAATTCGTGACGCCGGACCTGGGCTTCGAAGGCGCGATGACGATCCAGCTCGCCGACGTCACGTTCCAGCTCACCGACGAGGGCCACGGCCACAGCACCAGCGACGTGACGATGTACGTGCCGCAGCGGCGCGTGTTCTTCATGGGAGACCTGCTGAACACCGAGATCCATCCGGGCCAGAGCGAATCCGCAGGCATCATCTTCGCGAACGTGAACGGATGGATCGGAAGCCTCGAGCGCATCATGGCGCGCAATCTGCCGGTGGACACTTATGTGCCCGGCCATGGGCCTGTGCATCTGGGCCGCGGGATCGCGGACCTCGAGGAGCAGAAGCGCTATTTCGTGACCATGCGGGACCGGGTGTCGCGGCGCGCCGCCCGCGGCGAGGACCTCGAACGCATCCGCAAGGATTTCGCGCCGCCGGAGGATTTCGCGGGCTACAAGCGTCCCGAGCGGATGCACAATTTCCTGAACCTGTTCTTCCACCAGAACATCGAGCGGGGGTACTGAGCCGGACAAGGCCGAGCTTCCGGCGCGTTCGCGCGCGTGCGGACGGCGCTGCGCGCGTGCGGACGGCGCTGTGCGCGGCAAGGCGCGGGGCAAGGCGCGTCTGCCGCCGCCGGGCGGGGGCTGAGCGTTCTGGACGCTTGACCTTTCGCCCCGGACGGAGGATATAGCGCCCCACCGAAGCCGCTGGCTTCCGGGCGATTAGCTCAGCGGGAGAGCACTCCCTTCACACGGGAGGGGTCGCAGGTTCAATCCCTGCATCGCCCACCATTTCAATCCCTGACCTTCGCTCCGCCCTCTGCGCCCTGCGTGCGTCCTTCCCGCCTTGCCGCCTTCCCGCCTTGCCGCCTTGCCGCCTTCCCGCCTGCGCGCTTTGGCGTTGCGGGTTGGCGCGCTATGCTCGGGCAAGCGCCGCGTCCAGTCGGCGGACAAGCGTCAGGGGAGGGGAAAATGCGTCATTGGTTTCGTCGCGCGGGCGCGCTCGCGCTTGTTCTTTCGGCCATGGGCGGGCCGGCTTGCGCGCAACAGGGCGCCGCCTGGCCGACGCAGCCGATCCGCGTGATCGTGCCGTCCGCCGCAGGCGGGACGACGGATTTTCTCGCGCGCGTCTCTGGCGAATTCCTCTCCGCCCGGCTCGGCCAGCCCGTCATCGTGGAGAACAACACGGGCGCGGGCGGCAATGTGGGCACGGCCAGCGTCGCGCGCGCGGCGCCGGACGGGCACACGCTGGGGTTCATCTCCACCAATAATCTCGCGATCAACCAGTTTCTCTTCCGCTCGCTGCCTTACGATCCCATCCGCGATCTCGCGCCGGTGGCCGTGGTGGCGGAGGCGCCGCAGATTCTCGTCGTCGCGAAAGGCGTGAAGGCGCAGACGCTGGCCGATCTCATCGGCCTGCTGAAGGCCAGTCCGAACAGCCTCAATTACGCATCCGCCGGCCCCGGCACGACGCCCCATCTGGCGGCCGTGCAGTTCATGCGCCTCGCCGGCGTGCAGATGACCCACGTGCCCTATCGCGGCGCGGCGCCCGCCGTCTCGGATCTGGCGAGCGGACAGGTGCAGGTTCTCTCCGTCGGCGTCGCGCCGGTCGCCGGCGTCATGGCTTCAGGCGACGTGCGCGCGCTGGCGGCGGCGACGAAGGCGCGCATGCCCTCGCTGCCCGACCTGCCCACGGCGGCGGAGGCCGGCCTGCCGGGCTTTGAATCGACCACATGGTTCGGCCTCGTCGCGCCCGCGCGCACGCCCCGGCCGATCGTGGAGCGCCTCAACGGCCTGCTGCGCGAATGGGTGGCCGATCCGAAGGTGAAGGAGCGCTTCGACAAGGCCTATCTGCTGCCCATGAGCATGGGCGCGGAGGATTTCGCCCGCTTCGTGCAGGATGAGGTGAACAAGTGGGAGAAGATCGTCGCGGATTCCGGCGTGAAGATGGACTGATCCCCGCGCGCGGATCGCCGGCTCTGGCTGCGCGCTTCAGCGCGCGCGCAGGCTTTGCGCGGCGTCCCACAGCGCGTCGAAATGGGAGATGACCCGGTCGGGGCCGAGGTCGCGCACGGGGATGTCGGTGTAGCCGAAATCCACCGCGACCACGGGTACGCGGGCGTTCTGCGCGGTGCGGATGTCGGTGACGGAATCCCCCACCATGATCGCGTCGCGCGCATGGCCGCCCGCGCGCTCGATCGTCATCAGCAGCGCGCGTGCGTCAGGCTTGCACACCGCCGCGCCGTCCACGGTGAACGTGTCCTGTCCGCAGATGGCGGCGAAGCGCTCGGCCACGCCCAGCGCCTTGAGCAGTTTGACCGAGGGGCGCTCGATCTTGTTGGTGCACACGGCGAGCTTCCAGCCCGCGCCCTGAAAGCGGTCGAGCGCCTCGATCACGCCGGGGTAGAGCGTGGTCTCGTCCGCGATGCGCTCTTCGTAGATGTCGAGAAACTCCTCGAACAGGCGCTGCACGCGCTCGGGCGTGAGGGCGGCGGCGGAGGCCTTGAAGCCGCGGTCGAGCATCGCTTTCGCGCCCGCGCCCACAAGTTCGCGCGCGCTCTCCACCGGCAGGGGCTCATGGCCCTCGCGGGCGAGGATCACGTTGAGCGTGCCGATGAGGTCGGCGGCGGTGTCGGCGAGCGTGCCGTCGAGGTCAAGCACGAGAATGGGTGCGGTCATGTGGTCCTGCTGACTTTGGCGTCCTGCGGTCTTGGGCGTCCTGCGGCTGAAACGCGGCGGCGAGGCTTGCGGTCGCCCTAGCATGAATCGCGCGCCGGCGCGAAGGCGGGGCGTTCGGCTGAGGATGGGGCGGGGATGCGCAGAAGCCTGCCGCGCATGCTCCGCAAGGCGCGCCGGGATCGGTTATGCTCATGCAGCCTGATTCGAAGCGCGTGCGCTGTTTTCCGGAGCCTTCCCATGTCGAAAGCCCTTTTCGCCCGTCGTCTGGCCGCAGCCGGGCTTGCGCCGCTCGCGCTCGCCGCCGGGCTTATGGTCGCCGGTTCGGCCCGCGCCGCCAATTTCGATTTCCTCGCCGCTCCCGAGATCGAGCTCAACCGCGTCTATCGGCTCGACAAGCTCACCGGGGAGATCGGCGCCTGCCAGTATGGCGACAAGGAAGGCACGATCGGCGTGACCTTGTGCTATCCGCCGGGCGAGGGGGCCAAGGGCCAGCCGCCCTCCACTTACGCTCTTGTGGCCTCCCGCCATGAGCGCGAGGGAGGGGTGTTCCGGGTGGACGTGCGCACCGGCGTGATGTCGATCTGCTATGTCCTGAAGGCGGAGGTGGTCTGCACGCCGCCGGCGAAATAGGCGTGCGGTCCGCATTGCCACGCCGGCCGGTTCGGGCTATCCGGCCCGACGCCCGCCATTGAGGATCGCCATGTCCGCCGAGGATCTGAAACGCCAGGCCGCCGCAGAGGCGGTTCGATTGGTCGAGGACGGGATGCGGCTGGGCCTTGGCACCGGCTCCACCGCCAGACATTTCGTCGATCTGCTGGCGGCGCGCGTGCGCGAGGGGCTGAAGGTCGTGGGCGTGCCCACGTCAGAGGCCACCCGCGCGCAGGCGCAGAGCCTCGGCGTGCCGCTCACCACGCTCGACGAGACGCCGGAGCTCGACCTCACCGTGGACGGCGCGGATGAGTTCGATCCCGCGCTGCGACTTGTGAAGGGCGGCGGCGGCGCCTTGCTGCGCGAGAAAATCGTCGCGGCCGCCTCCGCGCGCATGATCGTCATCACCGACGAGTCCAAGCGCGTTGAGCGGCTCGGCCGCTTCCCCCTGCCGGTGGAGGTGACGCCGTTCGGGCTCGAGGCGACGCGGCGCATGGTGGCGCGCGCGCTCGCCGCCTCTGGTTGCGCGGGCGACATCGTCCTGCGCCGCAAATCCGACGGCCTTGTTTTCGTCACTGACGGCGGGCATTTCATCTTCGATTGCGGACTGGGGTCGATTCCCGATCCTGAAAAGCTGGCCGAGCTGCTCGCGCGCATTCCCGGCGTGATGGAGCACGGCCTGTTCCTGAACATGGCGAACGCGGTCATCGTGGCGGGCGCCGCCGGCGTGTCGATCGTCGGCGATCCGTCCGCGCGTGGTCGCGCCCAATGAGGAGAATGACATTGCGCAAACATATTTTCGCCGGCTGGCTGGCCGCCGCTTTGTGGGCGCCTGCGCTCGCCATGGGCGCTTTCGCGCAGGGCGCCTCGCCCGCGCCGCAGGCGGCGCCTGCTGCGCCGCCGGAGATCGCCGCCTCCCATCTGGACGCGGCGCGCGAGGTCGTGACGCTGTCAGGCATCGGCCGCACCTTCAACGTGATCGTGCCTCAGCTTGCGGAACAGACGCTCGTCACCATCACCCGCACCCGGCCTGAACTGCGCAACGACCTGATCGACACGCTCAACGCGATCCGCCCCGAGTTCGAGAAGCGCAGCTCCGTAATGGTGGACTCCACCGCGCGCGCTTTCGCAGGCGTGATGAGCGAGCCGGAGCTGAAGGAAACAGCGGCGTTCTTCAAAAGCGCGGCCGGCCAGTCCTATGTGCGCATGCAGCCGATGGTGATCGACCAGATGGTGGTGTCGCTCGACGCCTGGAACCGCCAGATTTCGATCGACCTGATGACCCGCGTGCGGGAAGAATTGCGCAAGAAAGGCCACACGATCTGATCGTGAGGACGTGACGCGATGAGCGAGTTCGACGTTGACCTTTTCGTGATCGGCGCTGGTTCGGGCGGGGTGCGCTGCGCGCGCATCGCGGCCGGTTATGGCGCGCGGGTGATGATCGCGGAGGAGCATCGCATCGGCGGCACATGCGTCATCCGCGGCTGCGTGCCCAAGAAGCTCTATGTCTACGCGAGCCGCTTCGCCGACGAGTTCGAGGACGCCGCCGGCTTCGGCTGGACGATCCCGCAAAAGCCGACGTTCGACTGGAACGCCCTCGTCGCCGCCAAGGAGCGCGAGATCACGCGCCTGTCGGGCCTCTATCGCAAGGGGCTGGATTCCGCCGGCGTCGCGATCGTCGAGAGCCGCGCCGTGGTGGAGGGCCCGCATAGCGTGCGCCTGCTCGCCGACGGACGCCTCGTGCGCGCGAAACACATTCTCGTCGCCGTGGGCGGCGCGCCGGTGAAACAGCCGGCGGTTCCCGGCGTTGAGCACGCGATCACGTCGGACGAGATTTTCGATCTGCCCGAATTTCCCGCGCGCCTGCTCGTGGTGGGCGGTGGCTATATCGGCGTCGAATTCGCCAGCGTGTTCGCCCGGCTCGGCGCCAAGGTCGCCATGTGCATGCGCGCCGACAACGTGCTGCGCGGCTTCGACGGCGAGATCCGTTCGGCGCTGCGCGAGGCGATGGAGCATGCGGGCGTGACGTTCCATTTCGGCGCGCTGCCGCAGGCGTTCGAGAAGACGCCGGCGGGCCTGCGCGTGCGCCTGAGCGACGGGACGAGCCTTGAGGTGGATCAGGCGCTGGTGGCGACCGGGCGCGATCCGCACACCAGGGGGCTGGGCCTTGAGACCGCGGGCGTCGAACTCGCCGCCAATGGCGCGGTGAAGGTGGACGCGCTGTCGCGCACCAGCGCGCCCTCGCTCTTCGCGGTGGGCGACGTGACTGACCATATCAATCTGACGCCGGTGGCGATCCGCGAGGGCCATACGCTCGCCGACCGCCTGTTCGGCGGCAAGGACGTGGTCTGCGACCATGCGGACGTGGCGACCGGCGTTTTCACTACGCCGGAGATCGGCACGGTGGGACTGACCGAGGAGGCCGCGCGCGAAGCCTACCGGGTGGTGGATGTGTACAAGACCGGCTTCCGCCCGATGCGCGCGACGCTGTCGGGGCGCCAGGAGCGGGTGTTCATGAAGCTCGTCGTGGACGGGGAGACGGACCGGCTGCTGGGCGCCCATATCCTCGGCCATGAGGCGGGGGAAATGGCGCAGCTCATCGCCATCGCCATCAAGATGCGGGCGAAAAAGGCGGATCTGGACGCCACCATGGCTGTGCATCCGACCGCGGCTGAGGAGCTCGTGACCATGCGCACGCGCTCGGCCCGCTTTGAGCGCTGAGGCCGGGCCCGCGTTCGCGCGTTCATGATCTCAGTCAATGGCTGATCCCCTTTCTGCTTATCGCCAGGCGCCGGGCGCTCGTGTATAAGCACCCCCGCTGGGGAGAGGCTGGCGGGCAGGGGCCCGCTGGCCCTTTCGGAGTTGCGCACATGGCTTTGGAACGCGGATCCTCGGAGCGCGGCATGGAACGTTGGTCGATCGACAGCTGGCGGGGCAAGCCCATCGAGCAGACCCCGACCTATCCCGACGCGGCGACGCTCGCCGACGTGGAGCGCACGCTCGCGGGCTTTCCGCCGCTGGTCTTCGCCGGCGAGGCGCGCAAGCTGAAGAAGGAGCTGGGCGAGGTGGCGCTGGGCCGCTCGTTCCTGCTGCAGGGCGGCGATTGCGCGGAGAGCTTCGCGGAACATTCCGCCGACAACATCCGCGACTTCTTCCGCGTGTTCCTGCAAATGGCCGTCGTGCTCACCTTCGCGGGTGCCTCGCCTGTCGTGAAAGTGGGCCGCATCGCGGGCCAGTTCGCCAAGCCTCGCTCCGCGCCCACGGAGAAGCGCGGGGAGGTGGAGCTGCCGAGCTATCGCGGCGACATCGTCAACGACATCGAGTTTTCCGCCGAAGCGCGCACGCCCGATCCGCGCCGCCTGCTGGAGGCCTATCGCCAGTCGGCCGCCACGCTCAACCTGCTGCGCGCCTTCGCAACCGGCGGCTACGCCAATCTTGAGAACGCGCATCGCTGGATGCTGGGCTTCGTGAAGGACTCGCCGCAGTCCCACCGCTATCAGGAGCTGGCCGACCGCATCACCGAGACGCTCGCCTTCATGCGCGCCATCGGGCTCGACGCGGAGCGTCATCAGGAATTGCGCGCCACAGACGTCTACACATCCCATGAGGCGCTGCTGCTGGGCTATGAACAGGCGCTCACGCGCATCGATTCCACGAGCGGCGATCCTTACGCCACGTCCGGGCATATGCTCTGGATCGGCGACCGCACGCGCCAGCTCGATCATGCGCATGTGGAGTATTGCCGCGGCGTGCGCAATCCCATCGGCCTGAAATGCGGTCCCTCGCTGAAGCCGGACGATCTCATTCGCCTCATCGATGCGCTCAACCCGGACGATGAGGCGGGCCGGCTCACGCTGATCTGCCGTTTCGGCTCCGACAAGATCGTGGATCATCTGCCCGCGCTCATCCGCGCCGTGAAGCGCGAGGGCCGCGCGGTGGTGTGGTCGTGCGATCCCATGCACGGTAACACGATCACCGCAGGCGGCTTCAAGACGCGGCCCTTCGACCGCGTGATGAGCGAGATCCGCACGTTCTTCGCCGTCCATCAGGCGGAGGGAACCTATGCCGGCGGCGTGCATCTGGAGATGACGGGCAAGAACGTCACCGAATGCACCGGCGGCGCGCGCGCCATCTCCGAAGGCGATCTGGGCTCGAGCTACGACACGACGTGCGATCCGCGCCTGAACGCGGAGCAATCCATCGAGGTCGCGTTCCTCGTCGCTGAATTGCTGAAGGCGGAACGCGCGGGCATGCCGCAGGAAGTGCGCGCGGCGGAATAGCGCGCGCAGGCGAAGGGGGCGAAACATGTCTGGACCCGCGCAGGGAACGGGGTTGCGTGCGCTTGCAGGCGCCTTCGCCAATTCTTTGGCCGGGCTGTCCCACGCGCTGCGCACGGAGCGCGCGGTGCGCCAGGAGGCTTTCGCGCTGGCGCTGGCGGTTCTGCTCGCTTTAGTGATCGGCGCGGGGCTGTGGCAGAGGGTCGCGCTGGTCGGCGTCGTGCTTCTCGTGCTCGCGGCGGAATTGCTCAACACGTCGATCGAGAAGCTCGCCGACCATGTGACGCCGGAGATTCATCCCCAGATCAAGATCGTCAAGGATCTCGGCTCGGCGGCGGTCTTGTGCGCGCTGGCGCTGGCGGGCCTTGTCTGGCTCGCGGCTCTGGCGGAGCGGCTGGGTCTGGCGTGAGAAGGCGTGGCGGCGCCGGCGGGCGGCGCCTATATTGAAGCGGCGCGCGGGCGCGCGCGTCCTGCGGAGTTTGTCATGGCGTCTATGCCTTCGCTGTTCGTGTCGCATGGTTCGCCGATGACGGCGATCCAGCCCAGCGCCGCGCGCGACTTCTTCCTCAGCGTGGCGAAGGATCTGCCGCGTCCGCAGGCGATCCTCATCGCCACCGCCCATTTCGAAGGTCGCTTGCCCCTCGTCACGCTCGATGAGACGCCGGCGATGATCTACGACTTCGCCAATTTCCCGCAGGCGCTTTTCGAAATCGTCTATCCGGCGCTGGGCTCGCCCGCGCTCGCCCATCGCGCCGCGAGCCTGCTGACGCGCGCAGGCCATGACGTGTTCGGCGTGACCGATCGCGGCTTCGACCACGGAACCTGGGCGCCGCTTTGCCTCATGTATCCGCAGGCCGACATTCTCGTCGTGCAAATCTCCGTCCAGCCGGAGCTGGGCGCGGCGCATCACCTCGAACTCGGGCGCGCGCTGGCGCCCTTGCGCGAGGAGGGCGTGCTCGTGATCGGCTCGGGCAGCCTCACGCACAATCTTTATGAATTGTCGCGCTCGGGCCGCCAGTTCGACGCGCCGGTGCGCGACTGGGTGGTGGATTTCACCGAATGGGTGGCCGGCAAGGTGGAGGCTGGCGCGCAAGACGACATCGCGCATTATCGCGACCGCGCGCCCTTCGCGCGCGAGAACCACCCGCGCGACGAACATTTCCTGCCCTTGCCCTTCGCGATGGGCGCAGGCGGCGGCGCGCCCGGCAAGCGCATCCATGCGAGCTATGAATACGGCCTGCTCGCGATGGACGCTTTCCTGTTCCAGTGACCGCGCGCATGAGGCCCACGAAGGTCGTCTTCGACATCGGCAATGTGCTTTTGCGCTGGGACATGCGCGCGCTGTTCGCAAAGCTCGTCGATCCGCGAGAGCTGGACGCTTTCCTGCAAGACGTCTGTCCGGTGAGCTGGCACGCCACGCTTGACGCGGGCGCGCGCTACGCCGACGCCATCGCGCAGCGCGTCGCGCTTCATCCGCATTATGCGGACGCGATCCGCGCCTATGATCCGCGCTGGCAGGAGACCATCCTCGGCCCGATCATGGAGAGCGTGCGCCTGCTCGAACGCCTGCGCGGCGCGGGCGCGCCGACTTACGCGATCACGAATTTCCCGGCCGAGAAGTTCGACGAGACCTGCGCGCTCTACCCATTCCTGCAGGGCTTCGAGGGCGTCGTCGTCTCCGGGCGCGAGCGCGTGACCAAGCCCGATCCCGCGATCTTCCGCCTCTTTCTTGCGCGCTACGGGCTTGAGGCGCGCGATTGCGCCTTCATCGACGATTCCCCGGCCAATGTGGCGAGCGCTGCGGCGTTGGGCTTCCATGCCGTGCTGTTCGAGGATCCCGGCCGGCTCGAAGGCCAGCTCGCCGCGCTCGGCCTGCCGGTCTAGCCCGCGTCGCCTTCGCCAGCGAAGCCATTGCCGCAGGGCCGGGCGCGGGCTACATCCCCTCCCATGAGCCCTTCGCAGACGCCCGCCAGCCGGCTTGTGCTGGCGCTCGCCCAGATCGATTGCACCGTCGGCGACGTCGCCGGCAATGCGGCGCGCGTGCGCGCGGCGCGGCAGGAGGCGCGCGCGCAAGGCGCAGACCTCGTGATGTTCTCGGAACTCTTTCTCTCGGGCTATCCGCCGGAGGATCTCGTTCTCAAGCCCGCCTTCCTTGAAGCCTGCCGCAGCGCGCTGGAGGACCTCGCCCGCGAGACGGCGGACGGCGGCCCCGCGCTTCTGCTCGGCGTTCCCTGGGCGGAGGACGGGCGGCGCTACAACGCCTATGCGCTGCTGGATGGCGGGCGCATCGAAGCCGTGCGCTTCAAGGCGGACCTGCCGAATTACGGCGTGTTCGACGAGAAGCGCGTGTTCGCGTCCGGCCCGGCGCCGGGGCCTGTGTCGTTTCGCGGCGTGCGGCTTGGCCTGCCGATCTGCGAGGACATCTGGAGCGCGGACATCGTCGAGACGCTCGTGGAGACGGGCGCCGAGATCCTGCTCACGCCCAATGGCTCGCCCTATTGGCGCGGCAAACATGACGAGCGCATGGCGGTCGCCGTGGCGCGCGTGGTGGAGAGCGGCCTGCCGCTCGTCTATCTCAACCAGATCGGCGGACAGGACGAGCTCGTTTTCGACGGCGGATCCTTCGCGCTCAACGCCGATCGTTCGCTCGCCGCGCAGGCGCCGTCCTTTCAGGAGACGATCCTGTGCGTGACGCTGGAGAAGCGCGCCGGCGCGTGGACGATCGAGGGGCCGCGCGGGCTTGCGCTTGAGGGCGACGAGGCTGATTACGCGGCCTGCGTGCTGGGCCTGCGCGATTACGTGCAGAAGAACGGGTTTCCGGGCGTCGTCATGGGTCTTTCGGGCGGCGTGGATTCCGCGCTGTGCGCGGCCATGGCGGTGGATGCGCTGGGGCCTGAGCGCGTGCATTGCGTGATGCTGCCCTATCGCTTCACCTCCTCGGAATCGCTTGCGGATGCGCAGGACTGCGCGAAGGCTCTGGGCGTGCGCTACGACGTGCTGCCCATCGCATCGGCGGTGGAGGGCGCGGAGGGCGCGCTGGCGGATTTGTTCGCAGGCCGCGCGCGCGACGTGACGGAGGAGAACCTGCAAAGCCGCGTGCGCGGGCTTTTGCTGATGTCGATCTCCAACAAGTTCGGCCCGATGCTCGTGACAACGGGCAACAAGTCGGAAATGTCCGTCGGCTATGCGACCATCTATGGCGACATGAACGGCGGCTACAATCCGATCAAGGATCTCTACAAGATGCAGGTGTTTCGGCTGTGCGAATTGCGCAATCGCTGGAAGCCGGATTTCGCGCGCGGGCCTGCGGGCGAAGTCATTCCGCATAACATCATCGTCAAGCCGCCGTCCGCGGAGCTGCGCGAGAACCAGAAAGATCAGGACTCGCTGCCGCCCTATGATATCCTCGACGACATTCTGGAATGTCTCGTCGAGCGCGAGATGCGCGTGTCCGACATCGTGGCGCGCGGCCATGATCTCGAGACGGTGAAGAAAGTGGAGCGCCTGCTCTACATCGCCGAATACAAGCGGCGCCAGTCGGCGCCCGGCGTGAAGGTGACGCGCAAGAACTTCGGCCGCGACCGGCGCTATCCGATCGTCAACCGGTTCCGTGATCCCGGCGCGCCGGCGCTTGCGCCAGACGCGAGCCTCGCGCCCGCGCGCCCGCTGGGCGGCGCCGAGCGTTTCGAGGAATAGGGCGGGCCGGTTCCTGACGCTTTGGGCGAGCGTCAGCCTGCGCGCAGCAGTTTGGCCGCCTCGTCGCGGCCGAACAGGTAGAGAAGCGCGCGCAAGGCGCGGCCGCGCTCGCTTGTTAGCTGCGGATCCTTGGCGAAGATGAGCTGCGCGTCGTCGCGCGCCACGGCGAGCAGGTCGGAATGGACGTCGAGCTGCGCCAGCCGAAAACCGGGAGCGCCGGACTGGCGCGCGCCCAGCACTTCGCCTTCTCCGCGCAGGCGCAGGTCCTCCTCCGCGATGCGGAAACCATCCTCCGTCTCGCGCATGATCTCGAGCCGCGCCTTCGCGACTTCGCCCAGCGGCGCCTTATAGAGCAACAGGCAGGATGAGCGTTCGGAGCCGCGTCCCACGCGGCCGCGCAATTGGTGCAATTGCGCGAGGCCGAAGCGCTCCGCATGTTCGATCACCATGATCGAGGCTTCGGGCACGTCCACGCCCACCTCGATCACCGTGGTGGCGACGAGGATCTGCGTCTCGCCGCGCTGGAAGGCGGCCATGGCGGCGTCCTTGTCACGCCCCTTCATCTGTCCGTGCACGAGGCCGACGCGCGCGCCGAAGAACTGGCGCAGCATGTCGTAGCGTTCTTGCGCGGCGGCGAGGTCGAGATCTTCGTTCTCCTCCACCAGCGGACACACCCAATAGACGCGCTTGCCCGCTTCGATCGCGCGGCCGACGCCTTGCACTGCTTCGTCGAGTCGCTCAAGCGGCGTGGCGCGCGTGTCGATGGGCGTGCGGCCGGCGGGTTTTTCGCGCAGGGTCGAGACGTCCATGTCGCCGAAATATGTGAGCACGAGGGTGCGCGGAATAGGCGTCGCCGTCATCACGAGCACGTCCACCGCCTCGCCCTTGTCGCCGAGCGCGAGACGCTGGTGGACGCCGAAGCGATGTTGTTCGTCCACGACCGCCAGCCCAAGGTCGCGGAAGGCGACCGTTTCCTGAAACAGCGCGTGGGTCCCCACCACGACGTCGATCTCCCCTTGCGCGAGCGCCGCCAGAGTGGCCTTGCGCTCCGCCGCCTTGTCGCGGCCGGTGAGCAGGGCGAGGCGCACGCCGGCGCCGTCGCACAGGGGCGCGAGACGTTCGAAATGCTGGCGCGCGAGAATCTCCGTCGGCGCCATCATCGCGGCCTGTCGGCCCGCTTCCACGACATGCGCCATGGCGAGCAGCGCGACGAGCGTCTTGCCGGAACCGACGTCGCCTTGAACGAGGCGCAGCATGCGTTCTTCGCTCTCCAGATCGGCGCGGATCTGGGCGATCGCCGTTTGCTGGGCGCCGGTGAGCGTGAAGGGCAGGGCGTCTTCGATCTTGCGCGCGAGCGCGCCTGGCGCCTTCGTCGCGCGCCCGCCGAGTTTCTTCATGCGCGCGCGCACCATCACGAGCGCGAGCTGGCTCGCCAGCAATTCGTCATAGGCGAGGCGCTGGCGCGCGGGCGCGCGCGGATCGAGGGCCTTCGGATCGTCAGGCGCGTGCAGCGCGCGCAGGCTTTCCAGAAAGCCCGGCCATTTGCGCTGGCGCGCCAGCGCGGGATCGGCCCATTCGGGCAATTCGGGCGCGCGCGCGAGCGCGGCCTCGACCGCCTTTTGCACATTGCGCTGATAGAGGCCCTCGGTCAGTCCGTATTGCGGCTCCAGCGGCGGGAGACGGTTGAGCGCCTCATCGTCGAGGATGCGGTCGGGATGGACCATTTGCAGGCGTCCGTCCCATAATTCGAGCCGGCCCGACACCCAGCGCTGCGCGCCCAGCGGCAGGCTCTTCTCGATCCATTCGTGGTTGGCCTTGAAGAAGACGAGCTGCGCGTCGCCGGTCTCGTCCTCCACAAGCACGCGGTAGGGGCCGCGCCCGCCGCGGCCGGCGGGCGGGCGATGCTCCGCCACGCGCACCTTCACCGTGACTACGCAATCGCGCTCGGCTTGCGCGAGCTTCGGTCTTGAGCGGCGGTCGATGTAACCGTGGGGAAGGTGAAACAGCGCGTCGAGGCAACGCGCCTGCGCGCCGTTCTGCCCCAGCAGACGATCGAAAGCCTTCCCCGTTTTGGGCCCGACGCCCGGCAGGGCCTGCAGAGGCGCGAAGAACGGATTGAGCGCTGCGGGTCGCATGTAGGAGCGATAGCCGGGCGCGCTGCGTCCGCCAAGGGGCGGGATTCTTCTGAGCGAAGGCGCGACGGGGGCCCGGAGGGTCGCCGGACACATGCTCAAGCTTGTGGATAACTCATGGGAAATGAGAGATTTTTTCACTCAAGCTAATGGCTTTCTCGAGCGGAGCCTTGCATATCTCCCATGCTTAAGGTCTAGAATATTGCCAAGGTCGCGCTGGCGGCCATTTAGATAACGGGAGCTATGACTTGGGCGCAGATTTTAAAATTGATCGATCGCGGCTCGTCGCGCTGGCGCGCGAGGGGGCGTGCATGGACCTTGTTTTTCAGATCGTGTCCCGCGACCCGGAAGGTTTCGCCCTCTGTCTTGTGGGCGACGGGCGGCTGCGGGTGCTGAACCGCGAGGGGCGCGTCGATTTTTGCGCGCGCGGCCTGGCGGAGGCGGCGGCTTTCATGCGTCTGTTTCATGAGAACGTGCAGGTGGAGGAGTTGCGCGTCGGCGCGCTCCGTTTTGCGGGGGAGGCCTTCGCTTTCGATTGGAGTTGCCTTGCGCGCAATTGGGGCGCGGGCCCCGCTCATCGGACAACGGGCGTCTGCCGGGGCGTATTCGCCTCCCATGGGCTTATTTCGGAGCTCGACATCGTCTGCGACGCGCAGGTGATCGCAGGCCTGCGGGCTGCGGCGGCCTGAGAGGCAGACGCGGGCTGGGAAATCGGCTATAGGCTGCGCCCTGTGCAAACCAATCGCAGGGTGCATCCTTGACGGGAACCACGATCTCCAGCGCCGATCTCGACCCGCGTCGCCGGCGCATGCTCTATCGCGCATGGCATCGCGGCATGCGCGAGATGGACATTCTCATGGGCCAGTTCGCCGATTTCGCTCTGCCCACCATGCCGGAGGCGGAGCTGGACGCTTTCGAGGCCCTTCTCGAGGCGCCGGATCCTGAATTGTTCAAATGGCTGACGGACGCCGCGCCCCTGCCGCCGGAGTTCGACACGCCGGCGTTCCGCGCGCTTAAGGCCCATCACGCCCATTCCGGGCCCATTCACGTCTAGGCGCGCCCGGCCTTTATTCGCGCTCGGGCTGGCTCTATATGGACGCGACAGCGCACGCCGTTGGAATCTCCAACGGCGGCGTTGACGTTTGCGCGTCGCTGGCGCGCGCGAGGAGCCCAAGGTGAATCCATTCAAGCGCGCGATCGCCGAACTCGACAAAGCGGCTGCCGCCGGCGCGGGCGCGATCACGCTCGCCAACGCGCCTGACGGGTTCGACGCTTTCGTGGCCGCCGACATCGCCCGCGCGCGCGCCGCCTCCGGCGCGCAGGGAGCCGCCGCGCTCGTTCATGTGGCGCGCGACGCGCAGCGCTCCCGCGCCTTTCGCGAGGCGCTCGCCTTCGCTGCGCCGCAGGTGGAGGCGCTCGAGTTCCCCGCCTGGGATTGCCAGCCCTACGATCGCGCCTCGCCGAACGCGCCGATCGCCGCCGCCCGCATGACGGCGCTGGCGCGGCTTGCGCGCACGCGCTCCTCTGCGGAGCGTCCGCGCATCCTGTGCACGACGGTGGACGCCATCCTTCAGCGCACGCCCCCGCGCGCCTTCATCGAGACGGAGAGTTTTTCCGCTGCGCCGGGCAATGCGCTCGACATGAAGAAACTGTCGGAATGGCTGGAGGCGAACGGGTTCCTGCGCTCATCCACCGTGCGTGAGACGGGTGAATACGCCGTGCGCGGCGGCATTCTCGACCTTTTCGCCCCCGGCATGCCCGCGCCCTTGCGGCTCGATTTCTTCGGCGACACGCTGGAATCCATCCGCGCCTTCGATCCCGAGACCCAGCGCACCACCACGCAATTGCGCGCGCTCGACCTCGTGCCCATGAGCGAGGCGCAGCTCACCTCGCAGACCATCCGCCAGTTCCGTCAGGGCTATGTCGCCGCCTTCGGCGCGCAGACGCGCGGCGATTCGCTCTATGAGGCGATCAGCGAAGGCCGGCGCCATGCGGGCATGGAGCACTGGCTGCCGCTCTTCTACGGCGGCGCCGACACGCTGTTCGATTTCATCGACGATGCGCCGCTCATGCTCGACTCGCTTGCGGACGATGCGGTGGGCGAGCGCCTTAGCGAGATCAACGATTATTACGCCGCCCGCAAGGAGCGCCAGGAGCTCGACCCGAACGCGCCCGCCTACAAGCCGCTGCCCCCCGACGCGCTCTATCTTGCGCCAGAGGAATGGCGCACGCGCATCGACACGCGCGCGATCGCCCGCACGTCGCCTTTCGCGCCCGCGCCCGACGACGCGGGATCGATCGATTGCGGCGGCAGGCTCGGGCGCAATTTCGCGCCTGAGCGCGCGGACGAAAGCCAGAACGTGTTCGAAGCCGTCGTCGCCCATGTGCGCGCGCTGCAAGGCGCGGGCAAGCGCGTGATCGTGGCGGGCTTCTCGGAAGGTTCGCGCGAGCGCCTGTCGAGCGTGCTGCGCGAGCACGGCCTCGCCAAGACCCATTACGCCAATGATCTCGCCTTTGCGCAGGCCTTGCCGCGCAACGAGACGTGCTTTGCGGTGTTTGGCGTCGAACAGGGTTTTGAGGCCGGCGACATCGCCGTGATAGGCGAGCAGGATGTGCTCGGCGACCGGCTGATCCGCAACCGGCGCAAGACGCGGCGCGCGCAGGACGTGCTCAACGAGGTCGGCGCGCTGTCGGCGGGCGATCTCGTGGTGCACGTGGATCACGGCATCGGCCGTTTCGTCGGCTTGCAGGCGATCGAGGCGGCGGGCGCGCCGCATGATTGCCTCGAGATTCACTATGCGGGCGGCGACAAGCTGTTTCTGCCGGTCGAGAACATCGAGCTGCTGACGCGCTACGGCTCCGAGGATGCGGAGGTCGCGCTCGACAAGCTCGGCGGGCTCGGCTGGCAGACGCGCAAGTCGAAGATGAAGAAGCGCATCCGCGAGATGGCGCATGAGCTGATCCGCATCGCGGCGGCGCGCCAGTTGCGCGAGGCGCCGCGGCTTGTCCCGCCGGACGGGATTTACGACGAGTTCTGCGCCCGCTTCCCCTATGACGAGACCGAGGACCAGCTCAATTCCATCAACACCGCGCTCGACGATCTCGGCGCCGGGCGGCCGATGGATCGTCTGGTGTGCGGCGATGTCGGCTTCGGCAAGACGGAAGTGGCGCTGCGCGCGGCTTTCGTCGCCGCCATCAACGGCAAGCAGGTGGCGGTGGTCGTGCCCACGACCCTGCTTGCGCGCCAGCACTACCGCACGTTCGCGCAGCGCTTCGCGGGCCTGCCCGTGCGCGTGGCGCAATTGTCGCGCATGGTTCCCGCGGCCGAACAGCGCGAGACGAAGAAAGGACTTGCGGAAGGCACGGTCGATATCGTCGTGGGCACCCATGCGGTGCTGGGCAAGACGGTGAGCTTCAAGGACCTCGGCCTCGTCGTGATCGACGAGGAGCAGCATTTCGGCGTCGCCCACAAGGAGCGGCTGAAGGAGCTGCGCGCGGAAGTGCATATGCTCACGCTCTCCGCCACGCCCATTCCCCGCACCTTGCAGCTTGCGCTTTCGGGCGTGCGCGAATTGTCGATCATCGCCACCCCGCCGGTGGACCGGCTCGCGGTGCGCACCTCCGTCATTCCGTTCGATGAGCTTCTCGTGCGCGAGGCGCTGCTACGCGAGCGCTATCGCGGCGGCCAGAGCTTCTTCGTCTGCCCGCGCATCGAGGATCTGGAGGAGGCGACCGCCTTCCTGCGCGCGAGCGTGCCGGAGGCGAAATTCATCACCGCGCACGGCCAGATGTCAGCGACCGAGCTCGAAGATCGCATGTCGGCCTTCTACGACGGCAAATACGACGTGCTGGTGGCGACCGCCATCGTGGAATCCGGCCTCGACATTCCCACCGCCAACACGCTCATCGTCCATCGCGCGGATATGTTCGGCCTTGCGCAGCTCTATCAATTGCGCGGACGCGTCGGGCGCTCGAAAACGCGCGCCTACGCCTTGTTCACGCTGCCCGTCAACCGCACGCTCACGCCGCAGGCGGAGAAGCGGCTCAAGGTTCTGCAATCGCTCGACACGCTGGGCGCGGGCTTCCAGCTCGCCAGCCACGATCTCGACATTCGCGGCTCGGGCAATCTTCTGGGCGACGAGCAGTCCGGCCACATCAAGGAAGTCGGCTACGAATTGTACCAGCAGATGCTGCAGGACGCCGTCGCTGCGCTCAAGGCGGGCTTCGAGGAGCCGGCCGAGGAGGCCTGGTCGCCCACGATCACGGTTGGCGCGCCCGTCACAATCCCGGAGGATTACGTCGCCGATCTCGGCGTGCGCCTCAATCTCTACCGGCGCATGTCGACCATGGAGAGCGACGAGCAGATCGAGGAGTTCGGCGCCGAGCTTGTGGACCGCTTCGGCCCTCTGCCGGAGGAGGTGAAGCAATTGCTGAAGCTCGTCTCCATCAAGGCGCTGTGCCGCAAGGCGCATGTGGAGAAGGTGGAGGCCGGCCCCAAGGGCGTGATCGTGGGTTTCCGCGACAATTCCTTCGCCAATCCGCAGGGCCTTGTGCGCTACGTCGCCGAACAGGGCGCGCGGGCCAAGGTGCGCCCAGACATGAAAGTCGTGTTCATCTCCGATCTGCCCGACGCGGACGAGCGGCTTGAGGGCGCGCGCCGCATCCTGCGCACCCTCTCGCAGATCGCGCAGAAGAAGGCGGCCTAGGCGCCGCTCTCGGCGCTTGTCGCCTTTGCGTCAGCTGCGCGCATGCGGAGTGGCGGGCGTTGCGGCACGCAGGCTGGACGCGTCCAGACCGTCCTCACGCCCTAGGCTGATTTCATGCTGGCGCGCAGGCGAGCGAGCGAACCGCCGATCTTGACCGAGCCGGGCAGGGGATGGCCCACGATGTCTTCGGCCAGACGCGCGCAAGCGATGAGCCGTTCAAGATCGACGCCCGTCTCGATCCCCATTTCCTCGCACATGAACACCAGATCTTCCGTGCAAACGTTTCCGGCGGCCCCGGCGTTGCCTGCGAAGGGGCAGCCGCCGAGCCCGGCCACGGCGGCGTCGAAGCGCGCCACGCCCATCTCAAGCCCCGCATAGGCGTTGGCGAGGCCGAGTCCGCGCGTGTCGTGCAGGTGCAGCGCCCATTCCACGTCGGGATAGGCGTCCTGCGCTGCGCCGATCAGCCGCTTGACGGCGAGCGGAGTCGCCCAGCCCATCGTGTCGGCGAAGGAGACGTATTCGGGCGTGATGTCGTTGTCGCGCGCGATGGCGAGAATGTCGCCGACCAGGCCCACGACGCGCGAGACGGGCGCCTCGCCCTCGTAATTGCAGCCGAAGGCGGCCATCACGCCGCCGCGCGTGACGGGAATTCCCAATTCCCGGTAGCGCGCCACAAGCGCGCGCTGGGCGGCCAGCTGCTCTTCGATCGCGCGGTTCTGGTTGCGCTTGAGGAACGTGGAGGAGGCGCCCGCCACGATCGTGCCGCGCATGTCGAGCCGCCCGGTGGCGAGCGCGCGCTCAAAGCCGCGGTCGTTCAGCCATAGACCGGTGTAGCGCACGCCCGCGCGCGGCGTGACGCCCGCCACCACCTCTTCCGCGTCCGCCATGCCGGGCACGCGGCGCGGATCGACGAAGGAGACGATCTGGATCTGGCGCAGGCCGGTGTCGGAGAGCCCGTCGATCAGCTCGATCTTGCGCGCGGTGGGGATGGGCCCCTTCTCGATCTGGAACCCTTCGCGTGGGCCCTCCTCAAGAATGAAGACCCGTTTCGGCATGTCGGTCATCGCAGGCTCGCTGTCTGGCTGAAGCGTCAACAATAGCCCATCCGGGGCCGGCGCGCAGGCGCTCCGTATGTTCCACATGGAGAAACAACGAGGATTGCGCCTTTCTCAGAGATGTTCCGCACAGGATTGTCCTGCGGCGCGGCTGACTCTATTGTGGTCCAAACAACGGAATCCTTTGGGGAGGACATTATGGCGAAATCCGCATCGCGCGCGCTTGGCGCGTCCCTGGCGACCTTCGCGAGCTTCGTGGGTCTGGCGCTGGCCGCCGGCTCGGCCGCAGCGCAGGGCGGCGACTATTTCAAGGGCAAGACGATCAACATCGTGATCGGCGGCGGCGCCGGCGACGGCTACGATATTTATTCACGCTTTCTCAGCCCGCATCTGGCGCGCCATCTGCCGGGCAATCCGCGCATCGTGCCGCAGAACATGCCGGGCGCGGGCACGCTTGTGGCGGCGAATTATCTCTACGAGGTCGCCCCCGCCGACGGCACCGCCATCGGCACCGTGGGCGGCGGCACGGCGACGGCGCATTTGTTCCGCACGCCGGGCGTGCGCGTCGATCCGCGCAATTACCGCTGGGTCGGCAGCATGAACAGCGAAGTGGGCCTCGTGCTCGCATGGCACCAGACGCCGTTTCGTTCCTTCAAGGACGTGCGCGAGCGCGAATTCGTGGTGGGCGGCAGCGGCCCCACGTCGGGCAATGTGATCTTTCCGCTCGTGCTGAACCGCGTGGCGGGCGCGAAATACAAGATCATCACCGGCTATCGCAGCACGGGCGACATTGCGCTCGCCATGGAGCGCGGGGAAGTGCAGGGCACGAGCAGCTATCATTACTCGAGCATGATGACCACGAAGCCGCACTGGATTCGCGACAAGCAGGTCTATCCGCTCGCGCAGCTCTCGCTCATAAAGCATCCGCTGTTCCCCGACGTGCCGCATATCGCGGAGCTCGCGCGCAATGACGAGGAGCTGCAGATCCTCAATCTCATCTTCGCGCGCCAGAGCATGGGCCGGCCCTATCTTCTGCCGCCCAAGACGCCTGACAATGTCGTGAAAATGGTGCGCGACGCCTTCAACGCCGCGATGAAGGATCCCGAGCTGATCGCGGAGGCGGAGAAGCGCGTGCTCGATCTCACGCTGCCGATGACAGGCGAGGAGATCCACACGCTCATCGACAAGCTCTACGCATCGTCGCCGGCGGTGATCGAAAAGGCGATCGCCGCCAGCGACACGAGCCACATCAAGGAATGATCGTCGACCAGAGGAGGAACGACATATGAAGAAGACGACAATCGGAGCAATGGCATTCATGATCAGCGCAATGGGCGCCCAGGCGCAGACGGCCGTGAACATGATCGGGTTCGGCGGCGGCACGAACCTGCCGGTGTGGTCGGCCATCGACCGCGGCTTTTTCGAGAAGGAAGGGCTGAAGGTCAGTCTCGACCGCACGCCCGGCTCCTTCGAACAGATCCGCGACCTGATGGAAGGCAAGTATCAGTTCGCCACCACCGCCTTCGACAACATCGTGGCCCATACCGAAGGGCAGGGCAGCGCGAAGTATGACAATTTCGATCTCGTCGCCATCGGCGGCGTGCATTCGGGCCTGAACAGCGTCGTCTCGTCGAAGGACGTGAAGACCTTCGCCGACATCAAGGGCAAGGCGGTGGCGGTGGATTCGCCGACGTCGGGCTACGCCACGGTGCTCTACCAGATCCTGCAGAACAAGGGGATCATGAAGGAGCGCGATTACAAGATCATCTCGGTCGGCGGCACGGGCGCGCGCGTGAAGGCGCTCAAGGACGGCACGGCCGGCATGGCGATCATCTCCTCGCCCGAAGACATGGAGCTCAAGAAGGAAGGCTTCAACCTGCTCGCGGATGCGGCCGTGGAGATCGGCGCCTATCAGGGCAGCGTCTATGCGGTGCGTCGCAGCTACGCCAAGACGAACGACAAGGAAGTGCAGGCCTTCATGCGCGCCATGGTGCGCGCGCATGACTTCGTGTTCAACGACAAGGCCGGCGCCATCGGCGTTCTGAAGGCGCGCATCAAGGGCATTTCCGACGAGGCGGCCGAAGACATGTGGACGCGGCTGACCGGCCCCGGCGGGCTCAATCCGAAGGCCGCCGTCAACGAGAAGGGCGTGGTCATGGTGCTGCAGCTGCGCAGCGTCTACGGCGACTCCAAGGTGCCGCAGGCGCAGGGCTCCAAGTATATGGAGCTCGGCTGGCAGAAGGCCGCGGCCAAGTAAGGCGCTTCGACGCACTCAGCAGGGCCGCGCGCGTCGCGGCCCTCACGCCCCACCATTCGACGAGGACGACATGATCTCCACCCCGAACGTGCGCGCGCTGCTCCTTGCAGGCTGCGCCAGCCTTTTCAGCGGCGCGGTCGCGACCAGCGCCGCCCATGCGCAGACCAGCGATGGTTTCTACAAGGGCAAGGTGGTGACTATCGGCATCGGCGGCACGGCCGGCGGGGGCATCGACATCGGCGCGCGGATGATGGCGCGCTTCTGGGGCAAATATCTGCCGGGCAATCCCACCGTCACCCCGCAATTGATGCCGGGGGCGGGCGGCGTGCGGCTGGTGGAGCATCTCTACGCCGTCGCGCCGAAGGACGGCACCTATGTGGGCGCCTTCGCGACGGGGCCGATCATCGAGCCGCTCATCTCCACCCGCGAGGTGAAATACAAGATCAGCGATTTCACCGCGGTGGGCGCGCTGGAGAAGGACGTGTCCTTCTGCACCACCTGGCATTCCTCGCCCATCAAGACCATCGAGGACGCCAAGCAGCGCGAAGTGACCGTAGCGGGCACGGGCGCCGCCTCCTCGACTGACATTTTCCCGCTCGCGCTCAATGCGACGCTGGGCACCAAGTTCCGCCTGATCTCCGGCTATGTGGGCACGCAGGAGACCATCATGGCGATCGAGCGCGGCGAGACCGACGGTCGCTGCGGCTGGGGCTGGTCGTCGCTCAAGTCCTCCAAGCCCGACTGGGTGCGCGACAAGAAGCTCAATTTCCTGATCCAGCTCGGCCTCGAAAAACATCCCGAGGCGCAGGACGTGCCGCTCGCGCTTGATCTCATCCCCACCCAGGAGGGCAAGCAGATGATGCGGGTGCTGGTCGCCCCGCAGAACATCACGCGGCCCTATCTGGCGCCGCCCGGCCTGCCCGCCGAGCGCGTGCGCGAATTGCGCGACGGCTTCATCGCGGCGCTGAAGGATCCCGTGCTCGTGGCCGAGTTCACCAAGGTGATGGGCGAGGAGCCGAGCCCGACCAATGGCGCGGACATGCAGAAAATCCTCGAGGACATGTATTCCACGCCGCCTGACGTGGTCGCCAAGCTGAAGGCGATCCTCGGCGGGGGCGCCAAATAGCCTCCGCCCGGGCGCGCTGCGGCCAAGGCCGGGCTCAAGGCCCGCTTGTCCGCCGGCCCGCGCGCGCTTAAAACTCCGCGACGCCGCCGGGGGCCGCTTGGCCCCCTTTGCGCCGTTTCAGCGGATCGGGACCATGGCGCCGGGCGTCTTTCATCTTCACGACAGGGTCGAGGCTTTCGCCGCCAGCCACCGGCGCGCCTGCGCGCTTCTCGTTGTGGCGTGCCTCGCCCTGTTCCTGCCGGGCTTCTTTTCGCTCCAGCCGATGGATCGCGACGAACCGCGCTTCGCGCAGGCGACGAAGCAGATGCTGGAGACCGGCGATTACGTCTCCATCCGCTTTCAGGAGGAAGCGCGCAACAAGAAGCCCGTGGGCATCTATTGGATGCAATCGGCCGCCGTGAAGACGGCGGAGGCGTTGGGCTTCGAGAGCGCGCGCGCGCAGATCTGGGTCTATCGCCTGCCGTCGCTGGCGGGCGCCGTGTCCGCAGTCCTGCTCACCTATTGGGCCGCGCTCGCCTTTCTGGGGCGCATGGGCGCGCTGACGGCGGCGCTGCTGTTCGCCTGCACGCTCATCATCGGCGTCGAGGCGCGGCTCGCCAAGACGGATGCGGTGGTCGCCGCCACCGTGGTCGCCGCAATGGGCGCGCTCGCGCGCATCTATCTGGCGCGCGGGGCGCCGCTCGACGCGCGCGGAACCTGGCGGCTCGCCGCGATTTTCTGGACGGCGATCGGCGTCGGCGTTCACGTGAAAGGGCCGATCACGCCCATGGCGCCGCTGTTCGCCGTGCTCGTCCTGTGCGTGAAGGATCGGGCCCTGCGCTGGGCGGGCGCGCTGAAGCCGCTCGCCGGCGTCGCATGGACGCTGCTTCTGGTCGCGCCATGGTTCGCGCTCATCATGATCGAGACGGATGGCGCCTTCCTGCGCGACTCGCTTGGCAAGGACATGCTTGGCAAAGTGTCCTCCGGGCAGGAGGCGCATGGCGCGCCGCCGCTCACCTATCTCGTCGCCTTCTGGGCGACGGCCTGGCCGCTCGCGCCCTTCGCGGCGCTTGCGGCGCCTTTCGCCTTCGCGCAGCGGCGGGAGGCCGGGGTCGCCTTCCTGCTCGCATGGCTCGTGCCCGCGTGGATCGTCTTTGAGCTCACGCCGACGAAACTGCCCCATTACGTTTTGCCGCTCTATCCCGCCATCGCTATTCTCGCCGCCATGGCGATCGAGCGGGCGGGGGACGCCTTGCAGCGCGGGCGCATGCGTTTCGCGCTCTACTGGCTGCCATTGTTCCCGGTGATCGTGGTGGCGGTGGGGGCGGGCGGCGCGATCTGGCAGAAACAGCCGCCGGGCCTTTTGTTCTTCTTCTGCGCGCCGATCGTGCTGGCGCTCGCCTTCGTCATGGCGCGCCTGGTGAAATGGATCAGGCTGCGCGCGCTCGCCTTCGCCGCGCCGCCGCTGGCGCTGGCGCTTTACGCGGGCGTCTATGGGGGCGTGCTCACCGGCCTGCCGATGACCGCGTTCGCGCTGTCGCCGCGTCTCGACGCTGCGTTGGAACGCGCGAAACTTGCGGCGCCCGGCTGCGCTGACCTCGCGCCCGCCTCCACGAGCTATCGCGAGCCGAGCCTCGTCTTCCTCACCCGCACGGACCTTAAAATGTTCGATGCGGAGCAGGCGGCCGCCTTCCTGCGGGAGGCGCCGTGCCGCGTCGCGCTTGTCGAGGGGCGGATTGAGGAGCGCTTCCGCACGGCGCTTGGCGACGCGCCCGCGCAGGTGGTGGAGCGGGTGCAGGGCGTGAACATCAACGGCGGCCGCAAGCTCGACATCGGCCTTTATCTGCGCGGGGCGCAGCGGTGAGCGGGACGCGCGGCCGCGGTCTGTCCGCGCTCGCATGGTCGGCGCGGGAATTGCGCCGGCGCTGGCGGGTGCGGCGGATTGCGCCGCGCGCCTATGACGCGCGGATCGTGGCGGTCGTCGCTCTGGCCTTTTGCGCGGCGGTGGCGGCGAGCGCCTATTTTCTCGACGCGCCGCTGACCTTGTGGGTGCGCGAATGGCCGCGCGGTCTGCGCCGGGCCTTCGCTTACGTGACGCTGCTCGGCGACTCGCTTTACATCTTCGTTCTCTCCGCCTTCACGATGGCGACGGCGCTTCTCATGCGCGCGCGCCTGGCCGCGCAACCCGGCCCCTTCGACCGCGCGCTCGACGCCGCCCTCGCCACGCTCGCCGCGCGCGCCTTCTTCGTCTTTGTGGTCTGCGCCGCCTCAGGCGTGCTGTCGCAGGTCCTCAAGCGCGCGATCGGTCGGGCGCGTCCGCGCTTCTTTGACGAATATGGACCGTTCCATTTCGTCTTTCCGGGCTTTCCGTCGACCTTCGCGAGTTTTCCCTCGGGCCATACGATCACCGCCTTCGCCTGCGCGGCCGCGGTCGGCTGGTTCGCGCCCCGGCTGCGCCTCGCCCTGTTCGGGCTCGCCGCTCTGGTGGGGGTTTCGCGGGTGGCCGTGGGGGCTCATTACGCAAGCGACGTTGTGGCCGGCGCGGCGATCGGCTGGCTGTCTGCTGTGGCGGTGCGGCGGGCCTTCGCGGCGCGCGGGCTCGCCTTCCGCATCGTGGGCGGGCGCGTCCTCGTGCGCAGGGCTGGTCTGATTTGGCCAGCCTTGCGCGCCAGAATCAGGTAAACGGAACCATGCTCGCCAGCGATTCTCCGCAAGTCTGCGTTGTCGTCCCCGTGCGCAACGAGGAAGGCAATCTCGCGCCTCTCATCGCCGAGATCGAGGCGGCGCTCGCCCCGCTGGCGCCCTTCGAGATCGTCTATGTGAATGACGGATCAAGCGACGGCACCGCGCAGGAGCTGGCGCGGCTGGCGCGCGAGCGCGCGCATTTGCGCGTCGTCACCCATGCCCAGTCCTGCGGCCAGTCGGCGGCGGTGCGCACGGGCGTGCGGGCGGCGCGCGCGCCCATCGTCTGCACGCTCGACGGCGACGGGCAGAACGATCCCGCCTTCATTCCGCGCATGGTCGCCCTGTTGCAGGAGATGGGGCCGGGCTGCGGCCTCGTGCAGGGCCAGCGGCTGGGACGCAAGGACACCGGCTTCAAACGCTTCCAGTCCCGCGTCGCCAACGCCGTGCGCCGTTTCATGCTGAAGGACGG
>Ga0315903_10000952_pt1 | contig 43832 bp, 39 predicted proteins | sample LakEriMetagenome_7_FD_203524 | JGI IMG/M metagenome (GOLD analysis project Ga0315903, IMG submission 203524) | Freshwater fungal communities from buoy surface, Lake Erie, Ohio, United States - Buoy 2 MA119 | ecosystem: Environmental > Aquatic > Freshwater > Lake | place: USA: Lake Erie, Ohio... | reverse complement strand
ATATAGTGTGAAAATGAATGTATTTTACTATATTGGTAGTTCAAAAATGAAAATTACAATTTAATAATTCAAGATATGAATGAGGAAAATCGCTTGCGAGCTGAGAATGATGCTCAGAAACCTGTGAACGAAGAAATCACAAATGAAGAACTTGCCAGCGAGGAAATCGTTAGCGAGGAAAAAGTTAACAAGGAGTCTGTAGCGCTTAAAGTAGGGCTTGGCGTTGCGGCAGTTGCCGCTACAGGAGCTGTCGCAGCTAGATCTATGAGGAATAATTCGGATGAAGTTGTTACCCCTGATCCAAGTATGGAAAGCGTTGCCAATGTGGACCCAAATGAGAATTTACCCGGTGAAACATTTTCTGACGAATCGGTGAATAATTCTTATGGTAACCCGTCGGGAACAACTGTTGAAGAAACTTCGCCTTCCGATGTTTATGTTCACACCGTTGATGAATATGGTAATGAAAGCGTTACGCACTATCAAGATTATGATAACGATGGACAGATGGATCAATATGAAGTATATGATTCAGAAGGTAATATAGTTGATCAAGGTGCAGTGGTCAGTACAAGTTCAGAATCCGATGTGAATACTTCTGGATCGGACGAATCTGATATAAGCTTTTACCCCGAGGATGATATGTATGATGAAGATCAAGATCAAGGATCATTTGAAAATGATCCAGATGTAATGGTTGATCATGAAAATCAGCCCGATCAAGGAGAATATCAAGGAATTGATTGGGATGCAGTAGAAAATGGTTCAATGGATGAAATTGCTGTGAATGACGCTACAGGAGCTGATGGTGACGATGTTTTGGCCAACAATGATCAGTTCCCAGGTTATGACGATAACGGGATGGGATTTAATGATAATGTTGCTGATAATTCGGATGAGTATATTTTAGATGAAAATGAACTAAATTCTGTTGATGATTATGGGGTAGATGAAAATGAGCTTGGAGGCGATGATTACGCGCTAAATGACAGTTCTTTAGAAGATTTTGGTTCAGAAGATTACAGTTCGGATGATTACAATTCAGATGATTATAGTTCGGATGATTACAATTCAGACGAATATAGTTCGGATGATTACGGTTCGGATGATTATAGTAGTGGTTTAGAAGACCTTGGTTGCTAAGCAAAACGCTATTCCTGTATACATCTAATACTCAATCCTCTACATACATCGGTATTGGTTAATACAATCTGATTGTTGTTTGCTGTCAATATCATGGCTATGCTTTCAATTTGGTTCACTTGCGTAGTTGTCCAAAATGCGGCGACGTGACCTTCTTTCTTGAATTCCCCATCTGAACCGCGAGTTCCAGCAGGCGAGGCGTTGAAATGTTCAGTTGGTATGCCATTATTTAATACCCATCCTAGATGGTTTTTCAATTTATCACCTTTTTTATCCCCTCCAATAGAACTAATCAAGGTTTCAAAATCTTTTCTTGAAGGGATTTTCCATCCTTGGGGGGCTAAGCCTCTTGGGTCATTTAAAGCGTGCCAATTGTATAGTAAACCATAAATTTCTTGTTTATCTGAAGAATTATTTACTCTGCAAAACGCAGGAATTTTTTGCTGTCCAGCGTTAATCCAATCTTCTTGTGAATGGGCTTCAATTAACGCATCACCATTCCTGAAATGAGTTAGGGCCAAATTTCCTACCATCCATATTTGGTTGTTATACTTTACCCGTTTTATGTTATTATCTTGTCTTTCTTTAGCTTGTATTGTAGGTTGGGAATTTGGGATTGGCTGTAAATCAGTGGATGCACTTTGTTCCAAATGATCAACGCTTGGAATGGATGTTGAGGGGGAATCCGAAGTTGTGTTTGTTATGTTTTTGGCTTGAGTAATGTGCGCGTTCGGACTGCTTATTAACAACTGATTGATGTAATTGAATCCTTCAAGCCACTCTTCACAGTATTGAAATCTATTTTCTCTGTCCTTGGCACACGCGGTTAAAATTAGGTTTTTAAATGGATGATCTTGCATTTCGGGAAGCGGCTCATGAACGATTTTAGATAAAATATCGAACTGAGAAAGCGTAGAGGAGTCATAAGGTGAATGCCCATAGCATGCATAATATAACGTAACCCCTAAGGAATAAATATCACTTCGATGGTCTATGGACTTGTCAGCTTTCACTTGTTCTGGACTCATATAAACCGGAGTGCCCATTTGGGTACCGGTTTGCGTCATTTCATTTCCTTGACCGAATAATTTCGCAATCCCAAAATCAAGTATTTTAATTATCCCGTCTTTTTTTATAAAAATATTAGACGGTTTAATATCGCGATGAACGATACCCATATTATGCGCATAATTAAAACCACTTAGTACCTGCGAATAAATATTATTTATTTGCTCTATAGAAAGTGCCCCATCACGTTTTATTTTGTCGCTCAAATCTTCTCCCTCAAGGTGCTCCATGATAATACATAGTAGATTGCCTTCATCTTCGAAATCAATAACTTTAGTTATGTTTGGATGGTCTAAAGAGGCCATTAACCTTGCTTCATTTAGAAACCGTTCCCTAAGTTGTGCATTAACAGATAATATAGGGTTTAATACCTTAATCGCTACTTTGGTGCCAAGACGTTCGTGCTCCCCTAAATAAACCGATGCCATACCTCCTTCACCAATTAAGGATAATATGTTATAATTTAATATTTTACTTCCGATGATTTCCATGTGTTCAACCAATTAAAACTGTTTATTCTAACTATAATAAATTAATGATAGCATCTCATAAATTATTTATCCCTAAAAAATAAAGGGAACAAAACTAGCGTCAGCACAATGCTAAAACTAGAACCTATTAATACATAAAGACCAATACCTGGTTGAATCGCCTCGGAAATCAGCTGACCAAACAATGTTTCAGATTGATTTGCTAACGAAAATAATTCATAGGCCCCAAGGATTACCGCACACCCAGAAGTACAAATCATAATCCAAAAATTCAATCCATTAATTCTTGAATTTCTTTCATACAACAGCGTTAAAAGTAATACAATAAAAAATAAAATAAGAAACAATGCGCCATTCCCCTCCATACCGTTTACGGAAGTTTTAACAAATAGTACTTCGAATGTGTACCATGGAATAAATACGGAAGCTATACCTAATAGCGCCAAGCAGAGTATGACAATTCGTTGTGGATGCATTTGATTGAATTAATTTTAATCCTAATTATTTATAAAAAGACTTCATAAGGTATGGTCAAAATTTGACAAAAAGCTCAATATCGATCATACAATTATATTTCCTCAAAATTAAAGTTTAATGAACCTAACAAATAACGCGTTTTCGTTGGCAGTATTTATCTGTTCATGCGACTTATTCTCGCAATCAAATTTAAAACCTATATTCCATGTATCATCACTGAGAACACGATAGTAGGTTTTCCCTTCTTCTGGTAAATGCCAACCATCTGTTCCATAAAAACCATTGGGGGAAATGAAAAATCCATTTTTATAATTGTCCTCACAATTGAATAATTCTATATAACTACTATTGGATTTCCTGCAATTCAATAGTTCTTCGAGATCTTTTTTTGTTGCAACTCTATATCCTTGCTTTTTTAAATTCAAATCATTATTTAATTCAATGAGCGCAAGTGCATTATACATTAGGCCGTAGTCTGAGTTGTTATGATCAAAATTTAAAAGACAGCAACAGGGTTTATTGGATGAATATTTATCCCAGTCGCTCGCATTTGTAATAAGTCTAATTGAATTGTCATTGCCTCTAGCCAGGATAGGTTCAACGATCCATTTATCCTCTTTGCATGAATTTTGTTCGCTTTTATTTAGCCGAATAGATAAGGCCAAAAGGCTTTGTCTATCACCCGATACATTTTCGTCTAACATTGGTTCTCCGTAATTATCATGTGAGAAACTAACCATATTTTCCTCATCCAACCAATATCCAGAAAATCGTTCGGCTGATGTATACCACGCTTCATCAAAATAACCTGGGTAAAAATTAAGTGAGTTACTAGCAACATTATTTTTATCGGCCTTTATACGCATAAACAATTGTTCCCAATCATCTTTACTTAAGACCAAAGTGCCGTCTTCTTTAGCCTTTAAGGTATTGGTAATCTTAACGAATGCATGGTAATTGTATAATAATCCTTTAGATTTATTCTCTGAATTAAAGTTTGGATAACAACAACATGCTTTTGTTGGTGAAAGTTTGTTCCATTCTTCTTCCGAACTAACCAGTTGAATACCTAAAGGAATTTCAGCGTAGTTAAACGCATTGGTGCTCGCGATGGAATAAGTTGAAGAAGCAATTACATTCTGTGTATTATTATTACTTGAATTCTGATTATTCGGGTTTCCAGAATTTCCTATATTTCCCGAGTTTGCTGTACTTCCCGAGTTCGCCGTACTTCCTGAATTCACTGTGCTTCCCGAGTTTACTGTACTTCCTGAGTTTACTGTATTTCCCGAGTTTACTGTATTCCCCGGATTTCCAGTATTATTTGTCAAGTACTTGATTGAAATATAACCGACATAACTATTCGAATTTGGTGTTGTATACAAACAATTCGACTGTCCATAAAAGGGCTCAAAAATTCCTTGATGAACTAATTCATCGTTAATGTAAAAATACCATGAATTACCAATTTTTCTAATTGTCAATTTATTGTATTCATGCTCTTTGATGAGCGTAGTATATTTCCAGGGCACTATTGAACTATTCCAATTCCCATTTACCTTTTTTTCGATAGCAAAATATGATTTTTTGAAAGAAAAACTGTAAAAATTATCCCAACTGTTGGTGGTTTTACCCCAAATAATCCCTGTAGTTTGATTGGCATCCCCACTGGTTATTGCAAGCTTACTTTCTAACTCAAAATTTCTTTTCGTATCAATGTACTTGTCCAACGATAAAATGCCAATATATTCCGTACTTGGGTTGGATAATAAATAATATCCATTACCGTGCTTACCACAACTATTATAATAATCTTTTTGTGTTGTGAAATCATCAAAATAAATACTTTCTTGACCAATTAAGGTTGTTCGAGAACAAACTAAAATGAGTATTAAACAGATATTAAAGGGAGAAATTTTCAAAAACTGATATAAATAAAGATGTATCACAGGTTCCTATTTTATGTGGTATAGTTTTTTCATGAATCAAACTAAATTAATTTAATCTAATCTAATCTAATCAATCGAATCATAAAACCCGGGTAGGAATTATAGGAGAAGCCCTCCTTTATTTGAATATCCTCTTTACTGTTGCAATTAAATATATACGCCTTTTTCTCGGTACCTTCACCTACCCAGTATCCGATGTTTAATTCCGTTGGCAATGTCCAAGAATATGATTCATAGTAACCGTTTGGGTGCAAATTGAATCCAGCGTAGTTAGTTTCATCACAATTAAAAAGTGATGGGTAGGTACCCTTGTTTTTACAACATGTTATTAATGCCATCCAATCTTTTTCAGTCGCAATTCGTAAGCCCCTTTCTTTTAATGCTTGATCATCTTTAAGTAATTCATAGGCTTTTAAGTTATAGACTAATCCATAGTCTTCATACATTGGGTCAAAATTTATATAAGAACAGCAAGGTGTCTCGTAATAGTATTTCTCCCAGTCCGAGGATTTGGTTATAAATTTTATTGTATTTTTTGAACCCCTTTCATTTACTATATCCTTAAACCATTTCGATTCATTACATTGATTCGATTTAGATTCCGTTAACCGAATTGATAACGCAAGAATGGTATTTCTTAATACGCCATTAGAGGTCTCGGTATCTATAAAATCATCAACCATGGGTTCGCCTAAATTATCTCCTGAAAATGAGACAAGGGTATGTTCGTTTACCCAATATCCTGAGAACATCTCTTCTGACTTATACCATACCTCATCGTAATACCCTGGATAAACATTTAAGTTTAATTGATTTACAGTCTTACGCTTGAATTTTAGATCATTAAAAATGTTTTTCCATTGCTCATCAATACATACGCGTTCATCTGAAGACTGATTAACAAGGGTGTTTTTAATTTTTTCAAATGCTTTAAGGTTATACAATAGTCCCAAGTTCTTGTATTTTTCATCAAACATATAATAGCAACAACAAGCTTTTTGCGGAGAAAATAATAACCAATCTTCTTCAGAAGTTATCAATTCAACCCCGTATGGAATTTCGTTGTAATTTCCATTCGAGTTTAGAGCAATTGTTTCTCTTGAAGATGAATTTCCTAACTCCTTTAAAACCGAAATTTTTGATTCTGGATAAAGACCATTAGCGTGCTTCGCAAAGGCATGAATCACGAACATAAACAACAGAAAACTGATTTTATTTTTCATTAGACTTTCAGGTATTTAACTGTTTCTCGTTTGTTAGAGGTTGATTATTTTGAAATATTTCAACTAATCGGCATCATGCGTTTACAAATAAATCAATCCACTTTCATAGATTGAATTATTTTTTGATTAATCGTATCAAATAGGCGCCATAAATGCTGCGGTCATCAGTACCATCGAAGGAAGTATCAAACATTGGTTCTCCTTTTGAATTGCAATCAAGAGCCATAGTTATGTTATTGCCAACCCAGTAACCCATAATGCCATCTAGAGGACTATACCAAACTTCATCAAAATATCCGGATGGTTTTAAGTTCATTGTAGAATTACTGCGCCCGTCACAATTGTATAGGTTATTAACTGTTTTATTTTTAACTGAAAAATTCATGACTTTTTCCCAATCAGAAGTATCCGCTATTCGAAATTCATGATATTTGCTGTCTGGAGAACTTATTTGATTCATAATGTTTTTTAAAGCAAGTGCATTGTAAAAAACACCATATCCCTTATTATTTTCATTGAATTCATAATAACAACAACAAGCCTTTTTTGGTGAAACTTTGGTCCATTCGGCTTCACTTGAAACAAATGTAATCCCAAATTTTCCATATTCTGATAAATTTTCACATGCCCATTGCTGCTTACCAATTTGACAAATATTGATATCCAATGGTTTATTAGCGTTAAGTTCTTCTTCTATTTTCATTATTTCATCACTCATACCACCACTGTAATTCTTATATGATTTTTTGTAATCACTTTTGTTTTCACACTTACTTTTAAAACTAGAAAATAATGCCTTCATCTCTGAAAGGGAATTTACATCATTCTGAATGGTTGTAAACTTATCATAAATTCGATCACATTCACAGACTTGAGAATTACGTTGATACATTAGTCCTAATTCTGCAGAAGGACCTAAGGGCAAGGTATTTAGATTCGCATCTAAAATATTCAAGCTGCCCGAAAAGTTATTTGTCCATTCTGGTTTTGATTTATTTGATGAATTTTTTAATGCATTCCCTGAATTGTGATAAATAAGACCTACATAAACCCCTGGGTTTGTTGCAATAGAAGAACTAGAAACAAATTTCTTGCCTAGAAACACATTGATACCGTAATTCAGTGCCCAAGATTTATTCAATCCCCATCCAAGCCCTTGAATTTTATTAATTGCAACTTGGCAGTTTGGGTTGCCAAAATAATTTACTCGGAACGCGAGCTGGTTAAAATAATTATTAAGCCCATTTCCGCCCATAACCGTTAAACTACCAAAGGTTTGGTCTTTCGGGCCAAACGTATACAGGGCATCAAGCATTATCCTTGAATTAATATATTGGATCCCAGGTATAACACTGATCGCATATTTGTTTGAAACTTGCAAACTAGTGAATTCAGGATCATTCTGATCATATAAATTGTAAATTGAATTTCCTCTGTAGCGGTTATTAATACCCTTAACACCCAACCCCAAATTAAATTGATCAAATTGACTTGGATTCGCTAATTTTTGATTCAACTTAACCTGAAACCCAAATTGACCAGAGATTTCATTTTGATCATATACTCCTCCTGTATAGGAATGAATATAATAGCCGCCGACAGCAAAATTGTAGACAGTTTTCTTCCTCGCTTGAGAAAACAACATATTTTGGGAGTAGGGGGTGGGTAAATTAGCTTTACCACCAATTAAAAACAAGTATGGTGACTGAGAACCTAAGGTGTAGTATTGCTGACGATGGTTCGCATATATTGCATATCCATGAGTTTGTACGATTTTAGCAGGATTAAACATCATGTCATTCCACATCCGTTGATTGTTTAAAAAACGTTGTTGGCTGTATGCAGCAAAACAAAACAAAAGGGAACAAACAAATACGGTACTTTGATTAATTTTAATTGTCATATTTGATGCTTAATATTCCTGAATATTTTTTCTTTCTGAATTGAGACCTGAGGAAATATGAATAATCTCCTGGTGGTAGTTTTTCACCTTTTTGATTTTTCCCATCAAAAGGTACGTATGTAGGGTTATCTGTAGCGTCTTGTTTATAAACTAACTCCCCCCTCATATTTCTTAGTTCAACTACATAATCGGTCCATTGAGCAATTCCACTAATTATCCAAGTGTCATTGTACCCATCACCATTGGGGGATATTCCGCCTGGGATATTCAATTCGGCTTTTGACAGTACTACAATGCGAAGCGAATCCTTACAACCGACACCATCCGTGACAAATAATTGATAATTTCCTTCATTCAATCCATTTATATCTTGTGTTGATTGGGCGTATGAGGCATCCTCATTCAGCGTCCAGGAATATGAAAATGGCGAATTTCCATTTACACTGATTGATATCGATCCATCCCCCCCTTGCGATGCATCTAGTACCGTATCAACGGTTATTGTCGGTAGTGGGAGCGTTGTTAAGTTAATAGGTAGTCTAAGGTCTGATTCGCATCCGGTGTTTCCATTGAAATTTGAAACATAGAATACTTTATTTTCTGTAGGAAGCGTATTATAAGTTAATCCTTCATGAATTTGGTCATCGCAACCAAAAGCATTCGTGTACCACCTTAGGTTTCCCGTTACAGAGAAGGCGGTTAATGAGACGGCATCTCTGCTGTTGTAACATTCTATAAGATTTCCAGGATTTGTTGGAGCAGGTGGCTTAGGGTTAGAGACACAATCATTCCCTGAAAGTTGAATATCATCAATCACAAAACCAGGCTGGAAGTTAAACGAATTATCTGAGGTAAATGAGAAACCAATGTAGAAGCCGCTGTTATTAAAACACTTTGGCAATTTCATTACCTCAAATTGAATTTCATTTCCTTTCCCCGATTGATAATTTTTAATCTTATCCCAATTCAATCCATCAGAACTGAAATATAATGTGCCAAAATCACGATCGGCCTCGCCATTACACAACCAAGAAAAACTAAGAATTATATTGTAAAAATTGGTGGTTTGAAAGTACCTGTATTTAATTGAACTTTCTTCGGAATTCCCATAGGTGTAACCCGCAACATAAGGAACCCATGGGTTATTCTGGTCGTAGTGAACTACTTGCAAGGAATTATTATTTATGGAATAATTACTTGTCGTTATTTCGAAGTAATTGACTTGATTCCCATTGCCGGTACTTTGCCAATTTCCAGTAGGCCAATCAAAATTGTCAGATGGTAATTGACCAAACAGCCATGTGGAGCAGTTAATAAGAATTAGCAATACAAAATGATTTTTCATGGAAAGTTTTGTTTACCAGATTAGTTTTCAAATAAAAATGTAAGCGAAAAACCAAGCCCCAAAGGCTGACCTTGGATATCCAAAACACTAAAATTTTTTAATTTCTTGTCATCAGATACCCAATCCAATTTGTAAAATCTGCCTGACCAACCGTAATATATACCATAGATTTTACAATTCAATTTAAAATATGAATCTAAAGCCAATGGAAGTGGTATACTTAACCCTCCCTGAATCCGTGTGTTCACAAACCATCCGGTGCTCCGTACCTCTTGACCTTGTATTCTGTTGTCCGTAAAAATAATTCGGGATGGTCCCGCATCTAATTCTACTCCGGCATATAAAATAGTTCCGGCATCAAAATGCATGTTCACCCCATAATCCGATATGGAGCAACGGTTTCCTGGTTGATAGTAATTAAAAAATGTTTGATCGTTAGTTGAAGCAACTGAAAATGTGGGATCCAAATAATACCCGGAACTTTCGGGGTATCCATTCATGATTGATTTACTGTACGAAAGACCCGCCCCGAAGTCTATCCCCCATACCGACCAATCACTCATTCCTAAATTACCCCACGCCGTATATGAATAGCCGAGCTTTATCGATGGATAGGAGCTAATTATTGATTGATAATTTTCTCTAAACTCAGAAGATGGAATCGTTTGTTTGAGAGAGGATGTGTAGTTTACTGTTTCATAAATGGCGTATATTCCTTTGTGGACAGTTCCGTCCTGACTGTAAAGTATATTGCCGAAAAGCAGATGGATTAAAGAAAATGCAAGGATTTTTCTAAACATATAATTAGTTAATGCGATGTATCGCGAAATTAAAGGAATTAATTTTAATCTAATACATATTTTTAGAAATTCAATTTAATTTTTTTTTTGAATTGACTTATATATATTTGTAACAACTTAACCTAAATTGTAATGACTAAAATCTTTAAAATTGGACGCGAATCGGATAACGACATCGTTATTTCGGATCAAACGGTCTCTAGAAATCATGGTGTGATTTACTTTGAACCCGATGGCTATACGTATTTTGAGGATTTAGATTCCTCGAATGGGTCCTTTGTCAACGGCAACAAAATTTACGGTAGGGTTCAGCTTCAAAATACCGATATTTTGAAAGTAGGAAAGGCCTTAGTTCCTTGGCAAGAATATCGGAATCTAACCCCTAAATTTTCATCGAATAATCAGGATGGAGAAACCGTAATAAATGAGGCAGAGCACGCGCCTTCCGTATCTTCCTATGATGACGGTCATACCGTGTTGAACAATGAACCAATAGCGCGAGAATCAGAACCATATGTAGCAATTAAACCAAAAAGCGGTTCCTTCTTTAAGAAATATTGGCCGGTTTTTTTAGGCGTATTTGCTTTACTCATTGTCGCATTAATTCTGGTTTCTCGAACGGGTGACTCGAGTTCCCCCGAGGAAGAGGTGTCATCATTGAACGATGACAGTACGATACAGAATGAAAAATCCTCAACACCAGAGGTTTATGAAGAATTTTCAGATAGCGATGGCGATGGGGTAGAGGATGGCGATGACGAGTGTCCAAACAAAAAAGGGCCAAAGAAAAACAACGGTTGTCCGCTCAAAGATTATGATGGCGATGGAACACCAGATGCGGATGATAATTGCGTGTATGAATATGGGCCAAGTAGTAATTATGGATGTCCCTATGAAGAGGAATCTTACCGTACCCAATGTCCATATTGCAAGGCAACGAGGTATGAATCAGAATCAAATAGATATTGGAATTGTTATAGCTGTGGTGAACGATTCTACAATTGCTATAAAACGCGTGATGGGGATCACGGCGGCGTGAAGACGGATTGGTTTTATGATGGAGATTGCGATTGTTACAATTGCGATGATGAGTAATAGATTCTAATTATTTAGTTGAACGTGATGATAGGAAGAGAAATTTTAAATTATCGAATTGAAAAGGTTATAGGTGAGGGAGGAATGGGGACCGTATATTTGGCTTCCCACACCAAAATTCCAAATCGGGTTTCTGCCATTAAAGTGCTGAAAAGTAATTTTTTACAAAATGAAAATTTAAAAAATAGATTTCGTAGGGAAATGGAAATCATGGCCGGTATGACCCATGAAAATATCGTTAAACTTGAACAATTTGACGAAGATGATTTAGGGATGTATCTTATTATGGAGTATTTTAAGGGGGTTGAAATAGATGATTACCTTAAAAATAAAATAGGCGTTTTTCCAGAGGAAAAAGCGGTTCCCTTAATGATTCAAATCCTAAAAGCATTTAGTTTCGCGCACAAAAAAGGAATCGTACACCGGGATATTAAACCAGGAAACATTTTAATCAATCAAGAGGCCGATCAAGTGAAGGTTCTTGATTTTGGGATTGCGAAAATGAAGGATGATATTTCCATGCAAACAAAATCCGGGGCACAAATTGGTACTGTTTTCTACATGTCACCAGAGCAAGTGCATGGAAAGGAACTTGACGCTAGATCCGACATTTATGCACTTGGGGTAACATTTTATCAAATGCTTACTGGTATCAATCCATACCACGATCTAAATACAGAATACGAGATATACAACAAGATCACCAAAGAAGATTTACCAGATCCAAGAGAAATTTATCCGGGTGTTACGGAACGTATGGTTAATATTCTTAGAAAATCCTTGGCTAAAGCCCCAGAAGATCGCTTTCAAACATGCGATGACTTTATCTTAGCTTTGCAAGGAGATGTGGAGGTGAAACCCATTTCAAAAACAGGTATTGAACCCCCAGTCGAAGAACCTGAACCTATCGATAATACCCCAACGCTTATCACGGTTTTTGTTGGGATTGCTAGCGTTATTTCCTTGCTAAGTCCAGATTTCTACTGGTTTTCACCTTTGTTTTCCCTTGGTGGTGTAGGTTATTTTTTCTACACTAAGAATAAAAATCCGGAGACAGGAAAACCTATTGTTTTGATTGTTTTCAGTGCCTTGGTCATTTCGTTGTTATTTTCTGCTGCCTTGTACATGTTCAACGATTCAGATGGAGACTCTTTTCCTGACCGCAACGACCCATGTTTAGAATATGGCATCAATAATGGTTGTCCTTAATAATCCTAATTATGAAAAATCTAATTGTTTATAGCTTCATATTTTGCTCCTTGAGCGTTTTTGCTCAAAAGAAAAAAAACGATAAAAAAGAAGAACCTGAGTTAGTTCGAATCCAAAAACAAATGGATAGCGTTCAAGATATACTGAAACTGACCATTGAATTCAATACAAAAACGATTGATTCATTGAAAAATATAATTCGAAAAAAAACAGAAGGTAAGCAAACACCCACTAAAAAGAAAGTAGAACTAAATTTAACAACCACATTAATTGGAGATATTCAGTGGGCTTCTTCAACACTTGGTGCATCAACAACGATGAATTTGGAGGGTGAATCTTCCATTGATGCCTGGTTGAATGATCATAGTTTTGTTCGTTGCGAAGACCAAGTGGCCTGGAATGAAAATATTGATAATCCTTCCTATCTCGTTCGGCCAGGGTTGGTTGGCAAACTTGGATACTATTTTAATAGAGAAGCCATTCAAAAAATGACCAGTTTATTGGAGAGTCAAGGGCAATGGCGTATTGCATCCAACACCGACTTTAATGCACTTTTTAAACATGCTTCTTTACTTAAATTGGGGACATATTCTCCATTTCAATTACTTGTTGGAAATCCGGCCATAAAAGAAATGAAGGCGCTTTGTACATGGAAGAATCAATCAGTGTACGACATCTATGGATTGCAAATAACACCGTATTCCTACTACTCCGGATTTGACAAATTATTGATAAATGATAACTATGTCGAATATTTTTCTCATTTTTCTGAAGCAAATGAAGTGTATGTTACGCACATTTCACCAGAAGACAAAATTGAACCGTTAGCCTATGGTTATGGACCTGAAGCTACTAAATATGGGTTTTTTATTCGTTTAATTAAAATTTAAAATTATGCAAGGTTTTCAAAAATGTAATAACGGTCATTTTTTCAAAGAAGGTATGGCCAAATGTCCTTACTGTCCTTCAGGGGATGCCGGCTCAAGTGCTCCCGTGGATTTAAACAAAACGCAAATTACAAGTAATTTTGATGAGCCTTCACCATCATTCGATGGCGGAGATAAAACCGAAGTAGTTAATCCAAAAGGTCCATCGCATGCCGCTGCAGCACCAACGGATCGCACGGAGCGTATGTCGGCTCCTTCGCCTTCGCAAGCTAAAAAGAATAGTAATCTAGACCGTACATTTATTCAAGGAGTTGAAGAGGTGGTAAGTATGGGCGAAGATGGGGCAGAGGTGAACCATCGTCCTGTAGGTTCCCCACGTGCTTCTAGAAGAATGGTTGGTTGGTTGATTTCTTACAGCTTAGATCCTATGGGAATAGATTACAGGATTTATGAAGGGAATAATACCCTAGGTAGAGAGAATAGCAACTCAATTATTATTAAACAAGACACAGTTATTTCTGCGAAACATATCAACATCTTGTACCGAAAAGAACGGTATTGGATTCGTGATGAAATGTCAGCCAATGGAACCCTCTTGAATGGAGAAGATCTAGATTTGGATAAAGTGTATGAACTTCATGATGGGGATATGATTAAAATCGGTAGTACGACCTTTAAATTTAAATCCAGTTTATAATGAAAAAGTTCCTTTTATGGAGCTTCATTCTATGCAGTTCCTTCGGTTGGAGTCAACAAAGTACCATTAAGTTTAAAAACGTAAAAGGTGACGATTTCCCGACTATTTCAGGTGACATTTGGTTTCGTAATCCAAATGAAATAAATACATCATCGATAACTATTTCGGAGAATGGTAAGGTAAGTAACTTGGTGCTCAATGGACAACGTCCTGGCGATTCCGTTGCAAAACAAAAAGCAGTTATTTTCTTAATGATGAATCCTGGGCCATCTAAAATGGCTCAGTTTAATTGGTATCGTAATGTTATTTCTGCTACCTTAAGCTCGGATTATATTCAGGCAGGCGACAAAGTTCAGATCATGTCGTTTAACCAGCAGTTGCAGGGGCAGTTACTTTTTCCGTCCAGCTTTACCTTTACCGATCAAACCGATGTGTTAAAGAAGCAATTAACAGATATGCTTCCAGTTCCATATCGCTCTACTTGCAGTGGAACTAGAACATTGATTTGGAGTGCCATTGATCAAGTCTTGGATTTGGTTGAAAAGGAAAATCTTAATATTCCCGTGAGTATTATTGTAATTTCCGATGATAATTCATGCATTACACAACAAGCGAATCAAACGCCGGTAGAGAAAGCTAAGAAGCTCGGTGTTGCTGTTTATTCCGTGGCTCGTAACGACAACAATAAATTCAATTCGATTGAAAAAATCTGTACAGAATCATTTGGGATTTATTACATGTCTCCGGGGAATGACTTGACGCAAGCACAAGTTAAAGTGCGTGAATTCATGCTTGCTATTAAACAACGTGCTGCCGGACAGTACTATAGTTTTTCTTACGAAACTTCGCTAGAAAATGATGGATCCAGTCAACCAGTAACGGTAACTATGCCAGGTAGCGTAACGGATACGTTTATTCAAATGCCTGAAAAAAATACCATCCAATGGATGCTCGCAAACTGGTTAACCTTGGCTTTAATTATCCTCGTGATCGGTATGTTTGCATTTTTCATTTGGAAAAATCGCAAGGATGCTAAATTAAAGCAGCTTGAATTAGAGGCTCGCACAAAATCCGAATACAGCCGATTAAAATCCGAACAAAGTCAAGCGGACGCAGAAATGGCTAGACAAATGGCCGAACAGGATCAGCAGCTGAATCAAATGCGGCTTAAAGCGCAACAAGAGGAAGAGGCGAAACGCCAAGCTCAAAAAAATGAACACGCAGAATTACGTAAGAACGAACTGTTGCAAGAAATGCGCATGCGGGGTAACCTGCCTTGGCTTATCGTAATCTCTCAAGGGCAAGAATATCGGTATGATATTGATGATCCCATGTTTACGATAGGAAGAGAAGAAGGCAACAGCCTTTGTATTCCAGTGTCTACGATTTCTAGACGGCATGCCGTGATAAAATTTTTGAACGGAGAATATACCATTCAAGACCTAAACAGTTCAAACGGAGTAATTGTCAATGGGGAAAAACAACAGGAAATTCTACTGATGCATGGCGATGTCGTACAATTAGGAGATACGTATTTAACATTTATGATTTAACACTACTTAAGATGAAATTTGAGTTTAAAGAACATACAGATAAGGGCCTTGTTCGTGAGGTAAATGAAGATAATTTGGGTCATTCCCTGAATTCTAAAAACGGTGACGTTTTTGTGGTGTGCGATGGTATGGGCGGTCATGTGGGTGGGCAAACGGCTTCAACCATTGGGGTTAATGCCCTCTTATCAGAACTTACGACTAAGCCGCATAATAATATGCATGTTGCCATTAGTCAAGCGCTAACCTTTGCAAACGAACAGGTGCTTGGGCATGCGGAAGCTGATCCCTCGCTGAAAGGCATGGGAAGTACGGCTACCGTTTGTTTGTTCAAAGATGACTTGTTATACGTAGGTCACGTAGGCGACAGCAGGGCATACATATACAGCGATAAGAAATTATATCGAATCACGAGAGATGATTCATATGTTCAAGAATTGGTAGACAAAGGCGTAATTACGGAAGATGAGGCAGAGATGCATCCCAACAAAAATAGAATTCTTCAAGCCTTAGGTTCTACAAGCGCCCTTACCCCAAGAATTCCGAAAAAACCATTTAAGTTAAAAACAGGAGATTTGTTGTTATTGTGCTCCGATGGATTAACCAGCATGGTAGTGGATGAGCTCATCGAACAATTGATTAATCCACAAGATCTGGGCGGAACCCTCCAAGAATTGCATAAGATTGCGATGACCAATGGGGGCAAGGATAACATTACCATGACCTTGATTAAAATAACCGAAAGTCCATACTTGCAAAATGATTTCGATCATTTTACTATAAAATACAACAAGAAGCAGACCGCTGCTTCGCACAAAATTACGGGGACGCCTCCGCCGATGGACATAAGTGTACCTGCCAAGAAAAAACTGCCCATGTCTTATATTCTTGGCGCTGCGGCAGTGTTATTAGTGGTTGTGGCGTTCATTGTCTGGCCTAAATCGTCAAAAGGTACTGAAACATCCGCAAAAGTGAACACGCAATCTAAACAGGATGGAAATCCAAAGGATGATATCACTGATGGACTAGACAGAATCGAGGACGAGGATGAGGATGGTGAGCCAAAACCCGTTACTAAACCGAAAAAGGAAGTAAACGAAAAGACTCCACTACAAAAAGCAGAAGAAGCAGTAACTGAAGCAGAAGAAGAACTTGAAGATTTAAGAGGAAAATATGGAGTTAAAGGTGACCCTAAAAAAGATTGTTCTAAAAATTGCGGAGACTCGACTTCAAATGCAGAGTGTGTAACTAAGTTTAAAAACGCCAAATTAAAGTTGCAAAGAGCCCAGAATGCTTTTGAAGAGGAAAAAAACAAAAACCCTAAAAAAAAGTAAGGCCAGCTTTTTATATTAAAAATGCGAATCAGGCACTACGAAATATGGAAACCCATCAACAGCGGAGGCACGGCAAACGTGTACTTGGCGATTGATTTGCACGACGGCAAGCCTGTAGCCTTAAAGAAATTAAAGAATGGGATGCTTGAAAATCCCGTTATGCGTGAAAAGTTTATTGAGGAGGCAAATCGGTATTTGTATTTAAATCACCCCAATATTGTCAAGTTAAAGGATTTTATTCTGGACGATAAAGAAGGCTATCTAATTATGGAATATGTAGATGGCATGAACCTTAAAAATTTCGTAGAACAGGTTGGGGGCTTACCGGCTCAGAATGTGGGATTGTTTTGTATGGAGGTTTTGGCTGCCTTGGAGTATGCCCATAAAAAGGAAGTATTGCACTTAGATATAAAGCCGGCAAACATCATGCTTTCTGAAAAAAATGAAATAAAGCTCATTGATTTTGGGATTTCCTCGGATTCAAAGAAATCCAACAAGGAAATTATGGGCAGTCCGTTTTACATGAGCCCCGAACAAATTTCCGGTAATAACATTGATCAACGAAGTGACATTTATTCTGTAGGAGTAACGATTTATGAGCTTTTTACTGGAAATCTTCCGTTTCAGGATAGCAAAACAAGGGAAGAACTGTATGCGCGCATAAAATCATCTGAAATTCCTAAAGTTAAAGTGAATTTTGAAAGTGATATAGATTATGTAACCGATGTAAATGAAATCATTTCCAATTGTACCGCTAAAAATCCGAATGATCGATATCAAACGTGTGAAGCGCTACAATATGATATTTTAAAACTTATGCAATAAATTACCGCGAATGAAACAATTAACATCATTTTTAGGGATTTTCATTTTTACAACGTGTTGCGTTGCTCAAAAGAAAAATACAAATCACGACTTAAGCTGCTATGACAATGGGACACTTGCTTTTCATCAATTGGAAGGCTCGTTTTTAGAAGGTGTTGAGATTAGTCTGGATGAGGAGTTAGCCGTAGGAAAGGCGGTGTATGATGAAATGTCCAATAAATATACCATTAAAACATCAGGCGTTCAATACGAAAAAGTTCTCAGTATAATGAATCGCCTAACGGCACAGATTCCTAAATTTAACAATCCCACCAGCCACGTAAATTTTGGAAAATATAAATCGAACTATAAGATTTATATCATTGAAACTGAAGAAATTAATGCCTTTACTGCCGGTGCCCGAATTTTTGTCACTACAGGGATTTATAATTTTTGTAAAAATGATTCTGAATTAGCGAGCATCATTGGTCATGAACTTTCACACAATGAATTAGGCCACATTGCAAATCATGTTAAACGCCAGAAGGCAGCCCAAGGCTTGTTTGGTGGATTTGGTGGTGTTGCATATATGGCGGGTCAAGTACTAACAACGCCCTTCGGTCAAACGGATGAAGGGCATTGTGATTTGTTTGGTATGGATTTATCAAAATCTGCAGGGTTTGCTCCATGCTACACCATCGATCTTTGGGAACGTATGGCTGAAGAAAGTGGTGATAAAACCTTTTTCAATTTGTTTAGTTCACATCCATATTCTGGGGATCGAGCTACCTGTGCCGGAAATCATTTGAAGGTTAATTATAAGCTTAATTGTAATAATTAATTCCTCGGGACATGAGAAGTTTTATCCTATTGCTGTTAAGTATCTTTATTCTAAATTCTTGCGCAGCGATTACTGCCCCAACCATAAAATCACTAGATTCGATTCGTGTTGTGTCGGTTTACGAAGGAAACGTAATCCTTAAGGCTCATGTAACGCTAGAAAACCCGAACAGAATCACTATTTCTGGAAAGGAGTTGAGCTTTGGATTGTTTTATGAGCATACATCGCTCGGCTATGGGACATGCGATGAAGCCTTTGAGCTCAAAGCGAAAGGGGCTACACCACTTGTATTGGATATAGAAATGAACTTGGATTCCATTCCTAGTTCTTTGCGTATGGGTTTGTTTGAAATGGATTCAATCCCATTAAAAGTTAAACTAGCATTTCAGGGTAAATTAGGTCTTGAACATTCACACCATGGTGAATTTAAATTGTCCATGGAAAAATTACAATCGGCACTAATTAATCAATATTTTAATGAGTCTGGCTTTGAAATGAAGGATATTAAATTAGAGTCCACAAACCAAAGCAAATCAATATTCAAAGGAAATATTAGTTTTTCAAACAAGCTCCCATTTGACATACAGATTTTGGGTTCCGATGTTTTTGTGTTTTCTGAACGCTCCGGTGGGGTCAATGTCGGTCGGTTTGATTTAGCGGATAGTTTGATAATTAAAAAAGAAGAAACATTACTTATTCCATGTATAATAACCGTGGATAATATGAAAGCCATGAGTTCTGGTTTTGGGAAAATGTTATCCGGGTCCCTCGACTATTATGCCATGGGTCCCATGCACCTTAACTTAAATGAATTAGAATTTAAAGTACCTGTTTCTGTTCATTTTAGCTTCAATCCGTTAACAGGAAAAGTTATTATACTGGAGTAATGAGTTATACCCTTAGCTTTTTATTCAACGGATCAGAATTGATTTCAAAAGAAATCAATAATTACGCTTCTGTGCTAACTATCGGCCGGAATCCTTCCAATGATATCGTGATTTCAAATGGTGTTATATCTGGATCCCATGCACGAATAACATTAACTGGAGGGGTATTGTATATTCAGGACTTATCCAGTACCAATGGAACGTTTGTAAATTATCAACGAATTGACCCCAATTCTTCGGTGGCAATCCTTGGTAAAAATGTCAGTTTAGCTGGGCAGATTCAAGTTTCGATTCGATCCGCCTCCATTGAAACAAATAGCCCCAGAACGAGTCCTCGTTCGGAGCAAGGCCTCGCTGATTTGGGAACACGTATTTTAACACAATTACAACAAAAAAAATCAATTGTTCTTGGTCGGGCCGAGACCTGCGATGTTGTGGTTGATAATAGTCAAATTAGTAGAGCACATGCCAAGATTACAACAGTAGGAGGGAAGTATTTTATCGAAGATTTGGGATCAATGAACGGAACGTTCGTAAATGGTATTCGCTTAAATGGAAAATCACCTTTAGGTTCCACTGATACAATCATTTTAGGTAGAATCCGATTCACGCTTGGTGGTAAGGTAATTGATATTTCAAAAGAGATTGCCATTAAAACGGTAGGCTTAGTTAAGAAATTTTCAAATGGCAAGATTGGACTTCATGAATGTAACATAGAGATACCCTCTAATTCGTTACTCGCTGTTATGGGGCCTTCAGGCTGTGGAAAATCAACCTTATTAAAAGCCTTAAATGGTGAATCTCCAGGCTCAAGCGGCGCCGTTTATATCGGTGGGCAAGAGTTAAATCAATATTTTGACTACCTCAAGATGCAGATTGGATATGTACCGCAAGATGATATCGTCCATCGCGAATTAACGGTAGATGAATCACTGTGGTATGCGGGTAAATTAAGACTGCCTCATTTTACGGAAGCGCAATTACGTTCCAAGATAAATCAAGTACTCGAAGAACTGAACATAGCACATATTCGTTCTAATTTAGTCAGCGACATAAGCGGCGGTCAACGTAAACGGGTTTCAATTGCAGTTGAAATATTAACCGATCCGCTGATATTATTCCTTGATGAACCAACATCACCCTTGGATCCTCAAACCATAGAAGACTTTTTGATGATATTAAAGAAATTAAGTCAAAAAGGTACGACCGTGATTATGGTAACGCATAAACCCGAAGACTTAGCCTATATGGATCAAGTTATATTTATGGCTGAAGGAGGGCATATTTGCTATTACGGTAAAACAAATGAATATCTCAACTTTTTTGGTGTAAGTGATACCGTAAAAGTTTATTCCTTGTTGGTAAAAGAAAACAAAGACAAATGGGTTGCTAAGTTTAATTCTAAACCGGCAAACACCATACCTAATGCCAAATCGGCTAGAATTTTTAAGAACAGTAAAGTGGATTATTTTTCACAATATTATTGGCTAACGAGAAGGTATTTAAACATAAAATTTAACGATAAGGCTAATTCACTCATTATGGTGGCTCAAGCGCCCTTTATTGCTGCCATTATTTGTATTTTATTTACATCGATATCTCAGGGATTACCTTTTTTAATGGCGATTGCTTCACTTTGGTTAGGTGCTAATAACGCCGCAAGAGAAATTGTGAGCGAACACGCCATATTCAAAAGAGAACGGATGTTCAATCAAGGCATACTGACCTATATGTTTTCAAAGATTACGGTATTGATGATGTTTTCAACGATTCAATCATTTTTATTCGTAGGTATACTATACCTGAACTTTTCAGGAACAACCCCCGAATTTAACGATCCGATGAATGCTTCATTATGGATGATTTTTATTTCCTTGGTGGCTACCCTAATGGGCTTATTATTATCAGCAACGGTTTCTACAGCTGAAAAGGTGATGTCCTTAGTTCCAATTGCCTTAATTCCACAAATTATGCTCGCGGGAATCATTACAAAAATTTCGAATCCATTGGTCGAATTTTTAAGTTATATTTCAATCTCAAGATGGGCTACGGAGGGTTTTAATGTGATACAGAAGGAAATTGCTATTCCGAAATATATTATCTCAAATAAGGATTCCTTATTTACACCCAGTAGGCCTGCACCGATCATCGAACAGGAGGTTAACAGTGCGGGTGATGGAATTGACAGTGTTACAAATGCTACCACTCAAATTCAAAAAAACTATGACGCTGAATATGCGAATCGTTTCGGGGAGTTAGCAGGGTCCTTGGAGTTAGACTTCTATATGCTTGGTGGATTGGCTCTTTTGTTTTTTGTGTTAATCTTTTTAGCAATACGTAAAAAAGACACGATTCAGATTGGTTGAAAATATTTAAATTGTTAGATTTGCATAACTTTAATTTACTATGAAAAAAAATCAAATTATTATTATTGGAAGTATTATATGTGTAATACTCTTGTTTTTCATGTTGATTTACCGTTCGTCTGGAGGTAAATCTTATTTGGGGGATAGCCAAATTTCAATTCGTGTAGAGTCCGGAATTACGCTGCCAAAAGTATATCTTGATAGCCTATTAACACTCGTAGACTTATACCAGAATGATGGTGTAGAATTTACACAATCTGCTGTGAGTGTTTTTTCTTCTGCAGTCGACAGTCAATCGATCGAGTGCCCTATAAGTGGAATGAATCAATTTAGAAGCAAGTTTAGTGGTGGTTTTTATACCTTCACTGCACGTCAAGAGGATATACGCACCATGCAGTTAAACCCGGCACAGTTTGTAAGTGCCTTCTCGAAAACCTGTCCATTGCCAGACCAGAATGCCAGTCTCTTGGTGCATTGCGATAGTGATTCTTCTGGGTTTAAGGCGGCTTGGTCCGTTAACACCATAAAATCATTGGTAGCTCAATTGCTTAAAACCTCTAGATACGTAAAAATCTACTTTACTACGGGTGCTGGTAAAGTTAACATACAAACTCCGCAAGGCGATACACCAGGCGGTTACTTAGGCAATGGTGGAGGTGAAAACGGCGGCAATGGAGGTGAAGATGTAGGTGGAAACGACGGTGGAGACGGTGCGGGTTCATGTACCTCAGAAAGTGTGAACGCACAAATTGATTTGGAGACAGGATTGCCAAATGTATTCTCTTGGAATGAGCAGGAAGGGTTTACCTATGATTTTTCCCTTACTTGTCTCCGAGGAGATCGCGAAACAGCACTTTCAGTCAATCGATCCAATGTGATTGGCGGCAAAGTCGAGGTAGAGGCTTCATGGGCTCAATCTTCGGAAAAGGAATATTTAGCTACCCTTACTGTTAAATGCAACGGAAAGGTGGTTAAAGTTGTCAAAAGTACGGTGCAGATAAGATGTGCATAACGACATTCTAACAATTAACTTATACAATATCAACTATGAAAAATAAATTTTTACTGTTTTTTTTATGCCTTTATTCTTTAGGGTTTGCTCAAAAATTTGAAGTTGTTCTATTAATAGATAATACCTACGACAAAGCCAAATTGAATTTGAAATTGGAATCGATGAATGTACTTTCGTTAATCGAAGAGGATTACCTCACGATAAAGATGATTGCAGCCGCTGAAACTGAAAGTAAAATAAAGCATGACAATGGTGAAGAGGGGAAGGAGCGCAAAGATTGTGATATTATACTGATGGCGGGCGTTAGATGTGATCCTTGCCGTCGCTTAGGTTTAGAACAAAAAAGCTCAGGAACAATAAAGGTTTATGCACAAACTACCGATAATGATTTTGGCACATGTGATTTGAAAGTTGAAAACTATGAGGCGATTTCAGCTACGGAGGATTTGGGTGTTATTATAAAGGAACAAAAGAAAATAGCTAAAAAATCAAAGTCCGATTATAAAGTTATATTTTGGATCCCATCCAATGAAACAATCTCAATCGATTTAGTGGCTTCACCAAGCGATAAAAAAGTGGATTTTGGCACCGAAGTTACGTTTACTGCAAAAACAAACAGTAAAGAGAATACCAGTGTTATAATGAAGGTTAACGATGAGCTAATTGAAGAGTGTTCTGAAACAGGTTCGGTTAAAATTAGTAGAGCAAGTACCTTGGTCAAAACAATCGAAATCGTTGAACCGACCATTGTAACTTTAGAGGGAAAAGGTTGCGGAAACCCTGAAAAAATTGAAATCGAACTAAATGGTAAATGTGATGAGGTTGAAAAAGTGCAACATGACATCTTGTACGATTCAAAGTCTGTTGGTCCATTAGGTACTAAAAAGAGTTTTGCGCTGGATGGAATTCCATTTACAGAAATTAAACTAGTAGATAACAAGTTATATATGGTTGTCTTAAATAAGCAATGTGGTATTCGTTCTTACCGAGCTGAACTGGTTGATGTACAGACAGGGGTAGAGTACAAATTAAATCTTAAAAAGGATGCAAATCAAAGTGCAATTCACCTTACAACATTGGATCGTGACAATTATTCTGTTTTCACACTGAATCATGACGATATGAAGTCAAGGGGGATTTTTGATGATAGATCTGATAAAACTGTACCTAAGTATAAAATGAGAATCGTTCCAGTGGAGGCGATTAAAGATGATCTTGATGTAAAAGGGTATGAAAGCAAGTGGGAAGTTGTAATGTTCCAAAAGTGTAACTAAGCGAAAAGGTGCGTTTGTTTCTACTTATATTGATTTTATTGATTAATATATCTAGTATTGTTTCACAATCAAACCGATGCAGTCTTGTTCCAGTTTATACACAAATCCCAGGCAAGGTTTATTTGGAAGACCAAAATTTAATGGCCTTAGACTTAATGGAACTATATTCAGATATATTAGCGAACAGGCCGTCAGAACGTAAGGTGTTATTTCATTTTTTTATTGATGAAATGAGTCCTGCCCGAAAAAGTGCAGAGCAATTTATGAAATTACTTAAGGATTCATTAGCCAAACTAAAAACAGATATCGAGGTAATATTTAGAATTCAAAGGACAACAGGAAACTTATTCTTAAATAAAGGAGAACATAAATTTTCTTTAGTGGGTATGAATGCCTTGGTTTTTAGCACCGATTCCTTGGTATTAAAAGAGTTGTTTGGTTATGGGAAAAAGTCGAGAATTGACACAACAAGTTCTTCGGTGAAGCGATTCAATCATGAATTTTTGCCGGTGTTTAACGAACCAGATTCAAATCAAGGGTACTTATTTCTGTTTCGAACGCGCACAAACGGCCGTGGCTTTGCATGTAATCCAGAAGAGGATAAAGAAATCGCCTCATTATTGAAATTAATTTATAAGAAAAATTGCAAATGATAACAAAACGTTTCCTAAAGAGTTTATTCGTGTTAATATGCACAGTAATGTATACGCATATTTATAGTCAGAGTCATACTGAATCATGTCGTATGAATCCAAGCTTCATTCCTTTAGTCAAAAAGACATTGTCAGAAAGTTTTAATATCCCAACGGCAGATTACGTAGATAATTACAAGGAGATAATTAAAGACTCAAAGTCAAATCGTAGTGTAGTTTTTCATTTTTTCTTTGATGAAACGAATAAATTTCATAAAACCGCAGAGGATTATATCTCATTATTAAAAGATAGTTTAGGAGCTCTCAAAACCGACATTCAAGTACATTTTAAGGTGCAAAAAACACAGGGCTCAATTTTCTTTAATGACGGAGAGAATAAACAAGCAATTATCCATTTAAACGCATTAGTCTATTCAAGTGACATTGACGTAATCAAGGATTTGTTTGGTAAAGGAAAAGAAGTTCGAATTGATACGTCAAGTACAAATTTAAAGAAATTTACACACGAGTTTTTTTCGTTTGAGACCGTTAAAAGTGAAGAGTCTGGTTATTTGTACTTGTTTCGTGCTAAGTTAATCGGTAAAGGTTTTGCCTGTGATCCGAGTGAAGACATGAATATAATTGGTATCCTCAAGAATATTTACAACAAAAAGTTTGAAAAGGTATGCCAAGAACGAATGCAGGAAGAAGCCAAAAATAAATTGGAGCAAGAAATAAAAATGTTGAATGATTCCTTAGGATATTATAAAACAAATTATAAAAAATTGATAAAAGCGGTATCGAAACCACCTAAATGGACAATTTTTTCAAACATTGATTTTCTTGTTGGTAATGTTAAAGAAAATTCATCATTCATCAATTCTGAACTTAAATTTAAAGGAAATGGAGTTTCAAGCACTGCCGGCGTAAATGTTTTTATTAATAACGCTGGGAGCAGCGGAGTATTCTTAACCACGGGTTTGAATATCGGAAGTTCTACCTATAACTTGAGTCGATTAATTACCCACAGCTATATAAAGCAGGAGAATTCATATGAGTCCGTTTCGATGCTAAGAGATTATTCCGAAACCATAAGATCTTCCATGTTTAATGTGCCATTAGGTGTTGGATACCAATACAGAGAGTCTGACTGGCCTATTTATTTTCAATTCAGCGCCGGATTGATAATAGGAGGAAATAAATTAAGCGCTACCCAAAGTAATGGCTTAATTGATTATAAACGTAAATATGCAATACTAGGCGATATGTTTGTAGAAAATGATTCTGCTTTGGGTTTAGAAAATGACGTACAGCTTAGTGGTTCTGCTGCATACCTTTCTAAGACCTTAATGTCATTTGGTGTATTCGCTAACCTGCGGGTTAATTATTCGTTTTCAAAAACATCTCCGTTATCCGGTTTTTTAAACTTTGGTTATAATGCAGTTAAAGCAGGTACAACTTCGAATCAGTCAAACTTCGTTTCTACGAGTTTGGGTGATCATAATAGCGTATTAAATTCGATATCTAATCTTTCCTATTTACCTTTTCAATTTGGGATTGGATTAGCGTATGACCTAAGAAATGTAATTAATCCATCAAAGAAATGAAAAAGCGAATTCTTTTCCATGTAATCTTTTTATTAAGTATTCATGCGCTTGGGCAGACCACCCTAAGTTCCAATAGTCAAACTGCTTGTGCTGGAACAACAGTTAATGTTACTGCGAACAATGCTAATCCTCTCGTAACATTTGTATGGACTGCGCCAAATCAGGCGAACGTGAACGGCGCGCAATTGAATTTGAATTCCGTATCTCAGAATATTACGTGGACTTGCACGACGTATGATGCCACGAATAATCCAGTTGATACAGATGTGTTTACACTTACCGTGAATGCCTTACCAACGGTTACAGCATCACCAAATCAAACCGTATGTTCAGGTACTAATGTCACGTTAACTGGTAGCGGTGCTTCTAACTATACTTGGAACAATGGAATTACAAACGGTGTAGCTTTCGTTGCGAATGCAACCACGACCTATACCGTAACTGGAACAGATGCGAATGGCTGTGTTAATACAGCGCAAACTACGGTTACCGTGAATGCCTTACCAACGGTTACAGCATCACCAAATCAAACCGTATGTTCAGGTACAAATGTCACGTTAACTGGTGGTGGTGCTTCAAGCTATACTTGGAACAATGGAATTACAAATGGTGTGGCTTTCGTTGCGAATGCAACCACGACCTATACCGTAACTGGAACAGCTGTGAATGGCTGTGTTAATACAGCGCAAACCACGGTAACGGTGAATGCAAACCCTACGATAAATGGTCCCAATAACGTATGTGTTGGGTCACTAATTCAACTTACCGCTAGCCCAACACCGGCAGCAAATAATGCTTGGAGTTCTTCGAATCCCGCGGTTGCTACAATTACTAATACTGGAATTGTTTCTGCGATAGCTGCTGGTTCTGTAGTGATAACCTATACGAACAATATGGGATGTTCTGCATCAATGAGTATTTCGGTTAACCCAAATCCTACGATAACTAATTCCCCATTAACGCAATCCATCTGTTCTGGATCAACCACCACCGCCGTAACTTGGACAAGCAGTATACCAGGAACAACTTATAACTGGACAGGCACTGCCTCTGCAAGTATTACGGGGTATACTGTTTCTGGTACCGGAAATTTAGGATTGATGAATACGATTCAAAATTCAGGTAATTCTAATGGAAATCTAACCTATACGGTGACCCCAACATCCAATGGATGTGTTGGTTCTCCGGTTACCTACGTCATTGTGGTAAAACCAACCCCATTGCTTTCGCAGTTCACAAGTCAAACTATTTGTGGTGGTATTTCAACCACTACAACTTCATTTGTAAATTCTGTTGCTGGAGGAAGTTTCAATTATTCCCTATTAAATCCTGGTGCTATTCCTGCATCAGTAACCGGTTTTTCTGGCAATGGCACCGGTCAAATTCCAGGTTCAGTTATTAACAATGGCGGTACAAATCCGTACACCTTGTCTTATGCTGTTGTGCCAACCGCTTCGGGTTGCAACGGACCGTCGGGTACATTTCAGATTACGGTTAATCCGGCAGCGGTTACTACGTTTTCGGCAGGTAATCAGACCATATGTTCGGGTCAAAACACCAATTTGGTTAACCTTAGCAGTTCCACACCGAATGTCAGTATTTCTTGGACATTACCCGGTGGTGTTCCGCAAGGGATAGTGGGTTTGAATCCTAACCAAGGCGGCGCGAATATTCCAGCATTTAATAGTTTGGTCAATAATACAAATTCTCCCATTCAAATATTGTTTGATGCTCAGGCATCAAATGGACCGAACGCATGTATAGGGGCAGTTGCTACTTATACCATTACGGTAAACCCATTACCTTCTTTAACATCCGCATCCTCACTTGATGCATGTTCTGGGTTGTTTTTAAATTTTTCCTTGACTACAAACGTTCCGAGCTCATTTGCATGGGTAGCTGATACCAATGTGAATGTGACTGGGGAGAGTTTAACCACACAGAATTCTAGCATCATCAACAACATGTTAACCTTAGCTAATCCGCTTTCAACGGACACAGTTAATTACTTTATTACTCCAACAAGTTCCATAGGGGCTTGTGTGGGAACCACACAACAATTAGTAGTAACCGTTCACCCCATTCCTGCAATGACCTCACTCAACAGTGCTGTGATTTGTTCCGGAACTGCTTTGAATTTCCCGCTAAGTAGCAATTTACCGAGTTCTTTCTCGTGGGTAGCAAACGCTAACGCAAGTGTTTCAGGTGAAAGTTTGAATCCTGTGATTTCAAGTACTATTTCAGATAATTTATCTCATAATTCATTGACAAATCAAACGGTAACCTATTCAGTAACTCCAATTTCTTTAGCAGGTTCTTGCTCGGGTATTCCGTTGCAAGTGCAGGTTACTGTTAAACCAATTCCGGTTATAACATCCCCTAATTCAACCTCAGTATGCTCGAATATACCATTAAATGTCAACCTGGTTGCAAATATTCCTAGTAGTATCACTTGGATTGCTAACACAAACCCGAATGTAAACGGTGAGAGTTTAACATTACAAAATAACGCGATTTTAAATAATACGCTCACGCAAAGTACATTGATTCCTCAAAATGTCATTTATACAATTACACCTACATCCACAATTGGAGGGTGCCAGGGTAATCCCCAAACATTGACGGTCACTGTTAATCCGTTGCCAACAATGACATCGGGTACAACAGCAGCAATTTGTTCAGGTACTCCTTTGAATTTTAGTTTAAGTAGTAATATTTCCTCAAACTATAGTTGGTATGCCTCAGCTAATCCAATCGTATTTGGAGAAAGTACAACGGCTCAAAACACACCGATAATTAATAATACACTTACCCAAAGTACTTTAATTTCACAGAGCGTTACGTATACGGTAATCCCAACGTCTTCCTTGGGCGGGTGCATAGGAAGTTCACAAACATTGACGATAACCGTTAATCCATTGCCTTTAATGACATCAAGTAATACGGCATCGATTTGTTCAGGTACCCCTTTAAATTTTAGTTTAAGCTCAGATATAGCAAGTAGTTTCACTTGGTTAGCGACAAATAATATGAATGTGACAGGGGAGAGTTTAACAGCTGTAAATTCAAATTTTATTAATAATACCTTATTTCATACCTCTTCCCAAAATCAAGAGTTGGTAACGTATACTATAACACCAACCTCAACCTTGGGGTTGTGTATGGGAACGCCACAAATATTAACGGTTACGGTAAACCCCTTGCCGGATAGTACGATTACAGCCAATGGTGATACAGTGTTTTGTAGTGGGGGAAATGTAGGACTATCGGTTCCTCAGGTAATAGGTAATGTATATACTTGGTCTTTAAATAATAGTCCAATATTGGGTGGCGTTGGTTCATCATATTTTGTGAATCAGTCTGGGGTGTTTTCTGTTGACATTGTTAATCAATATAATTGCGCAAGTAATGAATCAATAACAGTCATTGTAAATCCTAATCCCGCCACCCCGGTAATTGTTGGGGTTGAATCCGTTTGTCTTAATTCCCTTAACCAGGTGTATTCTTCGTCACCAAGTTCAAATTGGCTGATTTGGAACATTAACGGGGCAAATATTTATTCAGGACAACATACCAATCAAGTACATTTAGATGTCACAGCTTTGGATTCGGTATGGATTGAACTTACTGAGCATGTGCTAGAAACAGGTTGTTTTGCAACAGGAAGTTTGTTGGTAATCGTAGATACAACTGCTGTTGCTCCTCCTTATGTTAATGTTTTACCTTTGGGAAATGATAACGATTTGTTGTGTGCGCCGCAAGCAACAAACGTAATTAGATGGGGTAAAATGAACAAGCTTACGAACCTCATTTATTTGGAACCCTCAGGATTAACATACCATAATTTTATTTCGTTGGACACTTCTGTTTATTACTACTTTGTGGATCATGGTGGTGACGGTTGTTACACAAGATCTTATTATAATTACCCAGAATTGGTTACCGAAGTGGAGGATGTACAAGAAGTTGGTTTTTGGCTTGCACCAAATCCTGTGCAAACTGAGTTGAGAATTATGTCTGATACGCAAAGTTTTAACTCATTATCTATTGAAAATCTTGAAGGAAAATGTGTGTACCAGGGATCACATTGGACGAACACACCGATAGATTGTGCTAATTTTATGCCTGGCATGTATTTTGTTAAAATCCAAAACGGCTTAAAGTCCTACGTTATTAAATTTTTAAAATTATAGTTATGAAAAAGTGTTTAATGTTTATCGGTTTTTTATTTATTTCTTACTTGTCTATTGCACAGGGTCCATTGACTGGGACTCTAGTTATTAATAAAGGAGAAATTGAAAAAAAATGGGGAGAAAAAATTGAGTACGAGTTTAACGTTAAAAATTCGGGTACCAAGGCTATTGATATTTTAAAAGTTACCGGTTCGTGCGACTGTCAATCAACTGATGAAAGTAATATACAAACGATACAAGCGGGTAAAACAGGGAAAATTAAGGTTACTGTAAAAGTTGATAAAAATCAATTAGGAAGTTTGGTTGAGAATGGGGTGATTGATTATGACAAATCGGTTATCGTGGTAACCAACGGGAAGAAAGAAAAATATCAATTGTATACAAGAGCAACCATAAAAATTAAAAACTAACTTAAAATCAAGAACATGAGAATCCTAACTGCTATTTTCTTGCTTTTTGTGCTATCAATGCAAGCACAGGAAGGGATTGAATTACCTGAGTTCAGTATCAAGAATCTGAAAGGTAAAACAGTGACAAAAGACAGCTTAACGAGTATTGGCAAAATTACGGTATTGAATTTTTGGGCGAGTTGGTGTGCTCCATGTAAAGAGGAAATGCGTGAGATTTCACGAATTAAATCTGAGATTGAGTTTGAGAATGTAGTGTTCTTATCGGTATCAATAGATAAGGATGAAGCTGTTGTCAATGCCAAAGAATGGTTCAAAATGAATAAATGCTCATGGAATCTGTATTTTGATACGAAACAAGATTTGTTTAATAAGGTGCTCAATATCACAGAAAATACGAGCACAGCAATACCGGTCACTATAGTACTCGATAAATCAGGACAAATTGTTTCCTTCAATTCAGGGTTTAAACAAGAAACATATAAAGAGGAGCTTTTGCAAATTATAAAGCAAATTGAAAATAATTAATCAAATATTTTTAGCCTATGTTTAATAAATTAATTTGGCCGATTCGGGTATTGTTTTTTTTATTTTTCTTCCTTTCTGCCTTTTCAAAAATTTATCCAAACCCAGATGTAGCGATCCATTTATTTGAGAAGGAGCAGTTAATGTCCTTACATATTCCACTGTGTTTGTCGACATGGTTTTCAAGGTTGCTTATTGCACTTGAATTCACCATCGCAATTGGATTTTTAGTACCCTATTATTTTAGAAGAATAACGCTACCCTTATCATCAATTGTCCTTCTATTATTCAGTGTGTTTTTAGCTTTTGAAGTTTTTGTTCTTGGGAAATGGACAGGAAATTGTGGTTGTTTCGGACAATTAATTCCCATGACGCCACCAATATCATTAGTAAAGAACATTGTTGCATTAATCATCTTAGCCTTTGTTATTTGGAAGAGAAGCGAGCTGAAAGAAATTCAAGATCCCCCACTGGTATATTATATAACAGCATATGCTTTTATTTTCCTTTCAATTTATTTGATTTCACCAAAAACATGTTTGTGTGAAAGTAGCAAGCCCTCGATTAATAAATCTTCTGAGATCAGTTCAGAAATCAAGTTGTTGCAAGATAAATTTCCGGGAATTAGAGATGGTAAAGCTATTTTGTGTTTTTATTCACCAACGTGTCCACATTGCATGGAAACTGCAAAGGCACTGCAGGAATTAAAACAAGAGACGGGTGTAGACAAGCATTTTGTTGTTTTTATGGTCGAAGGTGCTACTACCGAAACTAAAATACAAAAGTTTTTGAGCAAGACTAAGTTATCTGCAATCTATACTACGATGGAATTTATTGACTTCCCAACGGATACAGATCCACCGGCTATTCTACTTGTGAATAATGGAAAAGTGGAGACAAGATTTTTTGGAAATGATAAAAATAAATTTAACAAAAGTGCTTTTATTAAAGCGTTTAATTCAATTCAAGAATAGTTCATTTAATTGATTTAGGTATGAAAAGGTATAGTATATTTTTGATGCTCGTTTTAATAGGTTTATTTAACACATCATGTATTAAGAGGAAGTGCAGGGATTCTTCCGCAACCAATGGCGCGTATTTCTCATCAGGTCCTTCAGATAACAGCCTGTGTATATATTCCAAGGTTGTTTTTTATACCTCTAGCGGCTATCACTTGAATAGTACAATCAATAAAATTGAGATTTATATTAATCAAGTATATGTTGGAGATGTAACAGCCGTGTACGCAAATGCGCCTGGAAATTGCACAGCCAGTGGTACATTAGGCTATCAGTTCCTTGATAAAAATCCAATCGACTGGGAGGCAAAAATCATACTAACTAATGGTCAGATTGCATATACAAATGGTGTTTTAAATCCATCATCAAATTCATGCATCATTCAAGATATTTTTCAATGATTCGATAAGGTTTACTTGATTACTTCAGGTTTTGTATAATGGTAGTAAATATATTGAAGACATCGATTTAGTAATTCATGCTTGACTCGTATTAATCTATAAGAATATAAAGTGAAGCTTAGCCAGATTGATTCTATTCTTTAGTATTTTGAAAACAAGATTTCTTAGCATTCTTTTTGGAAGAATGACGTGTTTTATGCTCTTTTAATTAAATGTTAGAGTTCTGATTAAGTAATCGGTATTTTTAATTACCTATCCTTTAACTGGCAATTCGTAACTCGCTTTCATCAGATTAATTACCCATTCAATCTGGTCTTTCCTGTCTTGATGTTCTTGACTTAAGTCATTAATGATTTCATTCCATTTTTTATCTTCTTCCTGCTTAGCACGTTCAATAGCAGCAAGACGTATTGCTTCTGTCCCTTCGCGCATTTCAGATTCAGCGCGCTCATTTTTCCATTCTTCACCCATTCGTATGATTATTTACTTGATGTTATTAATTATTCACATTCAACAGATCTACTCAAATTGATTTCACAATTTGGGTATTTTGCTTTCAATCGATTTTTCGCATCACTTGAACTCTTAGCTTTAATAATTTCTTTAAATGAACTTGCGTTGGGACATTTAATACGGTATTCATAACAGCCTTCCCATTTGTGTTTTACCTCGTATGTTGCAAAAGAACTAATAGCGAAGATTGCCAAACTAGAATAAATTATAAAAGCACTAGATTTCATTGATATATTTTAACCAAATATATTCAATTATTTATTATTAATGTCGGAAAAAAATATGATTTTTCGGAGTGGCAGGAAGGTGAGATTATGGATTAAGGAAAATTTGGTTTGGGCGATGGTACTGGTAAGATTATTTTAGCCGTCAAGTATGATGATTTGTGGATGAAAGACAACTATGTTTTTGCTTCAATATTAAAGAAACATCAGATTTTTAATGAAAAAGGACCATTGATTAGCGATAGAAAATTCGATGAACTTTGGAGTATTTCAGACAACTATATAGGCTTTAGGATTGGAACGAAAAAAGGAATTTTGACATCTGATTTGAGTAAATTATTCTAAGTTAAATTTGGGATAACTAAATCAAGGGATTATTATGATTATGGGATTAATTTTGAGGATCCTTATTTTCGAATAGAAGAAGGCGATTCTTATTTTTATGCAGATCAGAATGGAAGAATTTACAGAGATTAACTTCGATTAGTTTTGCCATCATGGATTAGATTTTCAAAATTATTTTACAAATACATCTCGCTGTTTGCAAACAATGAGTTAATGGAATTACTGGTTGTGGTTCAGTTTTCTAAATGCAAATAAATTATGTGCACTCTTTAAATTGAAATTTCTAAAAAACCAATGAATTCCCATTTGCTCTTCAACCAACACATGAAGATGATTTGCAAGGTCTTTAAGGCTTGCTTTTCATTTAATTAATAGAACCATTTCATCCATCTAATTGAAATATTCTCCCCTCGGATAATAAGATCCGTTATTTAACCCCAAAAACTACCAAATAACGCTTACCCATCAATGCTTATAAACCGTAAATAATGCATTTTGAGCCGCAATGGTTAGCGGTTGTTCTTGTATAATGTCGTGCTCAAAGCGTAGGGATTTATTTCTGATATCTACCGTGATCGATTCTGCTTTCATTCCTAGGCTTGGATTTTTTCCCGTACAGTCCCCAAAAATCCCCAATCCCCAATCTAAATTCCTCGGCTTACAACCTTGCAAGAAAGAGGTGTTGGCTCGGAGTCGCGTTTAAATTTGACCAAAATTTTTACGTATGACTAAACGATTTTACAAACAAAACAACACCTGGTATATTGACTTACCAGAATTTTTAGAAGCAGGACTTGGCACGCAAGCCAACCTAATGATGGTGGATGGTGCCGACACCTTCCTGGATCACTTGAGTCGAATGGGTTCTGAGGTGTGGGTGCATTTTAGCACGAAACCATTTGATACAGCAATCCACCTTTTGGTATCGGATTCGTATGGAATGAACTCGGATTTATTAAATACCGTCGGACATGCTCCTGTGCACTATGGAATGTACTACACAGTACCAAGTTTACAGGGGCATCGCTTATGGCTTTGTCCAGTTACAGAGTATGTTTTTCAGGGTGGGTATCCAAAAAGAATTTGGGTGGAGGTAGTGAATAATTAAGCACAAGGTGTTAAATTTAAATCAATAATAACTATGAGAAAACTTGAGAGATTGGAATCATTCATGATGAGAGAACAAATTGTAGCGTTCCTAGAAAAGATAAATTATACCTATCAATTGGAGGAAGATACCGAAGAACAAACCGTTATAAAATTAGGAGTACAATTAACGGTAGGGGGCGCTACGGGATTGGTCATCGTTCATAATAGGGCAGGGTTAGTAGAGTGTTACGCTACTGGGCCGGTGAACATTCCTGAATCGCATCGCCTGGAGGTTTCTAAATTCATTGATATCGCGAATTCCATTTCCTATTTAGGACATCTGCAATTGAATCATACCAATGGAAATTTACGTTCTAAAACGTATTATAGGTTCCAAGAGGAGGGAATGCATGAATTAATTATTCAGGACAATTTGACCGAAGTGTTTCATTTGTTGGATAAATTCTTACCGGGAATTATGAACATTGTCTATGGGAATAGAAACGCAGACGAAGCAATTGAAGAACTCATAAACAAGGTGAATCCTAAGAATAATTAAGCCAATCAGCATCTTTCAATCTTATCAATAATCGTCGTAAGGATCGTTAGTGTGCTAAACGGCGGTAATACTTTTCAGTCATTAAACATCTCATTCGAGTTTCGTGGACTTAAAATAATTTTTAACCAAAAGGCCAAGCCGATGGTTTCAAATACCGTAAAGCAAATCCAATAGTTTAAACGCAAATCCCTGTCCATTGAGGCGTTGAGCCAATTCCATGGAAAAACAATGAAGCAGGACTCCCTTCCCGATGCAAAATATAAACTGGTTATCGCGCGATGTTTTATTGGCAAACTTAGCTCCCATAGGATCGATGTATATGCATAGGAAAAAAGTGTAATCATTTGTATGTTTTGTATTCTAGGGTTAGTTGATGGTTTAATTAAAAAAGCGACAGTATGAAAAAGTTAGTTTTGTTCCTTGTCATCATTTCTAATAGCCTAGTAGCGCAAGAAATTGCTGATTTTAAACACGATATTCGAAAGGCTTTTGATAGTTTGAGAATAGCACATAAGTTGAATCCATTAAAATCTGACAGTGATTTGGATTCGGCAGGAGCATACTTAGCAAAAACATTTACCAATAGCCAAATTTCGTATGAAGCTGTTTCTGATTCATTTAATATCAATATATTCCGTTATTATGTGTTTGGTATTCAATATTGGACTCCAGAATTATGGCGCATTCAACTGAATAACATTGTCAAAAACCACGAATCGGTAGTTACAGCCAGTACAAATCCAAATACATGCATGAACATTTCAATATACTCCTACGGAGAATTTAACAACTACGTAGCCATCGTTATCTACGGAACTAAGGATGCTATTTGTCATTTACCCAAACGAGAATAAATAAGCCTTTGCTTTGATTGTAATGAAATTTGTAAATTGCATTAGATTTAAAAAATGAACCATGGGATTTTGGAAAAACGATGTTCCTGATATTATTTCACTTAAAAAGGATGAACAAGGATTTATTACCATTGAACATTCACAGGGTGTGTTCAAAATGCACGAAAGTGAAGTTAGGGATATAAGCCTGGTTAAGGATGCACGAAGTAAACCGAAAAATTATAATAATATAATAATACTCGTTATTTCTTTTTTGTGTTCGGGCGGAAGTCAAAATATAATATCTCAGATTATTTCTCATTCAATCGATAGTCATCAAACTAGAGGGGATTATATTGCAGGATATGGAAGAATCTTTGGCTTAGATAATAATCCGATCATTCTAGTAGCTTTTCTCTCTGTTCAATTTATTTTTCAATTTATTTGCTTTTATGTTTTGTTTAATTGGAAAAAGCAATGGGTCTATTTTTTATTCGATCAAGAAAAAGATATCCTTCTTTTAAATAATACATCTAGAGTTTTTCGATTTAGATTCAAATATTTAAGTCAAATCAAATCAATTATTCCAGAATTTAAAGTCCTAGAAAAAAACAATAAATTAAAAACGTTGTGGTTCGTACTCTGTATAAGTTTGCTTCTAGTAATATTATTGTTTTTCAATAATATTCCATTTTGGTACGAGGTTTTTTTGGATAATTTGGAAATGGGTTTGCTACCTTGGAAGGATTACCAAAATTACAGAGAATCTGAGATCAATATTTTGAAATTATTTTTTGATGGAATAGTTTCCAATTTGCTTTTACTAATTATTATTTGCTTATCTGTTTTATTTTTCATTATAGCGGTAATAATTTTTGCTACTTTTTTATCATTGCCGAAATTACTATGTGACTTTGTAGTTGCAATAGTTTTAAGATTAGATAGAAAACGTTTTCAATTCAATTTAGATTATCTTAATGATGCAACTGCCACAGGTTTCTTTCTTCAATCATGCGTTGCTAGTGTATTAGTATTATTAAATGCTCCAATTAAAGATTGGAAAATATTCCTTTTAATTTCTTTCATAGTAACTACATTAATATATAGTCTTTTTTTAGCTATAGTATATTTCGATGAATACCGAAAAAACAAAAATCACGAAGAGTAAGTAGATCTAGGTGTTGATTTGCATATTGCTCAATCCTCCCATTTCTTCCGGCTACAAATTCAGTAACCCCTTGTTTATATAGTAAGGACGCCTGCTTTATTGTTGAATCCTGGTTTTGAATTAAACCCATCGAAAAGCAAATAGAATTTTATTTCGTTTGGGTTATTAACCAGATCATTGAATAAGAAAAAGTCAACGAACTCATCTAAACAATTCAACTGTATTTGATTTATTCATAAAAGTAACATCTTAAGTTCGATCATAATATGAATATTCAATAACCCAAATTAATAACAGAATCATTAGATAACAAGAGAAAAGGTGATGTCACTTAAGACTTGTTTTGTGTATTTTATTCTTAAATACAATTTGAAGTAAAAAAAATCTACTCATTTTTTATGTTTTTAAAAGTTTAGTGTATATTTATTATGTAATTTAAAAGTAACTGTTAATATATGGGATTAATAATTGGGGCAATAGGGGTTTTACTTCTTTTAATGATTGTTGGATTAGTTTTTAGGTCTAAGGGAGACGGTGCTTTGGATACCATAGGTGCAGGCTGTAAAGGGATAGTAGTTTTGGTATTTATAGTCATAGCTGTGGGAATATTTGTTTTACTAATGAATTCTTGAGAATAATTTTATGAGCCTTATTAATTGTGTAGAGTGTGATAAGATGATATCAGACAAAGCTGTTAGTTGTCCTAACTGCGGTATAGCTATAAATAATGCAATGACAACAGATATTAATACCAATAAACTAAATTCAAAAAAAATAAATAGTCAATCGGAATTTAAATTGAATTTTATTTCGAAACTATTGATATCAATAATACTAGTGGGGTTATTTATTTATTTGATTAGTCTTATGAAAAATGAAAAAGACGATTTTGATCCAGAAAAAGAATGGAAACACCTTCTAATCAATAAAGACCACAAATAGGACAAATCCATAGGCCTTAATATTTCGGTCAAGCTATCTATGATAAACTTAAAATGCATAGCCTTTTAAATGAATGCTTGAATCCATGTAAAACAAAATTTAAAGAGCAATTAAAGTACCTCTAGCAACGGTATATTTAGGTATAGGTTAATTGGTTAAACCCCTGTTATGCAGGGGTTTTTTATTGCGTGTGAGTTTTATTTCAACTTGCAATCGCTTAGAAATGATTAAGTGTAGTATGATTCGGTTACGGTTTTCGAAGCTATTTGTAGAGGGTTTGGAGTTGATAATTCAAACATTGGAGTCGCGGCATACTTATCGAACCCTGTGTTTTTTAAAAGTGTCCTTCGATTCACTCCGCTAAAGCGGACCACTCAGTCCACGGTAGGAAAAGCACGCTTTGTTCGAAACAAAAAAAAAGTAGCTACCCAAGGGTGCTGCTTTCATCAGAGTGGAGTCGGAGGGGAGGGTTAGCTGCGCTGAACCCCTGCACTAACGTGCAATGGATGAAAGCAGTTATTCACTGCGTTCATTCGCTCCTTTTTTTTCTTTTTCTCACCAAAGCATGCTTTGTTCGAAACAAAAAAAGCAGCTACCCAAGGGTGCTGCTTTCATCAGAGTGGAGTCGGAGGGGAGGGTTAGCTGCGCTGAACCCCTGCACTAACGTGCAATGGATGAAAGCAGCTATTCACTGCGTTCATTCGCTCCTTTTTTTTCTTTTTCTCACAAAAGCACGCTTTGTTCGAAACAAAAAAAAGCAGCTACCCAAGGGTGCTGCTTTCATCAGAGTGGAGTCGGAGGGGTTCGAACCCTCGTCCAAACAATGGGAATTCAAGCTTTCTACATGCTTATTTCCTGATTAATTTTCGATCCGAAATTGGACAGGAACACCCGGTCTCGGACTTAGCCACTGAGTTCTCGTAACCGCTTAGTAGCCTCACGTTTACCAGCCCGATGGGATGAACCTTCGATTGGTAAGCGAAACGGGCCGTCGCCTACCGAAGGTACTTGTTCAACCTACTGTGCTTCAGTTGAATTAAGCCAACTAACATTCCGTTAATTAAGCAGCAAGTGCGTATGACGTATTGTCATTTATTGTTTGTGACAAGATATTAAAGAGGTTCACCACAACCCTCTGCATGCTGACACCTGACTGCCGCTATCGCTGTCAAATCCAATGTCGACCCCAAAGAACGTATTGCTTCGCTAAAGCAACTGGTACAAAGTTACGCGCTTTTGCGCGGCTTATAACAGGATTTGAACTGATTTAATTAATTTTAGGAAAACTAAGTGCCTATTTATGTCATATCCATATCAAATCCAGAGTTTTCAACAGTACCAAGACGCCTATAAACACAGCGTTGATAACCCCGATGAATTTTGGGCTTCCATCGCAGCAAATTTTCAATGGAAAAAACCATGGGATAAGGTCCTGCACTGGAATTTCTCCGACCCTGAGGTGCGCTGGTTTGATGGAGCTCAACTCAATATTACTGAAAATTGCTTAGACCGACACTTAGCTGCACAGGGCGATGCTACAGCAATCCTGTGGGAATCCAATAATCCCGATGAAGCGTCTCGAGCCATTTCCTACACGGAACTTCACCACTTAGTGAATCAATTTGCTCGGGTCTTGCTTAATCATGGGGTTAAAAAAGGAGACCGCGTATGCCTTTACATGGGAATGATTCCAGAATTGGCCATTGCTACCTTAGCGTGTGCCCGTATTGGTGCGATTCATTCTATAATCTTTGGAGGTTTTTCTGCACAGGCGATTGCTGATCGTGTCGCGGATGCTGGCGCTACGTGCATTGTAACCTGCGATGGGGCGTACCGAGGAGCAAAGGATATTCCCTTAAAGTCTGTCGTAGATGATGCACTGAAATCTACCAATGCTATTTCAACGGTATTTGTTTATGAGCGCACACATACGGCTTGTATCATGCAGGCTGGACGAGATTTTTGGTGGCATGAAGAAATGGATCGGGTGGCGAACGAAGGGAATTGGCAGGTGCCCGCCGAAGCTATGGAATCTGAAGATCCTTTGTTCATTCTTTATACTTCAGGTTCTACCGGTAAACCAAAAGGCGTTGTGCATACGACCGCTGGCTATATGGTTTGGGCGAATTATACCTTTGTAAATGTGTTCCAATATCAACCCGGACAAGTGCATTTTTGTACGGCAGATATCGGTTGGATTACCGGACACAGTTACATCATCTATGGTCCCTTGAGTACCGGAGCAACTTCCTTGATGTTTGAAGGAGTTCCCACGTGGCCTGATGCTGGACGGTTTTGGGAAATCGTAGCCAAACACAAGGTGGATATTTTATATACCGCACCAACTGCCATTCGAAGTTTAATGGGATTCGGTACGGATTTCATTGAAGGAAAGGATTTGAGTTCATTGAAAGTACTCGGTTCGGTAGGAGAACCCATCAATGAAGAGGCGTGGCATTGGTATGACGACCACATTGGGAAAAATAACTGTCCGATCGTGGATACGTGGTGGCAAACCGAAACGGGAGGAATTATGATTTCCAATTTGGCCGGAATTACGCCTGCGAAGCCTTCCTATGCTACCTTACCCTTACCTGGAATTCAACCGTGTTTGGTGGATGATCAAGGGGAGGAGATTGAAGGGAATGAGGTGAATGGAAACTTATGCATTAAATTTCCTTGGCCTGGGATGATTCGAACAACCTACAACGACCATGAACGCTGCCGCCAGACCTATTTTTCGGTGTATACTAACAAATATTTTACGGGGGATGGATGCATGCGCGATGCTGAAGGAATGTACCGAATTACGGGTAGGGTAGACGACGTATTGAACGTGAGTGGTCACCGCATTGGAACGGCAGAAGTGGAGAATGCAATCAATATGCACGAGCGCGTTATTGAAAGTGCCGTAGTAGGATATCCGCATGACATTAAAGGACAAGGAATTTTTGCTTATGTGATTTTGGATGCGGGTTCTTATGATGAGAAAACCATGCAAACCGAAGTGTTGAATACCGTTTCAAAGGAAATTGGTCCGATCGCTAAACCGGATAGAATCCTTGTGGTGCCGGGCTTACCTAAAACACGCAGCGGTAAAATCATGCGAAGAATTTTACGAAAAATTGCGGAGGGTGATGTGTCGAATTTGGGAGATACGAGTACACTGTTAGATCCAAGTGTCGTGGAGGAGATCATTGCACGCGCAAACAAATAATGCGCATCAGTTTCCTTGGAATTTTATTTGCTGTGGCATTTCCTTCGGTTGCTCAGCAAGAATTAACCGTCGAATCCATCGATTTTTGGAAGCCGGTGGCGGACACCTTCTCATATTTCAATCATCAAGACTCAGCGCGTACAACCTATGAACTAAGGCCTTCATTCAAAAAGCCATCCGCATGGATTGAAGCAGAAAAAGAATATCGCTTTTACAGTTCGATGGATACGCTGGGTTTTTCACTGAATAAGGTGCTGACTCTACTAGACTCCGCTAAGAACTTTTGGGATTTGTGCGCGGCAAAAACTTGGTGTTTTGCACATCCTTATGAAGTCTTCCCGCATTTGATTTGCAGGTTATCAAATAAAACGAAAGTAGGATTAACGAATACGGCCGATTTAATTATTTGGGATCGCATTCAAACCGGTGAGCTGAAATTTTATGGACATGGGGGAGGGATGCAAGAAGATATTTTCACCGTTGCAGGACGCGCCTCATGGATTCTTAATTGGATGACGGGCGAAGATTTTGCTTCTGTAGGTATTGAATTAACACCCAATATGGCGATCAAATATCAAGCGGAATGGGTGCGATACATTCAATTGAATTCAAAGTGATTTTATATGTGGCACTCAGTCCACGGTGAGATGTAGCAGGCTGAGTACCGTAGCGTATCGAAGCCTGAGTGCGCAGCGTATCGAAGCCTGCGGTTATGGTGTTGTGTCCTTCGATACAATCCGCCACGGCGGACCACTCAGTCCACGGGGGGGTAAGCAGACTGAGTGCGCAGCGTACCGAAGTCTGCGATTATGGTAATGTGTCCTTCGATACACTCCGCACAGCGGACCACTCAGTCCACGTTGAATTTTAGCAGGCTGAGTGCGAAGCGTATCGAAGCCTGCGGTTATGGTAATGTGGACTTCGATACACCCCTACGGGGTACTCACTCCACAAGGAATTTTAGCAGGCTGAGTAGCGAAGCGTATCGAAGTCTGCGTCCGAAGCCTGCGGTTATGGTTAAGTGGCCTTCGATACACTCCGCCACGGCGGACCACTCAGTCCACGGAAGCATTTATTGTTTCATTCTAAACATTTTCTTTGCGGCAATCTCTAGGTCGGTATATTCTCCATTAATCAGCGCTTGTTTCTTTTTTCTTGTCCAACCCTGTATTTGTTTCTCACGGTAATAAGCAAAATCAATTCGTTGGTAAATTTCAAAATACACGAGTTCGACAGGTCCATAACGCTTGGTGTGATTTGCGCCTGATGCATTTTGATGTTCTTTAAATCTTCTTATCAAGTTTTTAGTGCTTCCAACATAGAAGGTATCGTTTGCACATTTGAGAATATACATGAATCCAGCCATTAATAATTTTGAATAGAGGAAAACGATAGTTTATTAAATTATTGCTCGGTATACACAAGCAGGCTGAGTGCGAAGCGTACCGAAGTCTGCGATTATGGTAATGTGGCCTTCGATTTGTCCTTTTGTACCACTCACTCCACGGTGAGATTTAAGCAGGCTGAGTAGCGAAGCGTACCGAAGCCTGAGTGCGCAGCGTACCGAAGTCTGCGATTATGGTAATGTGGCCTTCGATACACTCCGCCACGGCGGACAACTCAGTCAATAGTGAATTTTAGCAAGTTGAGTGCGGTTGAATCCAAGTCTGAGATTAATTAGTTACTTTTGTTAACCATTTGGTTAAACCATGAAGTTAAAAGATTCAAAAACGGAAGAAGTAATCTTAGATGCGGCGAAGGCTGTATTCATGGAATTTGGTTTATATGGTGCAAGAATGCAGC